>Ga0066710_100008126_pt1 | contig 10138 bp, 7 predicted proteins | sample GraSoiAngelo_159_FD_79666 | JGI IMG/M metagenome (GOLD analysis project Ga0066710, IMG submission 79666) | Grasslands soil microbial communities from the Angelo Coastal Reserve, California, USA - 14_1009_16_40cm | ecosystem: Environmental > Terrestrial > Soil > Grasslands | place: USA...
TCCCGTTCTGGCTGGGCTTAGCAGCACAGGAGGGGACGGATAAAAAATTTCAGATGTCCGAAGGCTGCGAAGCAGACAAGTTTCTGAAATTTCCGTCCGCTCCGAGCAGCGCAAGTTGCCCGGAGCACAGTGCAGGGACCCAGACTGCGGGTCGCCTTTCTTTTGGGTACTTTTGGTGTTTGCGTAACTTCGCTGCGCGAAGTGAGCAAACCCCGCGCAGCACGCCTTTGGCGAACAAAGAAAACCCGCTTTGCGGGTTTCGCCAAAAGTGCCTCGCCTGCCGGGGCGAGACCCGGTCTGGTCGTGAAGGGCACCCCGGCCAGACCAGAAATGACCTTAACAAACCCAACCCGGAGTCCTGATAACGCTACAAATTCAGTAGCTACTCACGCCCATATTTAAAGGGCAAACTCCCGTTTTGATGCCAGAACCCAAGGTTTTCGCTCAAATTCGGCCCTCCCGTCATGGGCCATGTCAATTCACGCCATTGGGGCATGGGTCGCAGCAATCAGCGAAAAAAGCCCGGTCATAATTTGCTCAGGCAGACAGGGTGAAGATGACACACCCCTATACCACCACCATCGGCCATCCCGGCCAGCGGTTCAGTCCAACAGGTTTATCTGCCACAGGAGGTGCGCTTGGTTTCTATGAGCTTGGCCTTGCAGCAAATAAACTCTATTCGTCAGACGCGGCATGTACGAAGTTCACGTGTTTGAGGCGGAAGCGACTGCTACCGTAGCCAATACCGATGTGTACCTTCCGGGCGCTAGACACGGTGTGTTGGTATTTTCCAGGCAGCTTGTGCGGACGGAGCATGACTGGGTACAGGCAGAGACAGGCCTAAGTCAAGCGGGTTGGAGCGCGGTTTCATTTCAACGCGCAGGTACGCTGAGCGCCGAGAGCCTCAATGGGAAGAGTGAACAGTTTGCGTCGGCTTTCGAACACGCAATGTTGGGTGGTTGCGGCGTTGTTGTGTACCGCGAACCAAGCCGTCAGGGAAATACGAATGCACAATGAAACGACTTCTCCCTTCGGCAGCTATGCGTCTAACTGGTCGGCCCAAAAGCGGCAGTCTACGGCTGCGCTTGGCCTCCAACGCTAACCGCCACACCTCAAGCCTTCAAAAACTCAGCCTTCCCCCCCAGCCACCGCAAAATATGCCTCTGCGCCAGCCCGCCATGCTGATCCAGCATCACCGGCGCCACCCCCCGCGCCCAGGCCAGCAGCTCGGCATCGGTGACCACGTCGGCAAAACGCAGCAAAGGCGCACCCGACTGCCGCGCCCCCAAAAACTCGCCCGGCCCACGTATCTCCAGATCACGCCGGGCAATTTCAAACCCGTCGTTGGTCTCCACCATGGCCTTGAGGCGCGCCCGGGCGACTTCGCCCATCCTCGGCCCATCGCCGGTTGAATACAGCAGCACGCAGGCCGAGGCCGCCGCGCCGCGCCCGACCCGGCCGCGCAAGTGGTGCAACTGGGAGAGGCCGAAGCGCTCGGTATGCTCGATCACCATCAGCGAGGCATTGGGCACGTCGACGCCGACCTCAATCACGGTGGTGCTGACCAGCACGCCCATCACACCGTCGATGAACAGGCTCATCACGGCTTTTTTCTCGGCGACCGGCATGCGCGAATGCAGCAAGCCCACCAACACACCGGGCAGGGCGCGGCTCAAGGCCTCATGCGTATGGGTGGCGTTGACGAGATCGATCGACTCGCTCTCCTCAATCAGCGGGCAGACCCAGTAAATCTGCCGGCCCTCCAGAAGCTGGCCGCGTATGCGTTCAATCACCTCATCGCGCCGCGCGTCGTTCACCAGCTTGGTCACGATGGGCGTGCGCCCCGGCGGCAACTCGTCAATCGTCGAGACATCGAGGTCGGCGTAATAGCTCATGGCCAGGGTGCGCGGAATCGGCGTGGCGGTCATCATCAACAAGTGCGGCTCCTGCCCGCCCTCGGTCATCTTGCTGCGCAGTGCGAGCCGCTGCGCCACGCCAAAGCGGTGCTGCTCGTCAATGATGGCCAGCGCGAGGTTTTTGAATTCGACCTTGTCCTGGATCACGGCGTGCGTGCCTATGACCAGGCCCGCCTCGCCGCTTTTAATCTGCGCCAGCGCTTCGCGCCGCTCTTTGGTTTTCTGGCTGCCGGTGAGCCAGGCCGTCTTGATGCCCAGCGGCTCCAGCCAGGCAACCAGCTTGCGAAAGTGCTGCTCGGCCAGAATTTCGGTGGGCGCCATCAAGGCGCATTGCCAGCCTGCATCGATGCAGCGCCCGGCCGCCAGCGCCGCCACCACGGTCTTGCCCGAGCCCACATCGCCCTGCAGCAGGCGGTGCATGGGTATGTTTTTTTGCAGATCGGCCTCGATGTCGGCACAGACGCGCTGCTGGGCCGGCGTGAGCCGAAAGGGCAGGCGCTCCAGCAACTGGTCATGCAGGCTGCAGTGCGGCCCCTGTATGGCTGGGCCACTGAGGGCTGGCGCACGCATGGCGGCACGCACGCGCCTGGCCTGCAGCTGCGACAGCTGCTGAGCCAGCAACTCCTCGGCCTTGAGGCGTTGCCAGGCCGGGTGGCTGTGATCCTCCAAGGTGGCCAGCACCACATCGGGCGCGGGATGATGCAAAAACTGTAGCGCTTCGCGCAGACTGGACAAGGGCTGCGGCAGGTTTTTACTTAAAAATTGAGCGGGAATGGTTTCACTGAGGTCGGCGCGGGCAAGGCCGCCGAGCACGGCCTTGCGCAGGTAAGCCTGCGGCAAACCGGCCACGGTGGGATACACCGGCGTCAACGCTCCCGGCAGCTCGCCACCCGCCGGCTTGAAGCTGGGGTGCACCATCTCGCGGCCCAGAAAACCACCGCGAATTTCACCGCGTACCCGCACCTGTGCACCCACGCTCAGCGTCTTTTGATGTGAGGGGTAAAAATTGAGGAAGCGCAGCACGCAGCTGCCTGTGCCATCGTCCACCGTCACCCGCAATTGGCGGCGCGGCCGAAGCGTGACTTCGCTGTGCGTCACCTGCGCTTCGATCTGCACCATGTCACCGTCTCGCGCATCACGCAGGCGCACGATGCGGGTTTCGTCTTCGTAACGCAGCGGCAGATGCAGGGCCAGGTCAATGTCACGGCGCAGGCCCAGCTTCTCCAGGGCTTTTTGCGCCGGGGATTTGGGTGCGGCCTTGGTCCCGGCCAGCCCCTCGGGTTTGACGGTTTTGGTGTTGTTGGCAAGGGCAGCCGGTGGCGACATGGGACAATTGTGCCTTCATGAAGACGCATTTCAGCCTCAGCGATTTTGATTTCACGCTGCCCGACGAACTCATTGCCCAGCACCCTGCCCCCCAGCGCAGCGCCTCGCGCTTGCTCGATGGCCGCGACGCACTGGCCGTAGACCGCCGCTTTGCCGAGCTCCCCGCCCTGCTGATGCCTGGCGACCTGCTGGTGTTCAACGACACCCAGGTGGTCAAGGCGCGGCTGTTTGGCCAGAAAGCCAGCGGCGGCAGGCTGGAGCTGCTGATTGAGCGGGTGCTGTCGCCGCAGGCTGATGCAGGACATGAAGTCGCCGCCCACATGAAAGTCAGCAAGAAGCCCTTGCCGGGCGCGGTGCTGCAAATGGACGGTGGCTTCACTGCCACCCTGCTGGGCCGCTGGCCGAACGAAGACGGGCCGCTCTACCGCTTTGCGCTCAGCGGCGACCCCTATGCGCTGATGGCGCAGCATGGCCATGTGCCGCTGCCGCCTTACATCACCCACAGTGATTCGGCGGATGACGAGCAGCGCTACCAGACGGTTTTCGCCAAGAATCCGGGCGCGGTGGCGGCGCCCACGGCCGCGCTGCATTTCGACGAGGCCATGCTGGCGCAACTGGAGGCCCGCGGCATTGAGCGCGCCAGCGTGACCCTGCATGTGGGCGCGGGCACGTTCCAGCCGGTCAAAACCGACAATATTGCCGAGCACATCATGCATTTCGAGCGCTTTGAAGTGCCGCCGGCCACACAACAAGCGATTGCCGCCTGCAAGGCACGCGGCGGGCGCGTGGTGGCCGTGGGCACCACCACCGTGCGGGCGCTGGAGTCCCGCGCCAAATTCGGCCCCGATTGCAACGACACCAATATCTTCATCACGCCGGGCTTTGAATTTGCCGTGGTCGATATGCTGCTGACCAACTTTCACCTGCCCAAAAGCACCCTGATGATGCTGGTCAGTGCGTTCTCGGGCTATGAACACATCATGGCGCTGTACCGGCACGCGATTGCGCAGCGCTACCGCTTTTTCAGCTATGGCGATGCCATGCTGCTGGCACGAAAAACCGCAGCCTAGCGCTGAAATCACACCTGCGACAATCACAAGATGCTTGAATTTGAAGTTCTGAAAACCGACGACGCTGCGGGTTCTTACCTCGGCACCCATGCCAGGCGCGGCAAGTTGACCCTCAACCATGGCGTAGTGCAAACGCCCATCTTCATGCCGGTCGGCACCTATGGCACCGTCAAGGGCGTGATGCCGCAGTCGCTGACTGAGATGGGCGCGCAAATCATTCTGGGCAACACCTTTCACCTCTGGATGCGTCCGGGGCTGGACGTGATGAAACAGTTTGACGGGCTGCACAAGTTTGAGGCCTGGAACAAACCCATCTTGACCGACAGCGGCGGCTTCCAGGTCTGGTCGCTCGGCGAGATGCGCAAGATTTCCGAAGAGGGCGTGAAGTTTGCGTCGCCGGTGAACGGTGACAAGCTGTTTCTGACGCCCGAGATTTCCATGCAAATTCAAACGGTGCTCAACAGCGACATCGTGATGCAGTTTGACGAATGCACGCCTTACGACACCAAGGGCCACATCACCACCGAAGCCGAGGCGCGCACCTCGATGGAACTCAGCCGGCGCTGGGCCAGGCGTTGTGAGATCGAGTTTGAAAAGCTGGAAAACCCCAACGCGCTGTTTGGCATCGTGCAGGGCGGCATGTATGAAAACCTGCGCCAGGAATCACTCGATGCGCTGGTCGAGCTGGACTTTCCGGGCTACGCCATAGGCGGCGTCAGCGTGGGCGAACCCAAGGAAGAAATGCAGCGCATCATGGCGCACACACCGCACCGCCTGCCGGCCCACAAGCCGCGCTACCTGATGGGCGTGGGCACGCCCGAAGACCTGGTGGAGGGCGTGGCCGCCGGCGTGGACATGTTTGACTGCGTGATGCCGACCCGCAATGCGCGCAACGGCCATATGTTCACGCGCTATGGCGACCTGAAACTTCGCAACGCGCGTTACAAAACCGAAGAGCAGCCGGTGGACAGCACCTGCAGCTGCTACACCTGCAGGAATTTCAGCCGCGCCTACATGCACCACCTGGACCGCTGCGGCGAAATGCTGGGCCCCATGCTGTCCAGCATCCACAACCTGCACTATTACCTGAACCTGATGCAGGAAATCCGCGATGCGCTGGACGCCGGCCGCTTTGGCGAATTCGCCGCTCAGTTCCGTACCGACCGGCAGCGCGGGGTGTAGGCCATGAACATCAATCTGCAACGCTGGATTGACCGCTGGGTCGGCATACCGCTGTGTGCCGCAGTGTCGGGACTGGACGCCATCGCCAGTCGCTTCAGGGCGCCGACCAACGCCGACAAAGCGCCGCGTGCCATTGTCGTGATCCTGCTGTCCGAAATGGGCAGCCTGGTGCTGGCCCACGACATGTTTGCGCGCCTCAAACAACGCTACCCCAACGCGGAGTTGCACGCGCTGCTGTTTGGCAAGAACCGCGAAATCCTCGACCTCATGCAGGTGGTGGACCCCGCGCATGTGCACACGGTCGATGACAAATCGCTGTCCGGCCTGCTGTCCAGCCTGTGGAAGGCGATTGGCGAGTTGCGCCGCGCGCACGTGGACGTGGCGATTGACTGCGAGCTGTTTTCGCGCATCAGCAGCCTGCTGTCGTTTGCCAGCGGTGCCTCGGTTCGCGTGGGCTTTCATCGCCACACGCAGGAGGGCCTGTACCGCGGCTCGCACATCAACCGGCCCGTGCCCTACAACCCCTATCACCACATCAGCGCACAATTTCTGACGCTCGCGCGTGCAATTGATTCGACGGCTGTGCCCAAGTCCAAACTACCTGTCATGGGTGCCGGCAAGCCGCCACCGCATGTGCAGCTGGGCGGCGCCCTGATTGACGGCATCCAGCAACGGCTGGCCCAGGACTTCCCGGCCATTGCCGGCAAACCGCTGGTGCTGGTCTACCCCGGTGGCGGCATTTTGCCGATTCGCGCCTGGCCGCTGGCCTCCTACACCGCGCTGTGCGAAGGCCTGGTGGCTGACGGCTGCGCGGTTGCCGTGATCGGCCTGAAGGACGACCAGGCGCTGGCGCAAGAACTGGTCGCCAATGTGAACCGCGCCTTCCCGGCATCCACAGGCAGCGCGGTGATTGACCTGACCGGCTACACCCGCTCCATTTCCGAGTTGCTGGCGCTGTTTCATGTGGCGCGCCTGCTGGTCACCAACGATGGCGGACCCGGCCAGTTTGCGGCACTCACGCCAATCTGGACGCTGATGCTGTTTGGGCCCGAAACGCCCGGCCTGTACGCGCCGCTCACGCCCAAGTGCCATTCGTTTTACAGCCAGTGGCCCTGCTCGCCCTGCCTGACCGCCTACAACCACCGCTCATCGTATTGCGACGGTGACAACCAGTGCCTGAAGGTCATTGCGCCCGCCGCGGTGCTGGCCAAAGCGCGTGAATGTCTGGCCGAAACTCCTGTGATGGCCTGATGTCAAAACTCAGATCCCTGGCCGAGGCGCTGATCAGCCGTTTGCCGCCCAAGCTCCAGCCCATGGCGCGCTGGCGCTTCATCAAGTTTGGCGTGGTGGGCGCCAGCGGCACGGTGATCAACATCGCCGTGCTTTACCTGACGCAAGAGTTTTTGCTGCGGCACATTGAAGACTTTCATTCGCGGCTCAACTACTCGATTGCGCTGGCCATTACCTGCGCCACCATCAGCAACTTTTACTGGAACCAGCGCCTGACCTGGCGCGACCGCAAGCACGCGGCCCATTATTCGACGCTGTTCCTGTTCTTCAAATATGTGATGGCGGCGGGTCTGGCGATTGTGATCCAGTCCTTGCTGACCAAGTGGCTGGCCTTGTATCTGCACTACATCGTGGCCAATCTGGTGGCGATCGTGCTGTCCAGCGTGTGCAATTTTGTGGTCAATGACCGCATGACTTTCCGCCGCCGTCGCGTGAAAATTGCAGTCCCCGACACCCCCAGCGCGAGTACCGCGCCACCTGCCGACACCCATGACAAGCCTTGAAAGACTGAAAAGCCGCATCCCTGCCCACTACATCTGGCTGGCGCTCAGCATCGTTGTTGCGCTGGGCTACCTGTTTGGCCTGGGTGGTGACCATATTCCGCGTAACGGCGATGAGCTGGTCTACGCCCATATCGCACGCCTGACTGCGGAGTCGGGTAAATGGCTGCCGCTGGTCAGCTCCTACGACTTCATGCGCAACACCAAGCCGCCCGTGCTGCTCTGGCAGGCCATGCTGGCGGGCGGCTGGGGTGAGCACTGGACGCTGCTGAATTTGCGTTTGCCCAGTCTGCTGTACACCTGGGCCATCGCGCTCATGGTGGGGCTGCTGACCTGGAAGATTGTTCGCGACCATGGCGGTGACAGCCAGGATGCGGCCAATGCCAAGAACCGACATCACGCCGATCACGCCCTGGCCATGGGCGCCATCGCGGCCATTGTTTACCTGTCCTTCTTCAGCAGCTACCGTTATGGCCGCCCCTACCTCACCAGCGCGCCCGAAACCTTCTGGCTGTTTGGCGTGTTCTTTGCCCTCGCCTGGTCGCCGGCCAAATTGCTGGCTTCGCGCTGGAGGTTTCCGCTGATTGCAGGGCTTGCCGTCGGCATTGGTTGCCTCTACAAGTCTTTTGTCATGGTGGTGCCGGTCGGCTTTGGCCTGGCACTGTGCTACCAGGTGCTGGGCGCTCGCAAAGCACCCTGGCAAATTTTCCGGCCCGGCCTGGTGACTGACGGCATCAAGGTGGCGGCCATCTGTGTGCTGGCGCTGGCCATTTTTGGCCTGTGGTTCGTGGTCGACCCGCAGCCAGGCGAGGTCTGGCGCGAGTTTGTGGTGGGTGAAAACGCCGGCAAGATGAATTCATCGCACGGCTATTTCGCAACGGCCTTCAGCGGCAGCAGCGGTGTGCTGACAATCTTGACGGGCTACTTCTCCAATGCCCTGTTCCTGCTGCCTGTCACGCTGGGCTGTTTCGTGGCGGCGTGGCGCAGCTACCGGCAGCGCAAGGGCACGGGGCAGACCGTCAGCGACGCCGAAAAGGCCATGTGGCTCTGGATGCTGGCATTTGCCCTGGTGTTCATGGTGCCCACCCAGCGCTCGACCCGCTACCTGATCCCCGCCATGCCGGCGCTGGCCGTGCTGGTTGCGCTGTACTGGGAGCGCATCGCGCGCATCTGGTTCAGCCTCACGCTGCTGATCTGCCTGATAGGCGCTTTCGCCATGGGCCTGATCGGCTTTGGCGGCGTGCGCGCAACGCAAAATACCTGGCTCTACTCACCGCTTTACTGGCTCTTCCTGGGCGTGCTGGCCATCGCCTGCATCGTGGGCATGTTCAAGCGCAAGCTCACCCGCCCGGTGGCCGCGCTGAGCAGCTTCGCCGTGCTGTTTGCGCTGGCCTGGGCCACCGCGCCGTTCAACGGCGACATGGGTCACTTCCGCGCAGAGACCAATGCGCTGCTCAAGGGCCAGGCCGTGTCCGTCCCCAGCAACTTCAACGGCCACTTTGAGCGTTACGAATTCATTATCCCCGGCGCAAAAATTGTTTCCTACTTTGCGGCACAGCCGGTGGACTACCAGGATGTGGACGCCCTCTTCAAAAACACGCGCTATGCCCTGGTGCAGCGCCGGGTCGGGCAAAAACCCTGCGAGTCCTGCCGCATCATCGACGAGCGCTGGGACCTGCGCTCGCGGCAGGACGAAAGGGAGGGCACACTGGGCGCCTTCAGATCACCGGAAACCTACTGGTACGCCAAAGAGTATCTGGTCGAGCGGCTGGCGCCCTGAAGCATCAACTCACGCAAACATCTTTTCGCAAGGATTCAATCATGCAATACCGTCGCCTCGGCAACAGCAACCTGAAGGTGTCCACCCTGTGCCTGGGCACCATGATGTTCGGCCAGCAAACGCCCTTCGATGAAGCGGCGCGTATCGTGGCCTCGGCGCGCGAGCATGGGCTCAACTTCATCGACACGGCCGATGTCTACAACAAGGGCCAGTCCGAAAAAGACGTAGGCCAACTTCTGACCGGCCAACGCCAGCATTGGGTGCTGGCCAGCAAGCTGGGCAACCCGGTGAGCGAAGCCGTCAACGAAGGCCATTACTCGCGGCGCTGGCTGATGCAGGAAACCGATGCCATTTTGGCGCGGCTGCAAACCGACTACCTCGACATTCTGTACCTGCACCGCGATTACCACGAGGCCAACCTCGACGAAGCGGTGCGTGCGCTGGGCGACCTGATACGCGCCGGCAAAATCCGCAGCTTTGGCCTCTCCAATTTTCGCGGCTGGCGCATCGCCGAGGTCGCTCGCCTCTGCAAAGAGCTGGGTGTGCCGCAACCGGCCGTGTGCCAGCCTTACTACAACCTGCTCAACCGCGGACCGGAGGTTGAAATCCTGCCGGCCTGTGCGCATTACGGGCTGGGCGTGGTGCCCTACAGCCCGCTGGCGCGCGGCGTGCTCACCGGCAAATACCCGCCCGGCCAGCCACCGGCCGAGGGCACGCGCGCCGGCGGCGGCGACAAGCGCATTCTGGAAACCGAGTTCCGCGAGGAGTCCCTGCTGATTGCGCAAAAAATCAAGGCACGCTGCGATGCCAAGGGGATTGTTGCGGGACAGTTCGCGGCCGCCTGGGTGCTGGCCAATCCGCTCATCAGTTCGGTGATCGTCGGCCCCCGCACGCTGGCGCATCTGGAAGATGTATACGGGGCAACGGAGCTGACACTGGACCGGGACGACGAGGCCTTCATCAATGCGCTGGTGATGCCCGGCCACGCTTCCAGCCCCGGCTACAACGACCCGGCTTACCCTTTCTACGGCCGTCCGGTGGCCTGAGCCGGGCCGTCAGTCGGCGTGTCTCCAA
>Ga0066710_100008127_pt1 | contig 10138 bp, 10 predicted proteins | sample GraSoiAngelo_159_FD_79666 | JGI IMG/M metagenome (GOLD analysis project Ga0066710, IMG submission 79666) | Grasslands soil microbial communities from the Angelo Coastal Reserve, California, USA - 14_1009_16_40cm | ecosystem: Environmental > Terrestrial > Soil > Grasslands | place: USA...
ACGCCATGCTGAAGCATCGGACGCCTTGGCAACCTCAGGAGGTGCAGAGCTAAAAAAATATACAAGGCCCCCTTGACAACCAAGACAGTTGCTCCGCTCGTGCCTCGCTCCGGCCATTGGCGGCGCCTGAGGCCCGGCGTTGGGCAGTAAACTCGGTACCACATCTGCAGAGGGGGTAATGAATGCAGACGTCCGAACATGTCATTCGCACCAGGGAAGCACTGCAGACAATTCTTGGCGAGCCACCAGAGAGTCAGGCCCACAAGTGCATCGGCCATCTCGACCAGCACTGCAGGACGTGGATTGCACGCTGTCCTTTCATTGTCATCGCCAGCGCAAATGCCCGGGGGGCCATGGACGTCTCGCCCAAAGGGGATCCGCCTGGCTTCGTACAGGTGCTCGATGCGCACACGCTGGCCATTCCCGATCGACCAGGGAACCGCCGCGCCGACACGTTTTTGAACATCCTGGAGAATCCGAAAGTCGCGATCATTTTCATCATCCCACGGCGCGGGGAGAGCCTCCGCGTGAGCGGCCAGGCGCACCTCAGCCGGGACCCCGCCCTCCTGGAGCGGATGGCGGTGCGCGGCAAAGTGCCCGAGTTAGCGCTCGTGGTGCAGGTCGAGGAGGCGATGTTTCATTGTGGGAAGGCGATGATTCGCTCCCACCTCTGGCACCCGGAGGCCTGGCCGTCCATCGACGGACTCCCCACCTATGCCAAGGCGCTCGTGGATCATGCGCAGCTTGCAGAGTCAGAAGAGGAAATACAGAAGCGCGTCACGCACAATGAGCGGGAGCGACTCTACTGAGGGCAACTATCCTCCTTGCAGACGCTGCCGATGGCGCATAGCCCATGAGGCACCAGTTGTTGGTCGCACAGCAGAGAACATACCAAGGGCCACCAAACGGTTCAAAGGTATGCATACGTGCCGGTGAAGGGCAATCCGCGAGTCGTCAACCGCGTGGCGGTTGCAGGGGAACGCCTCAAAGCAGGGGCGTATCCCGTGCCCAACAAGGGCATGCAGGCGACGGCTTACAGCTTCCGCTGCGCTTCAGCTTCCAGCCGCGCCTGATGCCCGGCGTTCGGCGTAGTCCATTGCATCCTGGAGGCACGCTTCGACGAGCTCTTTGCCGCCAGCCCTGACGGCTTCATCCCACGCTGGATTACGCCCGGTCGCGAAATCCTGATCACCTGGCAGCCAAACACGGGATCGGGGTAGATTTTCCCGGCGTGTCAAGTACCCGGAGGGACAGGGTTGGGGTGAGGGTCCCTAAGAGACTTGGGGTGAGGGTCCCTAAGAGACAATGTACATTATGGGAGGTCCCATGCAGAACTGGCGGCGCGTCTCCAGGTTCGTGATCTTCCTGGCACTGCTCGGTGTCAGTCTCCCCGTTGCTGTACCGGCCCAGAACAAACCGACGGGGGAGTTGCGCAGCGCCCTGGCGTTTTTGGGAGCCCAGCGCATGATCCCCTGGGTCGAAGTCCCCTCCGGCGGTATTAAGCAATACCAACTCCTCATCTACGACTATCTGGTTGGCTGTACGGATGACGGCCAGTTGTCTTCTGACAACGGTATTGCCCAGTCCTGGGAGGAAGCGGCTGACCAGCTGAGTTGGAGTTTTACGTTACGGCAGAATGTAAAATTCCATGACGGTACACCGCTCACCGCTGACGACGTCAAGTTCAGCATTGATAGCGTACTGGACCCGAAGGCCATTGGCCTGCTCGGTCCAGCGCGGGCGGCTTTTAAGGAGGTGGAGGTGAAAGACGCCTCCACAGTGGTACTCCACCTCAAGCAGCCGGTCGTTTTTCTGCCCTGGAACTTTTCGTGCGCCACGGGCAGTGAAGGCATGATCCTGCCGCACACATATTTTCAGCAGGTCGGGGCAGATGCTTTTGCCAAGAATCCGCTTGGCAGTGGCCCGTACAAGGTAGTGAAAAATGCCATCGGCTCTGCCATTCAACTCGAGGCTGTGGAACGTCACTGGCGCGAGGGTGTGCCGAGGTTTAAGGCGGTCACCTTCCTCCTTGTCCCTGAGGAGAGCACGCGCCTGGCCCAGCTCCGCACTGGCGAGGCCGATATCATCGCCGTGAGCCGCGAAAAGGTCCCCGAGGTCAAAGCCGCTGGCTTCAACGTGTTCTCCAAACTCAACGATCAGGTCGTGGCGGTGTACATGCAGCAGCAGTGGGACCCGGTCCCGGTCGCCGACAAGCGCGTACGCCTGGCGTTGAACCTGGCGCTCGACAAAGACGCCATCATGAAATTCGTCTTTGCCGGCCAGGGTGTCCCAGTGCCCATGTATCCCATTGGCTCCTATGGAGTCGCTGGCGGTGCCGATGCCTCCCTGCAGCCCTATCCCTATGACCCCCAGAAAGCCAGGCAACTCCTGGCCGAGGCGGGCTATCCCAATGGCTTTGAAACGAAGGTCTACTCCTATGTCACAGGCGATCTGCCCGAGATCCCACGCCTCGCCGAGGCCGTGGCTGACTACCTGGGGAAGGTCGGTGTGAAAGCGAAAATCACCGCTATCGACCGGGCGGCCCTGTCCACCAAGCGTCAAGCCAAAACGCTCTCCGGCGAGTTGCTGCCGTGGAGCACGCCGAATCGCAGTGTCGCCAGTCAGATCGCCACGATTATCAATGCGCTGCACCACTCTCAGGCCCAGTTCACCTCGACTGCAGTACCAGAACTCGACCAGATGATCGAGCGCGCCCTGGCCGCTACCGACGTGCACGAAGTCGAGAGGCTCGTAGGCGAGATGCATCGTTTCCTGTACGACAATGCCCACAACATCACCATTGGTGAGGTGCATACCAACTACGCCACCAACAAGAAAATCACGGCCTGGAATCTGGGGCGCAGTTTATACGATATCAATTTTCGCTCGGTGATGCGGCAGTAGATGGCCACATCCTGCATAATGTGTGTGGCTGAGACCCACGAGGCCACCGTCCGCCTGGCCCGGCCCTATCTGGAGAAAAACTACCAGGCCTACGTGCAGTGGGGCCAGCACCGCGCCCTGCCCAGTGATGACGATAGAACGCAGGCCTTCGAAGACCTGGCCCGCGATCGCTTCATTTTGGGCGACCCCGACGAGTGCGCTGCCGAGATCAACCGCTGTGTCGAGGTCACTGGCGCCACGACCATGCTCTTCCGTGTGCACTGGCCAGGGATGCCGCATGAAGTAATCACGCAAGCCATGCGTCTGCTGGCAGAAAAAGTGCGGCCACAGCTCACGTGAGCGACCCGCACAGTACATGCGTCTTGTGCACAGACGGGAGCTTACACTATAATCTCGCCACAACACCGTTTTCTAAACCAAGGAGCCCAGCATGGCCACCACGGTACATATCATTGAATTCTCGGACTATCTCTGACCCTGGTGTTATCCGGCGGCAGTTCGCCTCCACCGCTTACAGGAACGCTTTGGCGCGCAGTTGCAGATTGAGCGGCGTGCTTTCCCCTTACGTCCAGCCCCCCAGGCCTCGACACCCTTCCGTGGCACCCGTCGTGAGGCGACCTGGCGGCGCATCGCGGCCATGGTCAAGCCCGATGGCATTGACTGGAAGCTGTGGGAGCGGGACGATTACCCGCACTGGAGTCTGCCGGCACTGGAAGCGGCCAAGTGCGCCGCCCTGCAGAGCCCTGCGGCGTTTGACGACCTGCATTTTCGCCTGTTCCGTGGCTTTTTCGAGCAGGGTGTAAATATTGCCAAGCCAGAGGAAGTGTTAGAACTGGCCCGTCAGGCACCACTGGACTTTGACCGCTTTGTGGCCGATTTTGAGACCGGGATCACGCGCCGGGCCATTCTCGACGAGTATGAAGAAGCGGTGAATACGTATATGGTCTATGCTATTCCGACAGTGATTTTGAACGAGGAAGACAGCATTGTCGGGGCGGTGCCGATTGAAGAATACGAGAAGGTGCTAGAGAAGCTGGGCGTGTCATGAAAGAGACCCTCACCCCTAAGAGCCTCACCCCAACCCTCTCCCGGAGGGGGAGGGAGGTAGGCATGACGCAGAAGCAGTTACGTGAGGCCATGCGTATCCTGTTGCGTGAGGTGCCCACCTGGGACGTACCCGTGGTCACCCTCATCGCCCAGGAAAGCCGTGACCCCTATCGGGTGCTGATCTCGACGTTGCTCAGCCTGCGTACCCTGGACCAGACCACCGGACCTGCAGCGCAGCGCCTGTTTGCACTGGCGGACACGCCGGAGGCGATGCTGCACTTGGATCGGCAGACGATCGAACGCACCATCTATCCAGTAGGCTTTTACCGCAACAAAGCGGTGCAGATCCTGGCGCTCTCGCAGCGCATCCTGGAGGAATTCGGGGGCCGGGTACCGGATGACATCGACACGCTGACCACGTTTAACGGAGTCGGGAGAAAGACGGCGAATCTGGTGCTAGCCGAAGGGTACGGCATTCCCGCGATCTGTGTGGACACCCACGTGCATCGCATTTCCAACCGCTGGGGCTACGTCAAGACCAAGACCCCGCTGGACACCGAGATGGCCTTGCGCAAGAAGCTCCCACGCGAGTACTGGATTGCCTACAACCCCTCGTTGGTGGCGCTTGGCCAGCACCGCTGCAAGCCGACTTCGCCCATGTGCAGTCAATGCCCGGTGGCACACCTCTGTCACCATATTGGGGTGCAGCGCCGGCGCTAAGTGCTGCGCCCAGGTGCTGCGCCCGGCTAGTTGCCCCGCCAAACTGGCGGGGTACTGCATGTCTTGTGTATGAGAAAAGGTTTACAACCCGCTGCGTATTTACTGCGCACTGGACTAAGCGTGCCGGTGTTGATGTAGAGAGTGAGAGGTACCTATGGAGCTTGCGTCTTCTCTCCCACCCCGGCAGCAGGCAACGCGCAAATTCCCGGTGGTGGGCGAGCGTATACCACTGCCTGAGGCCCTCGACCTGCAGCAGTGGCGCCTGACGGTCAGCGGAGAGGTGGCACGGCCCCACACGTGGACGTATGACGAGTTTCTGCGCCTGCCGCACGTGGAAATACAGCACGACATCCACTGTGTGACCCGCTGGTCGCGGCTCGGCTGTCGTTGGCGTGGCGTGGCTTTTGCCACCATCGCAGCGCTGGTACGCCCCTCCCCGCAGGCGCGCTTCGTGCAATGCGTGGCCTATTCGCCACGGCAGCACGACTCGTCCCTGCCGCTGCACGTCTGCCTGTACGAGGGTGTGTTGCTGGCGTGGGAGATGGATGGTCAGCGACTGAGCGTGCCGCATGGCTATCCGCTGCGTGTCGTGGCACCGTCACGGTATTTTTATAAGAGCGTGAAGTGGGTGCACGAGCTCCGCTTGCTGGCTAACGATACGCTGGGGTACTGGGATCGCGCCGGCGGCTATCACAACAGCGCTGACTTTTGGCGTGAAGAGCGCTACGTGTCGGGGAATCTCAGCCCACCGCAGCTCGAGCGCTTGCGGCATACGGCAGATTTTCGTTCCTATCAGAACCAGGTGCTGCTGTCGCTCGATCTGTGCCAGGGAGATTTTCGTGGCGCGCAGATGGCTGGAGTACAGCTGAAAAACTGTGCGCTGGCGGGGAGCAATCTGCAGGGAGCTGATCTGCGGGGTGCCAATCTGACCAATTCCGATCTGCAGGGCGTCGACCTGCGCGGGGCTGACCTCAGTGACGCCGACCTGGAAGGCGTCTTGCTCATGGGAGCTGACCTGCGGGACTGCTCGATGCGGCGGGCCCGCCTGGCCGCCGCGGAATTCTGGCGGGCCGGACTGCCGCCAGCGCGGGTTGCAGGACTCGATCTACGCGGGGCCGCAGTGGACGACGTGCTCGAAGAGCAACAGGCCTTTTTACACCAGCAGGGCGTGTTCCCTCAGGGAGCCTGACCCAGGAGTAGCCGGTATGCCAATGAAGAAGCTGGCGATCGTGACGTACGGTTGCCAGATGAATAAATACGACTCAGAACGCATCGCGGGCCTGCTCCAGCAGGCCGACTACGAGCTGACCGAGGATCTCGAGCACGCCCATTTGGTCTTGCTCAACACCTGTAGCGTGCGCGACAAAGCGGAGCAGAAGTTTTACAGCGAGTTGGGGCATTTAAAGCGGTTCAAACGCCAGCGCCCGGAGATGTTGATCGGGGTCTGTGGCTGTATTCCCCAGCGGGCCCGTGGGGAGATCCTGGCCCGCGCGCCGTATGTGGATCTGGTGTTCGGGACGCTGAACGTGAGCCGTGTCCTGGACCTGGTGCGTCAGGTCGAGGAGCAGCACCAGCCGGTACTGGAAATCAGTGACAAAGTCCTCGACGATGACCTCGGTGCCCTGCCCGTCGCGCGTGGCAGTCGTGTAACGGCATTCGTGAGCGTCATGCACGGCTGCAACAAGCGCTGCTCCTTCTGCGTGGTGCCCAATACGCGCGGTCCGCAGGTCAGTCGTCCGCCACAGGTGGTGCTCGACGAAATCCGCGGCCTGGCGCAGGCAGGCTACAAAGAAGTGACCTTGGTCGGGCAAAATGTCAATGCCTACGGGGTCGATGTTCGCCCGCGCCACATGGACTTTGCTGATCTGCTGGCGGCGGTCAACGCCATCGACGGCATTGAGCGCATTCGCTTTGTGACCTCGCACCCACTCGACTTCACGCCACGCCTCATCGACGCCCTGGCCGGGCTCGACAAGGTCTGTGAGGCGCTGCATCTGCCGTTTCAGGCCGGCGCCAACCGCATTCTCAAACTCATGCGGCGGGGCTACACGGCAGAGAGCTACCGCGAGCTGCTCGCGCGTATTCGTCAGGCAGTACCGGATATCGCTCTATCCACTGACGTGATCGTCGGGTTCGCAGGGGAAACCGAGGAGGAGTTTTTAGAGACCCGGCGCATGCTGGAACTGGAGCGCTTCGATACCATCTTCCTGTTCAACTACTCCGAGTGGCCAGACACAGTGGCCCCCGACATGCCAGAGCAGGTCCCGCACGAGGGCAAGCAGCGCCGCTTCGATGGCCTGCTCAATATGCAGAAGCGTATTGCCCTGGCCGCGAACCTGGTATATGAGGGGCAAATCTACGAGATCCTAGTCGAGGGGCCGAGTAAGAAAGACCCGACCAGGCTCACGGGTCGCACGCGCACCAACAAGATCATCAACTTCCCCGGTGACCCGGCGCTGATCGGTGAAGTTGTCCCCGTACAGGTGACCCGCGCTGGCCTATATGCCCTCGAAGGCGAAGTGACAACGGCGCGGATGGCAATGCCTCTGATAGGTGTGTGAAGGGGCTGGTCTATGGTTCTGCCACAACTGACTGAGTCAAGTATCCGCTCGCATGTGAGCGCCCAGAGTCTGCAGCGCGGCAAGGCGTATTATCGTGATGGTGCTATTTCCGACCCGGCGCTCCAGGGCAGTACATTGTTGGGCCGCTGTGAGGGGTCGCAGGAGCCGTATTACCAAGTACGTATTGACCTCAATGAGGCAGGTATTGCGGCGACTGACTGCACGTGTGCCTATGACTTTGGCGGGTACTGCAAGCACATTGTCGCCTTATTGCTCACGTATATCCATCAACCTGAGCAGTTTACCGTCCGCCCTGAGGTGTCTGAACTCCTGACCGGGTGTAGTCGTGACGACCTTGTCGCGCTCATGACTGAACTGGTGCGGGTGCATCCCACCCTGTATGACTGGATCGCTACAACGCTGTCGGTCTCTCCCGCAGGCCACAAGCCATCCAGGACCCCACACAAAAAGGTGAATGTCGAGACCTATTGCCGTCAGGTGCGTGATATCTTCCACAGCCTCGACCACATGCGCGCCTCTGAAGCGTACTGGCATATGAGTGGGCTGGTTGGACAACTGCGTGGCGTGCAAGAGACAGCCAGGCAGTGTCTGGAGGTGGGAGACACCGATGCGGCCCTGGAGATTCTCCTCATACTGCTTGAAGAAGTGCACGCCGGTATCGACTATGTCGATGATTCGGATGGCGAGCTGGGGAGCTTTGTTGACGACCTGGGTCTACCACTGGCCGAGGCCATCTTGAGCCTGGAGTTGAGCGCTACGGAGCGCCAACAATTGACTGACAGGCTGACGCAGCTGGTGCGTGCCCTGGGGGACTATGGGATGAGCGACGGCTTGGACGTGGCCATCCAGGCTGCGCAGTATGGCTGGGAGACCCCTGCCGCCGCGGATGACGCGGATGATGAGGACGAAGAGGAGTGGGACGAGGAAGAAGATTGGGATGAGGAAGAAGACTGGGACAAGGAGGACACCGAGGATGCGGAGGATGCCTGGGACCAGCCCGGTGATTTGACCGAAGCCAAACTCAACGTCCTGGAGCGGCAGGGGCGTGTTGAGGAGTATTTGCACCTGTGCCAGCAGGCAGGGCGTCATCTGCGTTACGCCCTGAAGCTGTGTGACCTGGGACGCGTGGCAGAAGCTGTAACGTTGGCACACGCCCATCTGACCACGGCGGAAGAAGCGCTACAGATGGCGCAGCGCTTACAGACCCTCGACCTCCTCGCCGAGGCTGTAGAGATGGGCGAGCGTGGTCTGACGCTGTCCGGGTCAGAGGCCCTATTGGGAGAGTGGCTCGGGCCTCTCGAAGAACAGCAGGGGCGCATGCCGCAAGCACAGCAGGCATGGCGGGCTGTGTTTGCTGAGGCCCCTTCGCTAGAGGTATACAAGACGCTCAAACGCCTCGCGGCTGCCTCCTGGGAGGCGTTACGCCCTGAACTCATGGCCATCCTACGCAAGTCGTATGATACGCAGGTGCTGGCTGAAGTGTTGCTCTTCGACGAAGAGTGGGACGAAGCCATGCGCCTGGCCGAACAACCGCACACCTGGTATGGGGTGGTCGAGATGGTGGCCGACGCTGTGGCGACACATCGGCCGGATTGGGTCGTGCAGGTCAGCATAGCCCACGCCGAACGCTTGATCGCTGAAACCAAGAGCAAATATTATCCCATAGCCGCAGCCTGGCTCGATCGCGCCAAGCATGCATACGCTCTCTTGGGCCAGACAGAAGTCTGGCGCGTCTATCTGCAGCGGTTAAAGGAGCAGTACAAACGGCGACCGGCCTTGCAGGAGCAGTTACGACGTTTAGAGCGCGGGTAGGCATGGTGCATACCATCTACTTGGACACACCAGCACTCTCCACAGCGTGAGGCCCAGCGTGCTTCTCATCCTGCTGCTGATGATCGCTTCGCTGGTGTTAGTGTTTTTGGGCCTCGCGACCGATATCACCATACGGACTCAGGGCACGTCGCCTTTGACTCACATGCTGTTGACCTACGCCGGGCTCCTGGTGACGCTGCTGTCCCATATAGCGGCTTTTCTGTACATTATTGGACTCCGCAATCTCCTCCTCGCCCCACCTCCAGCCGAAGACGGTGAGGAGGATGACGCGCCCGCAGACTAATAGTTCTTCCTGCTAGAGGACAGGGAGCAGGGCACCAACCATGACCACTATCTCAGGTGCGACTAAGGGAGCTACTTGCTCCCCTGCTCGTAGGACTTGCCGTTTTTGGTAGCGCCAGCTGGGGAAGGATGCCGCGTCTGGTACTGGCTGCTGATATGCTTCGAGACAGCAGTCGGGGAGATTGATGAGCCAGTACTCCTGGATGCCTCCGGCTGCGTGAGGTGGACGGCATGTAGTCTGTTGAAGACCAGTCAAGCTGCAAGAGTTTTGGAGGACTGCATCATGCGAGAAGAGATCGCGGTAGGAGATCAGGTGTTTGTTGCCGACGGTGGCGAGTTGTTCGGTGCGGTGCGTCAGATCGCACCGCACGGCCGGCCTGAGCTGGTGATCTATGTCGAGAATGCGGGAGACTTCGTCGTGCCGCTCGAGGCCGTCGAGGCCGTCCATGCACAGAAGGTGATCGTGAACTGCAGGAAGTTGGAGCCGCGCCTGCGCGAGGCCATCGGCCACGCTCACGACGTGGAGGAACCTGGCGCCTGACCCGCGGAGGAGCCATGATGAAGATCGTACGCTTTTCCCAGAACGGACATACCGCTCGTCTTGGCTGCTACGTGCACCAGGACGAGGTCATGGATCTGGCCGCAAGCTGTGTCGCCTTCCTCACCGCGCATGGCGTGGTCCGTGCCACCGCCATTGCCGACGCCCTCTTTCCGCAGAGCACACGCGGCTTCCTGGAGGGAGGCGTCGCCACCCAGGAGATGCTGGCGAA
>Ga0066710_100008128_pt1 | contig 10138 bp, 6 predicted proteins | sample GraSoiAngelo_159_FD_79666 | JGI IMG/M metagenome (GOLD analysis project Ga0066710, IMG submission 79666) | Grasslands soil microbial communities from the Angelo Coastal Reserve, California, USA - 14_1009_16_40cm | ecosystem: Environmental > Terrestrial > Soil > Grasslands | place: USA...
CCGGCTCCGGCACGCTCGCTGAGCGGCGCCACCGCGGCCCGGCGCAGATGACGCGCGTGCCGTGGCGCGGAACCAGTGTGACGGCGCGCCGGCTCACCTCTTCCTCGCTGCTGGTCGCAGCCTGCAGACGCACGGTCGACAGGATGGAGCGCAGCACCACGCGCATCTCGAAGCTCGCAAAGCTGGCGCCGAGGCAGCGCCGCACGCCGCCGCCGAAGGGCAGCCATGCGTACGGGTCCGCCGCGCCGTTGACGAAACGCTCCGGCATGAAGCGTTCCGGACGCGGATAGACGTCGGCCCGCCGGTGCGTCAGGTAGATGCACGGCGCCACCACCGCCCCGGCGGGAAGGTCGCGGCCCATAACGGTGAACGGGCGCTGCAGCAGGCGAACAACGATCGGCACCACCGGCCGTATGCGCAGCGTCTCCTTCACCGTGGCGTCCACCCAGGTGTCGTTGCCGGCGTCGATGTCGGCCACGAGTGCATCGAGGCTCGTCCGGTTGTGCAGCAGCAGGTCGAAGGCCCAGGCCAGTGACGTCGCCGTCGTTTCGTGGCCGGCGACGAGCAGGGTCAGCAGTTCGTCGCGGAGCTCCTCGTCGCTCATCGGTGCGCCGTTCTCGTCGCGGGCCTCAAGGAGCAACGAGAGGACGTCGTCACGCTGTTCGGTCTGCTGCGCGCGACGGTGGGCGATCTGCTCCAGGATCGCAGCGTCAACGTCACGCTTGGCCGCCTGGAACTGGCCCCAGGGAGAGCGGCCGTTCAACTCCACGCGTGCAAACGCGATCGCCAGCAAGCGCAGCCGGCCGCTGCCGTAGTGCAGCATCCGCTGCAGCAGGTTGCGCATGCGGTCACGCCGGGCGTCGTCGTCATCGAAGCCGAAGACTGTGCGCAGGATCACCTCGAGCGTGATGCGCTGCATCTCGGGCAGCAGCGCAAAGGAGCGGTGGCGCGGCCACCGCTGCACCTGCGCGAGGGTGGCATCACGCATGACGGACTCGTAGCGCTTCATCCGCTCGCCATGCAGCGGCGGCAGGAGCAGCTTGCGCTGGCGCATGTGCTCAGCGCCATCCAGGACGAGCACGGAGTTGCGCCCGAGGAGCACCTCGAGCGGCGCGTTGCCGCTGCCCGCGTGGAGCGTGGACGGATCGCCAGAGAAGACGGTGCGAACGCCTTCAGGGTCTGCGATGAACACGATGTCGCGGCGCGTGGCCAGCCCGGTGAACCGCACCGTGAACACATCGCCGTAGCGGCGGCGGCACTCTTCCATGAACTGCAGCGGACGCGTCACCCAGAGCAGGGTCTGCAGCGTCGCCGGCAGCGGCGGTCCGGGAGGCAGCGGCATCGCGCTAATGAAAGCACGTCGGTGCCGCCGCACGGCACCCGCGCCGAGCGCGCGGCCGCGGCGCACAATGCGCTCAAGCCGACGAGTGCGCACGCAGGAGGTTGCAACATGGATATCGAGGACTTCCCGGCTCCACGCGAGGGGTTTGTCATAACGCACTTCCTGGTGGTCTCCGACCAGGACCGCTCTCGCGATTTCTACCGCACGCTGTTCGACGGCAAGGTGCTCATCGAGCGCGACCCGGTGATCATGAAGGTGGCCAACACGTGGCTGATCCTCAACGAGGGCGGCGGACCCACCGACGACAAGCCGACGGTGACGCTCACCACGCCGCCTGATCCCAACCACACGAGCGCGTTTCTCAACGTCCGCGTCGCGGACATCGCCAAGTCATACAGCGAGTGGTCCGCCAGGGGCGCGGAATTTCTCACCGAGCCCAAGGATCACGGTCGCGAGATCCGCGCGTACATCCGCGATCCCGACGGCCACCTCATCGAGGTGGGCCAGGCGACAGGGATCCTCGACTGACCAAACCCGGCGGCCTGATGATTGCCCATGAGTGCCAATCGGTTGTAGGTTATCGTTTGTATTGAGCGAACACTTGCAGCCGCGGCGCCGCCGGTCCGGGAGCGGACCCACCCGGCCGGCCCGGCTCACTCTCGACCAGCTCCGCGTCTTCGTCGCGGTGGCGGAGCGCGAACACCTCACCGGGGCCGCCCACGCCCTCCGGCTTGCCCAGGGCTCGGTCAGCGCCCAGGTGCGCCGGCTCGAACGAGCGCTGGGGCTCCTCCTCCTGCACCGGGTCGGCCGCAACGTGCGGCTCACGGACGCCGGTCGAGCGGTCCACCGCCTGGCCGTCGCGACGCTCGAGCAGGCCGAGGCAATCGAGGACCTGGCCGCCGGTTTCCGCGAGGAAGACCATGGTGAGGTGTCCGTTGCCGCGGGCCTGGTCATCGGAGCGCACCGCATCTCTGCGTGGCTCGGCCCCTTCGTGCGCGCGCATCCGCGCGTGGACGTGCGCATCTCGATCGCCGCCATGCAGCCGGCCATCGAAGCACTGTCCACCGGAAAGGTCGACGTGGCCATTCTCGGCACCGCCCCGCCGGCTTCCAACTTCGAGACCATCAGCCTGGAACGCACGGAGCTCGTGGTGGTGGTGTCCGCGCAGCATGCGCTCGCCGGCACGCGCAACGCGATGACGCAGCTCGCTCAGCACCGGTACCTCGCCCACGAGCACGGCTCGGCGACGCAGGTGCACGCCAACAAGGTGCTGGGCGACCTAGCCGAGCTCTCGCCCACCATCGAGCTCGAGGAGGGCGCCCTCCTGGCCGCTCTTCACACCGGCTTGGGCTTCGCGGTCATGCCCCGTGCGATCGTCGAGTCCGACATAACCGCCGGCCGGCTGGCCGTGCTCCCCCACCGCGGGCATGCCGTCGCTGTGGTCTTCACCGCGATGCGCCGGCCCGGCATGCAGACCCCCGTGGTGCAGGCCTTCTGGGAGCACCTCGGCGCGATGGCGGCGATGTAAGCGTGAGCTGTGCGCGGCGGGCGAAATCCCCGAACTCCAGTTCGGTCCCCGAGAAAGAACTAGAATCTCGCCACCTGGTACACAGACGCTGGTTCTGATTCGATCAGCAAGAGACCTTTCAGGAGTAGGGAAATGAAACGCTGGAAGCGGACAGCGGCAGTCGGCAGCGCCGTGTTGACGCTCGCCACCGCCGGGGTCGTCGTCGCCTCAGCAACACCCGCCGGCTCGTTGGCGCTGCGCGCCGCCGGGCACGCAATCACGTCAGCGCTTTCGGGCGTGCGTCCCGTTGTCGACGCCAACGCCGGCGCCGGCGGCGGCTCGGGAGCGAACTTCCCTCCGCTTGTCGTCACCGTCGGACCCAAGGCGCGTCTCACCAGCAAGCTGACCATCGACGTCAATGTCAGCATCACCTGCGGTCCGGTTCTGGAAGAGAACTACAGCTTCGCCAACGTGGAACTTTCGGAAGCCGCGGGCCACACTGTTGCCAACGCATATGGCGGCCTCTCGTCATTCCCGTGCGACGGCAACACGTACACCTTCGTGGTCACTACACAGGCTCAGAACGTGCCCTTCCGGCCAGGAAGCGGCATCGCCAACGTCTATGCGCAGATGTGCGGCGCCGATTCGTTGGGTAATTTCGGCTGCGAGGACGCGAACACGACCAGCGCTGTGTCCATAAAGAAATAGGCGGACCTTGAGGACCGCCCTGACGCAGGGGTCTGGCGGTGACGCCAGACCCCTTCTTCTTTCCTGGCGTCGCCGGGTTCTCCTCGCGGGCGCATTCGCCCTGCCGCTCGCGTACGCGCCGGTCGCCTACGACGCGTTCGTGATACCCAAGCTGGCGCTGGCGCGCCTGATCGTCCTGACTCTGCTCGGCCTGCAGGTTGCCGAGTGGATCTGGAACCGCGGGGTGCGCATCCGCCGGACACCGCTCGACGTGCCCCTGCTCGCCTTCGTGTGCTCGGCCGGCCTGTCGACGCTGCTGGCCGTGAACCACAACGTGGCGCTGTTCGGCACGTACACGCGCTTCGACGGCCTGCTGACCATCGCGACGTACGCCTTGCTGTTCTGGCTGACGGTGCATTCGCTGACCGGCGCCGGTGACGCCCGTGCGCTCATGCGCAGCCTGCTGGCAGGCTGCGCTGTCGCTGCCGTGATCGGCATCCTGCAAACGGTGATCGCCACCGCCACGGCGAGCGGCCACCCGGGCGAGACCGCCCTCAGCTTCGGCGGGGTCTTCCGGCCCACAGCGACCCTGGGCAATGCCAACGAGTTCGGCATTCTCCTCGCCATGGTGCTCCCCCTCGCCGTGTACGAGACCATCGCAGCGCGGACCTGGGCCACGCGGGTGATCGGCGGCAGCGCGACTTTGGTGTTCCTGCTGGCGATCACGCTCAGCTTGAGTCGCAGCGCCTGGCTGGGCGCTTCCGCAGGGACGCTGCTCGTGGTGACCAGATCCCTGCAGCGCCGCTGGCGGATCGCGATGATCATCGCGCTCGCGCTTGGAGTGCTGACCGTCGCCGGGGTGACCGCAAGCCGAGCGGGGTCATCGTCATCCATCGTCAGCGCCGTCGTGAGCCGGCTGGCAACACTCGGTGATCCGACCGGCGGTTCGGCTGCATCACGCCTCCACATCTGGAGCGACACAGCGCGCGTGATCGCGGCGCGTCCGCTGGCGGGATGGGGTCCGGACTCCTTCGGCCTCGTCTACCCTCGCTATCAGAGCGGGAACTGGACGCCCGGAACGACGATCGACGAGGCGCACTCCGAGGTGCTGCAGGTCGCCGCGACTCAGGGGCTGATCGGTGTGGGCTGCTACTTGTGGTTACTGGTCGCTCTGTTCCAGAGCTTCATGCGCGGTCGCGCAGCGGACGGAGCGGTCGCCCTGGCTGGTGGTGTGCTGGCGTACCAGCTCGCACTGCAGTTCAACTTCACATGGATACCGAGTGCAGCGCCGTACTGGCTGCTGGTGGCCGCGGCGGTGGTCAAGTGGACTCCACAACCCCGCGAAGCGGCCGCGCCCAGGCGCGCACGGACGAACTCCGGTTTAACGATCGCAGCCACTGGCGTCGCGCTCGCTGGGGTAGCGGGTGCCGTGATCGCCGGAACGCTACCCCTCGCTGCCGACGCCGCGTTTCTCGGCGCGCTTGACGCGCAGCACCGCGGCGCCATCCCGCTGGCCAGGTCGCTTATCGGTGACGCACGCGCGCGTGCGCCGCAGGAGAGTGCCTACGCGGTGCGTGCCGGCGACTTGGCACTCGACCTCCGGTTCGGCGATGTTCCCGGCCCCGACGCCGACTGGCGCGCCGCCATCGCCGCGTACACAGAGGCTGCTCGACTAGGCACACCGCAAGCGACCGCGTACCGACACCTGGCCGTTGCATACCGTGCGCTGAATCGACGGTCCGCGGCCATCGCTGCCGCGCGGACGGCTGTCGCGCTCGGTCCGTACGACGGCATCAATGCCGAGCTGTTACGCGCCCTGCTGGCGACATCCTGAAAGAGGCGCCCTTCAGCCGACCGCCAGACGCCTCCGCCGGCGCGTGTAGCCGCCGGCCCCAACCGCCGCAGCTGCGCCGGCCAGCGGGCGCAGGACGGACCACGGCGACTCAGGCGTCACGATCGCCTGCCCGCACAATCCGGTGCCGATCACCGACGGCCCGTCGGTCTGGTTGGCCGACGCGAGATGGCCGCCCAGGGGGCTTGGATTGGCTGGATCACCGTATGTGGAGCCGGCCTCGTTGTCGTCTGCGTAGGCGATATGCGCACACCCGGTGGTCGGATCGACAACCTCCTGGTTGAAGTCCAGCAGGTTGCGCGGATCGCGGGGTACCGGCACTCCAAAGATGGACACAGGGCAGGCTATGCCCAGGTTGCAGATGTCCCCGTAGTGCATCGGCACCGACGTGACTTGCAGGTTCGTCCATGTGGCCGCTGACGGGCTCGCCGTCAGGTTGAGCGACTGCGATGCAAACAGATTCCAATGGCATCGGGGTGGATAGTTCGGCGGCGGTGTCGCGTAGTCGTCACGGTCGCAGCCGAGGACGACGAACTTGCCTGCGGCGTCGGTCGGCACGATCTCATCGGTGTGCAGGTACGCGATGTCAACCTTGCCGGGATCGCCCGCGGCGATCGTCGGGAAGACGTCGGTTCCGGTCTGCGTCGCCGGGCTCGCCAGGTAGGCAGCAGCGGCGCTGCCGGGCGGGTCGGGCAGCGTCCCACCCCCTCCGTTCCAGGTGTTCCCGCCGTCCTGCGACCACACTACCCACATCCGATAGCTGCACGTGGCGTCCGACTGCACCGTGCCGGCCGTGGACTCCGCAGCACACGTGGCGAAGACTTCGTTGGGCCCCGGAGCAGTGACGCCGAAGTACGGATCACCTTGGCGGTCGAGGGTGAAGGCAATGAATGGCGTCGAGGCATCGTGGCCGATGCCGGTGTCAAACGCCATCTGCGGGCTCCACGTGGGTGTGGCCGCCGTGAGGGCGTCGTCCGAGTATGAAACCCAAAGCGTGTGGAAGGCGGCTGCCATGGTGAGGTTGCAGCCGCTGGCGTCCGAGGCCAAGTCGGAGGCCAGCCAGGCAACGAACACGCGGCCTGGGTGCTTCGCTGCGGGAGCGTCGGGAGGCACGATGGAGACACCGGCCGGAATCGTGTTGCAGAACGTATAACCCTCAGCGGTTATCGTGCCGTTGGGGTTCGTCGTCGCTCCCGCCGCGAGAATCTCCTGCGCGGTACCGAAGGTCGCGCCGCCGTCATGAGAGATATTCACCCAGATATGGCTCGGACCGTAGAAGTCGTGGTACATGAGCACGACATCGGCGGTCGCGGTCGTATGACCTGGCCGTATCGTCGAGCCGACCCACTGCCGGTCGACCCCGAACGGGTTGCAACTGGTGTTGCAGGTTCCCCCGGTTGTCGCGTTGTTCCCGTACTGCCATGAGCAGTTGGATGTGCACGTTGTGATCGTCGGCGAGGTCGACTTGTACACGTCTACTTGCAGCGGCAGTCCCGGGTTGCCGTTCAGATTGCACCAGTACAGAGAGTTCTCCGCATCCGTGTTGATGCACGTGTCGCCGCTGGTAGTGTCCGGGGACTGGATCTGCGTCCACGTTGCCCCCTTGTCGTTCGACCTGAACGTGTCGGGGCCGGATGGCGAGGAGTCATAGAGAAGGCCGTTGGTGTCGGTTGACAGCGACGGCTCGCCGCCGAAGGCGCCAACCTGGGTGAGGCTGAACGCCAGCGGCCCAGCTGAGGCTCGCGACTGGAAGCCCGCGAAAGCGAGGACGGCGCACGCCAGCGCCCAACCGGCCTTACGAAAACTGTAGGTCATGCTTCCTTCCCCGAGTGTCGAAGGCCCCTCTCGGAACCCATCGGGTCGAAAGTCTACCAACAATCGCGGGGTCGGCTCGGGATCAGACCTGTGCGGTGACCCGCTTGCGCCGCCGGGAGTACACGCCCACCGCGACGGCCGCTGCCGCAGCGCCAAGGGGAAGAAGCACCGACAGGGGTGCCTCGGGGGTGACCACCGCCGCGCTGCACAGCCCTGTGCCGATGATCGCCGGGCCGTCGGTCTGGTTGGCCGCGCGCAGCTTCTGCACCAGGTTGTCGTCGGCGTAGCCGATGTGTGCGCAACCCGTGGTGGGATCGACGGCCTCTTGGTTGAAATCGAGCAGGTGGCGGCCGCCGAGGCAGGCGATGCCAAGATTGCAAATGTCGCCCACGTGCATCGGCGTCGTCGTGAGCTGCGACGTCGCCCATGTTCCTGCCGCGGAGCCTAGGTTCAGGTCGAGTGACTGGCCTTGCATGAGGTTCCACGGACAAGCCGGCGGTGCGTTGGGAACGGGTGGGGTGGTTGAACCGGAGCAGCCGCCAATCAGGAACTTGCCAGCAGCGTCGGTGGGAACGATGGCGTTCGTGTTGAGCCAGCCGACGTCGACCTTGCCGGGATCGCCGGCCGCGATGGTCGGAAACACGTCGGTGCCAGCGGTGGTCATACCGGCGTCGACTTCATGGGCTGCGCTGGCGCTGCCCGGAATCGGGAGTCCGGCGCCGTCACCGCAGGTGACACCGCTAAGCGCGCTGCCTCCTGGCTGGCACGCGACCACCCACATGTGGAAGTCGCAGCTCGGATCGGCCTGCACCGTGCCTGCGGCGGACTCCGCCGCGCACGTCGCCGGGTTGTCGCCGGTCGGCGGGATCCCGGCGCTCAGTGGCGCCGGCGACGCGAACGCGATGTAAGGGTTGCCATGGTTGTCGAGCGTGAAGGCGGCGAACGGCGTCGATGTGTCGTGGCCGACGCCCATGTCGATCGCGCCTTGCGCGCTCCAGGTGGTTCCGCCGTCGTCAGACCACGCGAGGAACGCGGTGTGGAACGACGCGGCCATGGTGACGTTGCAGCCCGAGAGGTTCTCGGCCACGTCCGCCGCGATCCAGGCGACGTAGATGCGTCCTGCGTTCGGGTTCGGGCTCCCGTTCGGCAGCGTCTGCGGGACGATGGCGACGCCGGCAGGGACGGTGTTGCACATCGTGAACCCCTGAGCGATGACCGCTCCCGGAGTCGGCGAGCTGGCGAGGACCTCGACCGGCGCGCCGAAGGTGGCGCCACCGTCGGTGGAGACATTGACCCAGATCTGGCTCGCCGTGCCGAAGTCGTGGTACATGAGCACGACCTCGGCGTTGGCCGTGCTGGACTGATTGAGCAGCGACGCAGCGGTCCACTGCCGGTCGACGGCGAGCGGCTGGCAGCTGCTACCGCACGAGCTGCCGAGGATGCCCGTGCCGTGCACCCAGCTGCACGTGGTTGTGCAGGTCTCAGGCGCCTGCACTGCCGGCAGGTTGCTCGCGTCCTTCAAGACGTCCGCCTGCAGCGGGAAGGTGCTGAACGTGCTGCTCCCGAGGTTGCACCAGTACAGCGAGTTCGCCTCGTCGGTGGCGAGGCAGTCGTCGCCGCTGTTGTCGTCAGGGTCAGGTGCCATCTGAGTCCAGGTGACGCCCTTGTCCGCCGACCGGTACACGTGCACCGTGCTCGGTGAGGTGTCGTAGAGGATGCCGTTGCTGTCCGACGCGAACGACGGCTCGCCGCCGTAGTTGCCGACGGTGTTGAGCGTGTAGGTCAGCGGGCCGGCAGACGCATGGGACTGATAGCCGGCGAACGCCAGGGTTGCACATGCCAGAGCCAGTCCACCTTTGCGGAAGCTGGAGTTCATGATTCCTTCCTCACGATGATGGGCTCCCTTCAGGATCCTGAATTTGGGCAGTCTACCATCGCCGCAACGCGGTTCGCGGACGGCATTGCCATCTGGAGACACGAAGGGACGTCGTCGGCAGATCAGAAAACCAGCCGCGACGTCCGGGCGGGGCGATCTGCCATCCCGCGGCGGCCACAGCCAGGGGAGATCGGGCACTGTTGGTTCGCTATCGTGTATCGTCATGTTTGCGTCCCCAGACGGAGGGGGGTTTCGTCAAGTGTTGAAGGGAGATTGCAAAAGATGGGGTTCGTGGATCGTCGGGTGGGGTCTACCTACGTTGCGATGATTGCAGTGCTGTTCGCCGCTGCGGTATCAGTGGGAACGAGTGGTCTGGTGACTGCCAAGGCGGCGCCGCCGATCAGCATGGGCTTCGGTACGAACTATGTGACGCCCTCTGGAAATGGGTCTAATGAGCCCCAGATCACCGTGGATCAGTCCGGGCAGGCGTACCTGACCTGGCAGGGCGACAACACGTCGCTGACTGATTTCCCCGCCACCAGGGTAACGAGCACTACGGACGGCAGCAGCTTCTCCACCAAAACCGAGCCCGACCCACCCCAGGTCGCGAGCGCCCTTGGGGGCGACGTCACCCTGGCCACCACGAACTGGCCCAGCCTCACGGACACACCACCTCCCGACACAACCGGCAGCAACGGCGTCTTCTGGACCGACCTGGCCACGCCACCAACGGGCGGCACCTGCACAGGCGATCCACAGGTTCGCGCTGCGACCAGCGTCAACCAGGGAGGGACCTGGGGTAGCCAGAACAATGCCGGCTGCAACCCGTCACAGGTAGACCGCCAATGGGAGGATACCTATACTCCGCCGGCCTTCCGGGGTACGGCCGGCGCCCGGGCCAACACCAAGGTATTCGCCACCTACCACGACCTGGGCTCTTCTGCGATATGGCTTACCCGGAGCTTCGATGGTGGTGCCAGCTGGCAGCAGACGCCCTTCCCTGTCGTGGTCGCGGATGCAGCGCTCTCGGCCTGCAACACGATCCCGGGCGGCCTGGCC
>Ga0066710_100008129_pt1 | contig 10138 bp, 9 predicted proteins | sample GraSoiAngelo_159_FD_79666 | JGI IMG/M metagenome (GOLD analysis project Ga0066710, IMG submission 79666) | Grasslands soil microbial communities from the Angelo Coastal Reserve, California, USA - 14_1009_16_40cm | ecosystem: Environmental > Terrestrial > Soil > Grasslands | place: USA...
CCGACTCGGCGGGGACGAATTCGGGCTGCTGCTCGAGGGAACGAGCGAGTCGCAGGCGATCATCCTCGCGGGACGGCTCCTGAAGAGCCTTTCCGAGCCCGTGCGGCTCGCCGGCCACGACCTGGCGATCGGGGCGAGCATTGGCATCGTCGCCCACCCGGGCGGACCCGGAAAGAGCGACGAGCTGATCCGGCACGCGGACGTCGCGATGTACGCGGCAAAGGAGTCGGGACGCGGCTGCGAAGTGTTTCACCAGGACATGGCACGCGAGTTTGGCGAAACGCTGGGGCTGGAGCACGAGCTCCGGCTGGGACTGCAGGGCGACGAGTTCGAGGTTTACTACCAGCCCGAGGTCGATCCGGCGCATGGGGAGATAGTCGGAGTCGAGGCCTTGGTTCGATGGCGCTCTCCGGAGCGGGGACTGGTCAGCCCCGGCGACTTCATCCCTGCAGCCGAGGCCAGTGGGCTGATAGGTCCGCTCGGCGATTACGTGCTGGACCAGGCCTGCTCGCAAACCGCGAGCTGGCTCAGCGAAAGCATCCTCCCCGAGCGATTCATCACCTGGGTCAACCTGTCAGGACGTCAGCTTTCCTCCGGGGGCATCTGCGAACGCGTGCGCGGCGCGCTCGAGGCGGCTGGGCTGCCCGCGCATCTCCTCGGGCTCGAGGTGACCGAGACTGCAATGGTCCGCGAGGGGACCGCCGGGGATCGCGCCCGCGCCGAGCTCAAGCAGCTGCACGAGGATGGAGTGCACATCGCGATCGACGACTTCGGCACCGGATTCTCGTCGCTTGGGCACCTTCGCCGTTTCCCGGTTGACCTGATCAAAGTCGATCGCTCGTTCGTGCAGGGCGTTGAACACGACGCGAAGGATGCGGCGATCACCGCGAACCTCGCAAGCCTCGCCCATGCGCTCGGTCTGAAGGCAATTGCGGAAGGGGTCGAGTCCGCAAGCCAGCTCGAGCTCGTCCGTGAGCTCGGGTGCGACCTCGTGCAGGGCTTTCTCTTCGCACGGCCGATGCCTGCCGGCGACATGACGCAGATGCTCATTGCCGGCGAGGGATTCGACACCCGCTCCCTCAGCGAGCATTTCGGCGCGGGGATCATGCCGGTCGGAGGGGCATAGGCGGCTGCGTCCGAGCGCGGTCCCTCGTCCCGCGCGCCCGAAATACGGCTCAGGCAGTCTCGACCTTCGCCGCCTGCTCGAGGCCGAGCTCCGCGACGGCCCGCTCGCGCATCTTGAACTTCTGGACCTTGCCGGTCACCGTCATCGGGAACTCGTCGACGATCTTGACGAACCGCGGCACCTTGAAGTGAGCGATCCTGCCGCGGCAATAGTCGCGTATCGACTCCTCGTCGGCTGACGATCCCTCCCTGAGTATCACCCACGCCATTATCTCTTCGCCGTACCGCTCGTCGGGGACGCCGATCACTGCCACGTCGGAGATGTCGGGATGGCCGTAGAGAAACTCCTCGATCTCACGGGGATAGACGTTCTCCCCACCGCGGATCACCATCTCCTTGCTACGGCCGACGATCTTCACGTAGCCCTGGTCGTCCATGATCGCGAGATCTCCAGTGTGCATCCAGCGGTGCCGGTCGATCGCCTCCGCGGTGCGGTCTGGATCGTTCCAGTAGCCCTCCATCACCGAATAGCCGCGCGTCAGGAGCTCGCCGGGCGTGTTCCGCGAGACGGTCTGGCCGGTTTGCGGATCGACGATCTTTACCTCGACGTGAGGATGCACCCGCCCGACAGTCGATACTCGCTTCTCGAGTTCGTCGTCTGGTGCTGTCTGCGTAGAGACCGGTGACGTCTCGGTCATCCCGTAGCAAATCGTGACCTCCCTCATGTTCATCTTCGAGACGACCTTCTTCATCACCTCGACCGGGCAGGGAGATCCCGCCATGATCCCGGTCCGCAGGGAGCCCAGATCGAAGCTGTCGAGCTCGGGATGCTCGATCTCGGAGATGAACATCGTCGGGACGCCGTAAAGGCTCGTGCACCTCTCGGCCTCGACAGTCTCGAGTACCGCCCGCGGCTCGAAAGCGGCCTCAGGGAGCACCATGCAAGCTCCATGACTGGTACACGCCAGGTTTGCGAGCACCATGCCGAAGCAGTGGTAAAAAGGCACCGGGATGCAGACCCGGTCGCGCTCCGTGTAGCGGCAGAACTCGCCGACGAAGAAGCCGTTGTTGAGGATGTTGTGATGCGAGAGCGTCGCGCCCTTCGGAGCGCCGGTCGTGCCGCTCGTGTACTGGATGTTGATGGGATCGTCGAACTCGAGCGCTGCCATGCGCTCTTCGAGCGCCGCCTGCGAGACTCGTTCGGCTCCGGCAAGGAGCTCTTCCCAACCCGTGGTGTCGAAGAAAACGGTCCGCTCCAGCGTCCTCACCCTGGGAGCAACCTGATCCGCCATCGCTACGTAGTCCGACGTCTTGAAGGAGGGAGCCGCTATCAACAAACGGCAGCCCGACTGCTGGAGCGCGTATTCCAGCTCGGAGGTCCTGTAGGCGGGATTGACGTTGACGAGGATGATCCCGGCCTTTGCGGTGGCGTATTGAACGAGCACCCACTCGCTGCGGTTGGGACTCCAGATCCCGATGCGGTCGCCCTTCTCGAGCCCGACGGCAATCAATCCGCGGGCGAGTTCGTCCACCGCGTCATTCAACTCTGCGTACGTGTAGCGCAAACCCTGATGACGGGAGACGAGCGCGTCCGCATCAGGCACCCGCCCTACCGTGCGCTCGAGGTTGTCGCCGATCGTCTCTCCGAGAAGCGGCGTGTCGCTGGCGCCGTGGGCGTAAGAGAGCAACGCCTCCACGGTCGAGACGATACCGGGGCCGCGAGGCCCCGGCAAACTACCTCGCGAGCGGCGCGGGCGTCACGCGCCGAGCGACTCGACTCAGCCGTGACATCCGGTGGGAGTGAACTCCGAAGTCCTGACGATTTTCGTCGTCGGGGCGTCGTGCGACGTCACCTCGAGGGTCGAGGTCGCTGCCACGCAGCGCAACGGATTGGTGAGGAACGCCTTCTTGCGAAGCCTCCTCCCCACCCTGCTTCGGACAATCCCCTTGAACCGGAGATCGATCCGCTCGATCTGAATCGAGATCCCGTTCACGTCCGAGGGCAGCCCGGTGACCGACATGTCGAGTCCCTTGTCCGCACGCTCCGTTACAGGCAGCTCGGCCGCTATCCCAGGTCGACTCAACGTCCCGTATATAGGCACGCCCAGGCGGAGTTGCTCGGACCCGGATGGCCGGAGGTTGTAGATCCTCCTCGAGACCGTCAGCTCGAAACCGAACGCAACGCCGAGCACGCTGATCGACCCCACCGCGCTCCTCGGCGAGCAAAGGTCGGACACCAGCTTCCTGTGCGAGCAGAACGGAGCCGCACGCCGGGTTGCGGTCAAGCCGGCCGGCAGGTGAAACGCGATGTCCTTCAAGCCCGTGCCGGGCCCCGCGAAGGCGACCGATACGCTCAGGTTGGGATGCGCCCCCGCTCGTGTCGTCGACGGCGTAACCGAGAAGCGTGCCACGTCGAGCGCGGCCCGCGCGGAACCGGCGGCGGCGATGCCCACGGCGAGCAGCGCCACCGACATGGCGAATGGCGTCGACCTGTTGCCGTTCCACCTCAACTCCGCTTCCCTCTGATCTCACCCTAGCTGGCCTCGAGCGAGAACGGCCAGGACAAGTTTCAGCGCACGACGAAGCGGCGACCGAAATCTGTCGTGATCGTCAGCGCCTCGGGCCCCCCGGCGGCGGCTGACGCGCCTTTGTAAGGCGAGTCCAGGACGAGGCCGATGCCGATGTCCCTGTACGTCTTGCTCAGGATGTTGTGGCGATGGCCTGGACTCGCCATCCAGGCGCGCACGAGGCTCTCGACGCTCGAGCTTCCCTCGCCGGCGGCAATGTTCTCGCCGAGAGCCCAGGACTTGGCTCCACTCAGGTAGCCGGTCCGCCGGATCCGGGCTACGAAATCCGGTCCCCCTTGTCGCTGGTGGGCGAAGTAGCGGCGCGCGACCATGTCGTGCGTTTGCCAGAGTGCGGCCTTGGCGAGAAGGGGGTTTTCCCGGAGCGGTCTCAGCCCCCGTTTCGAGCGTTCTGCGTTCAGAAGGCGGAGCACCGAGGAAACCGACGCCGCCGAGGGCGCGCTGCCCGGCCTGCCCAGCGCAACAGCGGAAGGAAGCGCGATTACGCTGATGCACGTCGCGACCGCTGCCAGCCGGGCACTACCTTTCCCCCGGCGAATTGCGGCCATGATCGAACACGCGATCTTTAGAAGTCGGCGGCGGCCGGCCGCCATCTCCAAACCGGGGGGCATCCTGTTCTTTCGGCGCAGACGGAGCTCGGCCCGCGCAAGACGGCCCCCGACTAATCAAGCGTTCGACTCGCGGCTGACGGTTGATTTCGAATCCGCGTGCCCCTGGGGACGCGAGAATCAAGCCGGGCAAGGACGCAGGGCGAAGCCAATGTAGGGTTGCATTGGCGAGCCCGAGGACGCAGATCCGGCGAAGGTTCGCAGCGTCAGCCAGGGGTGCGGGGAATTTGGAATCAACCGTCTAGGTGGGAAACGCCAAGCCGATCACGTAAGTGGCCCCGCCGACGATCACTCCCGCGAGGGTCATTTCGAGCCCGGCCGCCCACCAGGTGCGCAGCGTGACCAGCGACTTGGCCGCACCAACCAGGAAGTGGGCGACGAGGGAGACGATCGCGGCGGCGGCGATCGCGGCGCCTCCCGTGTCGAAGATGAACGGGATCACGGGAACGATCGCGCCCAGGCCCGTGCTGAGCCCGGCGGCGATCGCTGCCTGCGTAGGGTTGCCCGGGTGCTGGGTGGCGCCGAACTCTTCGGCGGCCAGGACTTTCAGCATCGCGTCGGGCTCTTGGGCGAGCCGGGCGGCGAGCTGATCGGCGGTGGCGGGGTCGATGCCCTTGAGCTGATAGAAGAGCGACAGTTCCTCCTGCTCCTCTTCGGGGTGCTCGGCGATCTCCTGGCGCTCCCGCTCGACGTTGGCTTCGACCACCTCAGCGGCCGAACGCTCGGCCAGGAAGGCTCCCGTGGCCATCGAAAGCGCCGACGCGACTGCGCCGGCTAGCCCCGCGGTGAGCACGATGCTCGATCCGCCCGTCGCTCCCGAGACACCCGTGACGATGCCGAAGACGGCCGCGAGTCCGTCGTTCGCGCCGTAGATCGCAGCCGAGATCCACCCGCCTCCCGTCTCGTGCCACTTCTCGCGATGCAGGATGCGGCCGAGTCGCTCCCGCGCGCCCGGGACGGCCACAGCCGAGGGCTCCGGGGCCGGCGCGCGCGAGCGCAAGTCCTCAACCGCCATCGCGTGCGAGCGCTCTTCCTTCCTGATCTCGCGCAGCAGCAAGTCCGTTGCCTCGTCGCCCGTGGGGCGCTTATAGAGGTCATCCACCTCGCTGTCCTCCGCCGCCTCCCTTGCCGCCAGCAGGCGATCGACCGGCGCAAGCCGGGCTTGGAGGCGCGTCCACGAGGGAAGCCGCACCGTCGTTGGATCGGGAGGCGGCACGCCGAGCTCTTCGAGGCGGCTTTCGATGCGGCTCCGATGGCCTCTCTCGGCAGTGGCCATGCGACGGAGGATCTCGGCACGACGAGGGTCGCGTTCCCGTTGCGCGATCAACTCGTAGACCATGTCGGCTTCGACCTCGCCGCGCCAGGCACGGAGAAGCCGCTCGATCGCCCCCGGCGGCACTGGCTCAGAGGAGCTGCCGCTGGGGTCGGTCACAACGAGGGTCTCGCTACAGGTCGGTATCCGCGATCTTCAGGTTCGACCGGGTAAACCTACTCCGCTTGCAAGTGCGACATCTGTCGATGGATGCTTGACACATGCACGTCCCGGTCCGTAATACTGAGCAAGGTGACGAGCGAGACACCGACCAGCCCTGAGGGAAAGGAGACCACGCGTCCGCCTCGGCGCTTCCCGAGGTCCCGTGTCAGCGTGGCCGAGCGCGAGCGCATCCGCGAGGATCTGCGCGAGGTCAGCTTCCCGATCGGGCTGCGCGGATACGAACGCAGCGCGGTCGATCGGTATGTGGAGCGGGTCAACCGTCTCATCGCCGAGCTCGAGATCTCCTCGTCGCCGGAGTCGGCGATCCGTCATGCGCTCGAGGAGGTGAGTGAGGAGACAAGCGGGCTGCTCGAGCGTGCGTACGAGACAGCCGAGGAGATCACTGCCCGATCCCGCGTCAGGGCGGACGATCGACTGCAAGAGGCGGAGGGTGAGGCGGAGAGGATGCGCGCGGCGGCCGCTTCAGAGGCAAAGGCGACCCGCGAGGCAGCGCAGCGCGACGCCCAGGAGCTACGCGTCTCAGCGATGAGGGAGACACGTGACCTGACCGAGACGACGGCGCGCGAGGCCCAAGAGGTCCGTGCGACGGCGCAGCGGGAAGCGGAGCAGATGCTCGCGGCCGCGGAGACGCGCGTCCGCGACCTGACTCGCAGCGCCGAAGCTGTCTGGCGGGAGCGCCGGCGCCTGCTCGATGACATGAGAGCGCTTGCCGAGGAGCAGCTGGAGCTGGCGGAAGCCGCTGCGACGCGCTTTCCGCGCGCGGTGGAAACGGAAGCCGAGGACGCAACGGTCGTCGCCGAGCCCGTGGTGGAAAAGAAAGCCGGGGACGATCGGACCGCCCCGCAGCCCCCGGGCCAACCCGGCGCTGCCGACACGGAATAGAAGCCGACGGCGCTACCGCGCCCGAGGCCCCGAACCGGCGCGCTCCAGCGCGCCGTGGTCTGACCTCCAGACGAACAGGCTGCCCCTGACCTCCCCCTGAAGGCCAAGGTCCTCCATTGCCTCGGCGACTCCGGGGTAATCGGGATGCCGGTAGTCGTGGAAGACGACGATCCCGCCGGGTCGAAGGCGAGTCCGCCAGGCCTCGAACTCTCCGACCGTATCCGCGCGCTCGTGCGAGCTGTCGATGAACACCATTCCCACGGACGGTGAGTTGCTCGCTCCTTCGCGACCCGGGGCTTCGACCAGCTCGACGCGGGCACGGACGTCCGCCCCCACCAGTCCGAGGTAGAGCTCCCGCTCGGGGCGGACGATCGGATCGAAGGTCGTCAACTTGCGGCGGCGGTCGCTGAGTGCCAAGGCAATCGCCGTCCAGGCGGTTCCTGTCCCAAGCTCGACCACTCGCTCCCTGCCGGATGCGAGCTCTACGAGGTCCGCCAGCTCCTTCGGACGGACAGCGGAGTCGAGACTCCAGCGATCTCCTGCCCTCCGTGCTGCACGCTCGGCACGCCAGTAGAACCATGCCACGCGTGGCGGTAGAACACGCAGCGAAAGAAGGAATCGCAACCGCCTCAGCGCTCGGCGCGCTGGCCGCTTCCTACCGCGATCTCGCCCTCTTCCCAAGTGGACCTCGACCGATTCGGCTCACGGAGCCTAACCGGTGCGGCGCCGCTCGAGTGTATGTAGGGAAGGGTTCTGGTCCCTCTATACGGGGCCCAGATAGCGCATGAAGATCTGGTGCGGCCCGTCTTGACCGCCCAGTGGAGCCGGCGAGTCGAAGAGGATGTAATTGGCATAGAAGCTCATGCTGGGGTTCTCCCCACCGCCCGGCAGGGGAACGGCCTTCTCCGCGACAGATTGCACGAGCGTGATGTTGCGGACGTTCGTATAGAGATAGACATCCGGCTTCCCGTTGAAGTCGCCCTCACGGCTGAGTGCGTTGACGCCGAGGTTGCTGGCGTTGCTCTCGAACGTTATGTAGTAGCCGGCATTGCCGATCGTCGGATTGCGTGAGTCGCCGTTGCCGGGCGCGCCCCGACGGAAGCTCGCCATCCGCTCCCGGCGTCCGAGGTCGCGGTAGACGATCTGAGCGTGCCCATGGACCGTCTTCTCATAGACCACCACCCGGCGCTTGATGTCGTTGTACGCGGGATTTCGCCCACCCCGGCCGACCAGGCGAGGCCGCCGGGTCCCGTTCTTGCTGAGATACACGCCCCGGGAAGTGGCAAAGACGAGGTCGTTGCGAAGCCCCCGCGAATAGGACGGGTCGCTGCCGCCTAGGGCGACAAGTCGGGGGCGGTGGGCTTTGACGCGCACGTAGAGACTCCCGCCCACGGTGAAGGCGATCTGCTTGCAGTCACCCGACACCGCCACCGAGGTGGTGTCGTAGCTCGCCTGCCGCCCCCCGGGAAGGGAGACCCGGGTGGGTGGCCTGCCGGGGCCCCGCGATACGAAGGCGTCCACCTTGCCGTTGGTGTCGCCGGGAACGAGGTTGGAAGCAGCCGACAGGAAGGCGACACAGGAGGGCCTGTGGTGAAAGGCTCCGTCGACCGCCGGCGAGAACGACGGTCCGTTGGCGGGCTGCCCACTACGCGTGCGGGATACCAGGATCGTGGCCCCGAGGCGCCACGGAGCACCTTTGTTGCCGATCGGGCCGGCGCGTTTGACGGCAAAGACGTCCCTTACGCCGTCGGAGTCACCGGGAACGAGGTTGGAGGCCTCCGACTCGAATGCAATCAAACGTGCGTAGCGCTTGTCGTTCGAAATCGCGGGGTTGCTCGAAGGACCGTTCGGGAACTCGCGCCCGGCAGAGGTCGTGATCGCCGCGCGGGAGATCAGCTGCGTGTCCTGGAGCCGAGCGCGATTTGCGCCCGAGGTGACTGCAGATGCCGCCTGGGAGCTGGACGCCCCGGCGACGGCCACCAGGATGGCCAAGAGGGCGCCGGCTACGAGTGGGCGCAAAGCTCCAGGTTCGGGCAGGGAGGCTTGCAAGTCGAAATGGGTCGGGGAAAAGGGTCGCCAGCCCTTCTGTCGGCTCAAGCTGGCCGGCCTAAACGCCCAGAAGCGCGAATTGACAGATGTTCGACCCCCAGCGGACCCCTTGGTTCAGGCGAGAGAAGGGACCGGTGGCGGCGCTGAGCGGCGCTATATTGGCGCGTCCGGCCCGGCCGAGGGCCCAGGCAGCCACCACTCGCGTCATTCACGATGTCCCTCCAGTCGATTGGAACCTTCTTCTTGCGATCGAGGAGATCGCGGGCCGCCGGTGCGATCGCGCTGTTCGCCGGTCTGGCCGCGGTCGTCCTCCTCACGCGCCACGACCGGGACGACGGGCAGCGGTCCAAGGCCCCGACCACCGCAAGCACGATCGGGGCGATCCGGGACTCGGAGGCCGCTCAGAGCTTTCCCGAGCCCGCCTCGGGGAGACGAGGGAAGCTGGCAAAAAGCCCGAGGGCCGCGGCCGCCAGCGCCCCGAGCGAAGAGGCAACCGGGCCGAGCCCCGGGGCGCCATCCGACGCGGAGGTGCGCCGGGAGCTTCGGCAGCTCGAGCGATATCAAAAGGAGGCACGAGGCGGCGGGTCCGTCGAGCCGGGACGCGCAGGCGTTGCCAATGCGCCGCCCGGTGCGCCGAGTGCCGTCGCAGACCTCGTCTCGGGCGGCAACGCCATCGCCACGTTCCCGTACCGCCTCGGCGGCGGCCACGGATCGTTCATCGACGACGCCTATGACTGCTCTGGATCCGTCAGCTATGCGCTCGCAGCGGCAGGGTTCGTTGGCGAACCACTTACATCTGGCGAGTTCGAGCGCTGGGGCGTGGCCGGTCGCGGTCGCTGGGTCACGGTTTACGCCAATCCAGGTCACGTCTTCATGACGGTCGCGGGTCTCCGGTTCGACACGAGCGGTCGCGCCGGCCCTCGCGGGTCGCGATGGCAGACCGCACAGCGCGCTTCGCGCGGTTTCGTCGCGCGGCACTGGCCGGGGCTGTAGAACCGCCGGCCGCCCCGAGGGGAGCAGCTGGGCTCATGGGACGCGACTGCCGCCGATCTCGTTTCTAAGCGCGGGTAACCGCGCCGAACGCGGCCCGGTCGCGCCTGGTCGAGTTGTCCGCGCCGAGCGGGCGCTCCGACTCCAGTCGCGCGTTACGGGCTGTAAGCGAAGCAGCACCGGCCAGGTCGCAGCATCGAGTCGACCAGTTACCGGAAGGCCGTTGAGAGTCTGAAGGTCTCGCACCGCCTGCTCGGTGCTCGACTCGAACACGCCGCTCGCTCTCACCGTCTCGCCGGCAGAGATCAGATGCTCCTGCGCCCAGACCACGACATCGCCACGCGCTCCACGTCCGACCCCCGGATAGCCGCTGACCGGCAGGCGCCCGACGAGCCGCGCGAGCA
>Ga0066710_100008131_pt1 | contig 10137 bp, 8 predicted proteins | sample GraSoiAngelo_159_FD_79666 | JGI IMG/M metagenome (GOLD analysis project Ga0066710, IMG submission 79666) | Grasslands soil microbial communities from the Angelo Coastal Reserve, California, USA - 14_1009_16_40cm | ecosystem: Environmental > Terrestrial > Soil > Grasslands | place: USA...
CCTCAGCGAGGTTGGCATTCCCATTCTTTACACGAATGTTTTCTGGGGCGGCCGCAGCGAAATCAAACCGTCGGAAATTTCTCCGTTTGCGTATCGGGATTGGTGTGCAGCGATGGGGCTGAATCCGGAGCAGATGCGCCAGTGACCAGCTTTTGCCATGTAATCGCGCCAGCGATCAGGCAAACCACGCTGCAGGCCAGGTAAGGCAGCGCCGGCCGCCAATCGAAAAGTGTCGCCGCGAAAATCGGGCCGAAGATGCGCGCCAGACTTCCGACGCTCTGCGCCACGCCGATGGTCGCGCCTTGTTCGTTGGCGGGCGTAAGAATCGAAATCAAGCCGAAGACCGGCGGCCGAGTCAGGCTCGAGCCGATCGCAAGCAGCGCCAGCGCGACCAGCAGGTCTATCCAGTTGCCGTGAATGAAGGGCAGGATAATGAAACTGATCGCGACGAGGAACAAACTCACCGCAATCAAACGCGGCTCGCCCATTTTTCTGACCAGGCGCCCAATCGCCCCGCCCTGCACAAGCGCACCAATGATTCCGCAATAGGCAAACAAATAACCGACAGTTCCCTTCGCGCTGTCGCTCGCTTTCAAGTCCAGATGGAAATTCCGGCTCACGAGCAGACCCATCGTCGTTTCAAAGCAGGTGAACGCGAACGTTGCCAGGAAAAAAATAGTGATCAGCAGCCCGATCTTTGGATGTGCCAAGGCATGCGTGAATTGCGCCATGCGAGCGCGAGGCCGCGCCTGTTCGGAGCCGGATTGCAGGCTCTCGCGCAGGACAAACCATGCGAGCGCCAGATTCGCTGCGCAAAATGCCGCCGCTGCCCAACCCGGACCGGTGATACCAAAGTATTTGTAGATGATCCCCCCGATCGCCGGGCCAAAAATGAAGCCGAGCCCGAATGCCATACCGATAAGACCCATCTTCGCCGAGCGTTTTTCGGGCGGGGTGATATCCGCGATGTAGGCCTGGGCGACTGTGATATTCGCGCCGCAAATGCCGGCAAACGTGCGTGAGATCAGCAACAGCCACAATCCCGTCGCGCCCGGGAAGCGGCAGGCGATGGCGAATAAGCTGTACGATAACGCAGCTCCTGCCGTGCTGATCAGGAGCACCGGGCGGCGACCGATCCGGTCCGAAAGGCGGCCCCACCACGGCGCGAACAGAAATTGCATCACGGAGTAAGAGGCCATGATCAGGCCGATCATGAATCCGTGCGCGCCGAAGTCTTTGCTGAAAATTGGCAGCAGCGGGAGAACAATTCCAAATCCGATCAGGTCAATAAAGACCGTCAGAAAAATGATCAGCAGAGACGGTTTCCGCGTTACCATCATGAGAGTTTACTGTTGAAGTCAGTCGCGTCAACTATGCCGCTTGCGCGAACCCGGCGATACTGAGCCGATTCTTGCCGCGGCTTTTGCTGCGGAACAGACAGTGGTCGGCTTCTGACAGCAGTTCGCGCGCATCGCGCGCATCGTCAGGAAAGGTTGCCAACCCGAACGACGCCGTCAGCCGCACGTGCCGGTTTTCCTTCGGCAGGAATTCAGTGCTGGTAATAGCTTGCGACATACGCCTGGCCTTCTCGCGTGCGGCCTCCTTGTTCTGCCTTGGCAAGATCACGACGTATTCATCTCCGCCGTACCGCACCAAACGATCTTCTTCATCAAGCTCGCGATGGACCGCTTGCGCCACCTCCCTTAGCACTTTCGCGCCGAGCAAATGCCCGTACGTATCCACCACTTCCTTGAAATTGTCCAAATCGAAAAACACCAAGGACACGGCTTCTTCCCGCGCCGTAGGCGTGGAAAGCAGGCGATCCAGATAACGATGTAAATAACGTGTATTATAAAAACCGCTCACGTCATCAGTAACGGACAGCTTCGTCACCATGTCATGCTCTTTCTTCAGCTCCAGAGACAGCCGGCGCATGCGCAGCAAATTCGCGATCCGCGCCTGCAACTCGGCTAAGTCAATGGGTCGGACAATGACGTCGTCGACCAGCCCGCCGAGATGCCGCATGGGCAAAGAGCCTTTACGACGAAGCGTCAGGAGCAGGAATGGCAGCAACACCGGCTCTTCGGCTGTTCGCCGCTGCCGGACATTGGAGCGCCACCGCTTTAACGAGGGCCCATCGATGATCGCCAGTTCGAAATTCTGGTCCAGCGGATGTTCTGTATCCTCCGGCCAGATTTCGTATCCCAGCGACTCCTCGATCAATTTGCGGTCGCGCTTATTATCAACCAATAGAAGAACGCGTTCCATCTCCCTTCGGCAATATGCCACAACGGGAGAAAAATATCTGATAATTATTGCTACAGGCGATCAATGATCGCCTGCGCGGCATCGATAAGGCGTTGGGCGACTGGCGAATCCGAGCCGAGTTGGGCTCGGACCTTTTGCCGAAATGCCTCCAACTGATTTCCGGCGGCCTTGTTATTTCCTCGCTGCAGCGAATCCAAGGCGGCCTCCAGGGCGGCTTCGAGCGGGCGCTCACCCTTGCGTGGCAGATTCAGGCTATCGAGCAAGCGCAACAGTTCTTCCACAGTACTAGCCAGGGACTCTGGATAATACAGAGCACCCGAGTTCAGAGAGACCGGATAATCATATCCGCCGTAAATGAACATAGCCTGCCCCGTCCAGACGGCCGGATGGGGGGCATTGAAGAAACGAGCCTGCGGCGCATTTTCCAGCGTTGTCGGCGACCACGTTCTCGACACCGGATTGTATCTTCCACCGGTGCCTAACTCCAGTGGCGAAGGATCGGCCCATCCGCCCCAAACGATCATTTCCTCACCCGACCACACTGCCGCCTGGCCGGCGCGCGGCGAAGGCGCATTGCGCATTTGTATCGGCGTCCAGGAATCAGTCGCTGGATCATACGCGGCACCATCATTCAGAAAGGTGTAATCGGGCAGATAACGCCCGCCCCAAATCAGCATTTCGTTTCCCGTCCAAACGGCGCTGTGCACCGTGCGCGAACTGGGTGCTCCTTCCCGATTGAGCAGCGTCCAGCGATCCGTGCGCTTGTTATACCGCGCTCCATCACCGAAAGAACCCCAGAACTCATTTCCATATTGCAAATAGTTGTCGACCTTCAAACCGCCGAAGACAACCATCTCCGTTCCGGTCCAAACCGCGCTGGGTTCGATCCGAGGATCTAATGGACAGGCCGCGAGCGGGGTCCAGACATCGCGCTCGGGATCATAGAGAGCACCATTCGAAAGTTCCGTCGCTCCATCTCCCATGCCGCCCCATACAATCATTTCGGTCCCCGTCCAAATCGTTACGAATTGGGAGCGCGGGGAAGGCGCATTCAATTGACTTACTGCTCTCCAGCGATCCTGCCTGGGGTCATATCGTCCGCCATCGGGGCTGTGATTGAAGCTGAAGAAGTTCGCGCGTCCGCCCCAAACGATCATTTCCTTTCCGGTCCAAACGGCCCCATGGTACCAGCGCGCAGAAGGAGCGTTGACCGTTGACACTGCACGCCAGCGCTTCTGCTTTACATCGAATATGCCGCCATCGCTGAGGAAGTAACCGTTTACACCCCCGCCCCAAACTATTACCTCATCCGCTGCAAGCACCACGCTGTGACCTGCCCGGCCACCCGGACCATCAGGCAATTGTTCCCAGAAATCGTCGTGCGGCGGCGGGTCGCCGGCTGGATGATAAAGAGCGGTTGAGTTCAACTCTTCCGGATAATCCCAACCGCCATAGATAAACATGGCTGTGCCCGTCCACAGCGCGGAGTACAATGTGCTGCCGAAGTAGCGGGCTTGCGCAGCGCCTTCCAGAGTTGTGGCGGTCCAAACACCGGTGACCGGATTGTATCGGCCGCCGGTCGCCGTTTCCGTCGGTGAAGGATCGGTAAAACCACCCCAAATAATCATTTCACTCCCGCTCCATACCGCCACGTGCTCGGCGCGGGCCTCTGGCGCGCCCGACTGCGTGACCTCTGTCCACCTGTCTCGCGCGGGATTATAACTCCCGCCCGAGTTAAGGAATGTATAATCCGGCAAGAACCGGCCGCCCCATATTAGCATTTCGCTGCCGGTCCAAACAGCCGAGTGACCTGTCCGGGGACCCGGCGCGCCGCGCGAACTTAGAGGCGTCCAGGTATTGCTAGCCGGATTGTAACGCGCTCCATCGTTAAGCGAACTCCAATGCTCGTTCTCGAGAAAGTTTTCCACCTTCAGCCCGCCAAAAATGATCATTTCGCTCCCGGTCCACACGGCGGTGTGTTGAAGCCTCGCCTCTATCGGCGCCGGTGGGAGTGGCGTCCAGGTATCTGTCTCCGGATTATATCGCGCGCCGTCCGCTTTTTCGTCGAAGGCATCGCCCGTCCCGCCCCAGACGATCATTTCGGTTCCAGTCCAAACAGCAGTCATTTGCGAGCGCGGCGAAGGCGCGCCCATCATGCTCATCGGCCGCCAGGTATCGGTAAGTGGATTATAGCGGGCTCCGTCTCCGTAATGCAGGCCAGGTAAGAATGTTCCCCGTCCGCCCCAAACGAGCATTTCCTTGCCTGTCCATACCGATACATGCGACCACCGCCCCGCCAACCCATGATCGTTCGAGATTGGCGTCCATGAGTCGGTCATCAAATCATAGCGTGCGCCGTCGTTGAGCCAGGTGTTGTTCGCGCCGCCGCCCCAAACAATGATATCGCCTCCGTTTATGGATACGATCGAGTACGCAACGCGTCCGCCAGGGCCGGGAGCGCGACTCTCCCAATAGTCTGCCCGCGCGAAAATGCCGACGAGAATTAACGAAGAAGCGAGAAGCTGCCGCACTGAGACCCCTAAGTACGTTTTCATACCTTTTGACGAGTTATCCGGATTCCACGCCTCTCGCCCAAGCGCGTCAAGGCAATTCGCGCGTGAATTTTGGCCTGCGCCAGCCCGTCTGTCGGGCTGTGAAATTGCTCACGATCGCCTCCTTGCTCATGACAGTTTTCCCTCTCGTCGCGATGGATCTGTACGTTTCGCCTCAGGGCAATGACGCAGCGTCGGGCAAGATCGACGCGCCGTTCAGAAACCTTTCCGCCGCGATTCCCGCCGCACGAAAGAGAGTGGCGGGCGAAGCCTGCACGATCTGGTTGCGGGGCGGCAGTTACGAATTAGCCGGACCGGTCGTGCTCACGCCGGAGGACTCCGGGACAACAATCGCCGCGTACGGCGGCGAAAAGCCGATCTTGAGCGGCGGCAGCCGAATCACTGGTTGGAAGGTCTCAGGAAATCTTTGGAAAGTGCAGGTAACGAACTGGTATTTTCGCTCGCTGTTCGTGAATGGCCACCGCGCAATTCTCGCGCGCACGCCAAATGTGGGCAGCTTTTTTCACATGCAAGGTGAGCGTCAAAGCGATAAGCCCATCGAGTTCAAGTTCGCGCCCGGCAATATAAAACCGCGTTGGGCGGAAGAACCCGATGCCATCGTCGTAGGGTTCGAGAAGTGGATTGATTTCCGTCAGCACGTCCGCGCGGTTAGGACGAACGACAACGTCGTGCGCCTTTCGGGCAATGGCGCTTCGCACACGCACGAAGATGGCGCGCGCTATTATGTGGAGAGCGCCTCGGACGCGCTCGATGCTCCTGGTGAATGGTGGTTGGACCGCAGGACGGGGTTGTTACGTTACTATCCTTTGCCAGGCGAAGACCCGCGCTCGGCGGAAGTCATCGCGCCGCGTTTGACTGAGCTGTTCGTGCTCAAAGGGGACCTCGCCAGCCAAAAACCCGTGCACAATGTCATTCTGCGTGGGCTGACCTTCAGCCATACAGATTGGATCATGCCGGAGGATGGTTACACCGACAGCCAGGCAGCGGTGCGCGTCCCGGGGCACTTGCGCGGCGAGGCGGCGGTTGACTGCACGATCGAACAATGCGTGTTCGAGCATCTCGGTGGATACGCGATTGAGTTTGGGCGCGCTTGCCAAAGCAATCACGTCGTTGGGAACACGATTTTTGATGTCGGTGCGGGCGGCGTTCGGCTCGGCGTGCCGGATGACCGAAAACCAGATGCATTCACGGCCAATCACTCCCATATAGTCACCGACAATCATATGCAGGGCCTGGGACGGGTCAATGCGCCGGCAGTCGGCGTTTTGATCCTTCAGAGCGGCACCAACCGCGTGGCCCACAACAATATTCATGATCTCTACTACACCGCCATTTCCATTGGCTGGAACTGGGGCTACCAGGAAACTCCATGCCGGGAGAACATCATCGAGTTCAATCACTTGCACGATATCGGTCAGGGCATGTTGAGCGACATGGGCGCGGTTTACACGTTGGGCATTCAGCACGGCACCGTCGTGCGCAACAACGTGATTCACGACGTCAACTCATTCACCTACGGCGGATGGGGCCTGTATCCTGATGAAGGCAGCACGGACATCGTGTTCGAGAACAACATCGTCTTCCGCACCAAGAGCGCCGGCTTTCACCAGCATTACGGCCGCGAAAATATCGTTCGCAACAATATCTTCGCCTTCGGCAAGGAACATCAAGTGATGCGCTCGCGCGAGGAGGAACACATCTCGTTCATCTTCACCAACAACATCGTTTACTTCAATGCCGGCACTCTTCTCGGCAGTTATTGGAAAAATGATCGATACGTAATGGAAAACAACATTTACTTCGACGACCGCCCCGGCAGGGCCTTGACCTTTGCCGGCGCGACACTGGAACAATGGCGTGCCCGCGGTCACGACACCAATTCGATCATCGCCGACCCGCTTTTCCTCGCCCCCGAAAAGGGCGACTTCCATCTCAAGAAAAACTCCCCTGCTCTCCAACGCCACTTTAAGCCGATTGATAAGATGGATGCGGGCGTGCGCAGCAAACTGGAACTTTGACGGGCCAACCAATGCGTACGTCGCGTAGGCCGGGAGAGTAATTGCCGCCAACGATGCGCCCGCTCGCAAACCAGGGAAAGTGCGTTCGGAGGAGAGAGTTCTCGATGACAGACAGTTCGGCGCGGCACTGTTCCCACGGTTCATGGGAAACGCGAAACAATTTCGCTTTTCGACCGCACGCGTTGAAAGCGGCGTAGCGCTCGAAAAAAAATTCGTCGCGGCTTTCGGGCTCGCAGCGGTGGAATGGTCCGGAGAATTTGAACTCGCACTGCAAAGACGTTCCGGTCGCGCGGTCTCTCACGTGCGTCGCGTATGTCTGGTGGGTTATGCGGAAGTCATGCTTTCCGTAGCGATACGGGAGCCTGTAAAGCAGCGGGCCGAGGTGCACGCAGACAGGATCCGAAATCCATTCGGTGATGAAATGAATGCCTGGCTCGCCCTTGTGGCGAACATAGGTGCGCACGTTCAGGAACCGCTGCTCGCGAAAAGGGTAAAACAAGCAATTAAGGATGCGCAGACCGCGCGCCAATCGCATCCGGCGCATCGTGAAGAATACCAGGCTGACAAAGGCGTTGTCGTGAAAGAGATCAAGCTCGAATGGGACGCTCTGCTGCAAAACCTCCCTCGGCACCTTCAGATGCACCATGCCGAGCGATTCCCAATCGCCGACGAACAGAGTTTCACCGGCACTGAGGGTGCGGTTCATGGCATCTCCAGAAATGCGCGGGTGCGATGTGGATGCTGCGGCAAACGGTGCGCTCGCCCAAGCCAGACGGGATCGGCGAGAGGAGCGTAGGCTGCGTCGGCGAAGGTGGCGTTTGCGAACCAGGGAAACCGGTTGGTGATTAGGGAGAAGTCTTTAATAGATATGTTCGCCGGCTGCACCAGCCACGGCTCGTGCCACGCGCGAAATACGTAGTTGGTGCCGCGATGGGCGAAGAACCCGCTGTAGCGTTCAAGGGCTAGTTCATTGATGCTGCCCGGAAGGCATGGTGAAGGGTTGGTCCCAACGGCTTGGCTGTCGTAAACCAACGAGCCGCCCTTCCCATCAATGCAGCCCTCACGAAAATTCGCACAGGCGCAAGTGAGTCCGAGAGGGTCGTCGGGAACCGGCAAGGCGAACGGTCGCGACAGCCAACCCCGGATGAAGAATGCACCTGGTTCGCCACGGTGCCGAACGTAAGTCCGCAGGTTCAGAAAACGCTGCTCCTTTATCCGGCTGAACATGCCACCCCAGAGCGGCGCGTTTGGTGCGCGACGGTAATTGCGCATGATCACTCGGACCAAGCTGACGCAGGCTTTGCCTTCATACAGATCCAGCTCAAATTCGCGCGGCACAAACGCGCGAACCACTGCCGGATCGATAACGTAGTTCAGGAACAGAACTCGATGCCATTCGACATGCACGAGCGGATCGCGAGGGACGGCGAGCAATCGGCTCCTGGCAATATCAGCTTCGCGCATAACTAAAGCGCCGCGGTTATGTAAGCTCCAGCAAGGCCGCCGTAGGTTGCCAGCAGCAGAATGTGGATGATCGTTCGGTCCAGGCGCCCTCTCCAGTGACTGCTCGAATAATAGGTGATCTGCAGGATTGTCCGCAGGGCCCAGAATGATCCGATGCCGATCGCGAGCCAACGGAACACCTCGTGCGAGGCACTGGCGAATTCGGGCGCGAAACGCCACGTGACGGCGCCGAAGATCGCCAGCGTCACAGAGATGAACCAGGCGTGGACCACGAAGACCTCGCGCACAAGCAAAGGCATTCGCTCCAATTCCGCGCGCCAGCCGAGCAGGCGCACGAGGAAGAGGTTGAGCACCGCGACGCCAAGCTGGGCCGCAGCGACAGCATAGAGGATGAGTTCGAGTTTCATAATGCTCCTTTCAACGCCGTCCATGCGTAAATGACCGTGAGGTAAATGAAGACGAGGTTTAGCGCTGTAAATCCGATGCGATAAAACCAGTTTGTAAGATACGGCCGTTCATTCAAAACGAACGCGCCGACGAACAAACGCAACGACCAGAAGGCAGCGAGAAAAGCGGCCAGTGCTCGTGCCACCGGTTCACCCGCCGCCATTGGCGCGGCGGCAAACCAGGTGAGCGCGCCGAAACCAACCAAACACGAACCGATGAACGTATAGTAAACCCAGAACAGCTTCCGGATAAACGGTGGCAACGAAGCCAGGTGCTGGCGCAAATTTACAGCCCGCGGCATGGTCAGTCCGGCGGACAACAAGCCGATATGGAGGAATGCGGCGATCTCTAAATAAAGTATATGATTCATAAAGCACCTATCGCGTTGAGGAATGGGACGATCACACGATGCACAAAAGGCGGATGAAAGAGAATGAATACGGGCGCCGCAACGCAAAGGACCGTCAGGAATCGATTGGCGCCTTTCTTGCGTTCGAGAATCAGCGCAATCGCCTGAATCAGGAAGTATAGTGTCGGCAATCCGTAGCCGGCGGGTGCGGGAACCGAGATCACCAACTCGTGCCCCAGGCCGGACACTAGAAATACCGTTAGCAAACCCGCGACGGTGCCGAACCTGCGGGCGACCGGCTCCATGATATAGCGCCGCGCCGGAATGCTGAAGCCCGTGTTCCAGCGCCGTCCCCAGAATTCGGAAACACTGCGGCTACGCAGCGGCGAATGCATGAGCGGCGTGGCCGGAATGCCCACTGTCCGCCAGAGGAGCCCGACACATTTGAAGATCCCGAAATGCAGAACCAAGACGATCCCGATCAACCCAAACCAGCCGGCGAGCAGCGCCGAGAAAGGGTATACAGCGCGAACCGCGCCGTAGATGAAGGCTGCTCCAAGAGCAATATTCAGCGCGCCAAACATCCAATCGCGGAAGCCCGGTTTAGGAACCGTTGCGTTCGCGAAGAACCGAGGCGCATCCATCCCCGGCCACACCAGGAGATAAGCGAATGAGCGGCCCAGCGGTCGACGCGGAACATCCAACCGCGTGAATAGTTTCAGCCCCAGCCATAGCCCACCCGCCATCACCCACATGAACACCCAAGGCGCAAGCCGCTCGTGCAGCAACAATAAGAACAGTGGCAGGAGAAGCAGAACGTACCAACGTCTCCTACGCGGTAAACTGCAAGCTGCGTTCACGCAGTAGCGCCGAGCGGCGCCCCAGCGGTACGCCGCGTCGAGCAACCGGGCCGCGCCCGGGACTTTGGATAGCCACACCAACGGCAACGCCCACCAAAATGTTTTTGCCAACAAGAGAACGCCAGCCGCGCCGCCGACAACCTTGCCGGACGGCTCCA
>Ga0066710_100008134_pt1 | contig 10136 bp, 9 predicted proteins | sample GraSoiAngelo_159_FD_79666 | JGI IMG/M metagenome (GOLD analysis project Ga0066710, IMG submission 79666) | Grasslands soil microbial communities from the Angelo Coastal Reserve, California, USA - 14_1009_16_40cm | ecosystem: Environmental > Terrestrial > Soil > Grasslands | place: USA...
CCGGGAAAAACTTCACAGATGCCGACAGTAGCCACGGTATCGGCAGCTCCGCTCGTGCGTGCTGCGTTTTCGATGGACAGAATTAGCTCGGCGGCGGCGCAAAGCGCATCTTTGCGATCCGGCATAAGCACTCCGCCCGCGTGCCCACCGGCCCCTTCGATGGAAATGCGCAGGCTCGCGGGCGCCGCAATGCTTCCCACGATTCCGAGGGACATCTGCGCGCGTTCAAGCAGCGGTCCCTGCTCGATGTGCAACTCAACGAAACTCTTGTAATAGTCTTTTGCGAGTTTCACATCCTGAAGATTTCCGTTGAGCCCGGCTTTTCTCCGAACTTCGTCCACCGATTCGCCGTCGCGGTCTTTCAATTTAGCGGCGGCTTCCGCGGAGAGCGTTCCCGAAAGCAACCGGCTTCCCAGGCAGCCGATGCCGAAGCGCGTCGGTTCTTCCGTCGCGAACACCAGAAGTTCAATTGAGTGCTTGGGCCGGAATCCGCTCCGTTGCAACGCGCGAATCGCTTCGAGCCCGCCAAGCACTCCAACAACGCCGTCATATTTGCCGGCATTGGGAATCGCATCAATGTGCGAGCCCGTTCCCACGGCAAGCGCGGCCATATCAGCGGCGTTCCAGCGTGCGAAAATATTTCCAATCGCATCCTGGCGCACGGCGAGCCCGACTTCCTCGCAACGCGAAATGATCCATGCGCGAGCTTTCATATCCGTCGGGGTAAAAACAATTCTCGTGACCGCCGGAGGCTCCGCATCCGAAATAGCGGCCAGCGCTTCAATTTCTGAGAGCAGCCGCTGCTGATCGATTTCCAATTTCATTTTTCCGATTTGCCGAGTGGATGCCGGTTCCAATTCTTGTAAATCAGGTATTTGGTAGGAACCTTTCCGATGGCTCCAAACCATTGCGGACACCACGGCCCCATCCAGATGAAATCGCCCGCCGTAACCGGATACCACGAATCGCCTAGCCGGTAGATGCCGCCCCCTTCAAGCATGATCAGCCCGTGCTCCATTACGTGGATCTCCACCATGCTGAGTGCAGCCCCCGGCTGGTACACCATGGTGTTCACCGCAAAATCAAATGACGGCTCGTCGGGCAGCAAACATTTGACTTGTAAATCGGAATCGCCATCCAGCGCGTGCGAAGAAATATCATCTTCGCTCGAAACCATCAAGCGCGGTGGCTCCGCTTTGTCGATTCGCTCGTAGAACTTTTCAACGACGACGGCGCGGCTTTTTTCTCTCGCAATAATTTTGTGCGAAATGCCTTCTGGCAAATAGGCGTATCCACGCGCGCCAAGCTCTTGTCGCTTTCCCTTGAGCTCCAGCGCCACCACTCCTTCCATGACGTAAATAAATCGCTGCGCGGACGTGTTTCCCAATTCGCCTTTCGGTTCGAATTCAGCCGTGTATTCGGTGAATGCTGCGCCCAGCGCGGGGCCAATGTGAACGATCGCAGAAGCATTCTTCATGCCGGGCAAAGCCGTAGGCACAAAAGTGTCTGGCGTCAGCAAGAGGTGATTGCGTTGATGCGAGCTGCGCGTATGACCGAGGTCATGCACGGCACGTCCTTCCCAGAAATTCCTGCGAAGCCGCAAGCCGCGTCAGCAAATGGTGCCCGCATTCCAGCGCCTTCGCGACGTCGTCTAAATGCACCGATTCCGACGGATCGTGGCTGATGCCCCCCGGTGTCCGCAAAAAAATCATGGCCGCGGGAATCTTTTCCGCGAGGATCATAGCATCATGCCCCGCGCCGCTGGCCATGTGATGCGGCTGGCAGCTGGCTTTTTGCACGGCTCGCTCGATCTGCTCCGTCAGAAAAGGGTCCATCGCCACGGCATGCTGGACGAGCAGTGTCCGCCACTTCGCAATCACGCCACGCCGCGCGGCGATCGACTCCGCTTGCCGAATCAACTCATCCAAAGCCTCGGTTCGCGCACGATCTGAAGCGTGGCGAATGTCTAGCGTGGCACGCACTTCTCCCGCAATCACGTTTGTCGCGCCAGGCCTCGCTTCCACGAATCCCACGGTTGCAACCAAATCCGCTGTGCCTCGCGCAAGATTTTCGACCGCAGCAATCCACTCCGCAGCCGCCGCCAGCGCATCGCGCCGCAAATTCATCGGCGTTGTCCCCGCATGATTCGCCTGCCCGGAAAAAGAAAATTCCAGTCTGTTTTGCCCAACGATGGCTTCTACGACTCCGAGTGGCTGCCCCAAACTCTCCAGCACCGGCCCTTGCTCAATGTGAAATTCGATGTACGCCAAAACATCATCTCTCAGCGCAGCTTTCGAAATCTCATCCGAATTCAAACCAAAATCCTGAATCGCTTTCCGAACAGAAACGCCTTGCCCATCCTTACGGCCGAGAAGTTCCTCGTCTACTCGTCCAACCAGCGCGCGGCTCCCGATGAACGGAACTCCAAACCGCACTCCCTCTTCTTCCGAAAAGCCGATGGCCTCGATCCCAAACGGCAACTTCTGGCCATTCAGAGATTCCACCAGCGCGACCGCCAGCACGACACCCAATATTCCATCGAATGCCCCTGCATTCGGCACCGTGTCCAGATGAGATCCCACCAGGATTCGCGGCGATCCGTGTGATGTCCCTGGATAAAATCCCCGCAAATTTCCAACGGCATCCAAGGACACGTTCATGCCCAGAGCCCTCATCCAGGAGGAAACTTCCCGGTGGCAATCACGCATCGGCGCCGAAAGAAAAGTCCGTCGCGTACCGCCTGCGTCTTCTGAAAACGATGCCAGCTTCCGGCAGCGTGCAATCGCCTTTTCCGCGGAATTTGTAAAATCGTTGCTCGTCAGCACTGAACTCCGCCATTGCTCACAACACAAGCTTCGCCGAACTCAGAACTCACGAATCAACTTCGCTGCTCCCCATCCCACCACAACCAGCGCCAGCAGAATCACCCAGCCGTAACGGTTCCCGTAAGTCGCAACCGGAAAATGATTGCTCAACATCAGAAAGACGACCGGCACGGCCATAAACACATTGTGCTTGGACCGCAATTTCGCCTGCGCGCCGAGCGAGGGATCGAACTTCTCGCCCGCTGCCGTGGCCCCAATCATCTTGCGCTGCGCGGGAAGAATGCGCATCCACACGTTCAGAGTCATGATAGTGCCGAAGATCGCTCCCACGTGAATGTAAGCAGCGCGGCCGCTGAACACGTGCATCAATCCCCAGGCCACCGCCGCTGTCATCACGAGGCCAAATCCCGTGAACGCGGCCTGCGACTTTCCCAGCGGTGACCGCACGGCCACATCGTAGATGAGCCACCCCGCCACCATGGCGCCAACTCCGGTCGCAATACCCGCTTGCTTGGAAATGTCCGCGACGTCCGGATCGATGAGACCATCGCCCAAGTAATACACGAGAACGAGGAGAATCACTCCCGCCATCCACGTCATAAGTGCTTCCCAGCGAAACCAGTGGACCTGCTCCGGCCCAACGCCCAGCGACTTTTGTTTCTCGACAGTGTAAAAGCCCCCGCTGTGCACCATCCACACCGCCGAAGCTGTCCCGTTCGCTGCCGCTTTCTTTTCGAGCTTTCCGAACTGGCCGTCAAGCCATGTAAAGTAGTACGTCTGCCCGACCCACATGATCCCAGCGAAAACGTGAAACCACCGCACGCTGAGGTTCAGCCATTCGCGGATCGAGGAATTCATCTCAGCTTCCTCGGTACGTCGTGTAGCCGTTGGGACTCAGCAGCAGCGGAATGTGCAAGTGCGATTCACCGCTCCGAACTTGAAAGGTGATCTCCACAACCGGATACAAACCCTCCACGCCGCATGCGGCGAAGTAGCTCGCAGTGTCAAACGCCAATCGATACACTCCTTCTGCGAGAGCTGCGCCGTCCGGCACTAATTGGCCGCATCGTCCATCCTGATCGGTCTTCGCGGAGCTCATCTTTGACCATTCACGGGGAGCATCCCGGTGTTCCAGCCGCACGGGCACACCCGCAGCAGGTTTGCCCTTCGCGATGTCCAGAACGTGCGTGGAAATTCGGCTCATCCCGCGATCCATTTTTTCAAACGGATGTGCATGATTTGGCGCTGCTCCTCGGCCGCCTGCTGCAGATCGGTTGCATCATCATTGTGCAGCCGGCGCCGCAGAATCTCCAGAATTTCGCTAGCTGATTTTCCCGTCGCGCAAACAACAAAAACCCGCCCGAACTTTTGCTCGTACTCGCGATTGCCCCACTTCAACGCCATCTTTACGGCCTTATCTGCCGTTGAGGCTTTTTGCTGCTCTTGTGCGGACCAAGCCGAGGATTGCGCGCGGGTAACCTCTTCCGCGCTCGTGTCGCCGATTCGCGGATGGCTCCTGAACGCTTCGAGCCAGTCCGGCTCACCGAGACTTCGCCAGATCACGTCTGAAGTTGCAAACAACGAAGTCTCGTCTTGAATCGGTCTGTTCGAGGCCATGCCCGCGGCCCAGGATCTTGAGCCGCAGCACGCCAGAATCTCGCGAACAGCTTCCTCCTGCGGCAGGCGGTTCCAGCGAGCGAGCACCTCGCTCACGCGTCCGCCACTCCAGTGGCAAGCTTCTCGAGAAACTCGGCGACGAGATTGCAAGCCACAGCTGTCCGATACCGAGCAGTGGAACGAATATCGTCGATGGGCTGAATTTCCTTCGCCACACTCTTTTTCATAGCTTCGATCAACGATGGCTGGATCTTTTTTCCGGTGAGTACGTGCTCCGTTTCATTCAAGCGCAGTGGAACGGGCGCAACACTTCCTAACGCGAGACGCACATCCCGAATCGTGCCGTTTGCGAGTTGCCCCAAGGCGGCGAGGCAGACTTTGGAAATGGCTTGTGCGTTGCGGGCCCCGACCTTCCGCGCATGAGAAACATATCCTGAGAATCGGCGCGGCAATGAGATGTCTCGAATCAATTCATCGCCAGCCAGGGGTGTCTGTTTGTAGCCCGAGTGAAAGCCTTGATAAGCCATCCGGCGCTCCCCGCGCACCGAAATCAGCGTCACTTCGGCGTCATAGACAAGCAATGCGGGTAGGGAATCCGCAGCAGGAGAAGCATTCGCGATGTTGCCCCCCAGTGTTCCGCGATTCTGATTTGCAATTCCGCCGGTCCAAGATGCGGCCGCGGCCAGCAGCGGAAATTCCCGGGAAACGATGTCATGCGTGCGCACCGCTGTATATGTGCACGCGGCGCCGATGCGGATTCTATCCGGAAAAACTTCGATTTGCCGAAGCTCGGGAAGACTCCAGATGTTAATCAATTTTCGATTGGGCAGTTTTCCAGCCGAGTATAAGACCATCAAGTCGGTCCCGCCCGCGATGGGCAGCCATTGAGCCGGCTCTCGGGCCATCAGCGAAAGAACCGCCCGCAAATTGCCCGGCGAGACGAGGATGTATTCGGCTGGGTCGGCTCTCATTTTGCAACTCTTCGCCGCGCTGCCCTAGCCACGGCTTCGAGAATTTGCATGTAACCCGTGCAGCGACAAAGATTCCCCGCAAGGCCCTCACGTATATCCGCCAGCGCGGGCTCTGGTTTTTTCTCCAGCAGATGCACCGCCGCAAGAATCATTCCCGGCGTGCAGATGCCGCACTGCGCGCCACCGCATTCAAGGAACGCCTCTTGCAAAGATTTCGTCAAGGCATGCGCCGACATTCCCTCGATGGTAACAATACTCGCCCCGCTGGCTTGCGCCACAGGAACGAGACAGCTGTTCACCAGCATGCCGTCCAACAAGATGGAACATGAACCGCATTCGCCTTCGCCGCACCCTTCTTTCGTGCCCGTCAATTTCAGGTCGCTCCGGAGTACGTCCAACAATCGCGCCATCGGATGGGCGAGCACCTTCTTTGCCTCACCGTTGATGGTGAAGGAAACCTCGTACTTCGCGTCCGCTGCCGGCGAAGGATTCATGCCGTCCCCTGCACTGATGAAGGAATAGATTGCTCGTTGGCTTCGGGCCGCAGAGCCTCAAAAAGATCTTCGGGCAGCAGCGGGATCGAACGGAATGGAACACCGATCGCATCTTCCACGGCGTTCACGATCGCGGGCGCAGGCCCATCCATGGGCAACTCTCCGATACCCTTAGCGCCATACGCACCGTGAATGTTGCCAAGCTCCTCAAAAAATACGCGGATCGGCGGCAGGTCCACGGAAGTCGGCATGATGTAATTGGTCATCTGATTGTTAATCATGCGGCCGTTCTGCCAGACCACATTTTCGTAGAGAGCGAAGCCGATCGCTTGAGCTACTCCCCCTGTGATCTGGCCCTCGGCCAGAACCGGGTGAAGAAGCTTTCCGACTTCTTGCAACGCGACGAAATCGTCCACGGTCACAGCATAAGTTGTCAGATCCACGGTGATCTCTGCAATGTAGACGGCCCAGGCAAAGGCCGCGTAGGCTTCGCCACGATATTTTTCATCGTCCCAATAGACATCGCCAGGCGCTTCATAACGCGCAAAGGACTTCAGCGCCCCGTGCGCCGCAATGTATTCCCGACACGCGGCGCGAAATTGTTCCACAGTGTAGCTATCACCCAGAAGTCCGATCTTCGCGAGTGTTTGCCTGATTCCCTTAGCCGCCGACTGAACCAGTTTTCCGACAATCATTGCGGTGCGCGAAGCCACGGTTGGACCGCTGTTTGGAACAACGGTCGTGTCCGGCTGCGCGATCGCAACGCTTTCATAGGGAAGCGCCAGCGCCTCGGCCGCAATTTGGCAGAGCACGGTATTGGTTCCTTGACCAAATTCCGCGCTGGACACCAGCACTCGAACACTGCCGTCGGCGTGGGCTGTCACGCCAACCAGCGAATTCAGATAGCGCTCGCCGGAGCCCGTGAATCCCGCGCCATGCAAAAAAGCCGCGATTCCGATTCCTTTCTTGCGCACCCCCGTTTTACTTTCTTCCGCAAAACGCGTCTTCTTCGCAGCATAGTCAGAGAGTTCCAGCGCCCGGTTGAGCAAACGATCCAGGTCAATGTCCTCCCGGATGGTCTGTTCTGTCGTGGTCGTTTGGCCGGGCTTCAGGAAATTTCTCCGGCGAATTTCCACGGGAGAAATCCCCACGACTTGAGCGATCTGATCCACGTGCCGCTCTATGGCAAAGAGACTCTGAGGGGCCCCGAATCCGCGAAAGGCTCCATGCGGCGGCGTATTCGTCGCCAGCGCTTTCGTTCGAATGCGCACGCTCGGCCAGTAATAAGGACCGCCAGCGTGAATGGTGCCGCGCGACAGTACTACCGACGACAGAGTGGCGTAGGCTCCGCCGTCGATGGTGAACTCGATTTCGCCTCCGAGAATTTTTCCATCTTTGCTAACTGCGGTGCGGTGGCGCGTTCGCGAGGGATGCCGCTTCGTCGTCGCAACCATATCTTCCATGCGGTCGTACACGATTTTCACGGGCCGGTTGGATTTCATAGCCAAGAGCGCCGCATGCCCCGCGATCATGGAAGGATATTCTTCTTTGCCGCCGAACGCGCCTCCGGTCTCCATTTGCACCACGCGAATCTTGTCCTCGGGCAGGCCACAAAGGGTCATCAGCGCCTTGTGAACGTAGTACGGACACTGCAGCGAGCCCCAGACCGTGACTCCGTTTTCCGGATCGAACGCGGCGATGACTCCGTTGTTTTCGATGTACAGCTGCTCCTGTGCGCCGGTGAAATACTCGCCCTCGACGATATGCGCTGCGTCCTTCCATACAGAGTCCACGTCGCCCTTTTCAACCAGGTAGCTCTTGAAGGTATTGTCGGTGCCCCAGATGATTGTGGATTGCTGCTCGCTTTCCTCGATGGTGTACACGGAGGGAAGCGGCTCGAATTCGATGGAAACCAGATCGATCGCTTTTCGAAGTTTGTGACAGTCCGCATGGGCGAGAAGCAGAATCGGCTCTTCGGGATGATTCACTGTCTCGGCCGCAAGGCAAGGCTGATCATCCAGGATCAGAGCGATGCAATTCTTTCCGGGAATGTCCTTGGCTGTTACGACGACAAATTCGTCCCAGGCAACGCTCGGATCAAAAGAAATCTTCCTGATCTTTCCGCGCGCTACGTTGCTGCGCACGGTTGCGCCGTAAAGCATGCCGGGCAGAACCATGTCGTCGACGTAACGCGCCGCCCCCGTGACCTTGTCCCAGCCTTCCTTGCGTGGCACAGATGCCCCGACGATGTGACGTTCTGGCAAATTTGCCGACCTCACCCTTTCGCGCAACAAATCAGAGGGACGTGTCCGCGGCGGCAAGCTGCTCGCATAGATTTTGCGACCGCAGCATCTTGATCGGGGACGATTATAAATGTTTTTGCAGGCCGCATTCTGTAGGAAACAACAGGAGTTTCAAATGTCCATTTGAAGCTTCCATCAGCCTGTTAGCGCTGTAGTTCGCGCCCCGCTGGTTCTCCAGGAAATTCCCCATCGGCGAATACGCACTTTCCTCGCAGGTAAGTCGCCCTGACGACGCCGCGAAGCCTCTCACCCAGATAGGGTGAAACGCGGTGGCGATAGGCAAGATGCCCGGCTGTCGCAATAAACTCCGCTTCTGGCTCAAACACCACGAAGTCGGCATCGAAATCCTTGGCAATGCGGCCCTTTTGCGATTCACACCCGGCAAGCCGCGCCGGACCTTCCGCCATCCACCGCGCGATATCTATCAGCGTGAATCCGCGGCCATTGGCCTCGGTCCACATCACCGGCAGCGCCAGCGATAAACTGGAAATCCCACCCCATGCCGTTCGAAAGTTTCGCTCGTCGAGCCGCTTCATCTCGGGCGGACAGGGTGAATGATCCGTCGCCACCAGATCAATGACTCCGTCTTGAAGCCCCTGCCACAATTGTTTGCAATTCTCCGGACTGCGGATCGGCGGCGCGCACTTGTATAGCGTCTGGCCGTCCGGGATTTTGTCCGAAGAGAGATGCAGATAGTGTGGGCAAGTTTCAACGCTCACCAGCAGGCCTTCCGACTTCGCGGCGCGCAACACGTCCAGCCCTTTGCTTGTAGAGAGATGAACGATGTGGAGACGAAAATGATATTCGCGGCACAGGGAGATCATGAGATGAATCGCGGAAAGCTCCGCTTCATCCGGCCGCGATTGCAGATAGGTCGCGTACTTGCTCCAGTCCGCCCCCGCCAACCGGCGCGTTGCTACGTCTACGGGCTCGGGCAGTTCCGCGTGTACGAGCAGCGGCAAGCCGGTCCTCGCGACATGCGGCAAGGCCGCGCGGAGCTCTCGCTCGGTGACCATGGTGAAGCCATCGATGCCCGGGTGAATGAGAAAACATTTGAATCCGGGGACGCCCGCGGCCGCCAAATCTTCGATGTGCTCCTGGTTGTCGCCCACGACTCCGCCCCACGCCATCCAATCCACGTGGCACTGACCGCTCGCGGCTTTGCGTTTCGTTTCGAGCGCAGCCACCGTTGTCGTCGCAGGTAAACAGTTGAGCGGCATGTCCACAAGCAGCGTATAACCGCTGGCCGCAGCCGCGCGAGTCGCCGTCCGGAATCCTTCCCACTCCGTTCGCCCTGGTTCGTTGATGTGGATGTGTGAGTCCACCAGCCCCGGCAGAATGGCGCCCTCGCCAAAGTTCCTCACAGAAATCTGCGCGGGCAGCTGATCTGGCGTAACAACATCGAGGATACGTCCGCCTTGGACGAGCACCGCCGCCTCTCTGATTCCGTGCGGCGTCACTACCCGTCGTGAGAGAAAAGCTTTGAGGCTCATGTTCCCGGTCTCCTTGTCTTGCGACGCATACGCAACAGAAGGGTACCGCAACCGACTTCAACTCCCAAGGCGCCCTTGACTCCCGGTTTTCCTTCGCAAATTCTCAGACTGGACGCAAAGCAAATCTGTGATAATAGCCGTCGTTGAAAACCTCCCTCCAAGTTCTGGACGGATTCAAGTCCCGCTTTGGGACGGCCGCGAGCATTTACCGGGCGCCCGGCCGTGTGAATCTGATTGGCGAACACACCGACTATAACGACGGCTTCGTGCTGCCTGCCGCGATTGAGTTCTATTGCTGGGTGGCCGCTGCCGCAAGCCGTGACGGCAAGCTGGTCATCCATTCCGAGAATTTCAATGAAACGGCCGAGGCCCGCCTGAATTCCTTGGCGCCCTTGGAAAAGAAGCACTGGGCCAACTACCCGCTGGGTGTGGC
>Ga0066710_100008135_pt1 | contig 10136 bp, 13 predicted proteins | sample GraSoiAngelo_159_FD_79666 | JGI IMG/M metagenome (GOLD analysis project Ga0066710, IMG submission 79666) | Grasslands soil microbial communities from the Angelo Coastal Reserve, California, USA - 14_1009_16_40cm | ecosystem: Environmental > Terrestrial > Soil > Grasslands | place: USA...
AGGCCGAGCGCGTGCGGCCCGAGCGCGAGGCCGGTGACGAGATAGCCGACGAGCGCCGGCAGTTTGAGCCGGCGGCACAGCGCCACCGCGAGCACGCTGCTCGCGAGCAGCACGAGGACCGACTGCAGGGAAACCGCGCCGCTCACGAAGGGTTCGCTAGAGTCATTGGGCTATACTCCCGCCCATGATAAAGGCCGCGCGCCTCAGCAAAAAAACCAGCGAAACCAGCGCGCTGGAGCTCGCGCGGCGCGTGCTCGCGATCGAAGCCGACGCGGTGCGCGCGCTGATCGAGCGCTTGGACGAGCGCTTCGTCGCCGCGCTCGAGCTGAGCGCGGGCCGCAGCGGCCGCGGGGTGGTGAGCGGCATCGGCAAGTCGGGGCACGTCGCGCGCAAGCTCGCCTCGACCATGGCGAGCACCGGCACACCGGCCTACTTCGTGCATCCGGCCGAGGCGAGTCACGGCGATCTCGGCATGATCGAGGCGGGCGATGTGTTCATCGCCATCTCCTACTCCGGCGCGAGCGACGAGCTGCTCGACATCGTGCCGCTGGTCAAGCGCCGCGGCGCGAAGCTGATCGCGATCACCGGTAACGCGCAATCGGCGCTCGCGCGCGAAGCCGACGTGCACCTCGACGCGCGCGTCGCGCAGGAGGCCTGCCCGCTCAATCTCGCGCCGACCGCGAGCACCACTGCGGCGCTCGCCCTGGGCGACGCGCTCGCGGTGGCGCTGCTTGAGAAGCGCGGCTTTTCCTCGGATGATTTCGCGCGCAGCCATCCGAAGGGCCGCCTGCCGCGGCAGGCGCTGCTGCACGTCGCCGATGTGATGCGCAAGGGCGCGGACGTGCCCGCGGTGCCCTGCGGCGCGCCCGGCCTGCAGGCGATCGCCGAGATCTCGCGCGGCCGCATCGGCATGACCGCGGTGGTCGATGCCGCGCGGCGCGTGCAGGGCATCTTCACCGACGGCGACCTGCGCCGCGCGCTAGAAAAGGGGGTCGACTTCGCCAGCGTCACGGTGGACACGGTGATGACGCGCGCGCCGCGCACGCTGCGCGCCGAAGCCCTCGCCGTCGAGGCGGTGCAGCTCATGGAAGCGCACAAGATCAATCAGCTGCTGGTCGTCGATGAGCGCGGCGCACTCCTCGGCGCGCTCAACATGCACGATCTCTTCCGCGCCAAAGTCCTCTAGCCTCGATGCAATACCTGGCCCCCGATGCGCTCGCGCGGGCGCGGCGCGTGCGCCTGGTGATTTTCGACGTCGACGGCGTGCTGACCGACGGCAGGCTCTGGTACGGGCCCGGCGGCGAGGAGCTCAAGGCGTTTCATGCCTTCGACGGCCACGGCGTGAAGCTCCTGCGGATGGCGGGGCTCGACACCGCCATCATCAGCGGACGCGAGTCGCAAGCGGTCGAGGAACGCGCCAAGGAGCTGGGCATCGAGTACCTGATGCAGGGCGTCGACGACAAGCGCCAGGCGTTCGAGGCGATGCTGCGGCGCCTGAAGCTCAAGCGTGCCGCCACTGCCTATATGGGTGATGATGTCGTCGACCTGCCGGTGCTCACGCGCTGCGGCTTTGCCTGCGCGCCGCACGAGGCGCCGGAGGACGTGCGCCGGCGCGTGCACTACATCGCCTCGGCCGACGCGGGGCACGGCGCGGCGCGCGAGGTCTGCGAATTCATCCTCGAGGCGCAGGGCAAGCTCGGCGCGGTCCTGCGGCGCTTCCTGAGATGAGCACCACGCGGCTCTTCCCGCTCGCGCTGATGCTCGCGCTCGCGCTGCTTACGCTGTGGCTCGATCACCAGGTGCGGGTCGAGGAGGGCGGGCATCCGTCACTGCGCCGCCACGACCCGGATTACCTGGTGACCAACTTCACCACCACCACCTTCAACCGCGACGGCAACGCCGAGACGGTGGTCTCCGCCGCGCAGATGCAGCACTACCCGGACGACGACTCGACCGACGTCACCGCGCCGCGCGTGATGCAGGCGAAGCCCGCGCAGCCGCGCTTCACCGTGCAGGCCGACCGCGGCAAGATCTCGCGCGAGGGCGACGAGATCTTCCTGTACGACAACGTCGTCCTGGTACGGGACGCGGACGCGTCCCAGCCGCAAGCGCGCATGACCACGAGCTTCCTGCACATCTTGCGCGACCGCTCGCTCGTGCGCACCGACCGCCAGGTGCTGTTCGAGGAGCCGGGACGCTCGCTCACCGGGCGCGGCATGGAATACCACGCCGCGACGCGCGAGCTGTTTCTGCGCGACGACGTGCACGCGCGCTTCGAGGCAAAGAAGGCGCCGTGAATCCTTTCCCGTGGCTGCTGCTCCTGGGCATCGCCGCCGCGCACGCCGAGCAGGCCGACTCGGCCAAGCCGATCGAGATCGAGGCGAACCGCATGAGCGCCGACGACGCGCGGCGCATGAACGTGTTCGAGGGCAACGTGGTCGTCACACGCGGCACGCTCAACATCCGCGCCGACCGCATCGTCGTGCGCCAGGACGCCGAGGGCAACCAGTACGCCACCGCCACCGGCGCCCCGGTGCGCTTTCGCCAGCGCCAGGATGCCAAGCCGCCGGAGAAGGAAGGCGTCTGGCTCGAAGGCGAGGCGCGCAGGATCGAGCTCGACGACAAGAGCGGCAAGATCGAGCTGTTCGAAGCAGCGCGCGTCAACCGCGGCGGCGACGAGGTCGCGGGCGACTACATCCTGGTCGACCAGAAGAGCGATTTCTTCACCGTCACGCCCGGCAGGGGCAGCGGCGGCCGGGTGCGGGCGATCTTGCAGCCCAAGCCTCCCGAGAAATGAGCGACGCACCCTCGCTGAATGGCAGCCGGCTGCGCTCGCAGCGCCTGCGCAAGCGCTACAAGTCGCGCACCGTGGTGCAGGATGTCTCGCTCGAGGTCGGCAGCGGCGAGGTGGTCGGCCTGCTCGGGCCGAACGGCGCGGGCAAGACCACCTGCTTCTACATGATCGTCGGCCTGATTCCGGTGGACGCCGGCGCCATCTACCTCGACGACGCCGAGCTCACGCACCTGCCGATCCACCGCCGCGCGCGCCTGGGCATCTCGTACCTGCCGCAGGAGAACTCGGTATTCCGCCGCCTGACGGTCGAGGAGAACGTGCAGGCGATCCTCGAGCTGCAGGGGCTCGCGCGCGAGGAGATCGAGCCGCGCCTCGCCGAGCTCTTGAAGGACCTCAACATCGCGCATCTGCGCAAGCACGCGGCGCTGTCGCTCTCCGGTGGCGAGCGCCGGCGCCTGGAAATCGCCCGCGCGCTCGGCACCAAGCCGACCTTCATCCTGCTCGACGAGCCCTTCGCCGGGGTCGACCCAATCGCGGTGCTCGACATCCAGCGCATCATTAGGTTCCTCAAGGAGCGCGGCATCGGCGTGCTCATAACGGACCATAACGTTCGGGAAACGCTCGGCATCTGCGACCGCGCCTACATCATCAACGAGGGCGCGGTGCTCGCCTCCGGGCATCCGGAGGAGATTGTCTATAATGACAGCGTGCGCCGGGTCTATCTGGGCGAAAACTTCCGGATGTAGCTTTTCTTCGGCACACTGCAGAATCCTCGATGAAGCCCTCCCTGCAGTTCCGACTCTCGCAGCACCTGACGCTGACGCCGCAGCTGCAGCAGTCGATCCGGCTGCTGCAGCTCTCGACCGTCGAGCTGAATCAGGAGATCGACCGCCTGCTGATGGAGAACCCGGCGCTCGAGCGCGAGGACGTCGAAGAGGGCGAAGCGCACGCCGCGCCGGCCGCGGGCGGCGGCCCCGAAGCGGGCCCGGCCAGCGGCACGAGCGAGGCGCCCGCGCCGGAGGCCGACTGGTCGGCCGACATCGCCGCGAACTGGCGCGGCACCGAGGACGACGAGGGCGAGAGGAGCTTCGCCGCGCCCGACACGCCGACGCTGCGCGATCATCTGCACACGCAGCTTTCGCTCACCAATCTCGGCGCGCGCGACCGCGCCTTCGTCGGGCTGCTGATCGATGCGCTCGACGACGACGGCTATCTCACGCAGAGCCTGCAGGAGATCGCCGCTCTTTTGCCGTCGGAGGCCGGCGCCGATCCCGAATCTCTCGCCGAGGAACTGTCGATCGCGCTCGCCCACCTGCAGCATTTCGAGCCCGCCGGCGTTGGTGCGCGCTCCCCCGGCGAATGCCTTTGCCTGCAGCTTCGGAATCTGCCCGATGAACCGGTGCGCGCGCTCGCGATAGAGGTGGTGGAGAAGCACCTCGAGCTCCTCGCGGCGCGAGACTATTCCCGGCTGAAAACGCTCACCGGCTCGGACGACGACGCACTGCGCGCCGCGCAGCGCCTGATCCGCGCGCTCAATCCGCGGCCCGGGGCGGCGTTCGCCAAGGTCGAGGCGCGCTATGTGATCCCCGACGTCACCGTGCGCAAGGTGAAGAACGTCTGGCGCGCGAGCCTCAACGCCGACGCCATGCCGCGCCTGCGCATCAACCGGCTCTACGCCGAGATCGCCGCCGGCGCGCGCAGCGGCGGCACGCTCTCCACGCAGCTGCAGGAGGCGCGCTGGCTGATCAAGAATGTGCAGCAGCGCTTCGAGACCATCCTGCGCGTGTCGCAGGCGATCGTCGACCGCCAGCGCCATTTCCTCGAGCACGGCGAAGTCGCGATGCGCCCTCTCGTGCTGCGCGAGATCGCGGAAACGCTCAGCCTGCACGAGAGCACCATCTCGCGTGTCACGACGCAGAAGTACATGGCGACGCCGCGCGGCACCTTCGAGCTGAAATACTTCTTCGGCAGCCACGTCGCCACCGAGGCGGGCGGCGCCGCCTCCTCGACTGCGATCCGCGCGCTGATCAAGCAGCTGGTCGCCGCGGAGGATGCGAAGGCGCCGCTCTCGGATGCGCGCATCTCGCAGATCCTCGGCGAGCAGGGCATCGTCGTCGCGCGCCGCACCATTGCCAAGTATCGCGAAGCGCTGCAGATTCCCGCCGTCAACCAGAGAAAGGCCCTTTGACCATGAACCGTGGGAGCAAAGCATGAACCTCAATGTGAGCGGCCATCATCTCGAAGTGACCCCTGCCATCCGCAGCTACGTGCGCGCCAAGCTCGAGCGCGTCACCCGCCATTTCGACCACGTGATCGACGCCCACGTCATCCTCACCGTCAACAAGGTGCGCCAGAAGGCCGAAGTCACGCTGCACGTGCGCGGCAAGGACCTGCATTGCGAGAGCGTGGAGGAGGACCTGTACGCGGCGATCGATCTGCTCGCCGACAAGCTCGACCGGCAGGTGCTGCGCTACAAGGACAAGCGCTTCGAGAAGAAGCGGACCTGACAGGTATACTGCGCGCGCCATGAGCCTGGTCGGCAAGCTCCTGCCCTCGTCTCACGTGCTCGTCGACCTGCAGGCCTCGAGCAAGAAGCGCCTGTTCGAGCAGGCGGGTCTGCTGTTTGAAAATAACGACGGCATCGCGCGCAGTCTCGTCTTCGACAGCCTTTTTGCCCGCGAGCGCCTGGGCTCGACGGGCCTCGGCCAGGGCGTCGCGATCCCGCACGGACGCATCAAGGGCCTCAAGGAAGCGCTCGGCGCCTTGATCCGCCTCGCACAGCCGGTGCCGTTCGACGCGCCCGATGCCGCGCCGGTGACGCTCGTCTTCGTGCTGCTGGTGCCCGAGAAAGCGACCGAGAAGCACCTGCAGATCCTGTCGGAGCTGGCGCAGATGTTCTCCGACAAGGCGCTGCGCGAGGCGATGACGAAAGCGGCCGACGCGGCCGAGCTCCATCAGCTGATCACGGCATGGCAGCCGGATGCTGCAGGTCAACGTCGCGCGGCTGCATGACGACAACCGCGAGGCGCTTTCGCTCGCCTGGGTGGCCGGGCGCGAAGGCGGCACCGCGGTGCGCCGCGAAGCCGCGGCCGCGGCCGCGCTGATCGGCCACCTCAACCTCACCCACCCGAACTCGATCCAGGTCATCGGCGCGTACGAAGCCGGCATCGTCGGCGGCTTCGTCGAGCGGCTGCTCGAGTCGCATCCCGCGGCGGTGATCGTCGCCGACGGCGTCGCGCCGCCGCAGGCGCTGATCGACGCCGCGGCGCACTCCGGCACGCCGCTGTTCACCTCGCCGCTGCCGGCGCCCCAGGTGATCGAGAAGCTGGCGCGCTACCTCGCCAAGCTGCTCGCCGAGACCACCGAGCGCCACGGCGTGTTCATGGATGTCCTCGGCCTGGGCGTGCTGATCATCGGCGAATCCGGCGTCGGCAAGAGCGAGCTCGGCCTCGAGCTGATCAGCCGCGGCCACGGCCTGGTGGCCGACGACGTGGTCGAGATCTCGCGCATCGCCGCCGGGACCCTGGAAGGGCGCTGCCCGGCGATGCTCAAGGATTTTCTCGAAGTGCGGGGCCTCGGCGTTCTGAATATCCGCACCATCTTCGGCGAGACCGCCGTGCGCCGCAAAATGAAGCTGCGCCTGCTCGCGCACCTCGAGCGGCCGCAGCCCGGCGGCCGCGACCCCGCCGAGCGCCTGCCGCTCACCGCGCAATCGGAGGACATCCTCGGCGTCACGGTGCGCAAGGTCACGATCCCGGTGGCCGCCGGGCGCAACCTCGCCGTGCTGGTCGAGGCCGCGGTGCGCAACGAAATCCTCAAGCTGCGCGGCATCGACTCCACCGCCGAGTTTCTCGCGCGGCAGCGCCAGCAGATGAGCAAGGACGAGTAGTGCAGTTGGTCCTGGTTAGCGGGCTCTCAGGGTCGGGCAAGAGCATCGCGCTCAACGTCCTCGAGGACGGCGGCTACTACTGCGTCGACAACCTGCCGGCGAACCTGCTGATGGAAACGGTGGACTTCCTCGCCGAGGCCGGGCACGACCGCGCCGCCGTCAGCATCGATGCGCGCAGCGCCGCCCTGCCGACGCTGCCGCAGCACATCGAAGAGCTGCGCGCGCGCGGCGTCGACTGCCGCGTGCTGTATCTCGAGGCGAGCTCGAGCACGCTCCTGCGCCGCTTTTCCGAGACGCGCCGGCGCCATCCCCTCGCCGGCTCGGGCATGACGCTCGCCGAGGCGATCGAGCGCGAACGCCAGCTCCTCGCCGGCATCGCGCCGCTCGGCCAGCGCATCGACACGAGCGAGCTGCAGCCGCGCGTGCTGCAGAACTGGATCCGCGACCTCCTCGGCCTGGGCGCGGGCACGCTCACCCTGCTGTTCGAGTCCTTCTCCTACCGCGACGGCATCCCGCTCGACGCCGACTGGGTGCTCGACTGCCGCATGCTCGCCAACCCGCACTACGATCCGCAGCTGCGGCCCTTCACCGGCTGCGATGCGCCGGTGATCGAGTACCTCAAGCGCGATGCGCAGGTCGCGCGCTGGCTGGAGGACGTGCAGCGCCTGCTCAAGCATTGGCTGCCGGAGATCGTGCGCGAGAACCGCAGCCACGTCACGGTCGCCATCGGCTGCACCGGCGGGCGCCACCGCTCCGTGTACCTCGCGGAAGAACTCGCCAAGGCGTTCCGCGCCGACTGGCGTGTGCTGGTGCGCCATCGCGCGCTGGCGGACGAAAACCCGTAAAGGCAGGGACGGCGCCATAGACGAGCTGCCGCTCTTTCCGCTGCACACGGTGCTCTTCCCCGGCGGCCGGCTGCCGCTGCGCGTCTTCGAGCAGCGCTACATGGAGATGGCGAAAGCGTGCCTGCGCGACAAGTCGCCTTTCGGCGTGTGCTCTATCCGCGAGGGCGCCGAGGTTGGCGCGCCCGCCGTGCCGGCCGAGGTGGGCTGCACTGCGCTCATCGCGCAGTGGGACATGCCGCAGCTCGGCCTGCTCGAGATCGTCGCGCAGGGCGAGAGCCGCTTTCGCATCCTCGAGCGCCGCGTGGAGCGCAATGGCCTGCAGCGCGCCCGTGTGGAACTGCTGCCCGAGGACGAGGACGCCGCAGTGCCGGCAGATTGCGCGGCCTGCGTGCGCCTGCTCGAGCGGGTCATCGAGCAGCACGCTGGACTGCTGGCATTGCCGCACCGCCTGGAGTCGGCGTCCTGGGTAAGCGCGCGCCTCGCCGAGCTGCTGCCGCTACCGCTCGCGGCAAAGCAGGAGCTGTTGGAGCTGTCGGACGCCCCAGCCCGCCTCGAGCGCGTCAATGCGCTGCTTCGCGCAAGCGCGCGAGCAGAGTCTTGACCGGCGCGGGCAGCGCCGCAGCGCTCGCTTCTTCCAGCTTCAGCCATCGGCCCCGCGCTGCCCGGGTTTCAACGTCGCAGAGCAGCGGCCGAATGCGCAGCCTGAAGTGCGTGAAGCCATGCTCGATCGGCGCCAGCGCCTTCGCGCCGCGCGGGCGTTTGCCGGCGAGCTCCGGCGGGCACCACAGGCCGCCCCAAATGCCCGGCGCCGGCCGGCGCTCGACCAGCACCGCGCCGCGATGGCGCAGGATGAGCCAGGTCACCTGCTTCTCCGGCAATGCGCGCCGCACGCGCGGCACCGGCAGCTCCGCGATCCGCCTTTCCTTTTTCGCTCGGCACGAGCTCGCCAGCGGGCAGGCATGGCACAGCGGCGTGCGCCGCGTGCATACCGTCGCGCCAAGATCCATCAGCGCCTGCGTATAGCGCTCGACTTCCCGCTGGGGCAGCAGCCGCTCGGCCTGCCCCCAGAGGGATTTTTCATCGGCGAGACCAAAGGCGCGCGCCAGCACGCGCTTCACGTTGCCGTCGAGGATCGCCGCGCGCTCGCCATAGGCGAACACGGCGATCGCGGCCGCGGTGCTGCGCCCGACGCCGGGCAGCTCGGCGATCTTCTCCGCCGTGCGGGGAAAACCGTGCTGCGCGATCCGCCGCGCTGCGCGGTGCAGATTCCTGCCGCGCGCGTAATACCCCAGACCGCTCCAGAGCTGCAGCACCTCGTCCTGCGTGGCGCGCGCTAGCGCGGTCACATCCGGGAAGCGCGCGACGAACCGGCGGTAGTACGCAATGACGGTCGACACCTGCGTCTGCTGCAGCATGACCTCCGACAGCCAGATGCGGTACGGGTCGCGCGTGCCCTGCCAGGGCAGGTCATGGCGGCCGTGGCGCCGCTGCCAGCCGATGAGCTTCTCTGCGAAAGCCATGCGGTAACATTCTCGCAGACCCATGGCGGCATTCATCCTGCGGCGGCTCGGCCAGGCGATTCTCGTCATGCTGACGGTCGGCCTGATCGCCTTTGCCCTGTTTCGCTACGTCGGCGATCCGGTGATCTTCATGCTCGGCCAGGACGCGACGCCGGAGGATCGGGCGCGCGTCACGCAGCAGCTCGGGCTCGATCAGCCGTTCTACGTGCAGTACGCGGGCTTCGTCGAGCGCGCCCTGCATGGCGAGTTCGGCCTGAGCCTGCGCCAGGTGCGGCCGGTGTCGTCGCTGCTCGTCGAGCGGCTGCCGGCGACGCTCGAGCTGTCCTTCATGGCCGCGCTCTTCGCACTGGCGGCCGGCATCCCGATGGGCGTGTATACGGCGCTGCGGCGCGATTCCTGGTTCTCGCATTTCCTGCTCGCCGTGTCGCTGATCGGCGTGTCGCTGCCGACTTTCCTGATCGGCATCCTTCTCATCCTGGTTTTCTCCGTCCAGCTCGGCTGGCTGCCTTCCTTCGGCCGCGGCGACACGGTCACGGTCGGCTGGTGGAGCACGGGACTGCTCACGGCCTCCGGCCTCAAGGCGCTGATCCTGCCTTCGATCACGCTCGGCCTCTTTCAGATGACGCTGATCCAGCGCCTGGTGCGCTCGGAGATGCTCGAGGTGCTGCGCACCGACTACATCCGCTTCGCGCGCGCTCGGGGACTCCCCGACCGCGCGGTGCACTTCGGCCACGCGCTCAAGAACACGCTGGTCCCGGTGATCACCATCACCGGGCTGCAGCTCGGTGCGATCATCGCCTTCGCCATCATCACCGAGACCGTGTTCCAGTGGCCCGGCATGGGGCTGCTCTTCATCCAGGCGGTGACCTTCGCCGACGTGCCGGTGATGGCGGCCTACCTCTGCCTGATCGGCCTGTTTTTCGTCATCATCAACCTCGCGGTCGATCTCCTCTACTATGCCGTCGACCCGCGCCTGAGGGTGCAAACCACATAGGCAGGGTCCAGACCACATGACCAGCCCCATCGACCGCATCCGCAGCTACCACGGCGAGCTCACCTCGGTGCGGCGCGACATCCACGCCCACCCG
>Ga0066710_100008137_pt1 | contig 10135 bp, 5 predicted proteins | sample GraSoiAngelo_159_FD_79666 | JGI IMG/M metagenome (GOLD analysis project Ga0066710, IMG submission 79666) | Grasslands soil microbial communities from the Angelo Coastal Reserve, California, USA - 14_1009_16_40cm | ecosystem: Environmental > Terrestrial > Soil > Grasslands | place: USA...
CGGGCGACAAGGCGAAAACCGGAGCCGGACGTCAGCAAAGAGGATCTCGTTAGATACATTCAACACTCCGCGGATCGCGGCATAAACCTCCAACACATCCTTGAAGAGTTCGATGCGACACCGGCCGCGCGACGGCAAATCAAAGACGTCCTCAATCAACTGGTCAAAGAAGGAAAGCTCGCCAAGCATCGCGGGAATCGGTACGAAGTTGCGGCGCGCAATCTGATCGACGGGACAATTCTAATCCATCGCGATGGGTACGGATTTGTCATACCGAAGGAACGAATTCAGGGTATTGACAGTGACATCTACATACCGGCCGCGCTAGTCGGCTCTGCAATGAACGGCGACAAGGTGAAAGTGGAAATCACATTTCGCAAGCCGGGAGGCAGGGCAGAGGGCCGCGTCGTTAGCGTTGAGAAGCGGGCAAGAGACACAATTGTCGGGCAGTTGCGCTTTGACGGGCAGGTGTTCTTTGTGACGCCGACGGATGAGAAGCTGCCCGAGAAAATCATCGTCACTAATGACGTGAGCGAGCACAAAGACAAGATCGTGGAAGTCGAAATCGTGCGGTTTCCAACCGAAACTCGATGGCCGGCGGGCAAGGTCGTTTCCGTCATCGGCTTCATCGATGACCCGAATGTCGAAACGAACGTCATCATCAAAAAATTCGGTCTGCCCACGAGCTTTCCTAAAGAGGTTGAAGAGCAAGCCGCTTCCTTGCCCGACGCGCTATCTGAAAAAGACTTCATCGGACGTGACGATTTCCGACAGCGAAACACCATCACCATTGATCCTAAAACCGCGCGCGACTTTGATGATGCAATCGATGTTGAAGTGTTACCGAATGGAACGTATCAACTCGGCGTGCACATCGCCGATGTTTCCCAATTCGTGGCAGCAGGTTCTCCAATGGACATTGAAGCGCAATGCCGCGGGACCTCAGTCTATTTCCCCGATCGCGTCATTCCGATGCTTCCCGAGAAGGTTTCGAATCAGCTGTGCTCTCTGAATCCGAAGGTGGACCGGCTTGCAATCAGCGTCATGATGCACCTCTCGCGCACGGGCGATGTACTCGATTACTCGTTTCACAAAAGCATCATTCATTCGAAAGAACGGATGACTTACGAAGATGTTCAGGAAGTTCTGAACGGCAATGCAATTCTAGAACGGCGGTTCGCAGATATTGTGCCGCAGATCCGAACCATCGCGCGGCTGGCCCAGATCATTCAAAAGCGGCGGCAGGAGCGCGGCGCAATCGACTTTGATCTACCAGAGCCATTGCTCACCTATAACGAGGAAGGCGAAGTCTCCGGGATTACAAAGTCTATCCGGCTGTTCTCCCACCGCATCGTGGAAGAGTTCATGGTCCTCGCCAACGAAGTCGTGGCGCGACACCTCGAGGAGAATGATATTCCGAGCATCTATCGAGTCCACGAAGAGCCGGATCCGGCGAAAGTCGAACAATTCACAGAAATCGTCGGCGGATTCGGCCTCAAGTTCGAACCGAGGAAGGCGCAACCCAGCGAGTTTCAGAAGTTCGTCAGTTCAATTGAAGGCCGGCCGGAAGAACGCGTCTTGTCCTATTTGATGTTGCGTTCGTTCAAGCAGGCGAAATATTCGGAAGAAAATATCGGACACTTCGGCCTCGCGTCGGATTCATATACCCACTTCACTTCACCGATCCGGCGATACCCGGATCTCGTCGTGCATCGGATCTTGAAGGCATCGATGGCGCGGCGCGCGCAACCTGCCGTGCAGCCGGCGCAACTCGAAGCGATTGCAAGTGAATCGAGTGAACGCGAGCGGCAAGCCGATCAAGCGGAACGCGAGCTATTCGACTGGAAGAAGATGCTTCTCATGGAACAGCACCTGGGCGAGACCTTCGATGCGATCATCATCGCCGTTTGGCGAGATGGCTTCGCGATCGAGTTGATCGATTTTTTCATTGAGGGATTCGTCCCCGTCGCGGAAATCCCAGGCGACCATTACCAACTTGATCAAAGAGTGCACGCTTTGATCGGACGGCACACGCAAAAGCGTTTCCGAATCGGTGACCGCATCATTGTTCAGGTGGTGCGGGTAGACAAGCTTTTCCGCCGAGCCTACTTCATACCGGCTGGACCGGCTGGACCGGCGCATGCCTTGGCAGGCAAACGGCGTTCACGCTAAGATTAGATGTTTTGCCGGAGTAGCTCAGGTGGTTAGAGCGAAGGTCTCATAATCCTTAGGTCGGCGGTTCGAGTCCGCCCTCCGGCACTTCTCCGTGTTTTCCAAGTTTGCAGCCCAAATCCGCGAGACCATTCAAAAACACCAGATGCTGCTTCCCGGCGACCGCGTGTTGGTCGGAGTGTCTGGTGGTGCCGATTCGGTCTGTCTGGCGCTTGTCCTCACTGAACTCCGTTACCAACTCGGCATCGCGCACGTAAACCACGGCTTGCGGGGCGCAGCCTCCGATGATGACGCAGCATTCACCGCCACGTTGGCTCAGCGTTTGGGCCTGATTTTTTTCACAAGAAGAGTGCTGCTGATTGGAGGAAATATTGAAGCCGCCGGTCGAGACGCGCGAAAGGATTTCTTCAACGAGGTCGCGAACGAGCGCGGGTTCACCAAAATCGCTCTGGCGCACACGCGCAACGATCGCGTCGAAACGTTTCTTCTAAACCTGTTACGAGGCGCGGGATCGGCGGGACTGGTGTCAATGCCGCCTGTTTTCGGAACAACGATTCGGCCCTTGATTGAAACCAGCCGCGAAGAAGTCGAAGCCTACTTGAGGGAGCAAAACCAGCCGTGGCGGACCGATGATTCAAACTTTGATCTGGAGTTTGCGCGGAATCGGCTGCGTCACGCAGCAATTCCCAACCTTTCCTCGGAATTTAACCCGAACCTAGTGAAGACTCTCAGTAGGACTATTGAAATATTGGAGCAGGAAGATGCCTGGATGCGGACTATTGCCGAGGACTGGTTGAGCAAGCATGGAACAAAACAGCAAGAGGATTTCGTAATCGCGGCAGCAGACTTACGAGCCGCGCCTGTTGCCCTGGTCCGGAGAGCATTGCGTGACGCATTACGTCAGGCGGGTTCGGAGTTACGTGACGTCTCGTTTGATCGAATTGAGGATGTCCGGACACTGCTGGAAGACCGCAAGAGTGGGAAAATTGTGGAGATTCCCGGCGGAATAGAGGTGGCACGTGAATTCAATCGCCTGGTGTTCCGACGGAAGCTTACGGTTCGCGCCGATTACGAATATCAGTTGAAAATTCCAGGCTCTATTCATATACCGGAACTGGGCAAGGTCTTCAGAGCCGAAATCGTTGATTCGGAATGGTGCGAAACGCCGGGTCACCGTGTATTTGTCGATGGGGATTCGATCGGATCGTGTGTTAAAATCAGGAACTGGAAACCCGGCGATTATTACAGACCGGTGGGATTACCTGCTGGGAAACTCAAGAAGCTGTTTCAGCGCGCACGGATTCCAAGAAGTCACCGAACAAGCTGGCCGGTGGTTGTCGCCGATTCGACGATTATCTGGGTGGCCTCATTTCCCGTTTCCCGCGAATTTGCCCCTCGTGGACGTTCTCAGAAAATAGTGGCTATTGAGGCTGTACAGATTTAATTCGGGGCAATTCGGTACTCGGCAGCGTCTATACGGTGATGACGCAGGCGTCGGCTTTAGCCGGCGCGTGCCGCGAAAGGCGGCACCTATATTGGGGGTTTAATTGAATTCGACAGCAAAAACGATTTTGTTCTGGGTCTTGATACTGGCGACCGCTGTTCTGCTCTATAACGTGGTGCAGCATACGACCTCGCACAGTGCGCAGGTTTTCCCTTTTAGCCGATTCCTTCAGGAAATTGAGCGCGGCAATGTCAAAGACGTCACGATTGCCGATTCCGACATCACGGGCCACCTCAACGGCACGGGTGAACTATTCAAAACCGTGATGCCGATGGACTACCCGGAACTGATCAACATGCTTCGCGACAAGCAGGTCCAGATCACGGGTGAAAAGCCGAGCCAAAGTCCGTGGCTGGCCGCACTCGTCTCATGGGCGCCATTCCTTTTCTTAATCGGTTTCTGGATTTTCTTCATGCGCCAGATGCAGAGCGGCGGCAACAAGGCATTGTCGTTCGGTAAAAGCCGAGCGCGCCTGCTGACCGCGCATCAGAAGAAGGTGACGTTTAAAGACGTGGCGGGCGTCGATGAGGCGAAAGAAGAGTTGCAAGAAATCATCGACTTCTTGAAGGAGCCGCAGAAGTTTCAGAAGCTCGGCGGCCGCATTCCGAAAGGCGTACTGCTGGTCGGCCCTCCCGGTACCGGCAAGACGCTTTTGGCGCGGGCAATCGCGGGCGAAGCGAATGTGCCCTTCTTCTCGATCAGCGGATCGGATTTCGTTGAAATGTTTGTCGGCGTCGGCGCCTCACGCGTGCGCGACCTGTTCGAACAAGGAAAGAAGAACGCGCCTTGCATCATTTTCATCGATGAAATCGATGCGGTAGGCCGCCATCGTGGTGCCGGCTTAGGTGGCGGCCACGACGAGCGTGAGCAGACGCTGAACCAGTTGCTGGTCGAGATGGACGGTTTCGAATCGAATGAAGGCGTCATTTTGATTGCGGCCACGAACCGGCCCGATGTCCTTGATCCGGCTCTGCTGCGGCCCGGCCGCTTCGACCGCCGGGTTGTCGTTCCACGCCCTGATGTCAAGGGTCGGGAAGGTATCCTCGCTGTTCACGTCCGAAAGATTCCTTTGGCGGATGACGTCGACATCTCTGTTATTGCGCGAAGTACGCCTGGTTTTTCTGGCGCGGACTTGGCCAACCTGGTGAATGAAGCGGCATTGAATGCCGCCCGCTTCAATCAGAAGACGGTGACACACGAAGATTTCGAAATGGCCAAGGATAAAGTGCTGATGGGCGTCGCGCGAAAATCGCTCATCATCAGTGACCATGAGAAGCGCGTCACGGCATATCACGAAGCGGGGCACGCGATGGTTGCCGCAATGATCGAGGGAGCGGATCCGCTGCATAAAGTGACCATCATCCCGCGTGGCATGGCGCTCGGCGTCACCCAGCAATTGCCGGTGGACGATCGACACACCTATCCGCGCGCATATTTGGAAGGACAGCTCGCGATCATGATGGGCGGCCGCCTCGCCGAAGAATTGTTCCTGGGAACGATGACGACCGGCGCAGGCAATGACATTGAGCAGGCGACAGAACTTGCCCGAAAGATGGTTTGCCAGTTCGGCATGTCGTCGCTGGGTCCTCTGACGTACGGGAAGCAGGAAGAACAAATCTTTCTCGGACGCGAAATCGCTCAACACCGCGATTACAGCGAGCAGACGGCGCTGTCAATCGACAGTGAAGTCCGAAAGTTCATCATGCACGGCTATGACCGAGCGAAGAGCATTCTGAACGAGAACCGGGACGCGCTGGTGCGAATCGCCGAAGCGCTGCTCGAACGCGAGTCGCTGGATGCGGCCGAAATCAAGATGCTGATCGCGGGTCAGCCGCTTGAAGACCGGCGCCCGCCGCGAGTTGAGCCGAAGAAAGAGACTCCGGTACCCTCAAAGGGCGTTGTGCGTCCAGCTCCGAGCATCTCGCCCCACGAGAAACCGTCACCGGCGTAAAGGAAAAATACAGAAACGCCGGGCTTTCCCTCGGATGCGAATTGGGAATTGAGAATTGACGAATTGATCGGATCAATTCGTCAATTCCCAATTCGCATCCGAGGGAAAGCCCGGCGTTTCTGCATGACTCATCATGCGTCAGCGATACAGACTGTCCCTCCCGCGCACGACTATTGAGCTGGGACAACGGACAGCCGTCATGGGCATTCTGAACATCACACCCGATTCATTTTCGGACGGCGGCCAATTCTTCGAGCATGAGAGGGCCATTGCCCGCGGAAAAGAAATGGAGCAGGAAGGCGTCGATATCATCGATGTAGGCGGTGAGTCCACCCGGCCCGGCAGTGAGGCTGTACCAGAGGAAGAAGAACTCCAGCGCGTGTTGCGGGTCATCGAAGCACTGGCGAGTGTCGTAAGGATTCCGATTTCCATCGATACATATCGATCTGCAGTGGCGCGACGCGCGATCGCGGCGGGAGCTCAAGTCGTGAACGACATCAGCGCGTTCCGTTTCGATGAACTCTTGCCGCGAGTTGTAGCGAAAGCGCGTGCCGGCGTTATCTTGATGCACAGCCGCGGCAGCCGCGAGATGCTGCACAAACAGCGCCGCATGAACGATCCCGTTCACGAAGTGGCGGAAGATCTCGCCAGGTCGCTTGGAAACGCGCGCGCGGCGGACATTCCAGCCGACACGATCGTAATTGATCCCGGGATTGGGTTTGGCAAGACGGCGGATGAAAGCTTGGCCATCTTAAAAAGCCTGAGGATATTTAGTACACTTGGGTACCCATTACTTGTGGGCACGTCCCGTAAATCATTCATACGCAGTGTTGTCTCCGACAGTCCGGAAGCGCGAAATTGGGGAACAGCAGCGGCAATCGTTGCGTCAATTGTGAATGGGGCTCACATCGTGCGGGTGCATGATGTGCGGCAAGCGCGAGTACTTGCAGACGTGTCGGATCGGATACTGTTGGGCGCTCTATGAGCGCCGGTTCCATCTACAGAGACTAGAATGCTTGACTTTTTCACATCGTGGCCGCTGAACTGGAACGCGCTGCTCGACATTTTCATCCTTTCGTTTTTGATTTATCAGATCCTCGTCTTCATCAAAGGTACACGGGCGGTCCAGATGGTGGTCGGCCTCGGCGTGATTATCCTGTTTTTCTATTTCGCGAGATGGGCACATCTCGAGACCGTCACATGGATGCTGACCAATGTTCTTCCTTACTTCGTATTCGCCATTATCGTGATCTTCCAGCACGAGATCCGGCGCGCCCTTGCGCGCTTCGGGCAGACGCCCATCCTTGCGGGCTTCTCGAGCATTCACAGAAACGAGTTCTATGACGAAATCATACTGGCGGTGACGACGCTCGCTTCGAACCAGACAGGCGGATTGATTGTGATCGAGCGCGACATCGGCCTGAAAACCTATATCGAGAGCGGCATTGCGCTCGACGCGTCGCTTTCATATGACTTGCTCGTGACGATTTTCAATCCCATGGTTCCGCTGCACGATGGCGCCGTCATCGTGCAGAATGGGCGCATCGCCGCGGCTGCTTGTTTCTTGCCCCTGACGGTGAAGCCTCGGCTCAGTAAAGAACTCGGGACACGGCACAGGGCCGCGATCGGTGTGACTGAGGAAACGGACGCGGTGGCGATCATCGTATCGGAAGAGACGGGTGCGATCTCCTTTGCACACGACGGCGAAATGGAGCGCTACCTCGATCCCGATACGCTTCGACTGCGATTACGTGACGCATTCGAACGAAAAGGCGCAACTGCGGCGCCGCGTGTTGTGGCGGCTCCGGCTGAACATCGGATGGATGGCTGACGATGCAATCCGCGAAATATGCGCTCGTACACAATTGGGGGTTGAAGGTCATTTCCCTGCTTGTGGCAACAGTGCTGTGGGCGGCCGTTGCGAATCGAGCTTCCTCGGAAATCGGCCTCGAGGTGCCCCTCGAGTATCGCAACATTCCGCCACAACTCGAAATCACGGGCGATATGACCAACACTGTGCAAGTGCGGCTGCGAGGCTCATCGAACGTGATCAAGGACATTACAGCTAAAGATATCGCGACCACGATTGATCTCGCCAACATGAAAACGGGCGAGAAGATCGTGGCTTTGTCACCGCAAAACGTGCAGGCACCATTTGGCGCGGAAGTGATTCGGGTGAATCCCTCGAGCATCCGGTTTACTTTGGAGCGGACACTCGTGAAAACAGTGCCGGTAGAACCCACTATATTGGGTCAGCCGCCGGACGGATTCGAAATCGCGCAAGTTTTGGTCAGCCCAAATGCTGTCGAAGTGGAAGGTCCCGAAAGCCGCGTGAAGACGCTTTCATCCATAGCGACGGTTCCCCTTCATCTAGATCGGAAAGAATCTTTCGAACAAACAGCGGATCTCGATGTTCCGGACCCACAACTCCGGCTACTGCATCCATCCCCAGTAAGTGTGAAAATCGAAATGCGGCAGAAGCGGTAGTCGGCCGAATTTCGTGTCCTTCTGTTAGATTGATCCACATGAGTACGAAATTATTTGGTACCGACGGTATTCGCGCCTGTGCCGGTGAGTTTCCGTTGAATGCGGCGGCTATTGACGCGATTGGCCGTGCAATCGGAGAAAAGCTGGGTGGCAAAGTGCTGATCGGGCAAGACACCAGAATTTCGAGTCCGTGGATTTTTGAACATCTTCAGAAAGGATTCTCCGGCACGCCGGCGATGATTCAGAACGCTGGTGTGATTCCGACGCCGGCTATTGCACTCCTGACAAAGTGGCTCGGCTATTCGGGCGGTCTGATGATCTCTGCCTCGCACAATCCATACCAGGACAATGGCATCAAGATATTCGGACACGACGGAACGAAACTGACGGATGCCGATGAGGCACAGCTCGAAAAACGCATTTTCGAATTGCTCGGCTCCGACACCACTTATATGCGGACCGACAAGGTACCGGAACGAGCCGTGACTGCCGCCAATGATACCGGCTGGCAGGAGCGGTATCAGGAGATTCTGCTCTCGCGTTTTCCGAAATCCGATTGGTTGCGAGGTCTTCGCATCGTCCTCGATTGTGCGAATGGCGCGATGAGTGAGATTGCTCCGCGGCTGCTGACGAAGCTCGGCGCAGATGTCGTCGTGACTCACGCCTGGCCCAACGGAACCAACATCAATAATGCCTGCGGAGCCGTGCACGTCGAGGCGCTCGGTTCCGCAATGCGTGCGGGACTAGCCGACTTTGGGGTGGCTTTCGATGGGGACGGGGATCGTTCGCTGTTCATGTCGAATTCAGGCCGCCTCATTGACGGCGACGCAGTTCTGCTGTTAATGGCCCGCCGCATGAAGAGAAATGGCCAGCTGAATCCGCCTGTTGTCGTGGGAACTCTCATGACGAATTTCAGCCTCGAGCGAATGTTGCGGCACGAGGGCATTACACTGACGCGAGTGGCCGTCGGTGACCGGTTCATCTTTGAGGAAATGCAGCGAAGCGGCGCTCCGCTCGGCGGAGAACCTTCCGGGCATATCATTTTCCCCGACTTTAACTTGTCGGGCGATGGCTTGCTGACGACTCTCAAAGTTGCCGAAGCGATCGCCACCGATCGCGCATCCTTCGAAGATCTGACACGCGATTGGGTCGAGGCGCCGCAACTTCTGAAGAACATTCCGGTCCGCCAGAAGGTACCGCTGGAGACGTTGCCCGCTATTCAAGCGAAGATGGTGGAAGTCGATCACCAGTTGCAAGGATGCGGTCGTTTAGTCGTGCGATACTCTGGAACGGAACCGGTGCTGCGCATCATGATTGAAAGCGACGATGCGGCACGCAACGAGCGGCTGATGGCCGAGTTGTTGACAGTGATCGGTAGCGTGCTCGGCTGAAACCCACGTCCGGCGTGATTTTCAGGCCTTGACACAGTGCGGACTCCACACCTAACATTATTAAAGAGGCGCTGGCCGGGCAATCGGCTCTTTCAAGCGCAATCGTGATCAAGCCCGCAAAGAAAACTCAAAATCGGAGCTTGACAGTAATAATCGCGATACCTATAGTTGAGAGATGTGCCGAGCGGCTGATCAGCCGCTGGGCATCCCTCGTTGAAAACTCCGCCAAGCAAATTGAGGCGGATTTTTTGACGTCACTTTGAGGCCTGAGAGCCGCAAGGTTCTTTGAAAATAGAAAACGTACAGTCAGATAAGATTTCTCGAGTCAATTCGGCGTAGGGAGACCGGGCCGGTAGATCCGGACGGTGGGCCCGACGCGAATATCGGTCTTTAAGCGCGACACAATCAAACGCATCAAGTTATCTTGAGAGTTTGATCCTGGCTCAGAATCAACGCTGGCGGCGTGCCTAACACATGCAAGTCGAGCGAGAAAAGGGGAGCAATCCTCTGAGTACAGCGGCGCACGGGTGAGTAACACGTGGGTAATCTGCCCTGGAGTGGGGAATAACACCGGGAAACCGGTGCTAATACCGCATACGATCGCAAGGTCTGCGGACCTGGTGATGAAAG
>Ga0066710_100008138_pt1 | contig 10134 bp, 9 predicted proteins | sample GraSoiAngelo_159_FD_79666 | JGI IMG/M metagenome (GOLD analysis project Ga0066710, IMG submission 79666) | Grasslands soil microbial communities from the Angelo Coastal Reserve, California, USA - 14_1009_16_40cm | ecosystem: Environmental > Terrestrial > Soil > Grasslands | place: USA...
CAGGGCCGGCCGCTCGCCGGCGGCATCCGCGACGCCGACGGACGCGACGCCGGCGATGCGGTGGCGGCCGTGCTGGCCGGCATCTCCCGCGAGGCGGAGCGCGCGACCCGCCTCCTCGGCCTCGGCCCGTGGCGGCGGATCTCGCTCGAGGGCGGGCCGGCCAACTTCGAGCTCCGCACCCCGACGATCGACTCGGTCCTGCTGGTCACCCGGCCGCGGGAGGTCCCGGCCGGCCGGCTCGCTCTGCTGGCCGACCGGGCCGCGTCCGCCGCGCGGCGCTGGCTGGAGGAGCTGCGGTGAGCCTCGCGGACACGCTCGCCGCCGTCACCCGCATCCCCGGGGTCCGGGGCGCGCTGGTCGTCTCGGGCCGAGACGGGCTGGTGGTGGCGGAAGCGCTCATGGAAGGGGTGGACGGCCGGGCGGTGGCGGCCCTGACCGGCAGCGTCGCGGGAAGGATGCTCGGGCTTACCGGCGCGCTCGGGGCGCCGCCGCCCGCGCTGCTGCACCTTCAGGCGGCCGAGGGCGCGCTGCTGGCGGCGTACGCCCCCTCGGGACTTCTCGTCGTCGCCGTGACCGCGCCCGACGTCAACGCCGGCGAGGTGCGGCTCGCGCTGCTGCAGGCCGCGGAGCACGCCGCCTGATGCGGGTCATCGAGCCGTGGGTCGAGGGGCCGCTTCGCGCCTTCCTGAACGAGTCGGCGGCCCGCCTGACCCTGTTGATGACCGCGTCGGGGCAGGTCGTCGCGCAGCACGGGTTCACCCGCTCGCTCGACGTGATGGCCGCCGCGGCGCTCGGCGCCGGGATCCTGGCCTCCACCTTCGAGATCGCCCGGCTGATGGACTCCCCGCCCCTCGACGAGGTGGCGCATGAGGGAACCCGGCTGGGGTTCTACCTCGCCGGATTCGAGACCCCGCGCGGCCGGTGGGTCGGCCTGGTGGTATTCGGTCCGGAGACGTCGCTCGGCCTGGTGCAGCTCTTCTTCGGCCGGCTCGCCGCGGATCTGGCGCTCGCCGCGCCGGCCGCGGAGCCCTCCGGGCAGGTGCTCGCCGAGAATTTCGAAGGCGAGCTCAACGCCAGCCTCCGCGCGCTCTTCGGACGGTGAGTCCATGCCGCTGGTGAACTTCACGACCCGCGAGATCACCTGCAAGCTGGTCTATTACGGGCCGGGGCGCTGCGGCAAGACGACCAACCTCCTCTACATCCACGGCCGGGTGCCGGAGAACCGGAGGGGCATGATGGTCTCCCTCGCCACCCAGTCGGATCGGACGCTGTTCTTCGATTTCCTGCCGCTCGAGCTCGGCGTGATCTCGGGCTTCACCACGCGCTTCCAGCTCTACACCGTCCCGGGGCAGGTCTACTACAACGCCACCCGGCGGCTGGTGCTCCAGGGCGCGGACGGCGTGGTCTTCGTGGTGGACAGCCAGGCCCGTCGCTTCGACGACAACCTGGAAAGCTTCCAGAATCTCCAGGAGAACCTGCTCGACCAGGGGGTCGACATCCGGCAGATGCCGATCGTCCTGCAGTACAACAAGCAGGATCTGCCGCCCGACCTCATTCTGGCCCCCGCGGAGCTGGACGACGCGTTCAACTTTCGCGGCGTGCCCAGCCTCCCCGCCGACGCCCTCCATGGCAGCGGCGTCTTCGAGACCCTGAAGGCGCTGTCCGGCCTCGTGCTCCAGCGGCTCGCCGCGCGGCCCGCCGCCTCATGAGCGACTTCGAGACCTTCGTCCTCGAGCCGGCCAACCGGGCGGCCGCCGCGGCGGCGCGCGCGATGGCGGACGGGACCGGCTTGCCGGACCGGCCGCTGATCGTGCTGGGCGGCGGGGGGACCGGCAAGACGGAGCTGCTCCAGGCGATGGCGAGCCGCCTGCGGGACCGGCATCCGTCGGCCGTGATCGAGCTCCTCTCGCCCGATCTGCTCGCCGAGCGCTATCGCGGCGCGCTGGCGCAGGGTCGCGGCGACGCGCTCCGCGCCGAGCTGGCCGCCGCCGACCTCGTCCTGATCGACGACCTGGAGCAGCTGGCCCGGCACCGCGAGTGCCACGGGCTCGTGGCTGACCTGCTCGACGGCCGGCGGCTCGCGGGGCGCGGGACGGTGCTCGCCACGGCGATCCCGGTCGAGCAGCAGAGCGGCCTCGACGCCCGGCTGCTCCGCCGGCTCGCGGCCGGCACGACGGTCTCGCTTGCGTTGCCGGGGCCGGCCGCCCGGGCCGAGATACTCCTGCGCCGGCTGGGGGATCACCCCGATGCGCTCCCGGGGGACGTGGTCCGCGCTCTCGCCGCCGCTGACTTCCCGTCGATGCGAGACCACACCGGCGCGCTTTCCCGGCTGGTCGCGTTCCAGGAGGCGAGCGCGGTGCCACTCTCCCCCGCCGACGCGATGCTGCTGATCGGCGCCCCGGCGCTTCGGGCCGCCCCCGAGCCGGCCGGCGAGCCGGCCCCCGAGGCCGCTCCCGACCCGGCCGCGTCGCCGGCGGGACCGGAGGCTCCGGACGAGTTCGGCGCGTTTCTCTCGGAGGTCGCCGCGACCGTCTCCGAGCAGGTGGACCGCTGGCGGCGCTCGCTGGAGGAAGCGGTGCAGCGCTGGCGGGAAGCGGGACTCCGCACCGGGAGGCTCGACGCCCTGCTGCAGGAGGATCTCACGGCCAATCCGGAACCGGCGCTCGAAGCGTTCGCGGCGGATGCAGAGGAGCTGCTCGCGCTGGCCCGCGAGGCCGCGGTGCACGCCCCCGACCTGGCGGGCGCCGAGCTCTTTCGCGATCCCGATCAGCTGTCGGCCGCCCGGGCGCTCTGCGAGGACGCCCGAAGCCGCACCGGGCCGATCATCGCGCCGCTCACCCAATACCGGCTCGAAGAGCTGGCCGAGGGCGCCTCCAACCGGGCGGCGCTGCGGGCAGCTCGTGAGCTCCTCGCCGAGACGGGCGAGGGGCGCTCGCCGCTGGTCGTCTGGGGAGGACCGGGCGTGGGGAAGAGTCATTTCCTCCACGGCTTCGGCAACGCGCTCGCCGCGCGGGGCGTCGGGCCGGTGGCCTGCCTCGGCGGGCAGGCGTTCGTCGCGGAGGTTTCGGCGCGGACCGACGCCGACGATCTCGCCGGATGGCGGCGGCGCTACCGCTGGGTCGGGGCCCTGCTGCTCGACGACCTCCACCTGCTTTCCGGGGAGGGGCGCGCCCAGGAAGAGCTCGCCCTGCTGATCGAAGAGCTGCAGGAGGGCCGGCGGCCGATGGTCTTCGCGAGTGCGCGTGAGCTGGCGGAGCTCCGCGCCCTCGACCCTCCGCTCCGCGCGCTGCTCGAATCGGGCCGCGCCGTCGAGCTCGGGCCGCCGGACCGGGAAGTCCGGCTCGCCGTGGTGAAGCGCCTCCTGTCCGGCAGCGCGGCCTCGCAGGATGCGGCGCTCGCCGACTACCTCGCCGGCCGCCCCGCGGACTCGGTGCGCGCGGTGCAGGGCCTGGTGGCACGGGTGCTCGACGAGGCCGCCGCTCAGCGCGTGGTACCCAGTCCCTCCCTGGCCCGCGAGGTGCTCGAGGTGCGGGACCCGGTCGCGGGCGCGGCCGCCCGGGTAAGCGGGCCGGTCCGTACCAGCGGGATCCACGCCCCCGGCATGGGACTGCTCCGCAGCCGGGAGAAGATGATCGAGGAGTGGCCGGTCCTCGCCGACCGGCTGATGGTGGAGCTCCGCTAGATGGCCATCAAGGGCAGTCTCAAGGAGGCGAGCCTCCCCGATGTGATCCAGCTGCTCTTCCTCGGGCGGAGGAGCGGCTGCCTCTCCCTGGCCGACCGGCAGCGCCACGGCTCGATCTATTTCGAGGACGGCTGGATCACGTACGCTTCGATCGTCAACCGCCGCGACCGCCTGGGCGACATGCTGCTCGCGAGCGGCGCCATCAGCCGCACCCAGCTCGAGCAGGCGCTCGCCCTGCAAGCCGGCGCCCCGGGACGCCGGGTTGGCGAGCTGCTGTTGAGCCTCGGCGTGCTCACGCCGCAGGAGCTCCGGCGCTTCGTGCGGATGCAGATCGAAGAGGCGGTCTACACCCTGTTCGCCTGGGACAGCGGCACCTTCAGCTTCGAGGCCGGGCTCCGTCCCGAGGTGGTGGACGAGCTGGAGCGGATCAATCCCGAGTCGCTCCTCCTCGAGGGGGCCCGACGGGTGGACGAGTGGAGTCTCTTCGAGAAGAAGATCCCGAGCTTCGACCTGATCTTCGCCGTGCTCCCGGCGCAGATCGAGGGTCACCAGGCCGAATTCACCGAGGCGCAGCGCCGCATCGTGCCGCTGCTGGATGGCCGGCGCGACGTGCGGGAGGTCATCGACGCGTCCGGGCTCTCCGAGTTCGAGGCGGCGCAGGCGCTCTATGGCCTGCTCACCGCCGGGCTCGCGCACAAGGTCGGGGCCTCGTCCATGGCGGCGCCCTCCCGGATGCTCGAGGCCCAGATCGAGGAGCACCGCAATCTCGGCATCGCGTTCTACCGGACCGACATGCTCGACGAGGCGCTGCGGGAGTTCCGGCGGGTCGCCGAGCTCCGCCCCTCGGAAGGATCGGCGCCCTTCTACCTCGGCCTGATCGCGGCGCGGCAGCGCCAGTGGGCGGAAGCCGCGGACCTCTTCCGCCAGGCCATCGACCGCAGCGGTCCGCGGCCGGCGCTGCTCCTCAACCTCGGCGTGATGCTCGAGCAGCTCGGCCGCTACGATCAGGCCGAAGCGGTTCTGGCCGAGGCCGCGGGGCGGGCGGCGGAGGAGCCGCGGCTGCACACCGGGTGGGGGATTCTGGCGCTCAGGCGGGGAGAGCCGGTGGTGGCGCACCAGCGGCTGCAGCATGCCCGCGCGCTCTACCGGGAGTCCCCGCCCGCGGTCTGGTTCTGGGCGGCGGCCCGGGCTGCGGCCGGAACCGGCGAGCTCGAGACCGCGCTGGCGATCGCGCGCGAAGGCGCCGAGCGCCACCCACAGGACGTCGTGCTCCGGAACAACCTGGCCGTCCTGCTCGAGGCGGTGGGCGCGGGGCCCGAGGCGGAGGTGCTGCTCGGCGAGGCGCTCGCCGAGGACGCGACGCTCCCCCAGCCATTCAAGAACCTGGGGGACCTTTACTACCGCTCCGGGCGCTACGACGAGGCCGCCGCGCTGTACGATCGCGCCGTCGCGCTCGACCCCGCGCTGGGTGACGACGTCTTCTTCAAGCTCGGGAACCTCGCCTTCCGCCGCCGCGACACCGCCCGGGCGCGGGAATGCTGGGAGCGCACCGTCGCGCTCAACCCCGCCCACCAGCTCGCCCGCGTCAACCTCGATACCCTCAAGCTCGCCCCGTGACCCGCCAGGATTTCGGACTGGAGCAGGTGCTTCGCGAGCTCGGCCGGCGCGGCGGCGGCGGATTCGAGTGGTACAAGGACTCCTGCCTGCTCCGCCGGATCGAGGTGCGCATGCGGGCCCGCGGGGTGGGAACCCTGGCCGGGTACGCCGAGCTCCTCGCCGCCGACCATGACGAAATGGACCGGCTGCTGCGCACGCTCTCGGTCCGGGTCACCAGCTTCTTCCGGAATCCCGACACCTGGCAGCGGCTGCTGGCGCTGCTCGCTCAGGATGGAGCGGGCCGGGAGGGGCGACTCACCGCGTGGAGCATGGGGTGCGCGACCGGCGAGGAGGCGTGGTCGCTCGCGATGCTGCTCCTCGAGCACGCGGGGCGGAGCGGCTGCCTTCCGCCGGAGGGCATCGAGGTGTTCGCCTCCGACGTGGACGCCCCGGCACTCGAGACCGCGCGGGCCGCCCGGTATCCGGCGCACGCGCTCGAGGCGATCCACAAGGTGCTGGACCGCCCGTACGGGGCGGTCCGGGAGGGGAGCTTCGAGGTGGAGAGCAGCATTCGGCCCCGGGTCGTCTTCCACCGCGAGGACCTCACGGCGGCGGCGCCCCAGCCGGGCCGGTACGACCTGGTCTGCTGCCGGAATCTGCTCATCTTTCTCGGACCGGAAGGCCAGCGTCGCGTTCTCGACGCGGCGCTCGGCGGCCTCCGCGCCGGCGGTCTCCTGGTCCTCGGGCGAACCGAATCGCTGATCGCGATGCCGGATCCGCATCCGGTTCCGGTGGATGTCACCCACCGGATCTATCGGAGGGCGCGGTGACGCCGCCCGGCCGTCTCGTCGCGATCGCCGAGGTCGAGCTCGCCCTCGCGCCCGCCACGCTGACCGCGCTCGGACTGGGAAGCTGCGTCGCGGTCATCATGCACGACCCGGTGACCTCGGCCGGAGGTCTCGCCCACGTGCTGCTGCCCTCGCCCAGCGTGGGCCGCGCCCGGATCGATTCACCGGGCCGGTTCGCGCCGAGCGCGGTCGCCCGGATGGTGGAGGGGCTGATCAAGCTGGGCGCCGCGCAGCCGCGGCTTACCGCGCGGCTGGTCGGCGGCGCCAGCATGTTCGCCGCGCTGCAGCCGCCGGGCACCATCCAGATGGGGGAGCGCAACGTGCTGGCGGTGCGGGAGGCGCTGCACCGGCACCGCATCCGGCTGATCGGCGAAGAGGTGGGAGGCGAGTTCGGCCGCTCGGTGAGCTTCGACGTCGGCACCGGGCGGGTGCTGGTGACGTCGTACCAGCACGGAGCGACCGAGCTGTGACCGGGCCCGATCACGCCGCCGCGGCCGACGCGCTCCGCCGGGAGTTTCGCGCGATCGCCGGGCTGCTCGAAGGAAGTCCGGCGCCGGCCGTCCGCGAAGACGCCAAGCGCCGGATCATCGCGCTCTTCCGCCGGGTGGACTCGGCGCTCGCCGACCTCGGCCAGCTCAAGGAGGAGATCCGTGGGCTCGTCGACCGCTACAAGCAGCTCGCGGCCGAGGACCCTTCCAGCCAGGCGCCCGCCCTCGCGGGGCAGCGGCCCCAGCTGCGCGAGGACCACCTCGGCGCGTCGACGTTCGTCGAGAAGGGCTGGAGCCTGATTTCCCTGGGCGATCCCGCCGGCGCCATCCAGGCGCTCACCCGGGCGCTCGAGCTCTCCCCGGCCGACGCGCAGGCGCAATCCCTGCTGGGCTGGGCCCAGATGCTCGCGCAGCGGTACGACGATGCGCTCGCCACCTTTTCCCGCGTGCTCGCCCGCGAGCCCGCGAATGCGCTCGCCCGGGTGAACATCGGCTATATCTGCCTCCAGAAGCGCAACTTCGGCGAGGCGATCGAGCACCTCTCCCGGGCGATCCGCCTCGACAACGACCCCAAGGCGACCCTGTACGCCCACCACTATCTCGGGCTGGTCTACCTGGAGCGGGGCATGTACGCGGACGCGCAGGGCTTCCTGCGCAAGGCCATCGCCCTCGGTCCGAATCTGATCGAGGCGTGGTACGACCTCGGACGTGCCCTGTGGTTCGCGGGCGCGCGGGATGCGGCCCGGGGCACCTGGGAGCAGGGAGCCGCCGGGAACCGGCTCGGCCCCTGGGCCCGCCGCTGCCAGGAGCTCCTCGACAGCACCGCGAGGGGCGAGGAGGTGCCTCGCACCCGCTCCACCTGATTCTCGCGCTGCTCCAGGGGCCCGCCGCCGCGGTGTCGGACTACCGGACCGTGAGGGTGGGAGAGGTTCTGGCGATTGCGCGGGTGCCGGACCTCACCCTCGCCATCTCGCTGGCGGAGCAGGCCGGCGCGCCGCGGACCTGGTACGGCCTTGGCCGCCGGATGCCGGGGCCCCTCCGGCTGATCGTGGTCCGGGGCGACGCCCAGCTCGGTGGGTTCCTCCACGCGCCGGTGCCCGCGTGGGGTGCGGGATTCGCCGTTCCCGGCGCCCGCACCGTCGTGATCCGTGCCGATGGCGGCGACCCGATCGTGATCCTCCGCCACGAGCTCGCCCATTTCGCCCTCCATGACGCCGTCCCGGTCCGGGTGCCGCTCTGGTTCGACGAGGGATACGCCGCGGTGGCGGCGGGAGAATGGGACCGCCTGGAGGCGCTGCGGCTCAACTTCACCGTGGCCCGGGGGATCGTCCCGGGTTTCTTCGAGCTGGACCGCTCCCTCCGCGCCTCCCGGGCGGATGCCGAGGCGGCCTACGCGCTCGCCGCCTCCGCGGTCACCATGCTCGCCCGGCGGAACCCGGAGCGGAGCCTCGCGCCGTTGCTCTCGCGGCTCGAGGCCGGCGAGGGATTCGATGCCGCCGTCCTCGCCACGACCGGGTCCCCGCTCGGCCGCTTCGAGTTGGAGTGGCAGAAGGACGTCCGGCGCCGCTTCGGGCTCCTGGTCTGGGTGATGGCCGGTGGCTTCTGGACCCTGGCCGCGCTGGCGGTGCTGGCCGCGGTCTGGCTCCGGCGTCGCCGGGACCGCCCGAGGCGGGCGGCCCTCGACCAGGGGTGGGTCGTCGAGCTCGAGGAAGAGCCCCCGCCGCCCTCGGATTCCACCGCACCGGCGCCCTGAAAGGCCTCGCGGCTTCCGAAGGGGTGCACGCTTCACACGGAGAGGGCGTCTCCCTGCCGAGAAGGCCGGCATTCGCTGAGCCTTCGTCTCCGGAGGTCCTCTCAATGAGATTCCGAGCACTCCTTCCAGTCGCCCTGGTTGCCGCGCTCGTCGGGAGCAAGCTGTCCGCCCAGTTACGCCCCGGCCGTCCGCTGGCGCCCGAACCGAATCTTCCGCGCCTGCTGGTGGCGAACCCGCACAGTTTCCTGCCCCGGGACTCCGCGGTCGCAGTACGCATCGGCGCGGGGATGCGGGAGCGTATCGAGCGCGTGGCCGCCCGGTGGTTTCGAACCATCCCGCGAGCCAGGATGAACGAGGCACTTGTCGAGTTCGGCTTTCCTGCGGACGCCGTCATGCCGGCGCCGATGGCTCTTCAGCTCGGACGCTCCCTCCAGGCCCGGACCCTGGTCCTGTCGAGCCTGCTCAAGGAGGCGGATGGTCGATACACCGTTGAGGCCCGGTTGGCCGGAGTCAACGACGATGCCGGCCACCTGGTGAGGCTCAGCCGAACTGCGGGGGAGACGCCGGAGGAGTTCGGTGGCCGGCTCGGAGGGGCGCTTGCCGCGGCGTTCCGCGCCCTGCCCGATGCGCGGCTCTGCGAGTCCCTGCGTTCGACCGCACCCGAGAAGGCGCTGGTCGCCGGGTTGAATGCTCTCAGGAGCGACGCCTCGTCCGGCCTGGCCCACTATTGTCTCGCAAAGGTCGCCGAGGTGCGGAAGGCGCCCCGTGACTCCGTCATCGCGCAGCTCCGGCTCGCCGTTCAGGGTGACGCGCTTTCGCTGCCGGGCTGGTCCGCGCTGGCGGTCGAGTACCAGGAGCAGGCGGATACCGCGGCGACGGTCGAGACATTCAAACAGATGCTCCGGGTTGCCCCTACCAACGAGTCACTGCGCGCCGAGACGTTCAGACTCCTGCTTCGCTATGGCCGACCCGAGGCCGCGGAGGAGGTCGCCGACGAAGGCTTGCAACTGGATTCGGCCAACGCGGACCTGTGGGAGCTCAAGAGCAGCGCCTGCCTCTTCCAGAACCGTCCGGAGAAGAACCGCTGCGCCGTGGAGGCGCTGGAGCGGGTTTACGCGCTCGACAGCGTCCGCGTGGATTCCAGCTTTTTCACCCGACTGACCTTCGCAGCCTCCCGGCCGGTCCGGGTGGACACCGTGAGGATCCCGGCGGGTCCCGGCGCGGCCCAGGGCGCGAGGGACTCACTCGTACCGGTGGTGGACGGAGAGCGATTCCTGAAGTGGTCCCGGATCGCGGTCAGCAGGTATCCCGCAAACGCGATCCTGTTCGGCCAGCTGGTGGAGGCGTTCAGCGTGGCTGGGCCCATGGATAGCGCGATCGTGGCAGTTCGGCGCTTGTTGGGGTTGGACTCTTCCGATGTGAGGCCGGTCGTCAGGGTGGCGAAGGCGTTGAGGGATGCGAAGCGGGGCAGGGATGTCCTGGAGCTGACGCCATACGTCGAGCGTCTCGGGAGCCCGGTCGACCGGGAGAACATGGCGGCGATCCTGAGCACCGGGGGGTTTGGCTTCGTGCAGCCTCCCCCGGACTACGCATTGGCTGCGGAGATGGGTCGCACCGCTCTCCGGCTGGCGCCCCCCGAGGGTCCGTCCGCCCGGCTGGCCAATCTGGTCCGAGGCCTGGCGGTCTTTCAACAGATGGTCTCGCTGGACGATCAGGCCGTGAAGGCGAAGTCCTGTCCGATCGCGAGACAGATGAGGGCATTCCTGG
>Ga0066710_100008139_pt1 | contig 10132 bp, 9 predicted proteins | sample GraSoiAngelo_159_FD_79666 | JGI IMG/M metagenome (GOLD analysis project Ga0066710, IMG submission 79666) | Grasslands soil microbial communities from the Angelo Coastal Reserve, California, USA - 14_1009_16_40cm | ecosystem: Environmental > Terrestrial > Soil > Grasslands | place: USA...
GACCGAGGTCGGCGACTACATCTTCCGCGCCTGCTTCATCGACCCGTTCCAGGGCACCGTGATGGCGCGCTTCGCCCGCGAGCAGCTGAACGCCAAGAAGGTGGCGATCCTGTTCGACTTCAAGCAGGACTACTCCGTCGGCCTCGCCGACTTCTTCCGCAAGACGTTCAAAGAGCTCGGCGGCGAGATCGTGGCGGACGAGCGCTACACGAGCGGCGACATCGAGTTCCGCGCCCAGCTCACCACGATCCGCGCGGCCCAGCCGGAGGCGATCTTCGTGCCGGGCTACTACACCGAGCTCGGCCTAATCGCCAAGCAGGCGCGCGAGCTCGGCATCGACGTGCCGCTGCTCGGCGGCGACGGCTGGGATTCGGAGAAGACGCTCGAGATCGGCGGCAAGGCGGTCGAGGGCTACTACTTCTCGACCCATTATGCGGCCGACTCCGACAGCCCGAAGGTCCAGGACTTCGTCAAGCGCTACAAAGAGAAATACAACCAGACGCCCGACGCGATGGCCGCGCTCGGCTACGACACCGCGGGGATCCTCGCCGACGCCTTGAATCGCGCCGGCGATACCAACGGTCCGAAGCTGCGCGACGCGATCGCCTCGACGCGCGACTACGACGGCGTGACGGGCAAGATCACGATCGACCCGTCGCGCAACGCGCGCAAGGACGCCGTCGTGCTGAAGATCGAGGGCGGCAAGTTCAAGTTCTTCCGCTCGGTGCCGGCGAGTTAGGCCGGGTTCGCCCGCGCAGCCTTGGAGCAGTTTCTCCAGCAGCTCCTGAACGGGATCGCCTGGGGCAGCATCTACGCCCTGATCGCGCTCGGCTACACGATGGTGTACGGCGTGCTCAAGCTGATCAACTTCGCGCACGGCGACGTCTACATGGTCGGCGCGATGGCGGGCTACTACGCCGCCCACGCGCTCGGCTTCGCCGCCGCGGAGCCGTCGCTGGTGGGCCTGTTCGCGGTGCTCCTGCTCTCGATGGCCGCGTGCGCAGCGCTCGGCGCCACGATCGAGCGCGTCGCCTATCGGCCGCTGCGCACGGCGCCGCGGCTCGCCTCGCTGATCACGGCGATCGGCATCTCGCTGCTGCTCGAGAACGGCGGGCAGCTGCTGTTCGGCGCCGACCCGAAGTTCTTCCCGACGCTCGTCACGCGGCGCGAGGTGATCCGGATCGGATCGCTCGCGGTCTCGAACATCCAGGTGATCGTGTTCGGCACCGCGATGTTCCTGATGGTCGGCCTCGAGCTGGTCGTGATGCGCACGCGCTTCGGCCGCGCGATGCGCGCGGTCTCGGTCGACGCGCCTGCGGCGGCGCTGATGGGCGTGCCGGTGGACCGCGTGATCTCGGGCACGTTCGTGCTCGGCTCCGCGCTCGCCGCCGCGGCCGGCATCCTGGTGGGCCTCTCCAACCCGAAGATCGATCCGCTGATGGGTCTTTTGCCCGGACTCAAGGCGTTCGTGGCCGCCGTACTCGGTGGGATCGGCAGCATCCCGGGCGCCATGTTGGGCGGGCTCCTGCTCGGCATCGTCGAGACGTTCGTCTCGGCCTATCTCTCGAGCACCTACCGCGACGCGATCGCGTTCGTGATCCTGATCGCGATCCTGCTCTACCGGCCGACGGGCCTGTTCGGCACCGGTCAGGTCGAGAAGGTATGACGCGCGGCGCGCGCACGGCAGCGGTGCTATTCGGCTCGTTGCTCGTGCTCGTGCTGATCGATCAGCTGCTGCCGCGCGCGCTCAACAGCTATTACCTGACGATCCTCGCGCGGATCGCCGTCGCGGTGCTCGCCGCGGTGAGCCTCCAGCTCGTGAACGGCTTCACCGGTCAGTTCTCGATCGGTCACGCCGGGTTCATGGCGGTGGGCGCCTACACCGGGGCCGCGGTCTCCGTCTACGTCGGCGCGCCGGTGCTCGCCGCACTCCAGCAGTGGCTGCCCGCCTACGCCGCTCGCGCGCTCTATTTCCCCCTCCCGCTCGTGGCGGGCGGGCTGGCCGCGTCGCTCGCCGGACTGCTCGTCGGCATTCCCGCGCTGCGGCTGCGCGGCGACTACCTCGCGATCGCCACGCTCGGGTTCGGCGAGATCATCCGGATCGCGATCCTCAACATCGACGCCGTCGGCGGCGCGCGCGGATTCTCGCTGTCGGCGCCGGCCGGCGTCGAGCTGCGCTACGAGAGCCTCGGCGCGATCGGCGGCGTGGTGGCGCTCTCGGTCGCGCTGATCGCGCGCCTGGTCTATTCGGCGGGTGGCCTCGCCTTCCGCGCCGTGCGCGAGGACGAGACCGCCGCCGAGGCGATGGGCATCGCCACGACGCGCGTGAAGGTGGAGGCGTTTGCCGTCGCGAGCTTCTTCGCGGGCGTCGCGGGTGCGCTGTTCGCGCACGCCGAGGGTTATGTCCACACGAACAGCTTCTCGTTCGTACGCTCGTTCGAGATCATGGCGTTCGTGGTGCTCGGCGGGCTCGGCTCGCTCACCGGCGCGGCGCTCGCCGCCGCCGTGCTCACCGCGGCGCCCGAGGTGCTGCGCGGCTTCGGCGAGTAGCGGATGGTGCTCTACTCGCTGTTGATCATCGCCACGATGCTGGTGCGGCCGCAGGGCCTGCTCGGATCGCGCGAGCTGTCGCTCGCGTTCCTGTGGCGCGGCCTCGCGCGCCGCGCCCCGGAGCCGTGATGGCGCTGCTCGAGCTCGCGGGCATCACGGTGCGCTTCGGCGGCGTAGTCGCGATCTCGCGGCTCGATCTGCGCGTCGACGCGGGTGCGCTGGTCGCGGTGATCGGGCCGAACGGCGCGGGCAAGACCACCGGCTTCAACGTGATCACCGGCGTGTGCGCGCCGACCGAGGGGCGCGTCTCGTTCGACGGGAAGCGGATCGACGGTCTCTCCGCGCACGAGGTCTGCCGGCGCGGGATCGCGCGCACGTTCCAGAACATCCGCCTGTTCCGCTCGCTCACCGCGCTCGAGAACGTGCTCGCCGCGGGCGTCGGCGCACGCCGCTCGGGCCGCGCCGACGTGGTGCGCGGCGCCGATTGGCAGCGCCGCGAAGATGCCGGCGTGGCGGCCGCGCGCGAGCTGCTCGGCCGCCTCGGCCTCGATCGCTTCGCCGACGCGCGCGCCGACGCACTGCCCTACGGCGAGCAACGCCGGCTCGAGATCGCGCGCGCGCTCGCCACGCGTCCGCGCCTGCTCCTGCTCGACGAGCCCGCCGCGGGCATGAATCCGTCCGAGAAGGAGGCGCTGCGCCAGCTGATCGTGCAGCTGCACCGCGAGTTCGAGCTCAGCATCGTGCTGATCGACCACGACATCCCGTTCGTGATGAACCTGTGCCAGCGTGTCTCGGTACTCGACCACGGCGAGAAGATCGCCGAGGGCCCGCCCGAAGAGGTGCGCCGCGATCCGCGCGTGATCGAGGCCTATCTCGGCACCGACGCCGAGCAGGAGGAGGTCGCGCGCCGCGAGCCGAGCGCGAGCGAAGGCCAGCGGGAGGGCGCGTGAGCGCGCAGGCGGCGCTGCTGCTGCGGATCGAGTCGCTCTCGGTCGCCTACGGCGCGATCCAGGCGCTGCGCGGCGTCGACTTCGAGGTGCGCGCGGGCGAGATCGCGACGCTGATCGGCAGCAACGGCGCGGGCAAGTCGACGCTGCTGCGCGCGGTGAGCGGGTTGCTGCGGCCGCAGTCCGGGCGGATCTGGTTCGACGGCGCGGACATCACCGCCGAACGCGCCGACCGCCGCGTGGCGCGCGGCATCTCGCAGGTGCCCGAGGGCCGCCGGATCTTCGCCAACCTGACGGTGCGCGAGAATCTCCAGATGGGCGCCTACCTGCGCCGCACCGGCATCGAGGCGGCGTACGAGCGCGCGCTCACGCTGTTCCCGCGCCTGCGCGAGCGGCTGGGACAGAGCGCGGGGACGCTCTCGGGCGGCGAGCAACAGATGCTCGCGATCGGGCGCGCGCTGATGGCGCAGCCGCGCCTGCTGCTGCTCGACGAGCCCTCGCTCGGTCTCGCGCCGCTGCTCGTGCAGCAGATCTTCGCGATCATCCGCGAGATCAACGCGCAGGGCACGACGGTGGTGCTCGTGGAGCAGAACGCGCGCCAGGCGCTGCGCGTCGCGCAGCGCGCCTACGTGCTCGAGACCGGCGCGGTCACGCTGTCGGGCGCCGCGCCCGAGCTCGCGCGCGACGAGCGCGTGCGGCGCGCGTATCTGGGCGGCGCGGGTTCATGATGCGTACGGCGTGGCTCGCAATGGAGTCCCTTGTTTGCGCGGCGTTGTTTGCGACCGCGTGTGCCAGCTCGTCCGTTGCACCGTCGTGGGATGATTTCTGGCTCGCGCGCGGCGTTTCTCCGGCTCCGCCTCGCGATTTCCTGGATGGTCTGTCCGAGCCTCCGGAGATTCTGAATCTTACAAATGGCGCGCTCAGCGATGGGGTCGTGCGGCGTTACTCCCTCTCGAACCCTTAGAGTCACATGACAGGGAAACCGCTCCGCGACCCCGTCGCGCGACCGGTGTCGGATGCGCGGGTTCGGCCCCGGCCTGCGTCCACCCTTGTGCTTGCGCTCGGTCCAGCGCCGATCGAGCTCCAGCTGTTCCGTTCGTCGTCTCACAAATGTGTATGTTAGGGCGATGTTCGGAATCTGTCAAGTGTGCGGACGGAGGCCAGCAGGCAAAGGCCGCCGGCGGGCGGGCGTTCCCTCAGAGCCCTCTTCGGCCGCCCCGCGAGCCGCCTCTAGCGGTCGCGCGCAGCTCTCGCGAGACTCCCGCGCCGTGAAGGTGCCCCGCGTGAAGCCGCTGCCGCTATTCGCGGGCCTCGCGCTCTTCGCGCTGCCGCTCGCCGTCGAGACCGAGCTGTCGCACTGGGGCGAGCACGGCGCGCGGCCGGCGCTCACGGCTGCGCTGGCGCTCTTGATGGCGACCTGGTGGATCACCGAGGCGCTGCCGATCGCGTGGACTGCGTGCGTGCCGCTCTTCGTGCTGCCGTTCGCGACGATCTACGGCGCGGGCTTCGGCGCCAACCTGCTCGGCGCGGTCGGGCCGTATTTCGATCCGTACATCTTCTTGTTCCTCGGCGGAATGGGGATCGCCGCCGCGATGCAGCAGTGGCACCTGCACCGCCGGATCGCGCTCCAGGTGATGCGCGTCGTCGGCACTGACGCGCGGCGCCTCCTGCTCGGCCTGTTGGTGGCGACCGCGGCCGTGTCGCTGTGGATCTCGAACACCGCGACCGCGGCGATGATGTTCCCGATCGGCCTCGCGCTGATCGGCGAGTTCGAAGCCGAGAGCGGGCGCCGCCTGTCGGGCTACGGCGCCGCTCTGATGCTCGCCGTTGCGTACGGCGCGAGCGTCGGCGGGATCGGCACCAAGATCGGCACGGTGCCGAGCACGCTGCTCGCGGGCTTCCTCGCCCAGCGCGGTGTCGAGGTTTCGTTTCTCGAGTTCGCGGCGATCGGCGTGCCGTTCGTGTTCCTGTTCCTCCCGATCGTGTGGCTGGCGCTCTGGCGCGTCGGGCGCACGGACGCGCCGGCGGCGGAAGTGGGCCAGCGCGCGCTCGCGGGCGAGGGCGCACGGATCGGCGGGATGCGACGCGCGGAGAAGGTCGTGCTCGCGGTGTTCCTCGCAACGGCTGCCGTGTGGGTGATGGGCAAGCCGCTCACCGACGCGCTGCGCGCGCGCGCGCTGCCCGACCTCGCCACCGCGCACGTCGAGGCCGGCATCGCGATGCTGGCGAGCCTCGTGCTGTTCGCGTGGCGCGCGGAGGGACGGCGCGTGCTCGAGCCCGCGTCGCTGCGCTTCGTGCAGTGGGAGACGCTCGTGCTGCTCGGCGGCGGGTTCTCGCTCGCGGCCGCGATCCAGGCGAGCGGGCTCTCGCACTGGTTGGGTGCGCAGCTCGCGGCGCTGCGCGCGGCGCCCGCGTTCGCGCAGGTGGTGGCGGCGAGCGTCGCGACGGTAGCGCTCTCGGCGTTCGCGTCGAACGCTGCGACGACCGCCGTGATGCTGCCGATCCTCGCCGGCAGCGTGGCCCCCGAGCACGCGACGGGGATCCTGTTCCCGGCCACGTTCTCCGCCTCGTGCGACTTCGCGCTGCCGGCCGGCACGCCGCCCAACGCGATCGTTTTTGGCTCGGGCTACCTCACGATTCCGCTGATGGCGCGCACCGGGGTCGTACTCGACCTCGTGGCCGCGCTGTGCGCGGCGACCTGGTGCTGGATTGCGGTGCCAGTCCTTCTATCTTCCGCGGCCGGAGGGGGACCGTGACCCGCGCGCTGCGCAACTTCGCCTGGGTGGCCATCTCGCTCGCGGGCGCGGGCGCACTCGCCGTGATCGCGACCGCGCGCGGCGAGGCGATCTCGAGCGCGTGGTTTCTGATCGCCGCGCTGTGCATCTACGCGCTCGGCTTCCGCTTCTACTCGGGCTTCCTCGCGCGGCGCGTGTTCGCACTCGACGACGCGCGCGCCACGCCCGCGCACCGGCTGCGCGACGGAAAAGACTTCGTGCCGACCCATCGCTGGGTGGTGTTCGGCCACCACTTCGCCGCGATCGCGGGCCCCGGGCCACTCGTCGGCCCGATCCTCGCCGCGCAGTTCGGCTACCTGCCCGGCACGCTCTACATCGTGATCGGTGTCGTGATCGGCGGCGCGGTGCAGGACTTCACGATCCTGGTCGGCTCGCTGCGCCGCGGCGGGAAATCGCTCGGCCAGATGGTGCGCGAGGAGATCGGCTCGCTCGGCGGCGCGGCCGCGCTCGTGGGCGTGCTCGCGATCATGATCATCCTGATCGGCGTGCTCGCGCTGATCGTGGTGAACGCGATGTTCGGCAGCCCGTGGGCCACCTCGACCGTCGCCGCAACGATCCCGATCGCGATCGGCATGGGTCTGTACATGACGCTCTTGCGGCCCGGCCGCGTGCTCGAGGCCACGCTGCTCGGCGTCGCGCTCGTCGTGCTCGCGGTGTTCGCGGGCCGCTGGGTGGACGAGAGCGCGGCGCTGCGGGTGTTCTTCGATCTCGACAAGAAGACGCTCGCGCTGTCGCTGATCGGCTACGGCTTCCTGGCCAGCGTGCTGCCGGTGTGGCTGCTGCTCGCGCCGCGCGACTATCTCTCGGCGTTCATCAAGATCGGGACGGTGGCGATGCTCGCAGCCGGTCTGCTCGCCGTGCACCCGCCGGTGCAGCTGCCCGCGCTCACGCAGTTCATCGACGGCAGCGGGCCCGTGTTCGCGGGTAAGCTGTTCCCGTTCTGCTTCATCACGATCGCGTGCGGCGCGATCTCGGGCTTCCACTCGCTGATCGCGAGCGGCACTACGCCGAAGCTGCTCGACCGCGAGAGCGACGCGCGCATGGTCGGCTACGGCGCGATGCTGATGGAGAGCTTCGTCGGGATCATGGCGCTGCTCTCGGCGGCGGTGATGGAGCCGGGCGTCTACTTCGCGATCAACTCGCCGGCGGCGCTGATCGGCACCACGGTTCAGAGCGCCGCGACTGCGGTCTCGGGCTGGGGTTATGTACTGGCTCCCGACGCCTTCGAGACGCTCACGCGCGAGGTAGGCGAGCACTCGCTGCTCTCGCGCACCGGCGGCGCACCGAGCCTCGCGGTGGGCATGGCGGAGATCTTCTCGCGCGCGCTCGGCGGCGAGGCGGTGAAGGCGCTCTGGTACCACTTCGCGATCATGTTCGAGGCGCTGTTCATCCTCACCACACTCGACGCGGGGACGCGCGTGGGCCGGTTCATGGTGCAGGACCTGCTCGGCAGCGCGTGGCGCCCGCTCGGCCAGACCTCGTCGCTGCCCGCGAACGTGCTCGCGTCGGGGCTGATCGTCGCGGGCTGGGGCTATTTCCTGTACCAGGGCGTGGTGGATCCGCTGGGCGGGATCAACTCGCTGTGGCCGCTGTTCGGGATCGCCAATCAGCTGCTCGCTTCGACGGCGCTCGCGCTGGCGACGACGATCCTGATCAAGTCCGCGCGGCCGGCGTTCGCGTTCACCACGATCGTCCCGCTCTCGTGGCTGCTCTCGGTGACGATGACGGCGGGCAGCCAGAAGATCTGGAATCCCGACCGCCGGATCGGCTTCCTCGCACAGGCCGACTATCTCGCGGGTCAGCTCGCGCAGGGCCTCGTGCCCGCCGAGAAGCTCGCCGAGACGCGCGTGCTGATCTTCAACAACCGGCTCGACGCGGCGATCACGGGCGTGTTCATGGCGCTCGTCGCGATCGTCGTGCTCGACGCGGCGCGCGTGTGGTGGAACACCCTCCGCCCTGGCGGAGCGGCGCCCGACGCGATCGCGATTCCGGTCGACGCAGTGCCGACGCCCGCGTCGGTGAGCTCGGCGTTGCGGTCACTTCGCCAATTCGCGCGAGGGTTTACCGGGCTGGTCCCGCTGCGCGCCGATTCCAGCTCGGTCCGCAATGCGCTCGAGCGCCGCGCGAGCGCGCGGAAGAGCTGCTGCTAGGGACGGTTTGGCCGCCGAATAATTTCCCCCTCGCAGGCGAGGAATTCTGTTAGGGTGCTCGGATCGAGCTCGGGCGAGCCCCGGACCAGGGGATTCCGAGCCGGCACGAGCGCTGCTAGCGCCCCGCGTCGCCGCGGCACCGATTCCCGTTCGGTTCGACCCGAGGTCGACCCGATGTTGGGTATGCGCGCCCTCGCTCGAGGTTTCGCGGTCGTCGTCGTGTGTCTGGTCGGGGGCTGCGCCCATCTGGAACGGGCGGATCGCGCGGCGCCGCCGGCCGGCGTAGGGGCCGACTGGCTGGCGCAGGCGCAGCGCCAGCTGGCCGAGCGCGAGTATCGCGCCAGCGAGAACGGCGAGGGCCTCCAAGCGCCGAACCGCGCGCACAACCTGCGCACGTACTTCGAGAAGACGGGCATCCGCGTGCACGACCGCACGGCATCCGGCAGCCCCCGCTGCTGCGCCTGTCGCTCTCTGGTGTCGGCCGGGAGGATTCGCTCGAGCCGGCAGGGCCCGGAGAGGTCCTCGAAGACGAAGTGCAGAGCGAGAGCGGGCGGGTCAGGATCCGCCACCGGGGCATCACCGAGTGGTACGTGAACTCCCCGGCCGGCCTGGAGCAGGGTTTCACGATCGACGAGCGCCCGACCGGTGAGGGACCGCTGGTCGTGGATCTCCGCGTCGCGCTCGCGCGCTCGTCGCTGGTCGGGAGCGCGGTGGTATTCGATACCGGCGCGCGCAAGCTGTGTTATGGCGAGCTCGCGGCGACCGATGCCGACGAGATCCCACTCGGAGCTCGCTTCGAGGTCCCGGACGGCGAGCGAATCCGCATCGTCGTCGACGACAGCGTCGCCACCTATCCGCTCGTGATCGATCCGCTCCTGACGGAGACCGCGGACGCGGCCCCAGTCGGACCAGGCGGGCAGCGGGCTTGGGATCTCGGTGGCGGGCGCCGGGGACGTGAATGGAGACGGCTACGCAGACGTGATCGTGGGCGCGTTTTTGTACGATGCGGGTCAGTCGGACGAGGGCGCGGCGTTCGTGTTCCTCGGAAGTGGCTCGGGCATCGCGTCCGCTCATCTCGCCGATGGCCGGGTGATTAGCGTTCCTCTCGCCTGGTATCCACGGCTCTTGAATGCCACTCCCGAGCAACGCGAGAACTGGCAGCTCGCGGGTGGCGGCTTCGGCATCCATTGGCCCGAGCTCGATGAGGATCTCAGCTCTGAGGGGCTGCTGCGCGGTGCACCCGCGCCGAAGCGAAGCGTCTCTTGAACAGGATTCGAATCCAGTTCGCACGCCTAATGATGCCCGGATTCTGAGCAATACCGGATTTTCTCCAGGCAATTGGCGCGGCGTGCTGCGCGCTCCGCTCGCGCGAATTGGCACCGCGTTTGCTGTTCTGTCGCGCGGGGAGGACCGCGCGTGGCCCGTTATGCCTACGAGCGCCTGTCTGCGCAGGACGCCACGTTCGTGTGGGCCGAGCGCGACAATGCGCCGATGCATGTCGGCGCCGTCGCGATCCTCGAGACCGGGCCGCTGCGCAACGCCGACGGCGGGGTCGACTTCGCGCGCTACCGCAGCGCGATCGAGTCGGTGCTGCACTGGATCCCTCGCTACCGGCAGAAGCTGGCCTGGACGCCGCTCGAGGGCTGGCCGGTGTGGATCGACGACCGCCACTTCGACATCGGCTACCACC
>Ga0066710_100008140_pt1 | contig 10132 bp, 8 predicted proteins | sample GraSoiAngelo_159_FD_79666 | JGI IMG/M metagenome (GOLD analysis project Ga0066710, IMG submission 79666) | Grasslands soil microbial communities from the Angelo Coastal Reserve, California, USA - 14_1009_16_40cm | ecosystem: Environmental > Terrestrial > Soil > Grasslands | place: USA...
CGGCGCGGTTGGATCATTATAGCGTGGCTGGGAAGACGGGCACAGCCGAGAAACCGCTCAATGGCGCCTATACCGACGAATACGTTGCGTCGTTCTTCGGGTTCTTTCCCGCGGACAATCCGGAACTTTGCATTTCGGTCGTGCTTGACGAACCGGAAAAGGATAAAGGTTACTTCGGTGGCGCGACGGCCGCGCCCGTGTTTAAAACGATCGCAGAGCAAGTGGCGAAGTACTTGAAGATTCGTCCTGATCGTGATGAAGCCCCGGACAGTCCGATATCGATCGTACGAACCGAATGAAACTGAAGCAACTGGTTGAAGTGCTACCCGCAGCAAGCGTAGAGGGTTCGCTCGACGGCGAGGTGACAGGCATCGCGTATGATTCGCGGCGAGTCACGCCGGGCATGCTGTTCGTGGCGATCCCCGGGCAGCACGCGGACGGGCATGAGTTTATCGCGAACGCAGTCGAGCGCGGCGCCTCGGCTATCATTTGCGAGCGGAACGGCATGGCGCATCCGCGCACGACAAAAATCAAGGTGCCGGATGTACGGGAAGCGCTGGCGCGGTCGGCAGCGGCGTTTTACGGCAACCCGAGCGCCGGCATGAAGGTGATCGGCGTGACCGGCACGAATGGCAAGACCACGGTGAGCTTCATGGTGAAGGCGATGCTGGAAGACGCGGGCATCAAGACGGGGTTACTTGGCACGGTGCAATATGAGATTGGCGATCGCGTGATCCCGGCGCAGCGGACGACACCGGAGTCGCTCGAAGTGCAGCAGATGATGGCGCAAATGGCGAAAGCCGGTTGCAAAGCGTGCGTAATGGAAGTGAGTTCGCACGCGTTGGAACAGAAACGCGTGATGGGTGTGGAGTTCGATGTGGGGATTTTCACTAACCTAACGCGGGATCACCTGGATTATCACGGGACGATGGAGACTTACTTTGCGGCGAAAGCGAAGTTGTTCACCGGTCTTGCACGGGGCCGGAAGAAGAGCGCGGCAGTAATCAATATCGATGATAGCTTTGGCGCGCGCCTGGCGGGCAAACACAAGATCGAATTTACATATGGTTTTGCACCGTCGCGATTGCGCGCGACGCAGCTTCAATTGGGCAAAGAAGCTTCGCGATTTGTGGTAGAGACGCCCGAGCGCAAGTTCCCGATCCGCTTGCCGCTGATCGGGCGGCACAATGTATATAACGCGCTCGCCGCGATCGGAGCAGGGATGGCGGTGGATGTCCCTTTGCTGAAAATGCAGGCGGCGCTCAATGCGATGGAAGCCGTGCCTGGGCGTCTGCAGAGCATCGCTGCGGGACAGCCGTTCGGTGTATATGTGGATTACGCGCACACGGACGATGCGTTGAAGAATGTGCTGCAGACCTTGCGCGAGATTACGGCGGGCCGCGTGCTCGTGGCGTTTGGCTGTGGCGGCAATCGAGATTCCGGGAAGCGCGCAAAAATGGGCCGCATCGCGGCGGAAATGGCGGATTACACCTGCATCACAAGTGACAATCCGCGGAAGGAATTGCCGGAGAAAATTGCGCAGCAGATCGAGGAAGGTTACCGCGCGGTGAAGCAGGACAGCTACACGATGGAACTGGATCGCAAGCGCGCGATTCATCACGTCATCGGAATGGCGAGCGCGGGCGACTCGGTGCTCATTGCCGGAAAGGGGCACGAGGCTTACCAGGAATTTGAGGATACGGTGGTACCGTTTGATGACCGGCTGCACGCGCGAGAAGCTTTGGAAGCGGTGGCGGTGTGATGGAGAGCAACCACGGATGAACACGGATAAGCACGGATTTAAAAAAGAATCTTGTCCGTGCCCAGCCGTGGTTAAATTCTTCGGATGGAACCGCGCACGCTAGAATATATCCGAGCAGCATGCAATGGTCAGTTGCGGCACGGAAAGGGCCAATCCATTGCGACTGGCATCTCGACTGATTCACGAAAGTTCAGTAAGGGTGATGTTTTCTTCGCGATCAAGGGTGAGCGGTTTGATGGACATGATTATGTGGTGGAATTGATTGGCGCACGGGCGGTAGTGGTGGAGCAACCAGTGGCTGCCAAGTGCCCGACGATCGAGGTTAAAAATGTCCGGGTGGCGTTGGGGGCGTTCGCGGCGCGATATCGGAAAGATTTTGACCTGCCGGTGATCGCGATTGGCGGCTCGAACGGAAAGACCACGACCAAAGAAGTGCTCGGGACCATCCTTGAGCAGAAATTTCCCACTGTCCGCAGCGAAGCGAGTTTCAACAATGACATCGGCGTGCCGCTATCGTTGTTGCGAATTGGGAAAGAACACCGCGCGGCGGTGCTTGAGGTCGGAACGAATCATCCTGGCGAGTTGGCGCCGCTGGTGCGGATGGTGCATCCGAAATACGGCATCATCACGAGCATAGGCCGTGAGCATCTGGAGTTTTTTGGCCGTGTGGCGGGTGTGGCACAGGAAGAGGGTTGGCTGGCGGAACTGTTGCCTGCGGACGGCAAACTATTCATTGGGGAAGGTGAATGGACCGACGTGATTGTTCGTAGGACGCGCGCCACGGTCCAAGTTGTGCCGAAGTTAGAGTTCAAGACACACCTTTTAGGGCGTCACCAGCGGCTGAATGTTGCGCTGGCTGTAGCGGTTGCCCGCGAACTTGGCTTGAACGACGATCAGATCCAGAAAGGGTTGGGTCGATGCAAGCCGGCGAAAATGCGGCTGGAGCTTTGGGAAGCAAATAGTGTGCAGGTACTGGATGATTCGTACAACGCCAATGCTGATTCGATGCTGGCCGCGTTGGAGACGTTGAAGGAGTTGCCGAGTCGCGGACGTAAGATTGCGATCCTCGGAGATATGGCGGAACTTGGGGAGCACAGCGAAGCGGCCCACGCGGAAGTTGGCAAGCGCGTCGCGGAAGTGGGAATTGATTTATTGATCGCGATAGGAAAGTACGCGGCGATCATGGCCAAAGCTGCATGCAACGCAGAGCAGTTTGCGGATGTCGAGCGCGCGTCCCAGGCGCTGCCGAAACTTATTCGCGCTGGTGATTTGGTTTTGTTGAAGGCGTCGCGTGCGATGCGACTGGAACGGGTCGGAGAAATTTTAAAAAACACTTCTTTCAGCAGCTCGAAAGTTGCAACATGAGGGCGTTCGCGAGAGATGATCTATTATTTAACGCAATATGTCCTTCGGCTGGCGCACGGCACCGGATGGCAGGATCCACTTTCATTCCTTCGGCTGTTTCGTTACACGACGGTGCGGGCGGCAGGCGCGGCGATCACGGCGCTCGTGTTGAGTTGGTGGCTAGGGCCGCGAATCATCGCCTGGCTGCGCGAGCTGAAGTTCGGCCAGCATTACGAGGACAAGGCCGAGCAGGCGGGTGCGAACCGCATGATTTCAAAGCGCGGCACGCCCACGATGGGCGGGATTTTGATAGTCGCGGTGATGGATTTCACCGCGCTGGTCTGGGCGCAGTGGAACACGTTGATGGCGGTGGCGTTGTTGTCGGTCGTGGTGCTGATGGGTTTGGGCTTTTACGACGACTACGCGAAAATCAGCGAGCAGAATAATCGCGGATTTACGTCGAAGCTCAAGCTGATGGTGCAATCATCCCTGGCGATTTTCATCGCGGTGTATTTGTGGCGCGCACCCGGGACCACCAAGCTGATCAGCGAAGTGATGGTGCCTTTCATTAAGCACCCGATATTGAGCGGCGCGGGCGGTGCGGCGGTGGGAATAGTCCTGGCGTCGATGACCATTGTGGGCAGCTCGAACGCCGTGAACCTGACCGATGGGCTGGATGGGTTGGCGATTGGATGCACGCTGATCGTCTGCTTCGCGTTCCTGGTGCTCACGTACATGGCGGGGAATGCCCGCATGGCCGAGTATTTGCAGATCCCGTACGTGCATGGGGCGAGCGAGTTGACCGTGTTTTGCGCAGCGATGATTGGAGCCGGGTTGGGATTCTTGTGGTTCAATTGTCATCCAGCCCAGGTGTTCATGGGTGATACGGGTTCGCTCGCGCTCGGCGGTGCGCTGGGAATTGTGGCTGTGCTGATCCATCAGCCGCTGGTCCTGGTGATCGCGGGTGGCGTATTCGTGATCGAAGCGCTCTCGGTGATGCTGCAGACCAGCTATTTCAAGTATACGCGGAAGAAATACGGGGCTGGCCGCCGTATTTTCCTGATGGCGCCCTTGCATCATCATTTTGAGAAAAAGGGTTGGCACGAATCGCAAGTAGTGATGCGCTTTTACATCCTGGGTGTGGTCTGTGCCGTGGGGGCGCTGAGCACGCTGAAAGTTCGCTGAAGCTGCTCGGGCCATTAACACCGCGCTTCAGCGCGGTGCGTTAACCAGCGAAGTACCATGGAACCGTTTTTGCGGTTTTTTCACGGGCTGGGGAAATCGCTGAAGGGGTTGAGATCCTTAGCAGTCCGGGTACGCCTCGCTGAAGCGCGGTGTTAATGAGCGGTTCGAAAGACGCTTTGACAGGCGACTGGTGAATAGCTGGTGAATAAGTAAAAAGAAGTTTTGTTTTCGGAAACACTCGTTATCACGCAACATCGTGGCGTGAACGACCATTCGGCCCTATCGCAAAAGAAAATACCGCGACGCGAGCGGCTGATTCTCGCGTTGGATGTGCCGACGGTCGCGGAAGCGAACGCTTTGGTCGAGCGGCTTGGCGATACAGTACAGTTTTATAAGATCGGCCTGCAGCTATTCATGGCCGGCGGGTATTACGAACTTATCGAGTGGCTGAAAGGGAAGAACAAACAGGTTTTCGTGGACCTGAAGTTTTTCGATGTGCCGGAAACTGTGAAATCCGCGGTTTCGCAGCTTAAATCGCGAGGGGTGACGTTCGCCACGGTTCACGGAAACGACGCGATCCTGAAGGCAGCCGTGGGAGCGAGCAGCGGCGTGCAAATCCTTGCAGTGACGGTACTTACGAGCTTGGACCGGGGCGATTTGGCGGATTTGGGGTTCGAATGCGATGTGGAATCGCTTGTGCTATCACGAGCGAAGCGGGCGCTGCAGATTGGGTGTGCCGGCGTGATTTCGTCCGGATTGGAGGCGCCGCGGTTGAGGCAGCATTTAGGGCAGCAATTTCTAATTGTGAGTCCTGGGATAAGGCCGGTGGAAAATAAACTTTTAGAAACAGATGACCAAAAACGGGTTGCAGACGTTGAACAGGCATTTCGCAATGGTGCCGATTACATCGTGGTGGGTCGACCGATTCGACGTGCAGCCGACCCACGAGCCAAAGCCGAAGAGATACAGGGAAGCATTGCGAAGTTATTCACCGAGTGAGCAATTCAGTGAACAACTTGTGAATAGGCAGCGAATAGCCGGTGAAATGCGGTGAATAACTCGCTACAAAGAATTTTATTGAGAAAACTTTTTAGTTTGTCTTGCGCAACTCCCGCAATCTGTTCAAAAACAACTAACAAACATCCCTGATGCGTTCAATGGAAAGCAAGCGGGTCATGGTCATCGGTTTGGGAATCAGCGGTTCGGCGGCGGCGGCGTTGCTCCGCAAGCGCGGCGCGCGTGTCACCGTCGTGGATTCCGCCGACAATACGGCCTTGCGCCAGGAGGCTGCGCGATTGCGCGCCGAAGGGACGGAAGTTTTTCTCGGTGCGAGCCATGCGCCAGAGGGTGAATTCGACTTGGTTGTGACGAGTCCGGGTGTGCCGCAGACGAACCTAATTTTGTCCGAGATGATTGGACGTGGCGTGCCAGTGATCGGTGAGTTGGAATTGGGCTATCGGTATTCACTGTGCCTTAATATCGCCATCACAGGGACGAATGGAAAAACCACGAGCACCGAATTGGTGGAGCGTTTATTGAAGCAAACCCAGACGAAGACGCTGGCTGCAGGCAATATTGGGCTGCCGGTTTGTTCGGTGGTGGACCAAACGGCCGATCTGGACTTTTTGACCTTGGAGGTCAGTTCGTTCCAGCTTGAGACAATCCAATTCTTCCGCCCGGTCATTGCGGTGATGCTCAATTTGACCCCAGACCACTTCGATCGCTATGCCAACATGGAGGAATATATTCGTGCCAAAGCGCGGATTTTCATGAATCAGCAGGCCTTTGATTGGGCTATAATCCAGAGCGAAGCGTTGGCCAAAATGCAGGCTTTGGGGCTGTCTATTCCTTCAAAAGTCATCACTTTCAGCGCGACAGACCCTGCCGCGGATATCTACCTGGACAGGGGTTTGCTGATCAGCCGGATGCAGGACTGGGCCGGGCCGCTGCTGGATATGGATCATTGCCGCCTGCATGGCCCGCATAATGCTGAAAATTTGATGGCAGCATTGGCGGTTGGCCGGGTTTTGCGGATAGGGCTTGGCGGCATGGTGGAATCGTTAAAAACCTACGAACCGGCCCCCCATCGCTGCGAAGTAGTGGCTGAAATAGACGGTGTAACGTATATCAACGATTCCAAGGCGACCAACCTGGACGCTGTACAGAAGGCGTTGCTCTCGGTTCCAGCGAGCGCGGACGATCATCCGAATGTGTGGCTGATCGCGGGCGGGAGGGACAAGGGCCTTGGATTCCACGAGCTCGGGCCTTCGCTCACACGCAAGGTCAAAGGGGCTTTTTTGATCGGCGAGACACGCGAAAAGCTTCGTGCTGCCTGGGGTTTGTTCACGCATTGCACTTTGATGGACTCGCTGATGGAAGCCGTGGAAGAAGCGTCGCATCGCGCTGAACCGGGCGACGTCGTTTTGCTTTCGCCGGCTTGTTCGAGCTTCGATCAATTCCGCGATTACAAGCATCGGGGCGAAGTTTTTCGGCAGGCAGTCAGTCATTTGCAGAATTTTGGGTCCGCACCGGGTGGCCGGACCAGCGGGCCAGCGACAGGATCGGGCCCGCTTTCCGAAACGTACAACACAGATTTTAACAACACGCGCGCTTCGAAACGAGCAAGGGAGCTCACGGGAGCGCGCATCTAGAATCAGCCATGAAGACGAATAATCCTAGCCCACTGGTCCCCCAGGGAACTTTGCCCGACAACCGCGGAAAATCTCGCGTCCAATTCACCGTGCTGACTATTCTTGCGGTGCACGCGGTAGTGCTCGGCGTGGTATTGCTGCAAGGCTGCAAGCGCACGGCGACCGATCCGAACGCCGAATTGCAAGCGCTGGCGACGAATTATCCTCCGCCCGAGGCGGTTACACCACCGCCGCCGGTGGCGCAAATCCAGCCAACACCGATAAACGTTCCGCCTCCCTCGCATACGCTGTCGCCGCAAATCGACACGCAGGCGCCGCCTGTGACCACTGCGCAGCCGCCGATTGAACCCACGCCGATTGCGTCTGCGCCGCCGACGACCGGCAGCGCGAGCCAGCACGTAGTGGTGAAAGGTGACAGTTTTTCGAGCATCGCGAAGAAATATGGGGTCAGCACCAAGGCGATTGCGGAAGCGAATCCGGGCGTTGATTCGAGCCACTTGAAGATTGGGCAAAAGCTGAGCGTGCCGGCGCCGACAGCTCGCACCGCCACAGGCTCGCCTGGCAGCGGCACCAACGGGGGCGACAAGACATACGTGGTGAAATCGGGAGACACGCTGTTCAAAATCGCAAAGACGACCGGCACGACGCCGAAGGCGTTGCGGAGCGCCAACAAGCTGCGCACGGACCAGATCAAGGTCGGCCAGAAGCTGGTGATTCCCAGCAAGGGCTCCGCGCCGATGGAAGCGGCAGGCGGCACCGGCTCCCAGGCAGCACCGTTGCCATAGAACACTTTTCTGTCGGTAGGAGACGACGCGCGGAGTCTCTGACGACGATTGCGGCGTCGATCGTAAATACGATGCGTTGGGCCACATCGGTTTTGTTTTTCTGCGTGGCTTCGTTGCTTGCGCTGGGCATGGTGATGCTCTTCAGCGCGAGCACGGGGCAGCCGGAGGCGAATTATCTCGTGATGCAGCCGATCTGGTGCGCGATTGGATTGACGGCGTGCCTCACTGTGGCGGCCGGCGATTATCGATGGTTGCGAAAATATTGGTGGCTGAACTGGGTCTTCTTCGCCGTCACGCTTGCGCTGCTCATCCTAGTGCTCGTGCCGGGGATACGCATTAATATTAATGGCGCATATCGCTGGCTGCGTCTGGGACGCTTCAGCATCCAGCCATCGGAACTTGCGAAGATCGCTTTGATCCTCGCGCTCGCATGGTATGGCGACCGTTACCAACGGCAAATGCCTGGATTGTGGAAAGGGCTGATCGGGCCAGGCTTCATCATCGCGCCGGTACTGGCGCTTGTGTTTCTCGAACCGGACGTGGGCACCACCGTTCTGCTCGCTTCAGTCGCCGCGGTGATGCTGTTCGTCGCGGGCACGCGGTTACGCTTCCTTGTGCCGCCCGTGATTGTGGGAGTTACGGGACTCGTGATTTTCATCCTGCATAACCCGATGCGCTTGCGGCGGGTGATGGCGTTCCTGTATCCACAGCAAAACCGCGAAGAGGTTGGATATCAGACATATCAAGCGATGGTCGCGATCGGGTCGGGTGGGTTGACCGGGGTTGGCCTAGGGGACAGCCGGCAGAAGTTGGGGTTTATTCCAGAACATCCCACGGATTTTATTTTCGCCGTGATTGGTGAGGAACTCGGGCTGGCCGCGACGTTGCTAGTGGTCATTGCTTTTCTCGCGATCGTGATCTGCGGTGTTTATATCGCTCTGAAAGCGCGCGACAATTTCGGCATGCTGCTCGCGTCGGGTGTGAGTTTCCTGATGGGACTCCAGGCGGCCATCAATATTGGTGTCGTTACCGGGTCGTTGCCAAACAAAGGATTGTCGCTGCCGTTCATTAGCTATGGCGGCTCGAATCTGGTGGTGATGCTCGCTTGTGTGGGATTGCTCATCAATGTAGCACGTCACGCCGGGGATGAGCCTATCCCACGCGGCGTTTTTGATCCTTCGCCTTTGCCGCAAGCCACCTGATGCAGCAACCCGCATCCAAACCTCTGATTGCCATCGCTTGCGGCGGCACGGGTGGACATTTATTTCCAGGGATCGCGGTCGGGCAGCAACTGATACAGCGTGGCTGCGATATTCTTTTGCTGGTCTCCGAAAAGGAAATCGATCAGCAGGCGATTAAGTCAGCCTATGGAATGCGCATTGCAAGTTTGCCGGCTGTCGGATTGCAAGCAGGGCAACTGGGCAGGTTTCTGAGCGGCTTCACCAAATCATTCATTGCTGTGCGCGGGATCTTCAGCAAGTGCCCGCCACGAGCGGTCGTCGGGATGGGCGGCTTCGCGTGCGCGCCTCCGATCCTTGCGGGGAAGATGTTTAGAGCGGCAACGTTTTTGCACGAATCCAATTCTATTCCGGGTAAAGCCAATCGTTGGTTGGCGCCGGTAGTTGACCAGGTATTCGTGGGTTTTCCCCAGGCCGCCAATCGATTACCAAACCGGAAAGCTCTCGTGACGGGCACCCCGGTCCGTCCTCAGTTTGAGCCAACCGATCCGGAACCGTGCAGGCTGGCGTTGGGCTTGGATCCGAAACGGCCCGTGCTGCTGGTAATGGGCGGCAGCCAGGGCGCTTCGGTGGTGAATGCGCTCATGTTCGAAGCGCTGCCGGAACTGAGGCGAGCCGCGCCGCAATTACAATTTGTGCATCTGACCGGCCCTAACGACGAAGAAAATGCCCGCGCGCAGTATGCCGCTGAGAATTTGAAAGCGGTGGTGCGTACGTTTCTGACCGAGATGGAACTCGCGCTGGGCGCGGCAACCGTCGTGGTCAGTCGCGCAGGCGCTTCTTCGCTGGCCGAACTAGCCGCGATGCACATTCCGGCAATTCTGATTCCGTATCCCACGGCGGCCGATAACCATCAGTTCTACAACGCGCACACGTTTGCGTCAGCCGGTGCTGCGATTCGGCTGGAGCAGGCCGAGGCAACGGGCGACAAACTCGCTGCGCTGATCGTGGGGCTGTTGCAAGACACGGCGCAGTGCTTGGAGATGAAGACTGGAATCGGACGGTGGCACGCGCCAAATGCGGCGACGGCGATCGCTGAACAAATTCTGTCGATCATCAATTTAAAATCGACTGCTAGGAATTTTAAACCTGCTGTATCACAGGCTCTCCAGACTGCAACTTCATGAACTCGCTGACCTGGGAACAGACGGACGAACTCCTGAACAG
>Ga0066710_100008141_pt1 | contig 10132 bp, 15 predicted proteins | sample GraSoiAngelo_159_FD_79666 | JGI IMG/M metagenome (GOLD analysis project Ga0066710, IMG submission 79666) | Grasslands soil microbial communities from the Angelo Coastal Reserve, California, USA - 14_1009_16_40cm | ecosystem: Environmental > Terrestrial > Soil > Grasslands | place: USA...
AAATTATCCGCCAGCGAGGCACCGGACCCCGGGCGACATCATGTCGGAACACCGGGCGACATCATCTCGGAATGCCCGGGCGATTTCGTCGGAATCCGCAGCGATCGGGTAGGCCTCGTCTGCGACGACAAGCTGCACCTGACCGAACCCGCCGGCCAAGCGCCTTGCCCATCCTTGCGCACTGCGGGCTTCCCGAGGGGCCGCACTCCGGACCAGCTAGCCATATTCCCATATCCATGACATGGGTTTCGTATGAAGACCACGCTCAACATCGACGATACCGTCATGGCCGAGCTTAAGCGCGAAGCCGCACGTCAAGGCCGCACGATGTCCGAACTAGTCGAGACCGCGCTGCGCCTACTGCTCGCCTCTCAACGAAAGCGGGGGAGACTTCCCGCCCTACCAAAGTTCCGCAGCGGCGGAGCACTCGTCGATGTTGCCGACCGCGATGCCCTTTACCATGCAATGGACAGCCGCTAATGCTCGCCGTCGATACCAATGTGCTAGTCTATGCCGCCGATGCGGACTCGCAATTTCATACCGCCTGCCGCGACTGGCTCGAGCGCCAACGGGCGCGACCGAATGCTTGGTACAGCACTTGGGCGATCCTCTATGAGTTTCTGCGCGTGACGACCCACGCGCGCGTCATGCGACGGCCATAGAGCGAAACCGCGGCGTGGAATTTCGTTGCGGCGCTGCTCGCCTCGCCAGGCCTCGCAATTCTTGTCCCGACAGAACGGCACGCCGACGTCGCCGAAGAGGTTATTTGGAGTTCCCGCAAGACCGGCATCGATGGTGACCTGCCGGCGCCTGCAAATCGATCTTGTTAGCCACTGGCATCGGATGCGCTCGAAGTCCGTAGCGACACCGCCGACAGACTCTGTTGTTTTCGGCGTGCTTGCCGGGACGAGGTTTGCTCGCGCCGGTTAGCGGCCAAGCACGCAGTGTCTGGCGGCCTAATCGATGCTGTGGAAAGAGCCTCAGGGTCCAAGCCGTGCCTTGATTTGCTTTGCTACTCTAGCCGCTAACGATTGATTCCAGTGAGCATGAGCCATGGCAAGCGCCGATTCCCTAGCAGGTTTGATGAAGTGGCTGCGCCGCGCGGAGTGGCAGGATGCCTTTAATGAGTTGCTGAATCGACACCTCGCGCCGGTGTGCGCGAAATTCGACGTTGCCGTCGATGAGTTGCCGGAACTCATCGAAGACCAGCATCTCGCCGTGTGGGGCTGTATCTTTGAGGATTTTCTCGCACGCAATCTTGATGACGGCCGCAATATTGTCGACGACTACCTAAAACGAAGAGGCTGGAAAGAGAGCGCTTCGAACAAAGCTTACATGGCCGCACTGCGTTCCTCAGTGATGAGCCTCTATGAAGTCAGCGACATCGTGCGCGATGCGTCCTTCCTCGCCCGCGATCTGCTGCGTGGTGGGGAGGCCGTTAGAGTGAGCGAGCGACTGGCGACGCGATCGCTTAAAGCCTGGGACCGTATTGCTGCACGCATGATCCGGGTGGGTACAAAAACCGAGATGGCCGGCGGCGTTCTGCTGTTCGACTACGACACAAGCGAGATCGTTCTGAATGCTCTCCGTCGTGCGGAAAAAAAGGCGCGCAGGAATGCCGGCGAACTTTCCCGCCAACTGGGGCGCGACATCGACCCTGCGCTGATCGCTGCGGCCTTAACCGATACCGAGGTCCTGCGTGCTTCTGCATTTCTGTTTACCAACGTCTGGCTCGACGATTTGCTGACGCGGACGTTACATCCGGCACTGCCGCGGATGTGCAATACCGATGGCGACGAACTTACGTTCACCACGGTGAGTTACCTACTGCAGCCCGAGGCGACCGCTGATGCCATCGGCCTCGCACTCACTACGATCTCCGCCCTCCAGCCCGAAAGTCAGACCTTCTGGAATTGGTTCGAACCACAGCCGAATGCAAGAAAAAAGCGGCGTACCAATGGCCAGACGTTCGTTACCTCTCTTGGTGATGGGTCACTCGTGCTCGGAACACTGGAGTTGAAGAACGGAAGGCTCGTCCTCGAAGTGAACTCGCAGCAGCGTGCAGCGCAAGGGCGCGCGCTGATCGAGCCGGTTCTTGGCCAACTCATTGGCGAACCATTGACCGAAGCGCGTACTGTCACTCAATTGATGGCCTCGCGGCCTGCGAGCAGGTCGACGGCATTATCGTCCGGGCTTTCGGCGGATGAAGAGCGGGCATTGCTCCACGCGACCCTCGACCGGCACTATAGGAACTTGCTCAATGAACCCGTGCCGATGCTGGGCAACACTTCGCCGCTTGTGGCAGCCAAAACCGCCAAAGGCCGCGAAAGACTAGCGGTGTGGCATAAGCTCCTGGAGAACGGCGCGGCCAGGTACGCCAGCGGCACTCCCATGTCCGACTACGACTTGAGCTGGATGTGGGAGAAGCTCGGCGTCACCGAACTGCGTCGGTGATCGCTCGGACCGTGCAATCGCCGCGACTCGCTAAAAATTCATCCTTGGATTGATGTATTACATCTCCTACATGGATGATGATCCATGAAAACAGTCAGTGCGCGTCAGGCCAACCATGAGTTCTCGAAGTTGCTTTCGCGTGTAGAACGTGGTGAGGAAATCCTGATCACCAAACGGAACAAGCCGGTCGCGGTGTTGAGTCCGTATCGTCCAATGTTGATGAGTTGCGAACGCGAAAGGGCCATTCAGCAGGCGATCGAAGTGATGGAGCAGGGACTTCCCTGGGACCGCACTCTGCGGACGGTTCAGGCGTGAAGAAATGCACGAGCGGTGGTGATCAGCTTCAAGCTACCCACGCGTAATGGGTTTATGATTTCATGCCGAAATGGGGCGCGCCATGAAGACCACGGTCGAAGTCTCGAACGATCTCTACCGTCGGGCCAAGGCGGAGGCGGTGCTGCGGGCTCGCAAGCTCAAGGATCTGGTTGAGGATCTATATTCATGATTTTGACGCTTCGATTGCTAACACTGTGCTCAGACCGGAGAGAGGGACTTCAGCGTGCAGCTATGGTGGAGGCCGCTTGCACGCCGGTGCCGTAGCCGGATGCTCGCTCCCATTTATCGGGTCTATGAGCATCGCCTGCTGCGGCAGGTCCGAGCATTCCCTGTGCCCCGACATATAGGATTGATTCTGGATGGCAATCGTCGCTTTGGCCGGCTAAATGGGTTGCACCATCCGGATGATGTGTACATGGCAGGGGCCAATAAGCTGGACGACCTGCTTGAGTGGTGTATTGACCTCGAAATCCCCGCGATCACTCTCTGGGTGTTTTCTACCGAAAATCGCAAACGCCCCGCTCAAGAGGTGAGCGGCATTCTTGCCGCAGCGGAGAAGAAGCTCAAGTCTCTTGCATGTGACAGCCAGTTCCATAGCCGGCGAATCCGCGTGCGCGCCGTTGGCCGACTCGAGTCGTTGCCACCGTCAACACTCGCTGCCGTGCGCGCAGCAGAAGCCGCAACGGAAGGCTACAGTGGCATGCATCTAACAATCGCCGCAGCTTATGGTGGCCGCGAAGAGATTGTGGATGCGGTCAGAGCACTGCTTAGGGAGCAGCTCGCGCACGGAAAGGATTTGCAAGAAGCCATCGGCCTCGTCACTCCGAAGACAATCGGCCGATTCCTGTATGCCCCAGATCTTCCCGATCCTGACCTTATCATCCGGACCAGCGGTGAGATTCGACTTTCCGGATTCCTGCTGTGGCAGTGCGTTTTCAGCGAATTCTACTTCACGGACGTGTATTGGCCAGCTTTTCGACGGATCGATTTTTTGAGGGCGCTGCGGGAGTTCCAGAGGCGTCAAAGGCGGTTTGGAAAATGACTTCTTGGCTTGAGCCGAATCACCAGACACACCCAAAACGGTTGTCGCGACGGACGTTCCACATCAGGTCGCTAGACAGCGTTGAACAGCATCCGCGACCGCTTTCTACCGCTGCCGAGTACGCACACGCTATCACTAAGGTCAACTTGAACGTACCTGCCAGGCCAGATAGCCGAGAGCGGCTCCCTCGCAAATGAGCTGAATGCCGAGTAAGACGCCAAGCAGCCAGATCGCCGTCACCGGGAAGCTGGCCAAAAGATAGAGCGACAGCAGTATCCCTACGATGCCGCTGACTAAGACCCAGCCCCAGTTCGGAAACGGCCGTATCGTCAGCGAAAAAATTACCTTCGAGATGCCCTCAACCATGAAGTACACGAGCAGGAGAAGCGTGAGCGCGAGAAGGCCTGCCCCGCGATGGCGAATCAAAAGCACACCGACGATCACCGACAGCACGACCGAGACAAGCTGAAGCCAGAAATGCGGCACCTCGCGCGCGTCGATGAGACTGATGCCTTGCGCGATACCGCTTATCATCAAGAGACAGCCCAAGGCAAAGACGGCTGCGAAGGACGACACCACTGGCCAGACCAGCGCGAGAATGCCGCCACAATCATCACGCCGCCTTGTATCAGATACCAAGGTGAATGCCGCTTGAGCCGGCGCGTGCCAACTGGACCTCATCCGGCAGTTTCATCACGCGCCCACGATAGAGTACATTTCGCCTTTGGAGACGGCTCGAGCGGATGTGCGGGGACCCGTTTCGTTGCGGCAACCGCACCCACCCCGTAGTCTCGCCATTGCGATCCGAACGTCTCCAAAGGCCGTGCCGAAATTTCCTCAGGCAGTCGTAAGGAACCGAGGTTGCGAGTTCTCGAGCACAAGGCATGTCAGCCGCCCCGTTGCAAACGCCCCGGTATCGATGTTGATCCGGTTCCGCAATACTTCAGGCCGCTCGGTTGGCGTGTGGCCATGAACGACGAGTTTACCGAAATCGGTCCTGCTCTTTAGAAACTCTTCCCGAATCCACACAAGGTCTTCAATGCTTTGACGTTCGAGCGGTACGCCCGGCCGCACTCCAGCATGGCAGAGGAAGTATTTTTCAGTCATGACCGACATCTTCAGTGAAGCCAAGAATTTGAAGTGCGCGTCCGGCACTGCCGCCCGGAGCGATGTGGCCGCCTGCTCATACTTTGCGCCCATCATCAAGTCGCGGACGGGCACGCCGTACGAATGCAAGGTCTCGAGCCCGCCCAGTCGTCGCCAGTGCGCGGCAACGGCAGGGTCGTCAAGAAACATCTCAAAGAGCGCTTCATGATTTCCTTTCAACGCGACGAAATCCGTGGGGAAAGGATTGTCCGCGAGGCGATCGAGCACCCCGCGAGAATCTGGACCTCGATCGATGTAGTCTCCGATCGTCACAATGAGGCAATCGCTGGCTGGATTGGCGGCCAGATCGCGAGAAATTTGGTCGGCGATGTTATCCAGAAGATCGGATCGGCCGTGAATGTCGCCAATGACGTAGAGCCGCCCCTTGTCGGAGGCGATCAGATTCGAAATCATATCACAGCGGTCTCGATGACCAATCGGAGGTTTCGGGGCTGCTATTATTCGTTCGTATTACAGCCGAACTGTTTTGGCAGAACAAAGGCAATTTTTGTCGCCCGAGTGCGGCGCCACCTGGAGGAACCCCAATAATGGCAACCAGCACCACCGGCCCTTGTGAGGAACCACCGGCAAGGCTCTGGCTGCCCGCGCCAGTGCGTGCACAATTAGAAAGCCAGGCGATAGAGAACGGCTTGCATCTATGGAGAGACTGCAGCCGGCTCGCTCAGATGCGCTGGAAAACTTCCGTGCCTCGCGCCCTTGCCACGCGGCCGCTCGGAGCGAGATATGTCGCGATCCCTCTGGTGGCAACCGTCGTCGGGCCGACAAAGCGTCCGGACCAGACCGTCGTCGCTCTGCAATCGGTCGTCCAGTTTCTCGAGGTCTGGAACACGACCCGAGAGCCTCGAACTCGCCCTATCAGATCATAGGGAACCCCCGGACAGGTGCCCGCGGGACCGCTGACGAAGACTCCCGTGAAATTTCCCGTAGCAGGCTCGACCGCCAGAACCTTGAGCATCGCGCCCCGCTGACTCTGCCAAACGGAGGGAAACAAGCCTTGCGCGGAAGACGCAGCAGGGGATGCGAGAAGAAGACTCAGAGCCGCAATGATACGGAACATATTACTGCTCAGGCTAGTGGTTGTGTGTGCGAATAGTACCCGAATGAGCGGCGCGCTTCTAGCTCGATCCAGCGCGTCGCGGCCAAAGGAAACCCAAGCCACTAAGCAATGTGTGGTAGAGTTCGCGGCCGAGATGGCCAGGGGAAGTCACGGTTCGCCGACACTTAACCCCCGTTCCGCTTCGGCGAGCCGCTCACCATCGCGCTTGGTTGGCCCTGTAACCGCGGTGCTAAGCCGGCCCGAGCATTCGGCTCTCAGCACTCGCTTCGCAATAGATCAGTTTATGAATCCGTTTACGCCCATGACCTTGCCCCACTGGGCTCTGGCTGGTGGTGGGACCTATCTGCAGCCGTGGTCGGTCGCAAAAACGATAGGCATCCGCGAGTGCCGCAAATGTCGCAATCGCGCCCGGCCGGACGCGGTGTTTATCAGCCGCCTTAACGCGTCGAGATAAGACCTTTGCTAGTCGCGACGATCCAACGATTGCCCCAGCGCACGATTGAATCAATTTTTCCTACACCTGGCACTGTGTCTCCCCGCATCGCCTTCCATACGCCATTCGGTCCTTCTAATACCGCCGTAGCGCCATTAACTTCCCGAATGGTCCATCCCTCGATCGTCGTCGGTTTCGTCTCTGGCACTGGTGCGGGTTTGGTGGAAACCTTTGTGCGCTCGACCGCCGGCGGCTGCGGCGCCCTTGTAGCCTGTTTCGTCAGCAAGGAGTCTGTGGTTTGGGCGCCGCGTTTTGAGGTCTCATGCGTGCTACTGATTGCTGTGGCAATGGTGTTCGCCGATGAACCTTGCATCGCCAGCCGGTCCGATTTGTCAGCATCGGGCGGATCTGCTGAATCTTTATTGACGGGGAGCGATGCTGATTTGACGGTGAAAAAATCCAAGTTCAATCCGTCAATCCATCCGAAACAAAGTAGCAGCGCCAAGAACAACGCGCACGTGATAATTGTAATGGCACGTCGCGTGACGCCGCGAGCGGCCGCGTCGACAACCCGGTCCCGCTTATCAATCCTAATTTCCTGGCCCCATGCAATTGCTTCCGGTTTAGGAGTGATCGGCGGCGCTCCTGAACGTCTATTCAAGTCCGCGGTCGCCTTGCTCTGCGAGGAAGCCGCGGTCGGCCTGTCGCGGCTGTTGGAAGAAGCTAGTGAACTTACGGTCAAATTCTGCGAGAGGACCGGTTCGGTCGGGTACGTCGAAGTCGCCTCTAGCCGACCCTCGCGGGTTTCGCTTTGGATGGCGGCGATAGTTTGCAGAGCCCTCATCACAGGATTCATGCTTTCCACAACCCTCCCCTCGCGGTAGGCGCATGCACGTACGGCATTCGGTATCCCTCGACAGGGAATGCGCAGTAATGCAAACAAGGACGTCGGGCCGAGCCGGCAATAAGTTTGACATTGTGCGGTCCACGGCGCGAGTTGTTCCGCTTTGCAGCGTAAACGAGACGTTAGCGCAGCCGGTTCTGGCAATTCCGCACGTGATCCGTACAGTGGCCACTACGGACTAAGAGGTGCTATCCCGCCTGATCAGTACGCGGCGCCCCGACGTTCCTGCGCAGCGATAATGGGCCGGGGTTCAGCGAGGGAATCACGCCGCGAGATCAATTGGCTGGCCAATGAGCTCGGTGTTGGCGAGCGTCTGGAAGCCATCAATCTTGCGCATGTTGATCTGGCGGAGGCGAGCCCCCTGAATAGCCGCTGGCTCACCGGGACGGCAGCACGGTCAGCCGCCCTCGCCTACAACCCCATGTCAGTCAAAAGCGCATTTTTGTGATGGCCATCACATCGCAAAGGCGAGCAGCGCATTACCCTCCCGACTACCGATGAACTTGATGGCTTGAGGGGAGAAGACAATGATGACCGCGAGCATTGCATCCCTGGGTGGAATCCGAATGAGAGGTGGCAATCAATCCGGGTGGCGCAGGTTCTTAGATGAGATACTGGAACCGCGAATCCCCAAGGTCGAGGGCGAAATTATCGAGTATCTTCACTGCCATAGGCACGATTTACCGCCCGAGGTCTGGATCGAACTCGAACGCGGGCGGTTGGGCCCATAGGCAGGGACCAAAACGATTTTACCAGGGAAACTCGCGTGGTCCTCGGTCCACTCGAGAGCATACCCTAAGTGGCTCTCGTAACCTCAGTGCACATTGCGCAGCAACAACCAGCGAGATGTGCCAACGAATCACAATGTTGGCACACCGACCGGGCATCCACCGACCGTCCTTGGGTTTCAATGCGATTTCGGTGCTGTTCCATTTTCTTCCCGGCTGTCCAGCACGGCGACCAGTGACCCGGCGCGCTCTAACGTTGGAGAAGAGGAAGGGCAGGCGAGATGGCGGATAAACAGCGCGAACGTCGCGCCAAAACGAACATCCATGCATTCCTCCAGCGCAGGAGCATAGCACAGAGGCGGGACTACTTGGCTCGTGGACGGTGCTTTGCCACGCTCGATGTTAGGCAGCTAAGCGAAAGCTGGATCACTGCAGTCAGGAATTGGCTTGCTCGCAAAGATCGAGCCACCGAGCTAATGATGGACGATCTGACAGCGGAACTGCGATTGCGCGGACTCGAACCGCCGTACGACGCCGTCAAACAAGAGTTGGCCACTCGCTTTGCTGGGATCGAGGAGGACGCGCAAAGGAAAGTTGGAACAGAGTTCGCGCGACAAATCGGCATGTTCATGCGTGAGAGCCACAAACCGCTCCACTAGATTGAGAGCCACGCCGCTATGATTGAGAGTACAGGATCGCGGGACGACCGATGATCACGGTTCCCGAATTAGCGGCCGAGGCTTTGGGCTCATTCCTCGCCACGGACATGAACCGCAGTTTCGGATCATCACATGCGCGCTTGACTGAGCTAATCCCGTCCGTCGCCCGGCTTGCGCTGGAATGCATAGGCAATAGTGACGCCCTCTACCACAATGTCGAACATACAATGCTCGTCACGCTGGCTGGGCACGACATCATGATGGGACGGGCTCTCCTCGCTCCTACGCTCCCAAGCGATTATGCGCACCTCATCGTTGCATGCCTCATGCACGACATCGGCTACGTTCGGGGCATTCTCAAAGGGGACGGAGAGGACGGATATGTCATCGACGCGAATGGATCCAAAGCGCAGTTACCGCGCGGATCATCCGACGCTGCGCTTTTGCTGCATCACGTCGAACGGTCCAAGCTGTTCGTGATGGATCGCGTTACGACAATCGACGTTCTCGACGCAGTCAGGATCGCCCGCGCGATCGAATCTACGCGGTTTCCGACTTCTGCTGAGGCAAATGATGAGGAAAACGAAGAAGGCTCGCTCTTGCGAGCCGCCGATCTTATTGGGCAGCTCGGTGATCCGCGCTATCTGCGCAAAGCCAATGCGCTATATTATGAGTTCGAAGAAGCCGGCATGAGTAAGCAACTTGGCTATACGTCGCCCGCCGACCTCGTGGATTTATATTCCCAATTTTATTGGAATAGCGTTTCCCCGCACATCCAGACCGCCATTCGATATCTCAATGTCACTTCGAGGGGACGGCAATGGATCGCGAACCTTTATAGCAACGTGTTCCGTGCTGAGCAGGACCTAAGCTTATCCAGGCCACAGCATAGATCGGATGATATCTTGAGGTTCAAAAGGTTGGGGTACGAGGGTGACACTGAGGTCTGCTCTTTGCCGATGCAGAAGCCCGTTGCTGGTGCGGGCGAACACTTCCGTCGGTGATGCAGGCATCGGCCGGCCAATGATGGGGCGGCTGGGCGGCTAAGCCGAGTGCGATCAGGAAGGCCGAATGGCGCCAATACGAAGGGTTTCTGCTCCGCCAGGAGGCGAGGCTCTTGCCGGCACAGGAATGCCGATCAAGGAGATGACGCGGCGAACGGATCAAAACCGCCAAACTATTCGCCAACTCGTTCGCGGTGGCGGCGCCCCGACCGACGCGTTCCGCTCCAGGATGAGTTCGCTGGAACCTTATCTCGCGAGACTTGACGCCGATTGGAGTGCGGGTTGCCATGACGGGGGCGGAGCTGTGGCGGCGTCTCAAAGCCGATGGCTTTGATGGCGGTCTGCGGG
>Ga0066710_100008142_pt1 | contig 10131 bp, 13 predicted proteins | sample GraSoiAngelo_159_FD_79666 | JGI IMG/M metagenome (GOLD analysis project Ga0066710, IMG submission 79666) | Grasslands soil microbial communities from the Angelo Coastal Reserve, California, USA - 14_1009_16_40cm | ecosystem: Environmental > Terrestrial > Soil > Grasslands | place: USA...
GCTTGGTGCTCACGACCCAGAAACTCGACAGCATCACTAGCAGGGGCACCGTGGACGCAACAATCGAGGAGTTCGTGCGCGGTCTCGGTCTCGACGCGTACCTCGTGGGCGGCGCGGTTCGCGACGAGCTGCTCGGACTCGAATCGAAGGACGCCGACTTCGTCGTGCCCGGCGTCGACTACGAAGGCCTGCACGCGGCACTCGAGCCCCACGGGAAGGTCGAAGAGCTGGAGGTCGCCGGGCGACGCGTCGGGGCACGCCTCTACCCTCGCGAGGCGCGGCTGCGTGCCCTCGCGCCCGCTGGGATCGAGTTTGCACCTCCGCGTGCCGAGCGCAGCACAGGGCCGGGACGCCACGACTTCGAGATCGTCGCCGACCCGGCTCTCTCGATCGAGGACGACATGGGTCGTCGTGACTTCACGGTGAACGCGATGGCGCGCCGGCTCGAGACAGGTGACCTCGTCGATCCGTTCGGCGGCGCCGACGACTTGCGGCGTGGGGTGCTCCGCGCGGTGCGGTCGCGGAGCTTCGCGGAGGATCCGCTGCGTCTCGTGCGCGGGCTCCGGCTCGTCGCGCAGCTCGGTCTCGAGCCCGACGCGACGACGCTGCGGCAGATGAAGGAGGACGCAGAGAGTGTCCGCCTGGTCTCGGGCGAGCGCGTGGGCGGCGGTCTTCGTGCTGACGGGCTCGGAGAGCTCTCGAAGCTCTTGCTCGGCCGCCAACCGGCACGCGCCCTTCAGCTCGCCCGCGACACGGGCGTCCTCACGGCGCTCCTGCCCGAGTTCGAGCCGGCGCTCGGCCTCGAGCAGGACAGTGCCCGCCAGCACCTACCGCTCGACGAGCACATCTTCGCCGTCGTCCAGGGGGCGGCCGACGCCGACGCATCCCTGGCCGTCCGGCTCGGCGCCCTCTTCCACGATCTCGGCAAGCCTGCGTCGAACGGCGACCATGCGGAACTCGGCGCCGCGCTCGCAGCCGCAGCGATGCGAAGGCTGCGGTATCCGACACGGCTGGGCACGCACGTCACGGAACTCGTTCGTGAGCACGCCTTTCCGCTCGACGGGGTCGACGAGCTCTTCGCCCGCCGGTTCCTGCGCACGCACGGGGACGAGCTCGCGTTCGACCTCGTCTCGCTCAAGGAGGCCGACCTGGGCGGCAAGCAGGTGCCCGCCTCGGAGTTCGACGCCGTAGCCAAGCTGCGCGTGCTGCTCGAGCAAGAGCGCTCGCAGCCGCACCGTCTGGCGGATCTCGCCGTCGACGGAGCCGACCTGCTCGAGCTCGGCTACGCAGAAGGGCCCGAGCTCGGCCACGCGCTCGAGTCCCTGCTCGACACGGTGATCGAGCGGCCGGACCTCAACACCCGTGAGGAGCTCCTCGACCGCGCGCGCGCGCTCCGTTCGTCATGAACGTGCCGCTCATCCGCTGGCAGGGCCCCGGGCCGTACGAGGTCGCGTTCTCGACGCGACAGGGTGGCGTCAGCGAAGGCGCCTTCGAGTCGCTCAACCTCGGCCTGCTGACGCACGACGAAGCCGCGCATGTCGCAGAGAATCGCCGGCGCCTCTGCGCAGCTCTGGGAGTCGACCCCGAGCTGCTTTCGCTGAATAAGCAGGTGCACGCGGCGACGGTGAACCGTGCCGAGGCGGGCCGGCGCGGGAGAGAGGGCGACGGCCTCTGGACCGACGAGCGCGGCCTGCCGATGCTGAAGCTGACCGCCGACTGCTTGCCGATTGCGCTCGCGCGGGTAAACGGGAGTCCCGCACTTGCGCTCCTACATGCCGGCCGACGTGGTCTGCTCGAAGGGATCGTCGAAGCAGGTGTCGCGGCCCTCGGAGGCGAGCTTGCCGCCGTCATCGGCCCGGGGATCGGGCCGTGTTGCTACGAGGTCGGTGACGACATCGCCGCCGACTATCGCGACCGCTTCGGCGACGAAGCGGTCAAGGGGCGCAACCTCGACCTCTGGACGGTCGGCGAGCGGGTGCTGCGCGACGCGGGTGTCGAGGCAGTCCAGCGGCTCGACCTCTGCACCGCGTGCGATTCGCAGCAGTTCTTCTCGCATCGCCGCGACGGGCCCGTCACGGGTCGCCAGGGAGTGATCGGCTACGTCGCCTGACGTCATTCGCTCGAATTACGCGCGCATCCGCGCAGACGTCGGAGAGGGCGTCACGATCGTCGCCGCGACGAAGTACGTCGCCCTGCCCGACATGGCTGCGCTCGTCGAGGCCGGTGTCCAGGTGGTCGGCGAGAACCGCGCGCAGGACCTGGAACGGAAGCACGCGGAGTACGGCGACGCCTTCCGGTGGCATTTCATCGGCCGCGTGCAGTCGAACAAGGCACGGATCCTCAACCGCATCTGCGAGCTCGTGCACTCCCTCGACTCCGAGTCGGCGGCGCGCAGGCTCGAGGTGCCTGCACTCCTCGAGGTCAACCTCGCGGGCGAGGCATCGAAGGCCGGGATCGGACCGAACCAGCTGCCTCGTTTCCTGGATCTGTACGGCGAGCTGCGAGGGCTGATGACGATGCCGCCCGAGACCGCCGATCCGGAGGAATCACGACCATACTTTCGCCGTCTGCGCGAGCTCGCCGAGGAGCACGACCTGCGCGAGCTTTCGATGGGCACGAGCCAGGATTACCGCGTCGCGGCCGAAGAGGGAGCGACCCTCGTTCGCGTGGGGTCGGTCCTGTACGGGGAGTAACATTTCGCGCGGGATGGGCTTCGCCGACGTCTGGAACAAGACCCTCGTCTACTTCGGCATCGCCGAGGAGGAGGACTGGGACGAGGAGTCCTACGTCACCGACGAGGACCTGCAGCGGAGCTACGCAGAGCGTCCGAACGTGCGCCGGCTCGCGCCTCGGCGGCGCGAGCGCGAGCTCGACGACTGGACCGATCCCGAACCCCCGGCCAACGACAGGACCGCCGTCCTGCGGCCGCGCGTTGCCGCGGTGCCCTCGCCCGCGTCCGTCCGGGTCCATCTGGTCGTGCCACGGAGCTTCAACGATGCCCAGCAGATCGCGGACAAGTTCAAGGAGTCGATCCCCGTCATCCTGAACCTCCAGAGCTCGGATCAGGACCTCTCGAAGCGTCTGATCGATTTCGCCAGCGGGCTCACCTACGCGCTGGACGGCGGGATGCAGCGCGTCGCCGACAAGGTGTTCCTGCTGACGCCGCGGAACGTCGAGGTCTCGGCCGAGGAGCGCGCGCGCCTGCTCGAGCGCGGCGGCTTCTTCAACCAGGCGTAGTGCCCCTTCCTGTAATGCCGGGCCTCTGGGCGTAGGAACACGACGCCGGTCGCCGAATTGAGCTGAATGGCCGACGGCGCCATGCTCGGCTTGCTCTACGACGTGGTCGACAACGTCGTGAGCTTCGTGCGCGTTTTCATCTACGTCTACTCGCTGCTGATCCTCGCTTACATCATCACGTCGTGGGTGCGGCTGCCCTATTCGACGTGGCTGAACCGCATCCAACGGTTTCTCTACGACGTGTGCGACCCGTATCTGCGGCTCTGGCGCCGGATCCTGCCGACCCTCGGTCCACTCGACCTGTCACCGGTGGTCGGCGTGGCCTTTCTCTACATCCTCCTCGCGGTCCTCACGAGCATCGCCAACCGCGTGCACTGAAAGGGGAGACCATTGACGCTCACTCCCGTTGAAATCAAACATCTCAAGCCCGGCAAGAGCCTCGTTGGCGGCTACAGCAGAGCCGGCATCGACGCGCTGCTCGACGAGGTCGCGGCGAGTTTCGAAGACGTGTGGCGAGAGCGGGCGGACCTCGCGGACAAGGTCGAGCAGCTCGAGGCGGACCTCGTTCGCTACCGCGAGCTCGAAAGCCTCCTGCGCACGACGCTGGTGTCTGCGGAGAAGGCTGCGGTCACGCTCAAGGAGCAGGCGCGGAAGGAAGGCGACCTGATCCTCGAGGAGGCGCGGAGCGAGGCACGCTCGATCACCCGCAACGCCAGAGCGGACCACGACCGGCTGCTGACGGAGATCCGTCGGATGCGGTCGCTGCTGCAGTCCGCCCTTGCGCTCGTCGACGAGGAACCGCCGGCCGAGGCCGAAGCTGCGTAAGCCGGGAGCGGGCCCCCGAACGGGGGCCCGCCCAACGCGGCTCCTCAGCCGGCCGTGATCGTCCCGAACAGGCCGTGCTGCTCGCCGTCCGGGCCGGCGGTGAAGAAGAGTGTGTTCGTCGGGCCGTTGTTGGTGACTGCGCCCTTGCCGAACTGGAGCGCCCAGAGCCCGTCGATCGCCAGGACCTTGTGGCTGCTCGTCCGCAGCTGGCCGACGAGCTCGAAGCTGCCGTCCAGTTGCGGCTGGAACGCACTGATCTGCCCATCGCCGAAGTTGCCGATGAGCAGGTCGCCGCTGAAGCGGCCGAAGTTCCCGGGCGCCATGGCGATGCCCCACGGTGAGTTGAGCTGGCCGTGGGTGGCGACGCGTCCCAGCAGCGTCCCCGTGGTGCTGAACATGTCGACGAAACCGTGGCCCTGGCCGGCGACGTCGTCATGCTGGTCTGCGTCCTGCTTCGCGTAGGTGACCACGATGGTTCCGTTCACGTTCTGGATCCCGAACGGCGCGTAGCCCGCGGGGATAGCCGGGTCGACGAACGCGCCGGCCGTGTCGACGGGCTGGAAGCTGCCGTCGAAGACGTCCACGCGACCGTGGTGGAAGTCCGTCGCATAGAGCCGGTCACCCGCGATGGCCAGACCCTTGTAGACAGCGCCCGGAGTGGTCGCGGCGAGGAAGGTGCCGGTCGAGGAGACGGCCGAGCTGAAGCCGAGAATCGTTCCGTTCTCGGTCGCGAAGAGGAACGTTGCGGGCGCCGAGGTCGTTCCGTTCGTGATCATGAAGCTCGACCCCGTGTTCGACACGGCACCGGTCGGCGCACTTGACACCGGGACTGAGGGACGAGCGGTCATGCCGTTCGCCCTGTAGATGGTCGAGGCGTCCGCTCCGTTGTCCGAGACCCACCAGGGCGAGCCTGCGGTCGATGTGAGGCCCCAGGCGTTGACGAGGTTGGAATCGGTGTTCGCCGCCACACCCGAGACGTCGGAAACCAGGTTGGTGACGGTGTAGACATTGTCACTCGCGGCCGTTGCCGCTGCGGGCAAACCGGCTAGCAGCACCGCCGCGCCAAACGCAGCTGCACAAGCCATGAGACGTCGAGTCCAAGCTCTCTCCATTTCTCCCCTCCAAATCGAGATCGAGTTGACCCCCAGGGAGTCCATACGCGTCCGGTGCGGTCCCGGTTTCCCACTGCGGGAGGGAAAGAGGCTCCGAAGCTAGACTTCCTGCATGGACGCGGTCTCGACGCGCCTGCGGCTGCGGGTGTCCCCGGGCGCGAACCGCGGCGGGGTCGTCGGCCGCTACGGACAGGCCTGGAAGGTGCGGGTTGCGGCCCCGCCGGAGGGCGGACGGGCGAACGACGCGGTCGTCCGACTGCTCGCCGAGACTCTCGCGGTGCCACGCGATGCGGTGAGGATCGTTTCGGGCCAGGGTGCGCGGGACAAGATCGTCGAGCTGACGGGCATCGACGAGACCCAGACCGAACGACGCCTGTCCTCGGCCGTGCGAAAGGAGCAGGTCTCGTGAGTGCCATCGACACCGATCGATTCCGCGAGGCTCTGCTCGAAGAGCGCCGGCGCGTCGAGGCGGCGCTCCAGAACCTCCACGACGAGAACAGCCGCAGTCTGTCCGAGGATGCCGGCGAGGAGACCGCGTACGACAACCATCTCGCGGATACCGCAACCGAAACGTACGACCGAGAGCTCGACTACACGCTCGAGGAGAACTCCGAGCATGTGCTCGCCGAGATCGACGCCGCGCTCCGGCGGATCGAGAACGGGACGTACGGCACCTGCACGAACTGCGGCAAGCAGATCCCCGAGGAGCGTCTCGAGGCGCTTCCGTGGGCGACGCTCTGCATCGATTGCCAGCGTGACCAGGAGCGTCGTTGACAGAACGCCTGCAGTCGCGACCGGCCGACATCCGCGTCGGCTCGAGCACTGATGGCCTGACGCCGATCTCGATGGCCGAGCGTCCGTTCGGGGCGACGTGGCCGCAGTGGTTGAGCCTTGGCGCCGTCGCGCTCGCTGCGCTGGGCGCGGATCAGCTGACCAAGTCGATCGTCACGAGCCGTCTCGACCTCAACGACCACGTGCACGTCGTAGGCCCGTTCTCGATCCATCACGTCACGAACTCGGGGATCGCCTTCGGACTGTTCGCGAGCGCGACCTCGATCGTCATCTTGCTGACGGGCCTCGCGGTGGCATGGATGCTCTACTTCTTCGCCAGGTCCGGATCACGTCATCCGGTGTTGCCTGTCGCGCTCGGCCTCGTGATCGGCGGTAGCGTCTCGAACCTCCTCGACCGTGTGCGCCTCGGTCATGTGACGGACTTCCTCGATTTTCGCTACTGGCCGGCTTTCAATCTCGCGGACACCTTCATCGTCGTCGGTGTTGCGGCTCTGTTGCTTGCGCTGGTCGTTTCGGACCGCGAGGCGACGCGCCCGGGCCGGGTTGTCTCGCGCGCCGATCGAGCGGGATGACGGGGGTCGTACGCGCAGGGCGCGTGCGTGAAGCAACGCGTTCCTGAGGAGGCCGCGGGTCAGCGGCTGGACCGCTACCTCGCCTCGCTGCCGGAGGTCGGCTCTCGCAGTGTGGCCGAGCGGTTGCTCGGGTCCGAGTCGGTCCGCATCGACGGACGACCGGAAGGCAAGAGCCATCGGTTGGCTGGAGGCGAGGAGGTCGAGTTCGAGCCACCGGAGACCGAGCGTCCGAGCCTCGCTCCCGAGCCGATGGACCTCCGCATCGCGTACGAGGACGAGCATCTAGTCGTCGTCGACAAGCCGGCGGGTCTCGTCGTGCATCCCGCGCCCGGTCATGCGAGCGGCACGCTCGTCCACGGACTCCTGGAACACGCCGTCGCGGGCGGCGACGCCGATCGCCCGGGCATCGTGCATCGCCTGGACCGTGACACCTCCGGCCTGATGGTCGCGGCCCGCTCGGAGGAGGCCCACCGGCGTCTGCAGAACCTCGTGCGCACGCGTGCCCTCGAGCGGCATTACATCGCACTCGTCGTCGGCCTGCCGCGTTCTCGCAGCGGCCGCATCGAGGCGCCGATCGGCCGCGACCGGCGAGACCCGTTGCGGCACTCCCTCGATTCCGACACCCCGCGCGACGCCGTCACGCACTTCGAGGTCCTCGAGCTCCTTCCTCGCCATGCCCTCCTCGACGTCAGGCTCGAGACCGGGCGTACGCACCAGATCCGCGTACACCTCGCGGCGATCGACCTGCCGGTTGCCGGGGATCCGGTCTACGGCCGCCCGCGGGAGGTGGGCCTGACGCGCCAGTTCCTCCATGCCACCCGTCTCGCCTTCAGCCATCCATTCAGCGGAGAGCGCGTGGAGGTGGAGTCGCCGCTTCCAGAGGAGCTCCTTTCGGCCCTAGAGCACGCCCGTAGCGGCGGGTAACCGCTAGAATGCGGCGGTTTTTCGCACCCGACCCGGTGGATCGGCCTGGGTGGCGGTGCCGGCGTTCGACGGATGCCGGTTCCAGCCAGGCCCCGCCGGAGCAATGACAACTAACCAGAAAGGGGACCTGATCCCGATGTCCGTCGTCTCGATGCGCGAATTACTGGAGGCTGGAGTCCACTTCGGCCACCAGACTCGACGCTGGAATCCAAAGATGCGGCGCTTCATCTTCACGGAGCGCGGTGGCATCTACATCATCGACCTGCAACAGACCCTCCAGCTGCTGGAGGAGGCCCACGACTTCGCACGCAACCTCGCCGAGCGCGGGGGCTCGATCCTCTTCGTCGGGACGAAGAAGCAGAGCCAGGGCGCAGTGGAGGAGCAGGCGAAGCGGGTCAACATGCCGTACGTCAACCATCGCTGGCTCGGAGGCCTGCTCACCAATTGGCGCACGATCTCCGACCGGATCGACCGCCTGCACGAGCTCCGGCGGCTGAGAGAGGAGGGCCAACTCGACCTCTTGCCCGCCAAGGAGCGCATCTCGATGCTCGGAGAGCTGGAGAAGCTCGACGAGAACCTCGGCGGCGTCGCCGACATGAAGCGCCAGCCGGACGCCGTCTTCATCGTCGATCTGCGCAAGGAGCAGCTCGCGGTCCGCGAGGCGCGCCGGCTCGGCCTGCCGGTCCTCGCCTTGGTCGATACGAACTGCGACCCGGACGAGGCCGACTACGTCATTCCCGGGAACGACGACGCCATTCGGTCGTGCGACCTGATCGTGCGCGCGATCGCTAACGGAATCGCGGCCGGCCAGCAGAAGGCGACGCCGGCTGACTTCGCGTCGGCGAAGAACGGTGCGGCTGCCGAGGAGGAGCCGTCCACCGCGGAAGAGCCGTCCGCCGCGGAAGAGCCGTCCGCCGCGGAGGAGCCGTCCACCGCGGAAGGCGACGAGGACCAGGTCGCTCCCGGAGACGAGCAGACCGCCGAGGCTCCGGTCGCCGAGGAGGTGCGCACGGATGGCTGAGATCTCCGCCGCACTCGTCAAGGAGCTGCGCGACCAGACCGGCGCGCCGATGATGGACTGCAAGCGCGCGCTGCAGGAAGCGAACGGCGACATGGAAGCCGCCGTGCGGATCCTCCGCGAGAAGGGCATGGCGGGCGCCGCGAAGCGTTCCGACCGCGTGACGCCCGAAGGGAAGGTCGGCTATCGGCTCGCCGAGGACAACCGGCGCGGCACGATGGTCGCCGTCGGCTGCGAGACCGAACCGGTCTCGAACAACGACGAGTTCCTCGCGTTCGCGAAGAAGGTGCTGGAGACCGTCGAGGCGAACGGGCCCGGAGCCGAGGCTGAGCTCGAGGAAGAGCGGGCGCAGCTGGCGGGGCGGCTCGGCGAGAACATCGTCGTCGCGGGTGCAGCGCGTTTCGAGGCCGTGAACGGCGGTCTCATCTCGGCGTACGCGCATCCACCTAGAAACAAGATCGGCGTCCTCCTCCAGGTTCGCGGGGGATCCGCGGATCTGGCGCGCAAGGTCGCGATGCACATCGCCGCGCTGAAGCCCAACTGGATCGGTCGCGACGACGTTCCGGCCGAGACGGTCAGCCAGGAACGCGAGATCTACCTCGGCTCCGACGAGGTGCAGTCGAAACCAGAGCAGGCGCGCGACAAGATCGTGGAAGGCATGCTCAACAAACGTTTCTTCGGCGCCAGCGTTCTCGTCGAGCAGGACTGGATCCATGACTCGTCCAAGAAGGTCGGTGACGCACTCGGGGACGAAGGCGCCGAGGTGCTCGAGTTCGAACGGTTCGAGCTGAGCGGGTGACTCTCCAGTCGGACGAAACGGTTGCCGCGCCGGGCGAGACGGCGTCGGTGTTCCACCGGATACTGCTCAAGCTCTCGGGTGAGTCGCTCATGGGCGACCGCGAGTACGGCCTGGACCGCGAGACGATCGACTCGGTCGCGGAGGAGATCATCGAGGTTCAGACCACGGGCGTGGAGCTGGCTCTCGTGGTGGGCGCCGGCAACATCTACCGAGGTATGGCCGCGGCTGCCGAAGGGATGGACCGCGCCACCGCCGACTACGCCGGCATGCTCGCGACCGTGCTCAACGCACTGGCGCTTCAGGATGCGCTCGAGGATCGCGGCGCGCACACCCGGGTCCTCTCGGCACTCGAGCTGAAGGAGGTCGCGGAGCCGTACATCAGGCGTCGCGCCATCCGCCATCTCGAAAAGGGGCGCATCGTCATCTTCGCGGCGGGGACGGGGAATCCGTTCTTCACGACGGACACCGCGGCGGCGCTGCGCGCGCTCGAGATCAACGCGGACGCGATCCTGATGGCGAAGCACGGTACGGGAGGGGTCTACGGCAAGGACCCGCGGCTCGATCCCGACGCCGAGTTCCTGCCCGAGCTGACTCACCTCGAAGCGATCGAACGAGGCCTGCGCGTCATGGACACGACCGCGCTCTCGCTGTGCATGGACAACGATCTGCCCATCTACGTCTTCGCCCTCGAGGCAGGCAACATCAGCCGTGTGGTCGGAGGCGAGCGTCTCGGCACGATCATCTCGACGCCTGCGAAGGAGGAACGCTGATGGCCACGGCCGACCAGCTGATCCAGGACGCCCAGAAGCGGATGGACGCGAGCGTCGAGCACACGCGCACCGAGTTCAACAC
>Ga0066710_100008143_pt1 | contig 10131 bp, 10 predicted proteins | sample GraSoiAngelo_159_FD_79666 | JGI IMG/M metagenome (GOLD analysis project Ga0066710, IMG submission 79666) | Grasslands soil microbial communities from the Angelo Coastal Reserve, California, USA - 14_1009_16_40cm | ecosystem: Environmental > Terrestrial > Soil > Grasslands | place: USA...
CAAGCTCTTCTTGCGAACGCGCGCCAACTCCATCGAGGGCGGCACGTCCGAGATCATGCGCAACATCCTCGGCGAGCGCGTGCTCGGCCTGCCCGGCGAGCCCCGCGTGGACAAGGACGTCCCATGGAGTGACGTCCCCAGGAGCTGAGTCGTCCCCTGGAGCGACGTCCCCAGGAGCTGAGACGTCCTTCCTGGAGCTCGATCGTGCCTACACCCCCTCGCTGAACCGCCCGTCGGGCTGGGCCTTCTGCATCATCCTGCTCAGGTCATCCCGCCGAAGGACCGATGAATGAACCAGGGCATTCGGCCAATGACGACCGAAGGGATGGTGAGGCAGATGGATGCGCGGTTGGATTGGCACCCGACAGAAGCCGAGGTGCAGGCGATCATCGAAGAGCTGCGCCCGGTCCTCGCGGCGATGGCCGAGCGTCAGAGCCTCCAGATGACCGAGCGGCCCGAGCCGACCCGCTCGGCCTGAGCGTCAGCGGTCGCGCAACCAGGGCCGCAGCACCACGAAGGACGCCTGCGGGCTGTCCGGATCGAAGTGCAGCTCGAGCGGCTCCGGGTCGTCGAGCGGGCCGGGCGCCTCCTGCTCGATCACGATTCGCTCCTTGCGCTCGGGATCGAACACCTGCTGGAGGCCGCGGGCGACCGACGCGAGAACCGCCCCGGCCGCGGTGCGGCGCCGCCAGCGATCGATGGCACCGATCGCGCCGGTACCGTCGGGCGGAACGAGGGGCCGGTACTCGAAGAGGCGATCGTTGATCGACAGCGCTTGCAACGGGTCGTCGGCGCCGAACGGATCGTCCACCGCGAAGAGCCTACCGCTCGGCCGTCTCCCGCTGGACGTCGGCGAGGCGAGCGGCGATGCGGTCGAGCGCCCGCTCGAGATCGTGGTTGGTGACGACGTCGGCCAACGCGAGCCGGATCGACACCAGCTCGCGCGCGAGGAACTCCGTGTCGGCCAGCGCCCGGGCGTTGACCTCGCGATCGCGCTCGATCTCCTCCCGGTCGCGATCGGCCTGGCGGTTCTGCGCGAGCAGGATCAACGGCGCCGCGTACGCAGCCTGCGTCGAGAACGCGAGGTTGAGCAGGATGAACGGATAGGGATCCCATTGCAGCCGGGCGGCGGCCACGTTGATCGAGATCCAGAGGATCACGAGGACGGTCTGGGCGACGAGGAAGCGGGCGGTGCCGAGGAGCCGGGCGATGGCCTCGGAGAATCGACCGAAGGCCTCGGGGTCGTAGTGGATGCCGAAGCGGATGCCCCCGCGCGGCTTCGACAGGTCCTCCCGCCGTCTCACCACCGGTGCACCGCCCCTGTCGCGCGGGTCGCGGCGCTCACCGGTCCCGCCAACCCTCGGGCAGCACCCGGTCGAGCACGTCGTCGACCGTGACCGCCCCCACCAGCCGGCCGCCCTCGTCGCAGACCGCCACCGCCACCGCGTCGTACGCCGCGAGCCGCTTGGCCACCTCGGCCTCGGGCAGGTCGGGCAGCACCGGCTCGTTGCCGTCGTCGATGCAGTCGACGATCGCCGACGCGGGACGCTCCCGTAGCAGGCGCTGGAAGCCCACCGCGCCGATGTAGGGACCGGTGGGCGTCTCGGTCGGCGGGTGCACCACGAAGACCTGGGCGGCGAGGGCGGCGGCGAGGTCGACGTCGCGCAGCCGCGCCAGCGCCTCGGCGACGGTCGTGTCGGGGCCGAGCACCACCGGCTCGGGCGTCATGAGGCCGCCCGCGGTGTCGCCCTCGTACTCGAGCAGCCGTCGGAGGGGGAGCGCCTCCTCCGGCTCCATGGCCCGCAGGAGCTCGTCGCGCTCGCCGACCGGCAGCTCCGCCAGCAGGTCGGCTGCGTCGTCCGCCTCCATCTGCTCGAGCACGTCGGCCGCCCGTTCGATGTCGAGGCTCTCGATCAGGCGCACCTGCTCGTCCTCGGGAAGCTCCTCGAGCACGTCGGCCAGACGCTCGTCGTCCATCGCCTCGGCGAGCGCCCGCCGCCGTTCGGGCGCGAGGCCCGCGATCCGTTGCGCCATGTCCGCGGGATGGAGCTCACGGAACTCGGCCACCTGGCGGGCCTCGGGCCCCACGTCGAACAGGGCCGCGGCCTCGTGCCACGGGGTGATGCGCGCCGCCCGCCGCCTGCGCAACAGGCCGCGTGGGCCCACGGAGACGGCCGCGACCTCCCAGGATCGGTAGCGGCCCGTGACCGCTTGCAGCGCCAGGTCGTTCACCACGTCCGCGCCGGACGGGCGGTCGAGCACGTCGCGCCGTGCCAGCAGCTCACCCGGGCGCAGCGCGAAACGGCGAAGGTCGACCGTTCCCGAGCTGAGGCGGATCCCCGACGCGTCGATCTCGCCGACGCGGTTGGCGTTCACGAAGATGCGGCGCCGCTGCACCGAGGCCACGAAACCGAGCACACGCGGCGGCGCGCCCGGGCTGGAGGGCGAGAGGACGACGTCGTCGAGGCGCCCGATGGCCACCCCTTCGGCGTCGAGGAGGGGCAGGCGCACCAGCCGTGACACGTAGATCGGTGCCGACCCGCTCATGTGCGCACCCTAGGACGGTCTCAGAGAGCGGCGATGGACTGCCGGGACATCCGCGGTCCGAAGCGCGGGGCGGTGACTCCCCCGGCCTCCAACAGGCGGATCACCCGGCCCCGGTGCCCGCGATAGGGCTCGAGCAGCTCCAGCATGCGCGCATCGTCGCCGCGGGGCTCGCCGGTCAGCGCCCACGACACCTGATGCGGCAGGTGGTAATCGCCGATGCTCACGGCGTCGGCGTCGCCCAGGGCGACGATGGCCACCTCGGCTGCGGTCCACGCGCCCACGCCGGGGACCGCCCGCAGGCGGCGGTGGGCGTCGGCGACCGGCAGGTGGACCGCCTCCTCCAGCCGGGGTGCCACCGCGTTCACCCGCCGCAGGGTGTCGGCCCGGCGGCGCTCCACGCCGAGGGGGTGGAACGCCCAATACGGCGCAGTCGCGAGCGCCGCCGGGCGGGGCGGGACGAGCATGCCCGCGTCGCCCGCCGGGCCGGGCGCCCGTTCACCGAACCGCCGCAACAGGCCGGCGTAGGAGCGGCGGGCCTCCCGCCCCGGAACCTTCTGCTCGAGGATGGACGGCACCGCGGCCTCCACCACGGCCTTCGAGCGGGCGATGCGCAGGCCGGGCAGGCGCCGGTGCAGCGCGCGTAGTAGAGGATGCTCGGGGCGGAACCCGCCGCAGGTGTCGTGACACCCCACGAGCTCGGGCGCGGCGTCGAGGGCCCACGCCGCCCCCGGTCCCCACGCGCGCACCCGCACCTCGCTCCCCTCGGCGGTGAGCCGCACGGCGGCCGGCCCGTCGGGTGTGCGGGTCGCCCGCCACACCCCGTCCGGCCCGACGCGCATCGAGGGGTCGAGACGACCCCGCCGCAACCAGCCCAGCGTGAGGCGGAGGTCGACCTCGTGCGGCGGACGGATGCACCGCTCGAGGGGTGCGCTCCTCGCTGCGCTGCGGTGCTCGCTCACCGGTCCACCACGGGCACCCACCGGACACCACCGCGCGGTCCCGCCGTGCGCACCTCGAGCAGCTCCGGCCGCAGGGCGCGCGACCGGCCGTCGGCGTCGCGCAGGCCCACCGACCCGTCGGGCTCGCGACGCGAGACCGTGCCCTCCTGCCATCGGCGCGCGGCCGACCGCCGGAAGCGGACGGTGTCGCCCTGGCTCAGGCCGACGTCGTCGAGGCTGGGCCTGGACGCGTCGAACAGGTTGGGCTGGTCCGACCGCGGGGGCACGGCGTCATCGTAGAGGGGGGCTGTGACAGGGGCTACGACACCGAGTCGAGCGCGGCGCGCAGGTCTGCCACGAGATCGTCGGCGGTCTCGATGCCGACCGACAGGCGCAGCAGCGCAGGGTCGACCGCGTTGGTCGACCCTGCCACCGACAGGTGTGTCATGCGTGCGGGGTGCTCGATGAGCGACTCCACCGCGCCGAGCGACTCGGCCAGCGTGAACACCCGGGTGGCGGCCGCGACCGCGACCGCGGCGGCTTCGCCGCCTCGCAGGGTGCACGACACCATGCCTCCGAAGTCGCGCATCTGGCGGCACGCGATCTCGTGCCCGCGGTGGCCGGGCCGCCCCGGCCAGAGCACGCGGTCGACGCCCGGGTGCGCGTCGAGCAGCTCGACGATCGCGCGCGCGTTCGCGCAGTGCCGGTCCATCCGCACCGCGAGCGTCTTCACCCCGCGCAGCACCAGCCAGCAGTCGAGCGGCGCGGGCACCGCTCCGATTGCGTTCTGCAGGAAGCCGATCGACGCCGCGAGCTCGTCGTCGAGCACCGCGACGAACCCGCCCACCACGTCGGAGTGGCCGCCCAGGTACTTGGTGGTGGAGTGCACCACCGCGTCGGCGCCCAGCTCGAGCGGTCGCTGCAGGTACGGCGTCGCGAACGTGTTGTCCACGACGCAGCGCGCCTCCCTGTCGTGCGCGTATTTCGCCACCGCCGCGATGTCGACGATGGCGAGCAACGGGTTGGTGGGCGACTCCACCCACACGAGCCGGGTGGTCGGCTGCCACGCGGCGGCGAGCGCGGCCGGGTCGTCGAGGTCGACTGCGTCGAACTGCATGCCCATGGGCGCGAAGACGTCGTGCACGAGTCGCCACGTGCCTCCGTATGCATCGCTCGGGATGACGACGTGGTCGCCCGGGCGCAGCGTGCGCAGCACGGCGTCGGTCGCGGCCAGGCCGCTCGCGAACGCGAACCCGTGACGTGCGCCTTCGAGCGAGGCGAGGCACTGCTCGAGCGCGGTGCGCGTCGGGTTGGCCGATCGCGAGTACTCGTAGCCGCGGTGCTCCCCCACCGCCTCCTGGGCGAACGTCGAGGTCTGGTAGATCGGCGTGCTCACCGCGCCGGTCGCGGGATCGGGCGGCTGACCCGCGTGGATCGCCCGGGTCTCGAAGCCGTGCTCCGACCTCCGGGGCCCGGTCACGGCGTGAGGTGCCGGGCCAGGAACTCCAGGACGTCCGACCGGCTGAGGATGCCGACGGGATGCCCCGCGTCGAGCACCAGCACCGCGGGAGCGGTCTCCAGCCGGGCCACCGCCATCTCGACCGCCTCGCCGCTCCCCAGCGTGGGCAGCGCCGGCCCCATCACCTCCGCGATGGGCCGATCGAGGATCGTCGGGTCGGCGAAGGCGCGGTCCATCAGCTCGCGATCCTGCACCGCGCCCATCACCTCGGCCAGGACCAAGGGCGGTTCCGCCTTCACGACCGGCACCTGTGACACGCCGAACTCGCGCAGCACCGAGATCACGGCGCGCACCGTCTCGTCGGGGTGCACGTGCACGAGGGCCGGGACCGTGGCGCTCTTGCGGGCGAGGAGATCACCGGCCGTCTGCCCGCTCGCCCGCAGGAACCCGTAGTCCGCCATCCAGTCGTCGTTGTACAGCTTCGACAGGTAGCCGCGACCCGAGTCGGGGATGAGGACGACCACCACGTGCTCGGGGCCGAGCCCGCGGCCCACCTCGAGCGCCGCCCACACGGCCGTGCCCGCCGAGCCGCCGACGAGGATGCCTTCTTCGCGCGTGACGCGACGGGCGGTGAGGAACGAGTCGCGATCGCTCACCATCACGGTGCGGTCGACGGCCGTGCGGTCGAAGGTGTCCGGCCAGAAGTCCTCGCCGATCCCCTCGACGAGGTAGGGCCGTCCGCTGCCGCCCGAGTAGACCGAGCCCTCCGGGTCGGCGCCCACGATCTGCACGTCGGGGTTCTGCGTCTTGAGGTACCGGGAGACGCCGGTGATCGTGCCCCCCGTGCCGATGCCCGCGACGAAGTGCGTGATGCGGCCCGCGGTCTGGCGCCAGAGCTCGGGACCGGTCGTGCGCTCGTGCGAGTCGGGGTTGACGGGGTTGTGGTACTGGTCGGGCTGGAACGCGCCCGGGATCTCGGCGGCCAGGCGGTGGGCCACCGAGTAGTACGACTCCGGATGGTCGGGCGCGACTGCCGTGGGACAGACGATGACCTCGGCGCCGTACGCGCGCAGCAGGGCGATCTTCTCCGCGCTCATCTTGTCGGGCATCACGAAGACGCAGCGGTACCGGCGGCGGGCGGCCACGATCGCCAAACCGACGCCGGTGTTGCCCGAGGTGGGCTCGACGATCGTGCCTCCCGGCCGGAGCCGGCCCGTCGCCTCCGCCGCGTCGATCATCGCGACCGCGGGACGATCCTTGACGCTGCCTCCGGGATTGAGGAACTCGAGCTTGGCCAGCAGGTGGCACGACAGGTCGCGACCGATGCGGTCGAGCCGCACGATGGGCGTGCCGCCGACGAGATCGAGCAATGAGGTGGCGACCTCCATCGCCGCGCCGGAATCGGTGAGCGACAGCACCCGCACGCCGTCGATCGGATGCGCGGGTGGGGCATCGGTGTGGAGCGTGACGGGAAAGCCGGCGCGGTGCAGCAGCTTCGCCGCGTCCGTCGCCGTCGCCCCGCCCACCACGCTCACGTGGCGGGGGATGCGGGTGCGGATGTCCGCGAGGAGCTCGGGGCTCACGTCGCCGGATGCGGCGCGGACCACGTGGCGGGCCTGGAGTCGCAGGCGCTCGGGGGCCTCGCCGTCGCCGACGATGACGAGCACGTCCACGGCGCGGTCAGCCCCCGTCGAGGCGCGCGAGCTCGTCGGCGGTGAGCTCCAGGTCGGCAGCCCTCAGGCTGTCGAGGATGGTCTCCGGCCGGGTCGCGCCGGGGATCGGCACGACGACCGGCGCCTGGGCCAGCTCCCACGCGAGCGTGACCTGCTGCGGCGACACCCCGTGGGCTCGCGCCACCTCGTCGAACTCGCGGTGCCGCGCACCCAGCTTGCCCGCCCGCCCGATGCCGCCGAGCGGGCTCCACGGGAGGAATGCGATTCCGTGCTCGGCGCACAGCTGCAACTCGTCCTCCGAGCTGCGGAACCGCGGAGAGAACTCGTTCTGCACGCTCGCCAGCTGGTTGAGGATCTCGATCGACATCCGGATCTGACCGACATCCGCGTTGGAGATGCCGGTCAGCTGCACCTTGCCCTCGTCCTGCAGCTCCTTCAGCGTGCCCACGGAGTCCTCGTAGGGCACCGCGGGGTCGGGCCGGTGGAACTGGTAGAGCCCGATCGCATCGACACCGAGCGCTTTGAGGCTGGCGTCGCACGCGTCCCGCAGGTGCTCGGGTCGACCGTCGAGCTGCCACGACCCGTCGCCCGGCCGGTAGTGCCCGCCCTTGGTGGCGACGAGCACGGTGCCGGCGTCGCCGGACCACGACGCGAGCGCCTTGGCGATGAGGCGCTCGTTGTGGCCGGTCTCGTCGAGATTCACGCAGTAGGCGTCGGCCGTGTCGATCAACGTGGCGCCCGCGTCGAGCGCGGCGTGGATCGTCCGGATGGACTGCGCCTCGTCGGGCCGGCCCTCGAGCGACATGGGCATGGCGCCCAGGCCGATGGCGCTCACCTCTCTCCCCGCGATCGTCCGTCGGTGCATGACAGGCATCTTGCCGCGATCCCGGGCCCTGGGTCGGCAGAGCGAGGACCGAAGCGCAGAGCGAGGACCGAAGCGCAGCGGAGGCCCGCAGCTCCAATGTGGCAGCGGAGGACCGCAGCTCCAATGTGGCAGCGACGGCCGAGAACGTGCGGGCCTACGCTTGCGCCATGCCGTACGCGACGGGCCGCACCATCCACGACGCCGATTCACACGTGGTCGAGACTCCCGACTGGATCATCGGATACGCCGACCCGCGCCTGCGCGAGCGCATGCACCCCCTCTACGTCGCCACAGTGGCGCCCGGAGAGGAGGCGCTCATCGACGACGCGCGCAGGAAGCACGCCGATCCCGAGTACCGCGCCCTCGACGAGGAGCAGATCATGCTCCGCAAGAACTGGCGGGCCACGGGTGCCTTCATCGCGGACGACCGGCCGCGCGCCCTCGACCTGCTCGGGTTCGCCAGCCAGCTCGTGTTCAACACGTTCGCCAACAAGGAGTTGCAGCGGGCCGAGCATCGCGATGACCTCGAGTACACCTACGGCCTCGCACGCGCCCACAACCGCGCCATCGTCGACTTCTGCCGCGCCGACCGCCGCCTCCTGCCCGTGGGCTACGTGCCGCTCGCCGACTTCGAGCAGGCCGCCGCGATGGCGGTCGAGGCCCTCGACCTCGGCTGCGCGGCGTTGATGATCGCCTCCGCCTGCCCGCCCGGGCACTCGCCCAGCCACGTCGGCCTGTTCCCGGTCTGGGCCCGCGCCCAGGAGGCCGGCGTCCCGATCGTCCTCCACGTGGGCGGCGGCGGTCGCCTGCTCGACCCCCACTACTTCGACAACGGCCTCCCTCCGGTGCCCGACTTCCACGGCGGGGCCGAGAACTTCCGCTCGGTCGACTACATGGCGATCCCCTACCCGCCGATGCAGACCCTCGCCACGATGATCCTCGACGGGGTGCTCGACCGCTTCCCGACGCTGAAGATCGGCGTGATCGAGCAGGGGGCCTCGTGGGTGCCGGGTTGGATGCGCGCGATGGACTCCGCGGCAATCGCGTTCGTGAAGAACGAGGAGCGCCTCCAGAAGCTGTCGCTCACGCCCAGCGAGTTCGTGCGGCGGCAGATCCGGGTGACGCCGTACCCGCACGAGGACACGGGCTGGATCGTCGCCAACACCGGCCCCGAGGTCTGCCTCTTCTCCTCCGACTACCCGCACGTCGAGGGCGGTCGCAACCCACTCGCCCGCTTCGAGGCCAGCCTGGCCGGCGTCGACGAGCACGCGCAGCAACGCTTCTACTGCGACAACTTCGTCGACCTGATGGGTTCCGCCCTTCCCTGACCGGGCGAGCAGCGAGACGCGTCATTACGCGGGCTTGGGCTCCTTCGGGAGCCCGAGCACGCGCTCACCCACGATGTTGCGCTGGATCTCGGCGGCTCCGCCCCAGATGGTCTCCGAGCGCGAGAAGAAGAACGCGGCCTGCAGCGGGCTGACGGGATAGTGACGGGCGCGCGCCCGGCGGCCCATCCCGAGCGCGTACTCCTGGTTGACGTCGCCCGTGAGGATCTGGCCGTCCATCCCCATGACGTCGATGTAGAGCTCCATCACCTCGCGGTGGTACTCCGACCAGAACATCTTGTTGGTGGCGCCCAGCGCCGCGCTCGACTGGTCCTTGGTCTTGTTGAGCACCGCGGTGAGCGTCCGCAGGCCGTTCACCTCCATGATCTTCACCTTCGACCACGCCCGCGCAAGACGCTGACGAACGAGCGGGTCGGACGCCTTCCCGTTCTTGCGCGCTGCGTCGATGATGGCGTCGAGCTCGCGCTGGAAGCGGCGATGGCCGGTCGTGGCCGACGTGCCCCGCTCGAACCCGAGCGTCGTCATGGCGACGCTCCAGCCGTTGTTCACGCCACCGACGACGTTGTCCTTGGGGCACCGGGCGTTGTCGAAGAAGACCTCGTTGAACTCGGCCGAGCCGTCGATCTGCTCGATGGGCCTCACCTCGACGCCCGGCTGCTTCATGGGGACGAGCAGGTACGAGATGCCCTTGTGCTTCGGAGCGTCGGGATCGGTGCGCGCGAGCAGGAAGACGTAGTCGGCGTGCTTGGCCTGGGTGGTCCAGACCTTCTGACCGTTGACCACCCACTCGTCACCATCGAGCTCGGCGCGCGTCTTCAGCGAGGCGAGGTCGCTGCCGGCATCGGGCTCGCTGAATCCCTGGCACCACGAGATCTGGCCCCGCAGGATCTTGGGGAGGAACTCCTTCTTCTGCTCCTCGGAGCCCCATTGCAGGATCGTGGGGCCGACGAGGGTGTCACCGAAGAAGTCGGCGCGCATCGGCGCCCCGGCGCGGGCGAACTCCTCGTTGAGCACGACCGCCTGCATCGTGTCGAGGCCCTTGCCGCCGTACTCCTTCGGCCAGGAGGCGCAGATCCAGCCACCCTCGTGGAGCCTCTGCGGCCATTCCTTGTTGAAGCGCTTGCGCTCGTCGCCGTCCAATCGGAATCCCGGCGTGCCCCAACCCTCGGGCAGGTTCTCCTCCAACCAGGCCCGGATCTCCGTGCGGAACTCCTCGGCTTCGGGCGGGTAGCTCAGATCTATGGCCCCTATCTTCCTCCGACACCTCGCGAACGAACCAGCACGCTCTCGAACCAACACGCTA
>Ga0066710_100008145_pt1 | contig 10130 bp, 8 predicted proteins | sample GraSoiAngelo_159_FD_79666 | JGI IMG/M metagenome (GOLD analysis project Ga0066710, IMG submission 79666) | Grasslands soil microbial communities from the Angelo Coastal Reserve, California, USA - 14_1009_16_40cm | ecosystem: Environmental > Terrestrial > Soil > Grasslands | place: USA...
AGTAGCGGCTCGGGGTCGGGCCGCGCTGGCCCTGGTACTTCGAGCCGATCAACGCGCTTCCGTACGGGTTCTCCGCGGGCTCCGTGAGCTGCACGAACGACAGCTGGCCGATCTTCATCCCGAAGTAGATCGTGATCGGGAGGTTCGCGACGTTCGAGAGCTCGAGCGTCACGTGCCCGTCCCAGCCCGGGTCGATGAACCCGGCGGTCGAGTGGATCAGCAGGCCGAGCCGCCCGAGCGAGCTCTTGCCCTCGAGGCGCGCGACGAGGTCGTCCGGCAGCGTGATCCGCTCGAGTGTCGACCCGAGCACGAACTCGCCGGGGTGGAGGATGAACGGCCGCTCGTCGTCTTCGAACACGACCTCCTCGGTCAGTTCCTCCTGCGGCTCGCGGACGTCGATGAACGCGTAGCGGGCGTTGTGGAAGACGCGGAAGTAGCGATCGACGCGCACGTCGACGCTCGACGGCTGGAGCAGGGATGGGTCGTACGGGTCGATGCCGATGCGCCCCTCGTCGAGCTGGCGCTGGATCGTCCGGTCGGAGAGGACCACGCCGCGATTCTACGGCCATCGGTCGCGCGTCGAACCTCTCGCCGCAGCCGCCACCGTCCCGCGCGACCGATCTGGAGGCGCCGTCCCTCGCGGATCGTTCCGCTCAGCCTCGGTGATCTCGCGGCTGCGCCCCGAGAATCATCGTCCGCGTTCCGCGTCCTCCTGCGTCAGCAGCGGTCTCCTGGATGGAGCTCCTCGTCGATCAGGCGCAGCGCCTTGAGCAGCGTCGCCCGCTCGGCCGCATCGAGCTTCGCCAGCGCGCGCCGGAACGGCTCCGAGCGACTGGCGAGCCATTCGTCGATCGCGCCGCGGTAGCGCTCGCTCACGCTGACGATCGTCCGTCTGCGATCCGCCTCGTCAGAGCGGCGGTCGACGAGGCCGGCCCGGGCGAGCTCCGCCACGAGGAGGCTCGCCGTCGGCAGCGTCACGCGCAGCCGGCGCGCAAGCTGACCGACGGTCATCGGCTCGCGTTTTGCCAGGTGCGCGAGCGTGTGCACGTGCCGCGGGCCGAGGCCTGCCGCACGGAAGGCGCGGCGGAGGTCCGGCGGCGGCGGGCCGCTTCGCCGGAGGCCCCGAATGACGTCGACCAGCAGGCGCTGGAGCTCGTGCTCGGTGTCCGACTCGCCTGCTCTTTGCGATCTCGCCCTTGCGCACATATGGTTCCAGAGTCTAAATTGTTTTAACTACGAGACTAAAGAGAGGAGGTGAAGAGATATGTGTGGACATCATCACGGACATGCCGGGCGGCGAGGCTTCGGCTTCCGGGGCCACGGCGTGCCGAGTCCGGAGGAGTGGGTCGAGCGGCTCGAGAGCCATCGCGAACGGCTGCAGCGCGAGCTGGCGAACATCGAGGAGCTGCTACGGCGGCTCAAGGACGCGCCCGCCGGCACGGCGAGCATCTAGCGAGGCGCGGGGGCCGCGCGCGCGCGTCGTGCCGCGGCCCTCGACCCGACCCGACCCGCGTCGTCCAGGTGGGCGTTCCTGGCCAAGAGCGGCATCCCCGCCCTATGCTCTGCCGACAACGTGGCGGAAGGAGACTGTGAACGATGGGGCGGATCGAGCTCGAGCACGTGACGAAGGTGTACCCCGGCGACGTCCGGGCCGTCGACGACGTCAGCGTCACGATCGACGACGGCGAGTTCATGGTGCTCGTGGGCCCCTCCGGTTGCGGCAAGTCGACGCTGATGCGGATGATCGCGGGACTCGAGGAGGTCTCCGAGGGCACGATCGAGATCGGCGGCCAGGACGTGACCGACTTGCCTCCGCGGCGCCGCGACGTGGCGATGGTGTTCCAGAACTACGCGCTGTACCCGCACATGGACGTTCGGAGGAACATCGGCTTCGGCCTCAAGGTCCGCCACATGGACAAGCAGGAGATCCAGCGCCGCGTCGGGGAGGTGGCCAGGATGCTCGGCCTGGAGGATCTACTCGAGCGCAGGCCGGCCGCGCTGTCCGGCGGCCAGCGTCAGCGGGTCGCCATGGGGCGGGCGATCGTCCGCGAGCCGCAGGTGTTCCTGATGGACGAGCCGCTCTCGAACCTCGACGCCAAGCTGCGCGTCGGCATGAGGGCGGAGCTCGCGCGCCTGCACAGCCGGCTCGGCATCACCACCGTCTACGTCACGCACGACCAGGTCGAGGCGATGACGCTTGGACAGCGGGTCGCAGTCATGCGGGACGGCCGGATCCAGCAGGTCGACGAGCCGCAGGCGCTCTACCGTGCACCTGCCAACCTCTTCGTCGCGGCCTTCATCGGATCGCCGGCGATGAACATCGTCGAGGCGCGGATCGTCGACGACGCCGTCGAGTTCGGCGGTCTGCGAATCCCCCTCGACCGAGAGCGGCGGCCGACCTATGGAGCCGGCGACCAGGTCATCCTCGGGATCAGGCCGGAGGACTTCGAGGACGCCGAGTTCGCGGACGGAGCGCTCCCGCGTCTCGAGGTGGAGGTAGAAGTGCTGGAGGAGCTCGGCGCGGACGCGCACATCATCTTCCGAGTCGATGCCCCGCGCGTCGACGCGGACTCGATCCGGGCCGCGGTCGACGAGGAGCATCCGGCCCTGCTCGCCGACGCGGGCTCCCACTTCAACGCCCGCGTCGACCCGCAGACGAAGGCAAGGGTCGGGTCGAAGCTCGTGCTCAGCATCGAGCCCAAGCGCTTCCACTTCTTCGATCCCGAGACCGCCGCGAGCCTGCTGCTCCCGACACCCGCCGCGGTCTAGTCAGCCCGCGCGCGGTCTGCCGGTCGAACCCCGGACGACGAGACGCGGGCTGAACAGGAACTGGGGGAGCTCGCGCCCAGGCTCGTCGAGGAGCGTCTGAAGCGCAGTGACCGCGGTCTGCGCGATCTCGCCGATCGGCTGCTCGATCGTCGTCAGCGGCGGCGTCGTCCACGCGCAGGCGTCGATCCCGTCGAAGCCGACGACGGACAGGTCGTCGGGGACGCGGAGCCCCAACGCCGCCGCCTCCTGGAGGACCCCGATCGCCATCAGGTCGCTCGAGCAGATGACGCCCGTCGGCGGCTCCGGGAGCTCGAGCAGCGTCTTGAGGGCAGTGCGGGCGCCGGGGATGCTGAAGTCGCCGTGGGCGACGAGGTTGGCGCCGTCGAGATCCGCTTCGTGGAGCGCCGCATTGCGGCCGATCCCCTTGTCGCGCGTGGGCTTGTAGTACCTCGGCCCGGCGACGAAGCCGATCCGGCGGTGGCCGAGCTCGATCAGGTGCCGCGTGGCGAGTGCGCCGGCTGCATGCTCGTCGACGCCGACGGCTGGGGCCCGCAACGACGCGATCGCGCCGTTGACGAAGACGAGCCGTGCGCCCTGCTCGCGCAGCCTGGCGTAGTGCGAGTGGTCGCCGCGCTCGTCCGCCGCCTCCGAGGAGATGAAGATCATCCCGTCGACGTCGTGCTTGAGCAGCATGTGGACGTAATCCGCCTCCCGCACCGACGACCCGTGCGCGTTGCAGAGGATCGTCGCGAGACCGAGGCTCGTCGCTTTCGCCTCGATCGCCTGGGCGAGCACGGGGAAGATCGGGTTCGCGAGCTCGGGGACGATCAGCCCGATCGCGGCGACCGGGCCGCGGCGGCCTCGCGGCAGGTAGAGAAGCTCGCGCGTCGCCTGCTCGACCTTGGCGCGCGTCTCCGGCCGGACGCCCGCCGAGCCGGAGAGAACCCTCGATGCGGTGGCGAGGCTGACGCCGGCTCGCTCCGCGACGTCGCGCAGACTGCTCATTCTCGGCTCCCTGATATCCGTTTCAAGCTCCACAGGAGCTTAGGGCAGAAGGTTGACACCGTGTGAGCATAGAGTTATGGTCGGGCGCGTTTCAAGTTTCTGAAAACTGTTTCATCACGCTTTCGCCGTGGGAGGGCACATGAACCTTTCGAGACTCAGGCGCGTTGCGCTCGCGCTCGCGTTCGTGAGCGTCCTCGTCGCCGCAGCGGCGACCGCCTCGGTGCGGTCGTCGAAGGCGGTCACGCTGACGTTCTGGCAGACGATGAACACCGAGGAGACAGCGACGCTGAAAGCGCTCGTGGACAAGTTCGAGGCGTCGCATTCCGGCATCAAGGTGAACATGGTCTACGTCCCGTTCGACCAGCGCGACGCCAAGTTCACCGCCGCGGCCCAGGCAGGCCAGGCGCCGGACGTGATGCGGGCGGAGATCGCCGATGTCGCGAGCTGGGCTGCGCAGGGATTCCTCGCCGACCTGACGAAGAAGGTCTCGGGCGCCGATAAGGCCGACTACCTGCCGTCGGCGTTCGCGTACGACAACTTCAACGGCAAGATCTGGGGCATCCCGCAGGTGACGGACGCGCCGGCGCTGCTCTACAACAAGAAGATGTTCAAGGCCGCCGGACTCAAGAACCCGCCGACGACGATGGCCCAGCTCGCGTCGGCCTGCGCGAAGTTCGGCAAGGGGAAGGGCCTCTTCATCCGCGGTGACTCGTACTTCATCCAGCCGTGGATCTGGGCGTACGGCGGGGATCTCCTCAACTACGCCAAGAAGCAGATCCTGATCGCGAACAAGGGTTCGGTCGCAGGCCTCACCGCCTACGTCAAGCTCTTCCACTCGAAGTGCGCGTTCCCGGACAAGGACTTCTCGAACGACTACGGGAACATGCAGACGGCGTTCAAGAACGGCCAGGTCGCGATGATCGTCAACGGCCCTTGGTCGACGGCCGACGTCCTCTCCGGCCCGGCGTTCAAGAGCTCGTCGAACCTTGGCGTCGCTCCGGTGCCGAAGGGGCCGGCGGGTCAGGGGTCCCCGGTCGGCGGCCACAGCTGGGTGATCGGGCGGAACTCGTCCAACGTCGACGAGGCATACACGTTCATCCAGTGGCTGAGCCAGGCGGCGCAGCAGGCGCAGTTCGCAGCGAAGAACAACCTGCTCCCGACGCGGAAGTCGGCCTACAAGGATCCTGACGTCCGCCGCAACCGCATCATCGTCGACTTCCTGACGCAGATGAAGGTCGCTCGAGCCCGGCCGGTGACGCCGCAGGGCGGCCAGATCTACGCCGACTTCGGGCCGAACATGCAGAAGGCGCTGAACGGCTCGTCCAGCCCGCAGGCGGCACTGGACGCGACCGCGAAGGCCTGGCAGTCGAAGCTGTTCCCCGGCTTCAAGATCGTCCACTAGCCGGGCGTGGCCTCGGGCGAGCAGGAACGCCTCACAGCCCCCGGATCGGTCGTACCGGTCCGGGGGCGAGGCCCATCCGTGCGGCGGCGACTCCGCCGTGGGTACGCGCAGTGGTGGTTCGCCTACGCGATGCTCGTGCCGGTCGCGATCGTCATGGGCCTGCTCGTCTTCTACCCGCTCGTGCGCGGGATCCTCTTCTCGTTCACGGACGCGAACCAGTACTCGATCGGGAACAAGTTCCAGCCGTCCTCGTACAACTACATCGGGCTCCGGAACTTCCGCGACATCCTCCGCAGCGACGAGTTCCGCCGGGTCGCCGGCTTCACGGCCGTCTGGACGATCGTCAACGTGTTCTTCCACTTCACAATCGGCCTCGTGCTCGCGCTCGCGCTCAACCGGACGCTTCGCTTCCGCGGCACCTACCGGATGCTCTTGATGGTGCCGTGGGCGGTGCCGTCATTCATCTCCGCGTTCGCGTGGAGGTTCATCTTCAACAACCCATACGGCTTCCTCGACCAGCTGCTCCAGTCGATCGGCTGGCACGACCCGCCTGCGTTCCTCGGCGACCCGGTCTGGGCGAAGGTGTCCGTGATCATGACCAACGTCTGGCTCGGGGTGCCGTTCATGATGGTCGCGCTGCTCGGCGGGCTCCAGGCGATCGACCAGGACCTGCTCGACGCGGCCGAGGCGGACGGCGCGAACGCGTGGCAGCGGTTCTGGAACGTCACGCTTCCGGGCCTCCGGCCGGTCGCTGCGACCGTGGTCCTGCTCGGCTTGATTTGGACGTTCAACATGTTCAACGTGATCTACCTGATCACGGGCGGCGGGCCGGCCGATGCGACGCAGATCTTCGCCACGTTCGCGTATCAGGACGCGTTCGTGTTCAAGCTCTACGGGCAGGCGTCGGCGTACGGCGTGATCATCCTCTCGATGCTGCTCGTCTTCGGCGGCTTCTACCGGTGGGCGATCGCAAGGATGGGCGAGGAGACGTGGGCATGACGGTCGCGGACCCGAGAGCCGTTCCGACTGCGCGCGCGCAGCCGCGCAAACGCCGTCGCCGCGGGCGCTCCCGGCCGATGTCGTTCCTCCTGCACCTGAGCTTGCTGGGTGCCGTCGTGATCGCGATCTTCCCCGTGTTCTGGATCGCGATCAACTCGTTCAAGAACTACAACGACATCGTCAACCACACGACGCTGAGCATCCTGCCGCAGGACTGGACGCTCTCGAACTACCGGCACGTCCTCGGGGCCGAGAACCACGTGTTCCTGACGTGGCTCTGGAACTCGGTCGCGATTGCGCTGATGACGACCGCCGTCGGCGTCTTCCTCGCAGCCACCGCGGGGTACGCGCTCTCGCGCTACCGCTTCCCCGGCTACCGCGCCGCCCTCAACTCGTTCCTCGTCACGCAGATGTTCCCGGCGGCGATCCTGCTCGTGCCGATCTACAACATCGTCGTCCACCTCGGCCTGCTCAACACGAAGACGGCGCTCGTGCTCGCGTACTCGACCGTCGCCGTGCCGTTCTGCGTCTGGATGCTGAAGGGCTACTTCGACACGATCCCGATCTCGCTCGAGGAGGCCGGGCGGATCGACGGCCTGTCCCCGTTCGGCACCTTCTGGCGGATCGTCGTCCCGCTCTCGCTGCCCGGCCTCGCGGTCACGTGCTTCTACACCTTCATCACCGCGTGGAACGAGGTCGCGTTCGCGAACATCATCCTGATCCAGAACAACAGCTACACGCTGCCGGTCGGCCTTCGCACGTACGTCTTCCAGTTCCAGCAGGACTGGCAGTACCTGACCGCCGGCGCGGTGCTGGTCACGATCCCCGCGGTGATCGTCTTCCTGCTCGCGCAGCGCTACCTGGTCTCCGGGCTCACCCGGGGCGGGGTCAAGGGCTGAGCCCCAGCCGATGCGCGCGCAGCAGCCGCTCGGCGAGCGCGCCGACGGGAGTGGCCGGCGCCGCGCGTACCTGACCGAGGCGATCCTCGGCAACGGATCCCTGCTCGTCACCCTCTCCGCGCGCGGTGAGCTCGAGCGCATGTTCTGGCCGAACGTCGACCACGGCCAGCACCTCGGCGAGCTTCGGATCGGGCTCGACCGCGACGGCGACGTCGAGTGGCTCGACGAGGAGCCGTTCTCGTGGCGGCAGGAGCCGGTCGGACGCGCGTCGATCGTCCGCACGATCGTGTCCGGCGGCGACGAGGAGATCGAGTTGGTCGACCTCGTCGCGGCGGACGCGCCGGTGTTCGCGCGGTCGGTCCGCGGAGCCTCGGGCCGCCTCGTCGTGTCGTGCCGGCCGAGCCTCGAGGAGTCGCCGTACCACGCCGCGGCCTTCGTGGACCCCGTTTCGCGGGCGCTCGTGTTCTACCGGCGCGACGTCACGCTCGCCGTCGCGCTCGTGCCGCGAGGCGATTCAGCCGTGCGATCGCCGGCGGACGTTCGTGCCGACGGCTCGATCGCGTACGTGCCGCCGGTCGAGGGGACGCTGGCGGCCGACGTCGAGGGCGATGCGCTGCTCGTCGTCGCGTTCGGCCGGACCCCCGCAGAGGCCCTCGGCCATGCAGGGTGGGCGGTCGAGGCGGGCTTCGATGCCCTCGAAGCCGCACGGCAGACGCACGATCGCGCGCGGATCGAGATCGCCCATCGCCCGTCGGCGTCGGCTCGCGGGCTCGACCAGCTCTACGACCGCTCGCTCCTGACGCTCGAGCTCCTGAGCGACGCGCGCTCGGGCGCTGCGATCGCCGCGCCCGAGTTCGACCCCGGGTTCACGCATTCGGGCGGCTACGGGTTCGTCTGGCCGCGCGACCTCGCGTACATCGTTCTCGCCGAGCTCGCGGCAGGACGCGGCGATCTGGCGGCGCCGGCGCTGCGCTGGCTCGTCCGGCAGCAGGCGCCCGAAGGGCTCTGGCTCCAGCGCCACTGGACGGATGGGTCGCTGGCGCCATGCTGGAGCCTGCACCAGATCGACGAGACCGGCGCGGTGCTGTTCGCCTACGAGGCGGCGTGGCGCGAGCTCGGCGACCTCGACCTCGACCGCGAGCTCTGGCCGTCGGCGCGGCGGGCGGCCGACTTCCTCTGTGCGTTCAGCGACTCCGACACCGGACTCCCGCTCGCGAGCGTCGACCTCTGGGAGCAGCACGACGGCCAGCACACCTACTCCGCGGCGGCCGTGTACGGCGGTCTCGCCGCCGCTGCCGATATGGCCCTGCGGCACGAGCCTGCGCTCGCGCAGCGCTATGCGGAGGCCGCCGAGGCGGTGCGGCGTGGGATCGAGCAGCACCTCTGGAGCGAGGAGCACGGCCGCTACCTCCGCTCCCGCTGGGTCGGCCGCGCCGACCACGACGGCGACGCCGTTCCGCGGGTGTTCGAGCGCGAGATCCGCTACCCCAACCGCGCCGTCCGCAGCGCCGACCCCCTCGACGCCCGCCTCGACAGCTCGCTGCTCGGCCTCGCTTGGCCGTTTCGCGCGGTCGACCCCGAGTCGCCGAGGATGCGCGCGACCGTCGAAGCCCTCGAGCGCGCGCTCGTGCTCCCGTGCGGAGGCACTCTCCGTCACGAGGACGACGACTACGCGGGCGGCGGCAACCCGTGGTTGATCTCGACGCTGTGGCTCGGCCTCTACTACCGCCAGATCGGCGAGGAGGCCGGCTGGCGCCGCTGCGTCGAGTTCGTCATCCGGAGCCAGACGCCGCTCGGCCTGCTGCCGGAGCAGGTGACGACGGAGGCCCGGCCGGCATGGGTCGTGCCACTCGCGTGGAGCCACGCGATGCTGCTGCTCGCGGCTAGCCCTGAGCTGGCAGTCGTTCGAGACTGAGCTACCGTGTCGGCATGACGACGCCGACGCACCGCTTTATCCAGCCCCGGCTTGGCTCCGGGGCTTCGCCGGCTGACGTCCCGCCGGCTCGCTAGCCGGGTCTCGCCAGGCCGGGGTTCGCCGCGCCGCTCAGGCGGCTTCTTCGCCAACCCGGATTCTGGAGGAACGACACATGAAGCTCATCTCGGCTGACGCCTATCGCAGCGCGCTCGCGCTCCCCGACCTGACGGACGCGGCCAACGGACCGCACGCGCTGCAGCTCCTCGTAGCCGATGTGACCCGCGCGCTGACCTCGGCCTGGGGTTGCCCGCTCGTCGTCCATCGCGGCTCGCCGCTCGTCTCGGTCGCCGACAACTACGAGCACCTGCTCTACGAACCCGACGCGGCGGCCCGCGACGCGCGCTACACCCGCTACGTCGCGCCCGGGCTCGTGCTCCGTACGCACACGACGGCGATGATCCCCAGCCTTCTACGCTCGGTTGCGCGGGCGCCGTACGACGACGTCCTGCTCGCCTGCCCCGGTCTCGTCTATCGCCGCGACGCGATCGACCGGCAGCACGTCGGCGAGCCGCACCAGCTCGACCTCTGGCGAATCGCCCGCGCCCGGCTCGGCGAGTCAGACTTGCTCGAGCTGATCGCGGTCGTCGTCGAAACGCTCGTGCCCGGCGCCGAGCGGCGCGCGAGCGGAGCGCACCACCCGTACACGGAGGCAGGCCGCGAGATCGAAGTACGGAGCGGCGACGATTGGGTCGAGCTCGCTGAGTGCGGCCTCGCGTCGCCGCGCGTGCTCGAGCGCTGCGGACTCGCCGGCCACAGCGGTCTTGCGATGGGCATCGGCCTCGATCGAGCGATGATGCTCCGCAAGGGCATCGACGACATTCGGCTGCTGCGGTCGACCGACCCGCGCGTCGCGGCGCAGCTCGTCGACCTCGAGCCGTACCGGCCGGTCTCGTCGCAGCCGCCGGTCAATCGCGACCTCTCGATCGCGGTCACCGCCGGTCGTGACGCGGAAGAGCTCGGCGATCGCGTTCGCGCGGCGCTCGCCGAGGAGTCCGATGCCGTCGAGGCTGTCGAGATCCTCGGCGACACCCCCTATGCCGACCTGCCGTCTCAGGCGGTCGACCGGCTCGGAATCGGCCCG
>Ga0066710_100008148_pt1 | contig 10129 bp, 8 predicted proteins | sample GraSoiAngelo_159_FD_79666 | JGI IMG/M metagenome (GOLD analysis project Ga0066710, IMG submission 79666) | Grasslands soil microbial communities from the Angelo Coastal Reserve, California, USA - 14_1009_16_40cm | ecosystem: Environmental > Terrestrial > Soil > Grasslands | place: USA...
GCAAGAATGTACTTTTCCCAATTGGAATAGATAGAAATGGGTTGCCTGTTGAGATGTATGCCGAAAAAAAATACAACATCAGAATGCGGGAAACGGACAGAGCCGAATTTTTGAAGATGTGCTCAAATGCATTAGATGATCTTGAGGCAGAAATGATTGAGATAATGACAAGCCTTGGACTAAGCGGTGACTTTTCTAATTACTATAGAACGGATTCAAAAGAATATCGGGCTCTTACACAATCAACATTCATTGAGCTTTGGAAAAAAGGTGCGATATATCTAGCAAATAGACCGACCAATTATGACTGGGTTACTGGTACCACAATTGCAGATGCAGAGATAACTTACGTAGAAATTCCAACAAAGTTAGTGTTCATGAAATTTAAAGTTAAAGACGATGAAGACATAACAGTTGCAAGTACGAGACCAGAACTTTTGTGTGCATGTCAAACTATAATTGTTAATCCAGAAGATGAGAGATATTCAGGTATAGTTGGTAAGAAAGCCATAATTCCTTTATTTAATAGAGAAGTTGAGATAAGGACACATCCATCTGCAGAAAAAGAATTCGGTTCAGGAACTGTTATGGTTTGTAGTTATGGTGACCAAAATGATGTTACACTTTTTAGAGAAATAAAGTTACAAGAAATAGTCGCAATTGGAAAGGATGGTAGAATGACAGATGTGGCGGGGCCGTATACTGGATTAAAAGTAAAACAAGCTAGAGAAAAAATAATCGAAGATCTGCAAAATCAAGGATATGTAGAAAAAATAGATAACATCAATCACCGCACTCCTGTCTCTGAGAGAAGCAAAATTCCTATTGAGATCATACCTTTGGAGGAATATTACCTCAAACAAATGGACGCAGTTCCAAAAATTCGAGAAATAGGTTCAAAAATCACATTTCATCCACCCATGCACAAACAGATTCTCATGAATTGGCTAGATTCTATTGCAATAGATTGGCCAATTTCAAGAAGAAGATACTATGGCACTGAGATTCCTATATGGTATTGTGCAAAATGTTCTGAGCCTCATGTACCAGAACCTGGAAAATACTATCAGCCATGGAAAGATCCTTCACCAATACAAAAATGTACAAAATGTGATTCAGGTGATTTCGTTGGTGAAGATAGAACTTTTGACACATGGATGGATTCTAGTGTCTCACCACTCTTTATTTCAAAATATAAACAAGATGATGAATTTTTCAAAAAGACATATCCTGCAACTCTAAGACCACAATCAAAAGACATTGTTAGAACTTGGCTTTACTATACCATACTAAGATGTGAACAACTTACTGGTAAGGCACCTTGGTCTGAGGCATGGATAATGGGATATGGTGTAGATGAACATGGAACAAAGATGAGTAAAAGCAAAGGAAATGTGGTTGATCCTTTACCAGTTATACAAAAATTTGGCGCGGACACTTTTAGATTTTGGAGTGCAAGTGAAATTAATTTAGGATATGATTTTAGATGTTCAGAACAAAAGATTGAAACAACAAAAAAGTTTCTCAGTAAACTTTGGAATATTTCCAGATTCCTTTCTGGTTTTCCAGTTTTAAAATCAGGAAAGCCTAGTCCTGCTGACAGTTGGATTCTATCTGAACTGGACAAGCTCATAATAGAATGCAGAAAAGGCTATAGTGAATACAACTTTTTCATTCCTGCTACTGCGATAAGGGAATTTACCTGGAATCTTTTTGCAGCACATTACATAGAAATGACAAAGGGACGTGCATACGGAACAGATTTTTCATGTGAAGAGCGAGATGTCACCATATTTACACTTCACAAGGTACTTTCCACAATTTTGCTTTTGCTTGCTCCAATTACTCCTTTTATCACAGACTATTTATGGCAAAATCTCTATTCTGATAAAACAATACACAATGAAAGATTCGTCAAGGAGGAAGATTATGAAGATTGGACAACATTCACAAAGGAAATTTTAGAATTTAATTCAAATGTATGGAATAAGAAAAAAGAAGCGGGTTTGTCCCTAAAGGACTCGATCAATATTCAGATTCCTACTAACCTAGCACCATTTGCAAAAGATTTGCAAGTCATGCATAATCTAAAATAGCATTTTAAGACGCTACAAAGATTTTTTAAAAACCAAAACTTTGATGTTCTTGTTTTTCCTTTACACTCTCTTGTCTGTTTATCAAGTAAATTCCACTTAACATTATTGCTATGGCAATTATTTGGTAAATGCTTATTTGTTCATGTAAAAACACAAATGCAAAAATGATACCAAACACGGATGACATAGAAAATAGTGTGATTGTTCTGATAGTACCAATTCTCTTCAAGCTTTGTAAGAAAAAGTAAAGTGATCCTCCAAATCCTAAAACACTAATTAGTATAATGTATGGTATCTGTACTGGATTAATTTCCAGATTTACATGTAACAAAAATGCCATACCAAGTAGTATTGCACCACCTATAGCTGATTTTAATTGCACAAGCTTTGCGGTATCTATCTTGGTTGATAGAATTCTACTTAGATTATTATCCAAAGCCCACAGTACAGTTGATCCAAGAATAAGAAAATGTCCTACTTTTAGCTGTAATAATGAACCTGAAAATTGAAAATTAGTTGTGATAATACTAACTCCAAACAATACCAAACCTATTGCTACAAAACCAATTGGTCGTAGTTTTTCTTTAAAGAAGAGCAATGCAAGAAGCACAGTGAAAACTATTTCGGCATTTGAGAGGAGCGAGGTGTCTGAGGCAGTAGTTTGGTTTAATCCTACAAAGTACAAATAAGGAGATATTGCAGCCCCACAAACCGCTACTGTTACCAATAATCCATAGTCTCTTTTTCGAAATTGTGTTTTCTCTCTTTTTGCCAAGGGGGTAAATGTGAGTGCAGCAATAAGATATGCCATTGAGGAAAGTAACAAGATATTGACGTCTGATGTTATTGGTTTTGCGATTGTAGGAACTGATCCAAAAAGGGCAGATGCTAGTAATATGGATAGGTATCCAAGCATTACAGGTCTGTTGTTCTTCTTAAGCAAATCCAATGATTGTATACTCATTTTTGTTTAAATAAATATCATTATTCAAAAAACAGTTACCGGATATTCTATTATGCAAGAGGTTTGAATCGGATCTTCATTTTTTCTAGTTTCATTCTCTTTCTTTCTATTATTACATAATAGTTGATAATTTCAAGAATCTTTTCTTCTATTGTTAGATTATATCCGTTAGATGCCTTTAAAAAATCAAGATAATCTTTTTCGCTTATCTTTATTCTAATTTCACGCAAGAAAACAAAATCAAATATTCATAGATAAAATTTGATCATTGGAAAATTAGCTAATCTATGGTTAAGGAATGTAACAAAAACTGAACATTGACAAAAATTTGCAATATTATGCGTTCTTTAAATAGCTATTTTGTAAATAATCACTATTGAAGGCAGTTGTCATTAGGAAACACGGCGGTCCTGATGTATTATCCTATGAAGAGGTAAAGAATCCTACACCAAGAAAAGGTCATGTAATTGTCAAGGTAGATTACTGTGCGGTAAATCACCTAGACATATGGGTTAGAAATGGACTGCCAGGGAAAAAAGTTTCATTTCCACACATTTTGGGCTGTGATGTTTGTGGTACTTTGGTTAATGATTCTGGAAGTTTCAAAAAAAATGAAAAAGTCGTAGTATATCCTGCAGTAGAAAGCGGCGTTCCAAGAGTATCATATTCGATTATTGGTGCATTTGGCAAATATCAAGGAGGATATGCGGAATTTATCCAAGTTCCACAACAGAACATAATCAAAAAACCATCCTGGCTTTCAGAGGAAGAAGCCTGTGCACTAAATGTATCTTATCTGACTGCATGGAATATGCTGGAAAGATCAGATTGTAAAAAAAATGACACCATGTTAATTTGGGGTGCAAATAGTGGAATAGGTTCTGCTGCAATACTCTTGGCAAAAGCAAAAGGAATTCAAGTAATCACGGTTGCATCAGATACGAAAAAAATAAACCAAGCAAAGAAGTTAGGTGCAGATAATATCATAGATAGAAGTAAATCAGACATCAGTAGGGAGGTTCTAAGATACACGAAAAATGACGGTGTAAATGCTGTAATAGATCATGTGGGCGCAAGGACGTGGCCAGTTAGTCTTAATGTACTAAAAATAGGTGGAAAGCTGCTAGCGTGTGGAACAACAACTGGGTCAGAAGCTACCATAAACATACGTGAATTTTACAGCAAAGAGGCACAAATTATTGGAGCACATCTTGGAACAAAATCTCAACTTATTTCACTTCATAAATTTATGAAATTAAAAAGAATAAAACCTGTAATCGATAGTATCTATAAATTGAAAGATGCAAGACAGGCGCATGAAAAAATGGATGAGAGTAATCAGTTTGGTAAAATCATTCTCAAGCTTTAACAAAGTGTCTACAATCACAATCTAAGACAAGACATGTTTCTTGAGTTCTGATGTGATCATCCATTGGATGTTTACATTTTATATTTTTACAAATCCTTCGTGTCTTTTCTCTTTCCACTACTTTTTGAGCAATGGCATTTGCTTTTTCTTTTGAATATCCTTTTTTATCAATGTAGTAGTGTACAACCCTATTATAAAGCGCGTTAGGATCAAATTTTTCGTCCAGCATAATAATCACAAAAATTGAACAAATTCTGTATAGTTTTAGATTTAGCGCTACCATAAATCATTGGGGCAATAATTGACCTCATGTAACAATAACGTCTTCAAAATATTTGAATTTACTGGTATTCCTTTTGTCGTAGAATATTCAATGCAGAACCTGCCCTGAACCAGTCTATTTGAAATTTATTGTAAGAATGTTTGAGCGGTATCTCTTCTTTTGTTCCATCTGCATGATTTAGATAGCATTTTACTGGTTTCCCAGGCTCCAAATTGTGTAGATCCATAATACTAATTTTATCAGATTCTCTTATTTTCTCATAATCTTTTGGATTTTCAAAAGTTAAAGCAAGTATTCCTTGTTTTTTCAAATTAGTTTCATGGATACGTGCAAAACTTTTTGCAACAACTGCAACACATCCTAGATATCTAGGAGTCATGGCAGCGTGTTCTCTGCTGCTCCCTTCCCCATAATTAGCATCACCAATTACAATCCATTTTATGCCATTTTGTTTATACTGTCTTGCTATCTGTGGAATTGGCTCTGTTTTTCCGTTGAACATGTTTTTTGCTTTACCAACCTCGTCATCAAAAGAATTCACTGCGCCAAGAAACATGTTGTCACTAAGCTTATCCAAATGACCTCGAAATGTAAGCCAGTGACCAGCAGGGGAGATGTGATCTGTAGTAGTTTTTCCCTTGGTTTTTATCAGCACTGGAAGATCTTGAAAGTCTTTTCCATCCCATTTTGTAAAAGGTTCGAGTTTTTGTAATCTATTACTATTTTTATTAATGACAACCTCTACACTTTCAGGATTTTTTGATGGTTGGACATAGACGCCTTCCGTATTTTTGAATCCATTAGATGGTACTTCTGGCGCTATTGGTGGAGGTTGTAGTTTTAATTCAGAGCCATCTGGTGCAATGAGTGAGTCCTTGAGAGGGTTAAATGATAACCTTCCTCCTAGAGCCAAGGCAATTACTAATTCAGGACTACCAATGAAATTCATTGTTTCTCTTCTTCCATCATTTCTTCCGGGGAAATTTCTGTTATAGGAAGTTACTATTGTATTTGGTTCTCCTTTTTTTAATTCTGGTCTGCTCCATTGTCCTATGCATGGCCCACAAGCATTTGCAAGAACGGTAGCTCCAATTGCTTTTAGAGATTCCATTTGACCATCACGTTCTATTGTGGCACGTATTTGTTCTGATCCTGGAGTAACAAGAAGTGGAATTTTTGCTTTTATTCCTTTTAATTTTGCTTGTTCAGCAATGCTGGCAGCCCTTGACATATCCTCATAAGAGGAATTAGTACAACTTCCTATGAGAGCTACTGAGATACTGTCAAGATAGTTATTTTTCTTGACATCGTCTGCTAATTGTGAAACTGGTCTGGTAAGATCTGGCGTGTGCGGTCCTACAATATTAGGTTCAAGTTGTGAAAGATCTATCTCTATTATTTGATCAAAATATTTTTCTGGATTTTGTTCCACTTCAGGATCTGGAGTAAGCAAGTACATGTTCTGGTTTGCAAGATCTGCAATTTTTTCATGATTTGTAACTCTAAGATAAGTTTCCATCCTTTCATCATATGGAAAGATAGAGCATGTAGCCCCTATCTCAGCTCCCATGTTTGTTATTGTGGCTTTTCCAGTACAGCTAATTGATTTTGTACCTGGTCCAAAGTATTCAATGACTGCATTAGTTCCACCAGAAACTGTAAGTTTTCCTGCCACATGTAGGATGATATCTTTTGGAGCAGTCCATCCGCTAAGCTTTCCTTTTAAATAAACTCCAATTCTTTTTGGATACAAAAGTTCCCAAGGAAGTCCAGCCATGACTTCGGCTGCGTCTACTCCGCCAACACCAATGGCAAGCATTCCAAGACCGCCTGCATTTGGCGTATGAGAGTCGGTTCCAATCATAAGACCTCCTGGAAACGCATAGTTTTCAAGAACAACTTGATGGATTATACCAGCTCCAGGTTTCCAGAAACCCATCCCGTATTTGCTACAAGCTGATTCCAAAAACTTGTACACTTCACTGTTTTCATCAAGAGCAACTAAAGTATCAACTGCTCCTTCAATTCTAGCTTGGATCAAATGATCACAGTGAACTGTTGTTGGAAGTGCAGTTCTTTTTAGTCCAGATTGCATAAACTGTAAAATAACCATTTGTCCAGTGACATCTTGTAAGGCCACTCTGTCAGGTCCCAAATAGACATAACTCTTGCCTCTCTGTAAATTTTCTTCATCTACTAATTCTTCCAAATGTCCTATGAGAATCTTCTCAGTAAGTGTAAGTGCTCTGTTTACCTTCTTTTTATATTTGGAAATATTTTCTCCACTTTTTTTATAAACACGTGATACAAGTTCAGGTGTGGTTTCTATTTCCATAACATGTATTGAAATCATCTACAATTTATAGTTACAAACAATGTCAAAAAATTGTTTTTCAAAAATTAAATCTACTAGTTAGCTTGCTAGTTTTTTTCTTTAACAAGATTTACAAAATATTTGTGTAATGAAAGATCATCTGTTAATTCAGGATGAAATGAGATACCAAGAATTTTTCCCTGTTTTACTGCTATTATTTTTTCATTAAATTTTGATATTATTTCCACATTGCGTCCAGTCTCTATAATTGAAGGTGCTCTGATAAAGATGCCTTGAAATTTTTGAATCCCGATTTTTTCCATCGAAATTTCTGATTCAAAAGAATCGCGTTGTCTTCCAAATGCGTTTCGTTCAATTTTTACATCTAGAAAATCTAAAAGCGGTTGATCCATCTCACCTACTACTCTGTCTTTTGCTTTTTTTGAGAGCAGAATCAGACCAGCACAAATTCCAAAAACAGGCATGCCAGAAGCAATTTTTTCTTTTATCTTCTTTAGAGAGCCATTTACTAGCGAAAGTGTACCTATTACTGTACTTTCTCCTCCTGGAATGATCAAACCGTCAAGATCAGAAATCTGTTCTGGGTTTTTTATTTCGTTTACAATTCCTTCAATATCAAGTTCTTCCATAGCCATTTTTGTTGCCATTATATTTTCTGCTACATCACCTTGAACAGCAAGTACTCCAATGTTAATCCCGCTCATGCTGTGCTTCCACGCTCTTGCATTCTAAGCTCCAAGTTTTTGGTATCAAGACCCAACATAGATTGCCTTTCGTCTATCATTTTTTGAGCTTCTTTTACTTTATCAGGGTCTTCCCAGAACGTAGTTGCAAGAACTACAGCTTGTGCTCGTTCTTTGGCATCTTCCGCTTTGAATATTCCAGAACCTACAAAAATTCCATCACATCCAAGTGTCATAAGATATGCAGCATCTGCAGGAGTTGATATTCCACCAGCTGCAAAGTTAACAACAGGTAGCCTTCCAAGACTAGCCGTTTCCTCTACAAGAGAGTATGAAACTTTCATCTCTCTTGCAGCACTAACTAATTCTTGTTCATCACCAGAATCATAAATTGATTTTATTTTTCGAAGTTCATTGTTTACATTTTTAATGTGAGTTACTGCTTCTGCCACGTTTCCTGTTCCAGGTTCACCTTTTGTCCTAATCATTGCCGCACCTTCTTCTATTCTTCGAAGAGCTTCCCCAAGACTTCTTGCACCGTTTACAAATGGTGTGGTAAAATCCCATTTCCATATATGTCTGAATTCATCAGCGGGAGTCAAAACCTCAGATTCATCAATCATGTCAACATCTGTTTCTTGTAAAACCATGGCTTCGTAAACGTGTCCTATTCTACATTTTGCCATTACAGGAATTGTTACCGCATCCATAATTTCTTCAATAACTCTAATACTTGCAGTTCTTGCAACTCCTCCAGCTTTTCTTACATCAGATGGCAGTTTATCTAAAACCATTACAGAAACCGCTCCTGCATCTTCAGCTATTTGTGCTTGTTCAACAGTTGTAACATCCATTACAACACCATTTTTCAACATGTGTGCAAATCCTCGTTTAAGTGTGGATGTTCCTCGTTTGATTGAATATGACTCTATTTTTTCCTTGATTATTCCTTTTGTGTCTGCAATATCACCAGAAAGCGGTATCATGAAAGATGATCCCCGCGAGATCTATTTATTTTATTATTTCTGTAATTATTCCGTCAAGTTCAGATTGAACTTGGTTTACAATAGGAGGAATAAAGGCTTGGCTTGCATTCTGTTCAGCCCAATGAAGATTAACTGACTTGCCGTTTAGTGTCACTTGCAGACCAAATTTATCATATTCTCGCACGTCTGGTTTCACAGGAAAAGAATCAGAAGGAATTTCTACAAATCCAGTTTCTTTGATCAATGCTGTTAGTTTTGTTAATTCTGATTTTTCTAGTTGATATTTTACGTCAGGTTCAGAATATCCATTTTGCGTGACTTGGTAAGTTGCTTTTCCGTCATTTTGTATGGTAAGAACCTCCGTTTTATCAGCACCTAGACTTTCGGTTAATCCAAATGATACTTTCTTTAAATGCTGTTTGTCGTATTCTATAGAAATCACATCATCAGAATTTACTGCAGATATTGGAACTTCTGTCCTGATGAGTTGCGGTACTACGATAAAAATGGCTACCACCACAGGAATGGCACCAAGCAAAAGCATGATAGGTTTGACCATTTTTAGATCACCCTACAAAAAATTTGGTTCATTGCCTATAATGTTCTCTCTTTTCATAATTCAGAGTTACCAGTAAATTAGTTAAAATAGTTAAGATAAATTTCGACAAAACCACACTAACAAATAGATCGGTCTATAACAAATAAATCTTCGGCAGTTAAGTAAATTAAAATTCGAGTGGTTTTATGTTCATTACGTGGGGTCGTAGCCTAGCCTGGCATGGCGACAGGATAGATCACATGATCACCGCTAAGGGCTCCAGTGGTTCAACTAGCTTCACTGACGAAAGGATGATGTACAGTTTGGAGCTGTAGTGACCCGTGTGTCGCCGGTTCAACTCCGGTCGGCCCCACCATTTATTTTTTATTTTAGAGAACAGTTATAAGCTAAAACCTACTACATAAAGGTCTGATCTTAGTGGGGATGTTTCAAGTGAATGTAAAATGTATCGGAGGTAATTATTTTTGAGTCGCAGTAATTTTCCAAGTTTTGGCGGTTCCAAAACAGGCACATATGTTTCCACACTGAAAAACTATAACCTACCACATTTCATTCTGGAAAAAGTGGCTCAGGATTGTAGTTCTGAACTTATTAAAAAAGGTAGAATTGAAGATCGCTTGCAGAGCAGAAATGACACTGCTCTTGAATTGCTTCACAGAGTTTTTGTTGATTGTGCTGAAGACACATCTGGTCTTTATGCAAATTATCGCTTTTTTGCGTACATATCAAGCATGTTCCACATATGTGAGATTTTACTTAATGAGAATATTCCTGGGGCATCAGGTAAAGTTCACTAAGTGCCAGTAGTAGTTATGATTAATTGCATGAATATTGCCGTAGGTTATATCATATCA
>Ga0066710_100008149_pt1 | contig 10129 bp, 8 predicted proteins | sample GraSoiAngelo_159_FD_79666 | JGI IMG/M metagenome (GOLD analysis project Ga0066710, IMG submission 79666) | Grasslands soil microbial communities from the Angelo Coastal Reserve, California, USA - 14_1009_16_40cm | ecosystem: Environmental > Terrestrial > Soil > Grasslands | place: USA...
CGTGATAGCGCTGACGGTGATCGCGGCTGCAGAAATCTTCGTCGAACAGCCCTCTCAACGGCCACAGGTTCTTTCCGCAGTATTGGCAGCGCACTACAGTTGCGCCCTTCCTTGACGCGGTTTTCATTATATAGGAAAAATCCCTTAATTAAAGACTTTTCCTAGCAATTTTTCTTGAAAATCCTTAAAAAGTTTGAGTTAATTAGAGTCTAATTTCCAACGGGATACCGGCTTCGGTTATCAATGGTTATGGCCGAGGTCTCAAACGCTAACCCTTGGCAGCGAGACAGTACATCGGCCGTTGATTTTTGTTAATTTCGGTTTACATTCACAAGGTAAATAGCCGGTTATTATCGAAAGATAAGCCGCCGCGAAGGAGGTTATTACTGGGGGCGACGGAGGGATAAATTCAAACTAGCGGGGCTCGTCCCTGAGGGGAAACTCGAAGTAAAGCAGTTCCCGGTCAGAGGAAGCTTCCGCGATCCCGGTCAGGTACAGGCGCGCGTTTGGACCGTGGCCGGTCTGGAAATAGAAGAAGCCGCCGGCGGATTGCCCAGGCGGAATCATCTTGGCGGAAAAAGCGCGCCCCTCGATCTCCCAGGCGTCGAGGGGGTTCTTCTTGCGGGAGATGCGGGGTCCTGCCGTAGGGAGCGGGCCGGTGACGACCTTGGGCTGGCGGGGACCGCTCAAATAACGTACATCCGCCGCCGGCATGGCATCCACGTGACTGCCGTTCGGGGCCACATAGTCCACGCGCACCCGGTCCGTGCGAATGGCTCGATCGCTATCGTTCTGGATGACCACCAGCACTGGCAGAACACCGTATTGATAGGGATTCAGCTTGCCGAAAGCGGTGCGGGCCTTGTCAGCTGTGTCGTATGCCGCGGCGCCGATCGTCACCTTTTCACTGGTCTGGTGTGAGGGATAGCTCACTGCCGGAGCGATCTCGAACTTGGACCGCTCTTTTTCGGTAGGCGTCGCCTTGTTCAGTCCAGCCACCGCCGCTATACTCATCAGGAGAGCCAAGCGTTTGAAAACAAAAGGCATCTATTTCCTTTACCGCGTTCTGCTGCTGCTGGCGTTTCCGGCGGTCTTGGCCTATTTTCTCGTCCGGGGCCTGCGCCAACCCGCTTATTTTACCTCCCTGCCCCACAGGCTTGGCTATTTGTCCCGCCGTACGTTCAGACAGACCGTTCCCGGAGCCATTTGGTTGCATGCGGTTTCAGTGGGCGAAGTGCTATCCGTAATGGAGCTGGCGCGACGCCTCCGCGCCGAGTTTCCCCATGCACCTTTGTTTGTATCGACGGCCACTCTGGCTGGGCGAGCTACCGCACGCGAGAAGCTCAGCGGAATTGTGAACGGTATTTTCTATGCCCCGATCGACCACGTGTTCGCCATGCGGCGCGTGCTGCGAACCATGAGACCTGCGATGGTACTGGTTGTCGAAACGGAAATCTGGCCGAACCTGTTCCGCGAGGCCAAACGCGCCGGATGCGCATTGGCGATCCTCAACGGCCGCATTTCCGACCGCACCGCGCAGCGCTATCGCCGGCATCGCTGGTTCTTCCGCGAAGTCATGCGCTGGCCGGATGCGGTACTCGTGCAAAGCGAAACCATGCGGGAGCGCTATCTTTCAATAGGCACGCCTCCCAACCGGGTATCCGTGGGGGGCAATCTGAAATACGATGTCATCCCTGGCGAGGCGGACCCGCAATCGCCGGCACGCCTCTTTATCGAAAGACTCCGGCCAGCGAAAATCTGGATCGCGGCCAGCACCATGCCGCCCGCCTCAGCCGGAGATGTGGATGAAGACGACGCCGTGATCGCAGCATTCCAGGCCCTCGCGCCGGACCACCCGCGGCTTTTGCTTCTGATCGCCCCGCGCAAACCGGAACGCTTCGACGTGGTTGCCTCCAAGCTCACTGAGGCCGGTGTCCGCTTCGTGCGCCGCTCCAGTCTGCAAGGCCAGCTGCAATTGCCCGGGGCCATTCTGCTCGATTCCATCGGCGAGCTGGGCGGTCTGTTTTCACTGGCAGACGTGGTGTTCATGGGCGGAACGCTGGCCGCGCGCGGCGGGCACAATGTTCTGGAGCCGGCATTTTTTGCCAAGCCCATCATCTGCGGCCCGCACATGGAGAACTTCCAGGAAATCGCGCAGGAGTTTCGCGCGCGCGGCGCTTTGGTGGAAATCGGCGCGCCTGCCGGAATTGCGAGCGCCGTCGCAGGGCTGCTGGCGGAACGGGGCCGTGCGGCGGAACTCGGGCGGCGTGCGCTCGCGTGCGCCGAATTGAAGCGCGGCGCGACCGAGCGTACCCTGTCCGTGATTCGCGAGATCACGGCGGATTCCAGCCCGCGTTACCTGCCGAACCTTGCGGCGTTTTTCTTCGGTTGGCCTGTGTCTCTGGCTTGGCGGACAGTGAGTGCATTGCAGCGTGCGCGCAACATGCGGCGAAGGCGGAAGTTGAATGCCAGCGTCATCAGCGTCGGCAACGTGACAATGGGCGGCACCAGCAAGACGCCGTTCGTGCTCTACCTGGCCGAACAGATGCGGCGCGCGGGCCGCCGGACTGGCATCTTGAGCCGGGGTCATGGTAGGCAGTCGCTCGCCAGGCATCTCATCCTCGAGCCAGGAGAGCGCGTGAAGGTTTCGCAATCGGGCGACGAGCCCCAGATTTTCTTGCGCAGGGGCGTGGCGCCGGTGGGCATTGGTGCGGACCGCTTCGACACTGGGCAGATTCTCCAGGAGCGCTTCGGCACCGACGTGCTGATCCTCGACGACGGCTTTCAACATGTCCGGCTCGAGCGCCAGGTGGACATCGTGCTGATTGACGCGCTAGCTCCGTTCGGCGGCCGCGAGGTTTTCCCGCTTGGACGCCTGCGCGAGCCGCTCACTGCCCTGATGCGCGCCGATGTCATCGTGATCACGCGCAGCGAAAGCGAGCGCGGCACTTACAATCTGCAATTGGCGTTGCGCCGCTACAATGCGCGTGCGCCCATATTCCGGGCACGCACTGTGCCCGAAAGCTGGATCCATCTGGCCACAGGGCGCGAAATTCCGGCCCGGGAATTTCTGTTCGATCGCGTAGGCGCTTTTTGTGGCTTGGGAAATCCGGCATCGTTCCGGGCGACGCTCGAGTTGCTGGGGATCCGTCCAGTTGACTACATCAATTTCAGCGATCACCACGCGTACAGCGCGCACGAGCTGCGGTCGCTGGCGCATCAGTTTAGCGCAGCGAAGGCGCAGGCCGCGGTTACAACCGAGAAGGACAGCATCAACCTGTGCGACGGCGCCATCGACCTGATGGCGGCGCTGCCGGTCTACTGGCTCAAGATCGGCGTAGAGATCGAGCGCGAGGCCGAGTTTCTGGAGTTCATCGAGCGCCGGATAGCATCGAGGCCGGCGAGCGCCCAAGCCGGGCATGCCTCATAACCATCAAGCAAGCGGGCCCCAGCCGAGGAAGGAAACTCTACGGCGCTCCGGTCAGATAATCCCACTCCGTAGCGCTGTGCTCCACAATCTGCGCGATGTCGCCTTCCAGCAAATAGCCGCCCGATGCCAGATTCCGCGCGGCGGCTTCGATCTTCTCCAAGTACTGCGCGCGGCCTGCGTAGCGCTCTTCGATGGACGGGCGTGGATCGTGGTGTAACTCGCGGTCGGCTTTTGTGCGCAGGAACGGAATAAACGAGCCCTGCATGCTGTTCAGCTCACCGGGCGCGCCGATGTCCGGTGACCGGAGGTTCCATCCCGCATACGTGGCCAGCGGAACTTGCAGCTCCGGCATACGCAGACCCGAGGTCTCGTTACCATCCTGGTTCACCTGCGGTAACAACATCGGGAAAGGGTGGCCTACCTTTGGAGGCTCGATCGTGATGACGCCGGCGGTGCGAAACTCAGGGCCGTAATCCACGCGGTAAGCCTGCTGAATGTGCACCGGCAGCGCGACGCCGGGAATTTTCGGGAACTGCACTGCGCCCAGCGGCACGAGCGTGTCCTGCGCGATGCGCGGATATTGCGAGGGTGGCGGTTCTTTGCCCTCCGCCGTCCACCGCTCCATGTCCACCAGCAGCGCGCGCATGGCCCAGCGATAGTCGTTCGGATTCGTCAGGTTCTGCGTGTGATTCTTGGGCGGCGGGAAAGAAGCCGGGCCGTGCTGCCCGCCGGCGAGGAAATAAATGCGCGTGGTATCAGGAATCGTGGCGTCTTTCTGGCCGTCAATCGTGATGTGAATCAGCGACGCGGAGCGCCCCCAGTATTCATACGCGGAATTGGTGTAGAAAATCTTGGGAACGACCTTGTCTTTGATGGCGTGAACCAGCAGCCCATCTGTCAGACCGGTCTCAGGATCGGTTTCTTCGAGATCGGTGAACGGGAAAATGTCGGTCGGATAGAACATGTTGTAGAACGGGTGCCCATCGCGCGAAGGCTGCGCGAAACGGAAATTGAAGCTGCCGCGTGCCGCGCCCGCCACGTGCGAGAGCACCCCATCAAACACCTGGCGATCGTGCTCGTCGCGATTGAATCCGTAGTAGAGGAACGTGCGCAGGAAGCGGCCGCTCTGCGAGATGCCGAAGCCGTACGCGCGCTTCATATAATTTTTGGCGTCGCCCAGAACGGTGATATCGTTCCCACCGTATTTCAGAAACGAAATCAGATCGCGAATCGCCGTGGGCCCGAGACCCACCAGCACGGGATCTTGCGCGGTGTAGACCAGCTCGTAGATTTTGCCGATCTCGAATCCGGCGGGCATCACGACGCGCGTGCGATCTTCGATATGCCAATCCCCGCGCGGTACGGGGCGACGCGCGCCCTCGCGCCAGTCGCGAACCGTCAGCGTTAATTTCGGATCGTCGGGAATGAGCGCTGGGTACGGAATGTGATCGCGATCAGCCAGCGAATAGCTGGTAGCTTTGCGATCCAGTACGAACTCGGAGCGCACCAACCCGGTGATGGAACGACCGCCCTCGTGCGCCACCGGCGCGTAGAGCCGCATCAAGCCGTCGCGCCGCGGGACGTCGAACTGCCAGCCGAGCCACACCAGCGTGAAGCCGCGCTCCAGGAGAAATTCGTCGCCGAACTGCTCCGGCGCGCGCGGATCGAGCGACCCCGCGGCCCGGTTATACATCAAGAGCATGCCTTTCGTGCCCCGGTTCGACACTTCGAACAGCACGGCGCGATTGCCATGCGCGGGATCACGCGGTTTCAGCACGTAGATGTCGGCCGAAAACTCCACGAGTCCCTTTTCATTGCGCGGCGCCTTATCGATATCCGAAATGATCCGGTTAGCCGGGTTGGCAGGATCGACGGCGAAATAGGCTTTGCCGATGAGACGTTCGTAAGGACCCGCGGACCCGAATGATTTTCCACCCAGGACATCTGAGCGCTCCGAAAGCTCGATACGCAAGAGCGCCGCCGGCGCAAGCCCGGCCACATACACCGCAAGAAGGCAGGCACGTTTCAGCATGGGTTGGATTGTATCGCAGCGCGAGAGGGTACGAGGATCTAGTGTGCCTGCCAGGAGCACCCCTATCCCGAAGCAAATCCCTCCCACACAAACGCCGAGAATTTCCGGATAGTCCGGAAGCCCATGCGTTCGTAGAGGTCGACAGCCTCGCGGTTGGCGGCGGTCACCGTGAGGCTCACTTTTCGGCACCCGTTTTCGTGCATCGTCATGAGCGAGCGGCGCAACAATTCATAGCCTACGCCGGTGCCTCGGACTTGCGGCGCAACGCAGATTTGCGTGATGTGGCCCGCCTCGGGGCCGACGCCGCTGGTGAGCGATAGTCCGCAGAGCGAGCCGCGCGCGAGATCGAACGCCACGTAGGATGCCGGACGAAAGAAAGTACCGCACCCGGGATACTGCACGATGTTGTAGAGGAAGCGGCGCGCGCCGGCCACCGACCGGTACTGGTCGTTGATGCGGCTATCGATGTGCCCCGCGTATGAGGCCGCGATCAGTTGCGCCGACTTGTCCTGGTGATGGTCCGACCACTTCTCGATGTGAATACGGTGGCGCGCCAGCCGGTCCAGGAGCGGCGGCACAGCGTCGAAATCCAGCAGCATGAAGTTTCGCTCGTAGGTGGCGAAGAAATCCGTGCCGGGCACGTGGCGCGCGGTTTCCGGCAGGATCATCATCAGTTGAGATTCGATGCGGCGGACCTGCGAGCCGGTTACCAGCCCTTCGAGCACGGCGTAGAGCAGGCGGTTTTCGTTTTCGGCGGTCCTGTACCGCGGGCGCACATAGAGGTCGCCGATCAGACCTTTCTGGTCTTCCAGAACGAAGTAGGAATAACCCACCGCCTCGCCCTGATCCATGAGCGCGCAGCCGCTGAGCGCGCGCAGATCCACGAAGCGGCACACCAGGTCGGCTGATTTGCGGAAGTCCCAGTCCAGCGCTTCGTTCCACTCGCGGGTTTCTTCTTCGAGCAAAGTGTCCAGGTGGGCTGAGGAAATCTTGCGCAAGTCCACCAGGTCGGGAATGCGAACGGCGGGGGCTGGTTCTAGCCGTGCAGCCATCTGGGGAAATTATAGCGTGCCCCACAGTTAGCGCAGGACGCGGATGCGGTGCGATTCGCTGTCGCCGATATAGACCACGCCGTCCGGAGCCACAAAGATCCCATGCGGGCGTGAGAGGCGGCAGGCGAGCGGGTCGCCATCCGGGCCGTCACCACGCTGGCCCGTGCCGGCAACGGTTTGAATGATGCCGCTCTTGAGATCAATGCGGCGGATCGTGTGGCTTTCCGTGTCGGCGATGTAAAGGCCGCCATTGGGCGCGTAGGCAGTGCCCTTAGGACCGGAGAGTTTCGCCAGGCGGGCCGGGCCGCCGTCGCCTGAGTAACCTTGTTCGCCCGTGCCAGCGATATGGTGAACGCGCTGGCGATGAGGGTCCGTGCCCGTATCAATGCGGTAGACGGCGTTGCCTTCGCGCAGCACGACGTAGAGGTTGCCTTCGGGATCGGTGGTGAGCGCGCGCGGTCCGTTGAATGGCGTGCCCGCGAGCGGCGCGCCGTCCGTGATAGGCCCACGTTCACCGGTACCGGCATAGGTGGAGATCGTTCCACCGTTCAGGTCCAGGCGACGGATGCGGTGATTGCCGATATCGCAGATCAGCAGCGAGCCATCCAATGCGAAGGCGATGCTGTGCGGTTGCCGTAACTGTGCGCGCTTGGCCGGGCCTCCATCGCCGCTGAATCCGGGCTGGCCGGTTCCCGCCACGGTCGAGATGATCCGCGTGCGCGCGTCGACCCGCCGCACAATGTGATTCTGCATCTCGACGAAAAACATGTCGCCGACCTTATTGAAACGGACTTCATATGGTTGATTCAGGGACGCGGCGAGAGCGGGCCCGCCATCTCCCGAATAACCCTGGTTCCCGCTGCCGGCAACCGTCGAGAGCCTGTGTGTCTTCAGATCGAGGCGGCGAGCGCGATGGTTGTCGACTTCGCAAAAGTACAGCGCGCCGTCAGGCCCGATAGTGAGGCCGTAGGGATTATTGATCTGCCCGGCGGTGCCCGGTCCGTCATCGCCCGAAAAACCTGCGGTGCCCGTGCCCGCAATGGTCGTGATATGTTTCGTCGTGGCGGCGAGGACGAGGGCAATGAACAGCGCGGTGATCAGTCGCATTGCCCGGTGAGTCTAACACAACACCGCAGCCAGGACTTCGTCCACCGTAATGTCTTCGAGCGCAGGCTTAGCGATCACCCGAACTTGCGGGCCGCGTGGCGCCCAGATGTGGGGGTCGGTGGGCCCGAATAACGCGACCACAGGCGTACCCACCGCGGCGGCGAGGTGCGTAATGCCGGAATCGTTGCCGATATAAACGCGCGCGGTTGCCAGCCAACAGGCGAGTTCGTAAAGGTCGGTGATGCGTACGGCGTCTGGCAGCGGTTCTTCGGGACCGGCGCACCAGACGACCGGCATGTGGGGCTCGATGAGTCGGGCCAGCTCTTGGTACCGGCCGAGCAGCCAGCATTTCTTCGGGCTGCCGGAAAACGGGTGGATGACAGCGAACCCGCCGTCACCGCGCGGGCACTCGATGTGGGGAATCGCCGGACAGGAAAGTGCCCCAACCTGAGCCGCAAAGAAATCCGCGGCGTGCATCCCGCAATCATCAGGCGGAATCGCTGTAAAGAACTCAACCGGCAGGTCTTTGACGCACGCTCGAAACTCCGGTCGATTGGCCCCATACCAGGAAATAATGGAATCGAAACCCCTGAGCTGCTGCATCGATTGCTGGTTGGCATTGAATTCCAGCATGTCGAGGCCGGTGGACGCAATGGAGCGGGCGCGGTCCGCAAGCCTCGCAAGCACCAGGTTCTGCGAGGCCGCCCACACCTCGGTGTACCCGGCCTGCAGCGCTTCCATGGCAGGCAAGGTTAGAATGAAATCGCCAATGGCTCCAGGGCGGATGATGAGTCTTCGGCGGACGGTCAATCATCCTAATGTTGACAGAGATTTAGGGGCTGGTAGAATGGTTAAGAGTAATTCCTTTTAATTCAAATACATGGCGCAGGCGGCTCCCATTTGCACGGCAATTCAGCAGACTGATGTGCTTTCCACGATCGGCCGGACGCCGTTGGTGCGCCTCATGCACGTCGCGGCGGACCTGCCTGGGATCGAGATCTACGGCAAAGCCGAGTACACGAATCCGGGTGGCAGCGTGAAAGACCGCCCCGCGCTGAACATGATCCTAGAAGGCGAGTGCTCGGGAATGCTGAAGCACGACCTTGTCATTCTCGATTCCACCAGCGGCAACACCGGCATCGCATACGCCATGATCGCCGCGGCGAAGCATTACCACGTGAAACTGTGCCTGCCTGCCAATGCCTCGCTCGAGCGTCAGCGGATCCTGAAGGCCTATGGAGCGGAAGTGGTGCTCACCGACGCGGCCGAGGGGTCGGACGGAGCCATCCGCAAATGCCGCGAGATCTATAACGCCGATCCGGGCCGCTATTTTTATCCGGACCAGTACAACAACCCGGCAAACTGGATGGCGCACTTTGAAACCACTGGCCCCGAGATTATCGAGCAGACCGCAGGCGGCGTGACGCATTTTGTAGCGTCGATGGGCACCAGCGGAACCTTCATGGGAGTGACACGCAGGATGCGGCGCGACCTGCCCGACGTCAAGTGCTACTCGGCTCAGCCATCGAGCGGCTTTCACGGGCTCGAGGGACTCAAGCACATGGCCACGGCGATCGTGCCTGGTATTTACGATGACACGCTCGCGGATGGCAACGTTTGGCTGGAGACCGAGAACGCGTATCGTATGGTGCGGCGGCTGGCGAGGGAAGAAGGACTGCTGGTGGGCATCTCGTCGGGCGCAAACGTGGACGCGGCGCTGCAACTGGGGCGCGGCCTGCATCGCGAGGGGAAACGCGCGGTAATTGTCACGATACTCTGCGACAGCGCGGATAAGTATTTGAGCGAACACTTCTGGGAAGAGGATGATTGAAATCGAGCAGCAGCCCTGGCAGCAGATGGTGGAGCACGCGCGGTCCACGTATCCCAATGAATGCTGCGGGGCGATGCTGGGAAAGATTGAGGACGGCCACAAGCGGGTAGTGGTGGCGATGGCGCTCGAAAACGCATCGGCGGGCCCGCAAGCGGCGCGTTACGAATTGCGGCCAGAAGATCTGCTGGCGGCCGACCGCGAGGCCCGGCGGCACAACCTGGACCTGGTGGGGATTTACCATTCGCACCCGGACTGCGGCGCCTACTTCTCCGAGACGGACCTGAAGAATTCCTGCCCGTGGTACTCTTTTGTTGTTCTCTCGATCCAGAAGGGCGAGTTCGATCACGCCAACAGCTGGCTGCCCAACCCGGAGCAGACCAAGGCGGAAAAAGAAGAGCTGAAACACGCGTAGGACAAGCATTCCGCGAGTTTTGCGGCGTGCGCGAAAATCGCACCGCGGATATTCAGAAATGCTCCTACTTTGAAGGAAACGAGCGATGGCTAAGGTACTAATTCCAACTCCTTTGCGTCAGTACGCAGACAAACATGACACCGTCGAACTGGGCGGCACCACCGTCGGCGAGGTTCTCGGTAAACTCACGACCCAATATTCTGACCTGCGACGCCAGCTTTACAGCGACGAAGGCAAGCTGCGCAGTTTCGTGAACGTTTATATC
>Ga0066710_100008150_pt1 | contig 10129 bp, 10 predicted proteins | sample GraSoiAngelo_159_FD_79666 | JGI IMG/M metagenome (GOLD analysis project Ga0066710, IMG submission 79666) | Grasslands soil microbial communities from the Angelo Coastal Reserve, California, USA - 14_1009_16_40cm | ecosystem: Environmental > Terrestrial > Soil > Grasslands | place: USA...
GACCGGCGAGGCATGGTTCGACCACCAGTGGGGCGACTTCATCGCGGTCGGCGGTGGGGGCTGGGACTGGTTCGCGGTGAACCTCGACGACGGGACGGACCTCACGCTGTCGGTCGTGCGCGGTACGGACGGGAAGCCCGTGCTCGTCTACGGCACGCTTCGCCGCGCGGACCAAACGGTGGTCCGGCTCGCCGCCGACGCGTTCCGGGTGACCGCGTCGGGCCACTGGACGAGCCCGCACACCGGCGCGACGTACCCGGCCGGCTGGCGGATCGAGGTGCCCGGCGAGGAGCTCGCGATCGACCTCTCCCCGACCGTGGCCGACCAGGAGCTCGACACGAGGTCGACGTCCGGTGTCGCGTACTGGGAGGGCTCGCAGGTCGTCCGCGCGAGGCGCGCCGGGCGACCGCTGGCCGGACAGGCGTACGTCGAGCTGACTGGCTATGCCCGCGTGAACGCGGCTCCCTGAACGCTCAGGCCTCGCCGCCGGCCGATTCCGCGCCGTAGCGGCATACTCAGCGGGCCATGCGGCTCGAGCTCACCCACCGCGGCGACTACGCCATACGCGCGATGATCGCCCTAAGCCGCAGCGACGGTGGCCGAATGTCGGTCCGGCGGATCGCCGAGGACATGCACATTCCTGTCGCCTTCCTGCCGCAGGTCATGCGCGATCTGGTCGCGGGCGGGCTCGTCGAGTCCGCGGCCGGACGCAGCGGGGGCTACCGTCTCTCGCGCCCGGCGAAGGCGATCCCGGTCCTGGAGATCGTCGAGTCGATCGAGGGCGACAGCCGTCGGACGACGTGCGTCCTGCGCGGCGGACCGTGCGGCTACGAGGGGCACTGCGAGGTGCACGACGTCTTCTTCGCGGCGCAGGCGGCGATGCTCGACCGGCTCCGCCGGGCGACGCTCGACGACCTCGTCCGCCGCGACCTGCCGAACGGCGACCCACTCGCCGACGAGCGGGCAGACGAGCTGATGGCGATCGCCTCACCGAGCTGACGCCCCGGCCGGCGCGCCCTACGCCCTGTCGGGCCTCATCCTGAGCGTGGCCGCGGCGACGACGAATCCGGCGACGACCGTGACCGCGTACGCGACGCAGTACACGCAGATCGCGTGGATGACGAACAGCTCGAGGTACGTCAGGCCGGCGACGACGAGGCAGCCGAGGAGGCCGAGCCCGTACGCGCCCAGTAGCGCCCGACCGTCGGCGAGCCGCCACCAGGCGAGGGCGAGCCCGACGAGCACGAGCGAGAACCCGACGCCGTAGACGGCGACGGGGATGCCGAGCACCTCGCTGTAGGAGGACGCCGCGACGGTGTCGCACCCGTGGATCGGCCCGCAGACCGGCGCCCCGCCGGTGAGCTTCGTGATCGCGAGGTACGTGGCAATGACGAGTCCGGTGAGGGCCAGGGCGGTCATCGCGAGCCCCGACCGGCGAGCCATCACGGTCCGGCCGATGCCCCTGCTGAGGCGCCGCCGCCGGCCGATGCGCCGGCCGGCGATCCCACCGGCGATCCAACCGGGCCTGGCGATGCGGTGCCCGCCGCCTGGCGGATCGCGGTCGCCAGCTGCTCGTACGTCGGGAGACCGACGCTCTTCTGCCCGTTGATATACAGCGTCGGCGTCGAGATGATCCCCATCGAGGCTCCCTGGGCCGTCTCGGCCTGGACATTGGCGCGCATCGACTGGTCGTTGAGGCACGCCTGGAACGCGGTGCGGTCGAGGCCGACGGCGTCGCCCATGGCGAGGAGCCGGTCTCTCGTGAAGGCGCCGCCGTTCTCGCTCTGGCCCTGGTTCCAGAAGAGGAACTCCGCGTAGTCCCAGTAGTGCCCCTGGCCGGCCGCGCAGCGCGCCGCGACGGCCGCGTCGAGGGACTCGTCCGGCGAATGCCCCGAGCCGATGAACGCGAAGTCGTGTGCGACGAGCCGCACGATCCCGGTCTCGACGAAGTTCGTGATCACCTGCGGCTCGACGTCCCGGGTCAGGGCACCGCAGACCGGGCACTGGAAGTCGGCCCAGACGTCGACGGTGACCGGCGCGCCGGGACTTCCGAGCGACCGGTCGTGCTCCAGCCCGGCGGGGATCGTCACCGGCGGGCGGACGAGGCCGAGCGGCAGGTCGCCCGATCCGGCCGGCGTCCCCGTTCCGCTTCCCGGCCTGATGACGAAGACGACGAGGAGGACGAGGCCGACGAGGACCGCGGCTTCCGTGACGAGCGCCGTGGGCGTACGCCACGCGGGCGTTCTCTGCCGCTTCGAGACGCGGTCGCGCTCGGCGCGGCGATCGGCGATCCGCTGGGCCCGGCGTCGTTCTCGGCGCGATGCCGGGGTCTCGTTGCGCTGGCGATCCAGGGACGCGTCCTCCGTGGGGCGTCTCGGCCGGACGGAGCGGTCCGGTGCAGACGCCGCGATGACGGTACCGACGACCCGCAGGATGCGCAAACGCCATCGTCGGGCGGTCCGATCTGCCCGATCCGCGGCGGCCCACGGTCAGACGGGCACACCCCAGGGTTGACGACCAGTTGAGACCGAGTATCATCACGCCATGAGCCAACCGATCCTCCAGACCCTGGACGAGTCCGGGCACCGCCTGACGGAGCCCCGGCGGATCGTCGCCAGCGCACTCGACCAGCGGAACGGCCACTTCACGGCAGCGGATCTCGTGGCGGACGCCCGGTCCCGGCAGCCGGGCATCGGCCGCGCGACGGTGTTCCGGGCCCTCGAGCTCTTCATGGAGCTCGGCATCGTCGAGCGGATCGACCTGCCGACCGGCGATCACGCCTACGTCGTGTGCGAGCCTGCGCACCACCACCACGTCGTCTGCTCGCGCTGTGGCCGATCGACCGAGATCGACGACCGCGGCATCCGGGCGATCACGAAGAAGATCGCCAAGCGGACGGGCTATCGCATCGACCGTCACCGGCTCGAGCTGTTCGGCCTCTGCAAGAGCTGCCAGAAGGCGGTCGGCAGCGACCGGACGGCGCCCGCCGGCTCCCCGACCGGCGCCTGAGACCCGGGTCATCGCGCACGCCGGGAAATACGACGTGACGCTGTCGCCGCGACTGCGCGGAATCCTGATCCTCGCCCTGCTCGCATTGGCCGTCGCCGGGTGCCAGGGCGGCGCATCCCCCTCGGCCGCCTCGACCGGCCTCAGGGTCGTGACGACCACGACGGTCTTCGCCGACATCGTCCAGAACGTCGGCGGGAGCCGCATCTCGGTGACCTCGATCATCCCGCCGGGCGTCGGCCCGGAGGACTACGAACCCAAGCCCGAGGATGCCCGGAAGCTGGCCGGCGCCGGGCTCATCGTCTCGAACGGCGTCGGCCTCGACGACTTCCTCGATCGGATGCTCAGCGCCACCGGCGGCCAGGCACCTCGGCTCGTCCTCGGCGACGGCATCCCGACCCTCACCGTGAACGGGGAGCAGAACCCCCACTTCTGGCTCGACCCGAGCCTCGTCAGGCGGTACTACCTCCCGGCGATCGTCGGGAAGCTCTCCTCGCTCGATCCCGCCGGGAAGGCGGCATACGAGGCGAAGGCGGCTGCCTACGGCGGTCAGCTCGACGCGCTCGATGCGGAGCTCAAGGGCAAGGTCGAGCAGATCCCGCCCCAGAACCGGAAGCTCGTCACGTTCCACGACGCCTTCCCGTACTTCGCGAGGCACTACGGCTTCGAGCTCGTCGGCGTGATCCTCCAGAACGTCGGCCAGGACCCCTCGGCCGCCGACCTCGCGGCGCTCGTCGACACGGTCAAGGCGGCCCATGTCCGAGCCGTGTTCTCCGAGGCACAATTCAGCCCGAAGCTGTCCCAGACCCTCGCCCAGGAGGCCGGGATCACACAGGTGGTGACGACGCTGTACAACGATGCCCTCGGGCCGGCCCCGGCCGACACGTACCTCGGCCTGATGCGCTGGAACGTCGACCACATCGTCGACGCGCTGAAGTGAGCCGGTCATGAGCCGCGACCGCTGATGGACCTCGTCGGGTTCGTCAGCGACCCACTGAGCTACGGGTTCATGCAGCGCGGGCTCGTCGCGTCGGTGCTCGTCGGGATCGTCTGCGCCGTCATGGGCACGTTCGTCGTCCTGAAGGGCCTCGCGTTCATCGGCGACGCCGTCAGCCACGCGACGCTGCCCGGACTCGTCATCGCCTATCTCGTCGGCGCGCCGCTGTACGTGGGTGGGGCGATCGCGGCCGTCGGGACGTCGCTCGCGATCGGCTTCGTGTCGCGGCGCAGCCAGCTGCGCTTCGACACGTCCGTGGGCGTCCTCTTCGCGGGGATGTTCGCGTTCGGCGTGCTGCTCTTCAGCACGATCAAGAGCTACGTGGCCGACCTCCTCGGCTACCTCCTCGGCAACGTCCTGGGGATCAGCCCAGGCGACCTGCTCCAGGTCGGGATCCTCGGGGCGATCGTGCTCGCGATCGTCCTCGTCATGCGCAAGGAGCTCCTGTTCGCGACGTTCGATCCCCTCGGCGCGGCGGCCTCGGGCCTGCCGGTCGCAGTCCTCGAGTACCTGCTCCTCGCGCTGCTCGGCGTGACGATCGTCGTGAGCATCCAGGCGGTGGGGATCATCATGGTCGTGGCGATGCTCGTCACGCCGGCGGCCACGGCTCAGCTCCTCGTCGTCCGGTTCGGGCAGATGATGGGGATCGCGGTGGCGCTCGCGGCGGTCTCGTCGGTCGTCGGCCTCTACCTGAGCTTCTACCTCAACCTCGCCTCGGGGGCTTCCATCGTCCTCGTCGAGACGCTGCTGTTCCTCGTCGCACTCGGGCTCGGCCCGCGGACGGGACTCCTGAGGCGGGGAGCGCGGGGGGCCGTCTCGGGCCCGCCGGCCGTCAGTTGACAGGGCGGATGCGGATGCGGCACCCGGCGGTCGCCGGGTAGGATGCTCCGGACGATGACGATCCCGACGGCCGGAGAGCCGGACCTCACGTCGACTGCCACGCCGACGTCGCCGTCCCAGCTCGACCCGCACGAGCATCCCCACGACCACCCGTCCGAACGGCGGCTGGCCACCGTGGACGCGGCGATGGATGCGGGCCATGCCCGAGCCCACGCCGACGTCTGGTTGTCGGACGTATCCGCCGGATACGACGGTCGCGCGGCGCTCGAGCACGTCGACGTGGCGATCGAGGCGGGCTCGCTCCTCGCGGTGGTCGGGCCGAACGGTGCCGGCAAGAGCACGCTCCTCAAGCTCGTCGCCGGCCTGCTGCGGCCGTGGCACGGCCGGATCGAGGTCCTCGGCGCGCCCCCGGGCCGGGAGGCGCGCCGCGTCGCGTACGTACCCCAGGCGGAGACCGTCGACTGGGCGTTCCCGGTGACCGTCGGCGAGGTCGCGATGATGGGCCGCTACCCCGCCCTCGGCCCGGTCCGGCGACCGGGGACGGCAGATCGCGTGGCGGTCGCCGACGCCCTCGCGAAGGTGTCGATGGGCGAGTTCGCAGACAGCCAGATAGGCGCGCTGTCCGGCGGCCAGCGGCGACGCGTCTTCCTCGCCCGTGCCCTCGCCGCGGAGCCGGACCTGTTCCTCCTCGACGAGCCGGTGACAGGCATCGACGCGACGACGCAGGAAGACCTCATGAACATCCTCGAGGGCGAGGCTCGTCACGGGAAGACCGTCGTCGCAACGACGCACGACCTCGCCTGCGCCGCTCAACGCTTCCAGCGCGTGCTCGTCGTCAACCGGACGGTGATCGCCCACGGACCATCCTCGCTCGTGCTTGACCCGAATGTCCTCGCCCGGGCCTACGGCGGCCACCTGCTCATCCTCGGCGGCCAGACCGTCCTCCTCGACGACGCTCACCACCACGACGAGGCTGCCGGCGGAGAGCCCCACTTCCACGAGGACACGGCGGGCGCGGGCCGCGGTGGCCGGCGGCAGTCGAGCTGAGCCCCGGCCGATGACCGAACCCAGGCACGTTCACGATCCCGCCGTCGGGCACGGGGCACGCTCGCTCGGCGGCACGACGGCCGACAGGAACATCGTGGTCTTCGGTCTCGCGGTTCTGGCCTGCGCCGCCCTGTTCCTGATACCCGATCTCAGCCCACCGAAGACGGAGCTCGTCTCGGAGCGGGCGCACGCGCGGATCGTCAGCATCACTCCCGGGAGCGACCAGGTCGCGCCGGTCGGGCTCGTCGAGCTCGTCGACGGCGAGCGACGCGGGCAGCAGGTCACCGCCGATCTCGAGGGACCGACCGGCCAGCTCCAGCGCCCCGACTACCGTGCCGGAGACGAGGTGCTCCTCGCGATCGATAGCCAACCGGACGGGACCGTGACCTACTCGGTCATCGACCGCTGGCGGCTGCCGGTGCTCGGCCTGCTGATGGCCGCGTTCGCGCTCGTCACGGTGGCGGTCGCCGGGTGGCGCGGACTGCGCGCGATCACCTCGCTCGCGATCACCGTCCTCGTCGTCATCCGCGTGCTCATCCCGCTCCTCCTCTCGGGCTACAGCCCGATTGCGCTCGCGGTCGGCCTCGGCATCGGCATCTCGGTGCTGAGCTTCGTCATGACCCAGGGCATCAGCCGTCCGACGTTCGCCGCGATCGCGGGCACGTCCGTCGGCCTCCTCGTCACCGGCGGTCTCGCTGTCATCGTCTCCGCGCTCGCTCGGTTCACGACCGCACAGGGCTCCGAGGAGATCGTCGTCGTCGGGCAGCTCGTCGGCGGGACGATCGACCTGTCCGGCCTGCTCCTCGCGGCGGTCGTGTTCGGCGGCCTGGGCGTACTCAACGACGTCGCGATCACGCAGGCCGTCACGGTCGACGAGTTCCGCCGGATCGACCCGTCCCTATCGCGTGGCGAGCTGTTCCGGCGCGCGATGTCGGTCGGGATCGCGCACCTCGCGGCAACCGTGAACACGCTCGTCTTCGCCTACCTCGGCGCCGGGCTGCCGGTACTCGTGCTCCTCGCCGTGCAGGTCCACAGGCTCGACCTGGCGGTGAACGACGAACACATCGCGGTCGAGGTCGTCCGGACGGTCGTCGGTGCGATCGGCGTCCTCTCCGCCGTGCCGCTCACGACGGCGATCGCGGCCTGGCTGGCCGGGCCGGTCGGGGCAGCGCGACCGTCGATCCCGCGCTTCGCCATGGCCCGGCCGCTCCTCGAGGCGAGCGGAACGGCGGACGTGGCGCTTGCCGGGGCCGGGGTCGTGGGCGGTGAGCCGCTGGCGGGCGGCGCTGCGGTCGCCTCGGTCGAATTCGCGGCACCCGAATTGCCCTCAGAACCGGAAGCAGAAGCGGATCCGCCACCGGCAGAGCGTCGGCGCCCGAAGCGAAAGGCTCGACCGGCCAAGCCCGTCGTCGTCCCGAGGGCCGACTCCGAGGACCTGCCATCGCCTCCCGGGACCACCGGGTGAACGCCCGGCGCTGATTCCCTCAGCCTCAGGCGAGGGCGCGCTCCAGGTCGGCCAGGCGGGGCATCCCCTCACGAGCGCCGGCGACCGTCGTCGACAGCCCGGCAGCGGCGACCGCCCGCCGCACGGACTCGGCAAGGGGTCGACCCTCGGCCAGGCCGACCGCCAGGGCGCCGTTGAACGCGTCCCCCGCGCCGGTCGAGTCGACCGGGGTCACGGGCAGGGCCCGGTAGCGATCCGGCGTGCCGCCCGGTGACACCAGGACCGCGCCGTTGCCGCCGAGCGTGACGACGACCGACGCGCCGGTCGCCAATCGCGGCAGGAGCCACGCCGCGAGCTCCTCGGGCCCTCCGTGCGCGCCGCCGCTGAATCCGAGCGCATCCGCGATCGCCTCGAGCTCCGGCCGGTTCGGCGTGATCACGTCAGCGAGCCCGAGCTCCGCGGCGCCGATCCCCGTGGCCGGAGCCGGGTTGAGGACCGTCCGCGCGCCTGCGTCCCGTGCAGCACGGAGCGCCTCGGCGGCGACCTCTGCGGGGATCTCGCGGCTGACGAGGACGATGTCGCCCGCAAGCGAGCCGAGCCGACCGAGGGCCGACACGACATCGTCAGGGGTGAGCCGCGCGTTCGCGCCCGATGCGACGCTGATGAGGTTCTCGCCGGCCGCGCCGACGAGGATGAGCGCGACACCGGTCGCCTCGCCCAGGATCGACATGACCATGTCGACGTCGACGCCCTCTGCACGGAGCGCCGTGCGGGCCTCCTCGCCGAAGGCGTCGTCGCCGACCGCACCGATGAACGTCGTCGGTCGCCCGAGGCGGGCGGCCGCCACCGCCTGGTTGCCGCCCTTGCCGCCGTGATGGCGCTCGAAGGTCCCGCCGATCACGGTCTCCCCGGGACCTGGGAGGCGCGCCGTCCGCACGACGAGGTCGACGTTCACCGATCCGACGACCACGACCCGCCCGCTCACGGGAGCGCCCTCTTGCGCTCTGGTCGCGTCAGGAGCCCGTGACGAACTCGGCCCCGTCGACGCCGATGACCTCGCCGCTGATGAAGTCCGTGCCCTCGCCGGAGAGCGCGACGATCGCGTTCGCCACGTCCTGGGGCGTCGTCATCCGGCCCGTCGGGTTGCGCCGGATCGCCGACTCGATGATGAGGTCGTGCTCGGGGATCTTCATGAGCGCGGGGGTCATCGTCACGCCGGCCCGGATCGCGACCGCCGTGACTCCCGAGCGCTGTCGGGCGAGCTCCATCGCGAGCTGGCGGATGTGCGATTCGAGCGCGGCCTTCGCCGAGCTCACGACGCCGTACGACGGCACGACCCGACTCGAGCCCTCGGACGTCATCGCGAAGATCTTCGACCCCGCCTCGAGGAACCCGCCCCGGTAGAGGTCCTGGACCCAGTACACGAGGCTGTTCGCCATGACGTCCTGGGTCATCTCCATCTGCTTGCGGTTGACGGCGGACTTCGGATCGTCCGCGATGAACGGGATGAGCGTGCCGAACGCGAGCGAGTGCATGACGACGCGGACGTACGGATGGCGACCGCCCGCCCGGCTCTCGTCGAACCGCTCTCCGAGGCGTGCGAGGGCGGCGGCGCGCTTCTCGTCGTCCGCGGCGTTCATGTTGATGTAGATCGCCTCGCTGCCGGCCTCGGTGATCCGCCGCTTGACGTCCTCGACGTGCTCGAGCCCGGCCCGGAAGTCCAGGTGGATGCCGAAGATCCGGTAGCCCGCCCGGGCGAGCGCAACGGCCGTCGCCTCGCCCATGCCCGATGAGCCGCCGAGGATCAGGGCCCAGCGCTCGCGGTCGTCGGTCATGCGGTCCCTCCAGGGCTGAGCTCGCGCAATCCGTGCGGCGGGTCGATCGTCGCGGGTCGGCCGGCCGAGTCTAGCAGCGGCTCACTCGGCCTCGGAGGGTCGCACGTGCAGCGGTGCACGCGTTCCGGGCCGGCACGTCGGCGACGCCATCACACGACCTCCCGGGCGCGCAGATCGGCGATCGTCGCCGCGTCGAACCCGAGCTCCGCGAGGATCTCGTCCGCATGTTCGCCGAGGAGCGGCGGGGCGCTCCGGATCGATGCCGGAGTCGCCGAGAGCTTGAACGGCACGCCGACCTGGCGGATCGGCCCAAGGACCGGATGCTCGACGGTCACGTCCATGTCCCGAGCCCGGGCCTGAGGCATCGCGAGGGCCGAGAGAACGTCGTTGATCGGCCCGCTCGGCACGTCGGCGGCCGCGAGGCGGCCGAGCCAGGCGGCCGAGGGTTCGCCGCGCAGACGGTCGGCGAGGATCGCCCGGAGCGCGACGCGGTTCGCGACCCGCAGCGCGTTCGTCACGAATCGGGCGTCGACGACCAGTTCTGGCGATCCGATCGCCGCGCAGAAGCGTGACCACTGCCGCTCCGACCCCACGGCGACCGCGATCTCACCATCCGCCGTCGCGAACGTCTCGTACGGGACGATGTTCGGGTGCGCGTTGCCGCGCCTACCGGGCGCGGAGCCCGTGGCGAACGCGTTCTGCGCCTGGTTGACGAGCACGGCGAGCGTCGACTCGAGGATCGAGACGTCGATCCGCTGGCCTCCGGGTTCCGTCGGCCGGCGCTCGCGAGCCGCGAGGGCGGCGAGCACCGAGATCGCGCCGTGGAGGCCGGTGACGACGTCACCGATCGCGACGCCGACCTTCGTCGGGTGGCCGGACTCCTCGTCCGGGAAGCCCGTGATCGACATGAGCCCGGCCTCGGCCTGGAGGACGAAGTCGTAGCCCGGCCGTCCGGCATCC
>Ga0066710_100008151_pt1 | contig 10128 bp, 7 predicted proteins | sample GraSoiAngelo_159_FD_79666 | JGI IMG/M metagenome (GOLD analysis project Ga0066710, IMG submission 79666) | Grasslands soil microbial communities from the Angelo Coastal Reserve, California, USA - 14_1009_16_40cm | ecosystem: Environmental > Terrestrial > Soil > Grasslands | place: USA...
ATTATCCGGTGGAGAGGTTCTACAGGGATGTGAAGCCGTGCACGAGCGCGAAAGGGCCCAGCGAGCGCCAAAGGCTGGTGATTGCGCGGCAGCTTTTGAAGGACTAAAGCTGTCAGCGGTCAGCGGTCGGCTGTCAGCGGTCAGGCTGGTTTGGCTGAAAGCTGAAAGCTGAAAGCTGATCGCTGACAGCTCTTATGCAGGACTGGGCGAAGAGAATTGCAAACGGTGACACGCGAGCGCTGGCTCGGGCGGCTACGGCTATCGAGAACCGCGAGCCGGGCGCGGATGCATTGCTGGCGGAGCTGCAAAAGTACACCACGAGCACGCCGCTGGTGCTGGGCGTCACCGGCGCGCCGGGAGCGGGTAAGAGCACGCTGGTCGATCGCCTGGCGGGGGCTTTCCGCAAGCAGGGGAAGACGGTGGCCATCATTGCTGTCGATCCGACCAGCGCGGTGACTGGAGGGGCGCTGCTCGGCGACCGGATTCGTATGCAGGCCCACCATGCCGATCCGGGTATCTTCATCCGCTCGATGGCCACGCGAGGGTCGCTGGGCGGGCTGGCCGAGGCGACCGCGGGACTGGTTCGATTGTTCGGCGCGGCGAGCCGGGATGTGTTGATCGTGGAAACGGTCGGTGTTGGGCAGGCGGAAGTGGCCGTGGCGCAACTGGCGGCGGTCACGCTTCTGGTTCTGGTTCCGGGGATGGGCGATGACGTTCAGGCTTTCAAGGCGGGGATCATGGAGATCGCCGACATTTACGTGATCAACAAGGCCGATCATCCTGGGGTGGCGCAGGTGGAGAGCGAGGTTCGGAGTCTGGAGAGCGTCGGGCATCGGGAGGACGGGTGGATACCGCCGATCGTGCGCACAGTGGCGACCGATGGCACGGGCATCGACGAGCTGATGGCCGCCGTGGAGCGGGCGCGCGGTATCGAAAAGAAGAAGCAGCCGGCTGCGGGCCGGCTGCGAATCGATCACCTCGGGATCGCGGTGAAGTCCATCGAGGCGGCGCTGGGATTCTATGCCGGACAGCTCGGGATGCGGGTGGCGTCGCGTGAGACTGTGGAGCAAGAGAAGGTGAGAGTCGCCATGCTGCCGGCGGGTGGTCCGCGGCTCGAGCTGCTGGAGCCTACAGAAGGGGATTCGGTGATCGGGCGATTTCTGGAGAAGCGCGGCGAGGGATTGCATCACGTTGCCTTACGGGTACCGGACCTGGCGGGAGCGGTGGAGCGGCTGAAGGCCGGTGGAGCGCGCATCCTCAACGAGCCGCGGCGCGGCGCGGGCGGGCATGAATATGTGTTCGTCCATCCGTCCTCGACCAGCGGTGTCCTGGTGGAATTGATTCAGGATTCGGAGGCGGGAAAGTGAAAGCGAAAATTGGAATCTTGGGGGGCAGCGGGCTCTATGCGATGCCCGGTTTCGAGGCGCACGAGGAAGTGGCCATCGACACGCCCTGGGGAAGCCCCTCGGACAAGTTCGTGGTGGGGACGCTGGCCGCGAAGCCGGTGGCTTTCCTTGCCCGGCATGGGCGCGGGCACCGGATCGCGCCGTCGGAGCTGAATTTCCGGGCGAATATCTGGGGGATGAAGTCGCTGGGCGTGGAGCGCATCCTCTCGCTGAGCGCGGTGGGATCTTTGAAGGAGGAGCATCGTCCGCTCGATTTCGTGATTCCGGATCAATTCTTCGATCGGACGCGGGGGCGCGTGTCGACATTTTTCGGCGACGGGATGGTTGCGCACATCAGCTTCGCCGATCCGGTTTGCCCGCAGGTCTCCGAAGTGGCCCGCGAGAGCTGTCATGCCGTGGGAGTCAACGTCACCAAGGGCGGGACGTACCTGTGTATGGAGGGGCCGGCGTTTTCGACCAAGGCCGAGTCGCACGTGTACCGGAGCTGGGGCATGGACGTGATCGGAATGACCAACCTGCAGGAGGCCAAGCTGGCGCGGGAGGCGGAGATCTGTTACGTCACCATCGCCATGGTCACCGACTACGACTGCTGGCATCCCGAACATCATGCCGTTACGGTGAACGACATAATCGCCAACCTGATGAAGAACGCCGAGAACGCGTCCAAGGTGGTGGCCGAGGCAGTGGCGCGCATGCCGGAGGCGAGGAGCTGCAAATGCGGGTCGGCGCTCGCGCACGCCATTATCACCGATCGCAAGCTGGTACCGGAATCCACCAGGAAGAAGCTGGATCTGCTGATTGGCAAATATTTCGTGTGAAGACGCGGCTAGAGAGCTGCTCGGCTACTGCTTGCGCGGCGAGACCTGGCCTCGCGGGCTGCTGCATCAGTTGCTGGATGGGGGAGGCTCCGGCGAGCTGTTTCGGGTAGTCGCCGAGGGGCTGGCGGACCGCTTCGAACCGGCTCTGTGCGACACCTATGCGGCGTTGTTTTCCGAAGCGCTGGCGGCGGTGGAGGCGGAGCTGAACGCGGAATCGCTGCTGGACCGATACCAGAGGATCCGGCGGCCAAGACAATTCGGGGGCGGGGTGGTACGGAATGTGTTCGTACTCTCACGCGTCACCCTTGGCGCGGACGTCGCCATCACCAGCGTCATCCTCGATGGGGCGAAGCAGCGCTTTCCCGATGCGCGGATATACCTGGCGGGCAGCCGCAAGGCTTGGGAGCTGTTTGAATCCGATGCCCGCATTGAGCATTTGCCGGTCGCGTATCCTCGCGGCGGCTCGCTGCGGGAACGGCTCGAGGCTTTGCATGCGTTGCGCCGCCCGATTTCGCAGCCGGGGAGCATCACGATCGATCCGGATTCCCGCCTGACACAACTGGGTTTGGCGCCGGTCTCGGCGGAGGAGGATTATTATTTCTTCGAGAGCCGGGCGTACGGCGGGGACGGGGATGAGTCGCTAGGGACGCTGACCCGGCGATGGGTCGCCGAGACTTTCGGGATTGAGCGGGCGCGGGCATACATCGCTCCGAAGCACCGGGCGGGGGGGCGTCCAGTGGTGACGGTCAGCCTGGGCGTGGGAGAGAATCCAGCCAAGCGGATCGGCGATCCGTTCGAGGCGGAACTGCTGCGCGCGCTAGTGGCGCGAGGCGCGTTCGTCCTGATCGACAAGGGCTCGGGTGGCGAGGAAGCCGGCCGCGTCGAGGCTGCGATCCGGGGGTTGCCGCCGGAGCGCGTCCAATGCTGGGACGGAGCGTTTGCTCCCTTCGCCGCGGAGATCGCGCAAAGCCGCATGTACATCGGGTACGATTCGGCCGGTCAGCATGTGGCGGCGGCGTGCGGCGTTCCGCTGGTATCCGTGTTCGCCGGATTCGCTTCCCCGCGCATGTTCGCGCGGTGGCGTCCTACGGGAGCGGGGCCGATCGAAGTCGTGCGAGTCGAGAATCCGGAGCCTGGCGGGGTCCTGGAAGAAGTGTTGCGATCCATCGACCGGCTGGGGTTACTCAGAGAGACGCGGGCCTGACGCCGGATGAAAACCGGGCCTAACGAGAATTTAGTTCTCGTTGTGGCAAAGAGTCGGGCATGCCCGACGCCTACCCGCGCCAAATGTGGCAATGGCACGACCGTAGGAGCCGGGCATGCCCGGCGTTCCGTGAGCCTAGCGGTATCTCGGGCGAGAAACAGCTCAGAAAGACACCTTCAAGACAAACTGCAGAATGCGTGGATCGAACGCAGCTTGCACCTGTCCGTAGGTCGCGGAACTCAGATTCGTGCTCATCGTGCTGAAACTCGGCTGTCCGGCCGGTGAAATCCCTCCCACGAAGTTCGCATGATTGAAGACATTGAAAGCCTCCACTCTGGCCTGCAGAGAGTACCGCTCTGTAAACCTGAAGATCCGGCTCAGAGCCACGTCCGCGTTTACCGTGCCGGGCCCACGGAGCGCATTGCGTCCAAGGGTGCCGTACGCGCCGAGCGCGTTAGGCTGAAACGCCTGGGGGTTCAGCCATTGGACGCATGGAGCGATGGTACAGGCGCGGCTCGCGGGGTACGGATTCGTCAACACTTGAACCGGCCGGTCCTGGCCCAGCCCGGTGAGGGAATTGTCCTTGCCGACCGTAGTTCCCACCGGCTGACCGCTGGCGGCGTGAAACAAGGGGGCGACTTGCCAATCGCTCAACAAACGGCTCGTCCAAGGGCTTCCCCCTTTTACCTTGCTGGTCGCCGCCAGCGAAACATTGAAATTGTGGCGGGTGTCGAATACGCAGGGGCCCCAATCGGCATGCCGATTGAACGGCTGGGAGTTGGCCGGAGTTGCCAGCGCGGCGCCAAATTCCGTGTCGGAGACGCAATAAGAATCCGTATAGTTCATACCGAAGGTAAAGCCGTGGCTAAAGCGGTGCTGCAACGACAACAGCATGCCCTGGTAGTGAGCCACGGCTCCGTCATCGCTGGTGTTGATGCTGGAGTAAGCCGCGCCCAAAGCGGGATTCGCCTGATAGAGAATGCGACGCTGATCGGTGTTGGACGTGGTGGAGCAGGTAGGGTAGTTGACGCCGTTTATCGTGCAGGGGCCCAGACCCTTGTACACCGCAGGATTGATCTCGCCATTATTGCTCCAGATGTGAGTCGACTTGTTGGCCAGATAGCTGGCCGAGGCCAGCCAGTTACCGATTTGCCGCTGATAGGTGACATTCCACTGCGCTACGTAGGTGGGTTTGGGGTTGAGCGGCATGTTCACGTAAACGCCGGCCGTGGGGAACAGGGCGTTCCCGTTCTGGGGAAACGGATTTCCGCCGGGATAGCCCCGCCAGGGATCTGAAAATCCGCCGATCGGGTTGGGCGTATTGACATTGGTGCCGATGGGGGCGTTGGTTGTCTCGCGCTCGTTGAACCAGGTTTCCACAACGTCGTAGAGAATTGCGCCGCCCACACGAATCGTGTCGCGGCCGTCGCCGTGCGGATTCCAGACCAAACCGACACGCGGGGCGAAATTCGCTTTTTTGGCGTTCCACATGGCGTCGGGAATTCCCTGGTCGCCCTTAAAGAACAGTCCGGCAGGGGCGTTATTATAGACCTTGCTGAACTGACCGCCGTAGAATCCGGCGGTGCTGAAGGAAGTGCCGCGTCCGTACTTATCCGGATCGGAGAACATCGGCTCCCAGCGCACTCCGTAGTTCAGCGTGAAGTTCTTTGTAACCCGGAAGGTGTCCTGGGCGTAGAAGCTCATGATCCAGGTCCGCAGATCGTCGGGGGTGGCGTTGGTCTGCGAGAAGGCACTGGGACGGCCGATCAGGAAATCGGCGAGGCCGAGGCCGCAGTTGGAGCATCCCGGAGAGGCGGTTGAACCGGTGAGGGTGCCATTGAAAGTGAAGCTGCCGTTCTCCTGGAAGCCGGAGACGGTATTGTTCTGCACCCGCACGAGATTGCCCCCGAAGGCCATTTGATGTTTTCCGCGGATCAGGTCGATATCATCAGCCATCTGAAAGGCGTTGACGTTGAAGTGTCCCGGCGCGCAGGTCCCGCAGAAGGTGCTGAAACCCCCGGTAACGGCGGTTAGCAGAAAATTCGGCACCGCGCTATACATATTCACTCCCAGCATGGTGGGATTGACCTCAATACCGGTCGGGCCGCGGTCGTCACGCCGGCGGTTAAAGGTGAAGTGAAAAGCGTTCAACAGTTGCGGGCCGAAGGTATAGTTGTCGCCGATGGTGAGCGACTGCGCCCGCTCGTAGTTGCCGGGCGCGGTGGTGGTCAGGATATTCTTGCCGTCGAAAACCGGCGGATTCTGGTACTGCGCCACGAAGTACCGGCCGTACAGGTTGTGCTTCGAGTTCTGCACCCAATCGACACGGCCGATGAACTGGTCTTCGTCGCCAGTCGAGGGAATGCCATAAGTGACCTTGCCGCACACATCGGCCGCGGATACCGGCAAATAGCTCTGGGTGATCTTTTGAGCGATCGGGTTGAGCAGGGAGGCCGGAATTTGATTGCCGGGGAACGGCTGGCCGGCGCTAAACAGGGTCAGCGGCCTGCCGCTGGATTGACACGGGCCCGAGGTGAGCCCGCTAAAGTCCCCCCTGAGCGATTCGGCGGTGGGAACGTGGGTGATTAACTGCGGCGGAGTGGACCGGTTGCGGGTACCCTGAAATCCTCCGAAGAAGAACAGCTTGTCCGTCATGATCTTCCCGCCGGCTGTTCCTCCGTATTGATTTCGTTTCAAGCTATCGTGCTTGGGGGCGAAGTAATTGCGCGCATTGACGTTGCCATTGCGCAGATACTCGAACAGATTTCCGTGAAGTTGATTCGACCCGGACTTGGTGACTACGTTGACGGTGGCGCCGGGGTGTATCCCAAACCGGGGCGAAACCGCGCTGGTCTCGACGCTGAACTCCTGGATCGCGTCGGGGAAGGGAAACGGCAGGTTCACGTTGGACATGGCATCGGTGTTGTCGCCGCCATCCAGAAGGTAGGCCGTGCCGTTGCTCTGGCCTCCGGCTACCGAGATCCGGGTCGAGCTGGCGTACGTCTTGCTCCCGGTGTCGCCCGCATCGCCGTAGGAGGACGCGCCCAGGGCCAGGATCAAACTCGTTGCCTGGCGTCCGTTCAGCGGAAGCTCGTTGATGCGCTGGTTGTCGATCACTACCGAGATCGAGTTCTCCTTGGTTTCGACCATGCTGGCCGCGGCGCTCACCTCAACCCGCTCGGTGATGGAACCGACTTGCATGACGACGTTGACCTGAATGTTGTTGTTCACTTGGAGAACGAGGCCGGATTGCACATAATTCTTGAAGCCGTTGGCCCTGACCTCGAGCTTGTAGGGACCGATGGGCAGGTTGGTGAGAAGATAGTGCCCGCTGGTGTCGGCCACGGTGGTCCGCTCCAGCCGCTTGTTGGTCTCCGTCATGATGACCTGAGCCCCCGGCAAAGCTCCGCCGCTGGAGTCGGTTATAGAGCCACTTACTTCAGCTACTGCTACGGCCTGCGACCACGCGGCTGATGGCAGCGTAATGACGATCAGGGTAAGCGACAGCAGGAAGGCTGCCGGCTTCGACTTGGAAATACGGCCCATGGACTTCCACCTCTCTTGGTTGTGCTTCAGTTGCGACCCGGTGCGATCTATGAGCAACTATAGTCGCAAGAATGAGGTTTGTCAACGCACGCTGTAGCGATATTGTGTAACAATATCGCCGGTGGCCAGTTCCACGAAAACATGTGGAATCGACGGAAGCAAATCAGGCGCCGAGTATGGCATAATTCGAGCATGACCGCCACAGTGATCAAAAGCGAGCCGAAATCGGAAGGGATCGCCACGCCGCGGAAGAAAAAGCCCAAGGAGCTTGCGGTCATTACCGAGTGCTGCACGGGTTGCGCGGGCTCGCCGGCCTGCGTGCCGTACTGTCCGGTGGCGGACTGCATGTACTGGGTTCCGGACGAGGATCATGCCCCGTTCGGGCGCATCGAGGTGGATCCCGTGTTGTGCATCGGCTGCAAGAAGTGTGTCAGCAAAGGCCCGGATGGCGCATTCCTGGACGGCTGCCCTTGGGACGCCATCGAGATGGCGCCGATCGAAGAAGTCGAGGCCGCGATTGGCTTCAAGATGACCGTATGATCCCAAACCCGAAGTTGACACGCGCCCAAGTCTTCCGTTATCATTGAAAAGTTCGGGAAAAGTTTGGGCGAGTAGTCTTCTGCTCCCGCGCTACCATCTCCGCGATCGGAGATCCGGCTGGGAGCCGGTCCCGAGGTTTCCGAGGATTTTGCGCCTCTGGAAGCATGGACCTGTCCGAAGGAAGTTTTCCTCGCAAGAAAAGAGCAGCTTGAAGTTTAGAAATATGTAGTGCAAAAGCTGCTTTCAGTAGTTCTGGCCGTCGATACCCGGATTGCGATTAATTTGGCAGTCCAGTGATGCCGGCAGGTCAAAAACGTAATTTACTCACGAAGAGGAAAGTTCGTGCCTACATTTAATCAATTGGTGCGCAATGGGCGCAAGCCGCCTCGCTGGAAGACTGCGAGCCCGGCGCTGCAGAGCTGTCCGCAAAGACGCGGTGTCTGCACGCGCGTGTATACATCGACTCCCAAGAAGCCGAACTCCGCGCTGCGAAAGGTCGCGCGCGTGCGGCTCACCAACGGAATCGAAGTGACCACCTACATTCCAGGCGTGGGACACAATCTGCAGGAGCACTCGATCGTGCTGATTCGCGGAGGCCGCGTAAAAGATCTGCCCGGCGTGCGTTATCACGTGGTGCGTGGCGCGCTCGATACAGCGGGTGTCGCCAACCGCAAGCAGAGCCGCTCAAAGTATGGGGCCAAGCGGCCCAAGTCGTAGGGTTTAGGTTTAAAGCATGCCACGAAAACGACATATTGAAACGCGCGAAGTTCTGGCGGATCCGATTTTTAACTCGACGCTGGTGGAGAAATTCATCTGTTCAATGATGTGGGACGGCAAGAAGGCCGTGGCGCAGAAGATTTTCTACGATTCGATGGACAAGATTCGCGAGCGCTCCGGGGACGACCCGTTGAAGCTGTTCAAAAAGGCCGTCGAAAACACCAAACCGCTGCTCGAAGTGAAGACCCGCCGCGTAGGCGGCGCCAACTACCAGGTTCCGATCGAAGTGGCGCAGAACCGCCGAACCAGCCTGGCCATCCGCTGGATTGTGACCAACGCCCGGTCGCGCCCTGAAAAAGGAATGCCGGAAAAGCTGGCCAACGAATTGAACGACGCCGCGAATATGCGCGGAGGAGCGATTAAGAAAAGGGACGATGTCCACCGCATGGCGGAGGCTAATAAGGCCTTCGCGCATTATCGGTGGTGAGAAGCGTTCGGCCCTCAGCCGTCAGCGCTCAGCCTGTTTGCTGATCCGCTGGAAGCTGAGCGCTGCAAGCTGAGAGCTTATATGCCACGAACGGTACCGCTCGAACGGATGAGGAATATCGGAATTGCCGCGCATATCGATGCCGGCAAGACCACCACTACCGAGCGGATCTTATATTACACGGGGCGAACCCACAAGCTGGGTGAGGTCCACGAGGGCACTGCCACCATGGATTGGATGGAGCAGGAGCAGGAGCGTGGCATCACGATCACGTCCGCCGCCACAACTTGTGAGTGGAAAGATTTTCAAATCAATATCATCGATACCCCCGGTCACGTGGACTTCACGGCCGAAGTGGAGCGCAGCCTGCGCGTGCTGGACGGAGCGGTAGCCGTATTCGACGCCGTGGCGGGCGTGCAGCCGCAGTCGGAGACGGTTTGGCGGCAGGCCGATAAGTACAGCGTTCCCAGGATCTGCTTTATCAATAAGATGGACCGTGTGGGAGCGGATTTCTATCATTCCGTGGACACCATCGTCGACCGGCTGAAATGCCGGCCCGTGCCGATCCAGCTTCCCGTCGGCGCCGAAGACCAGTTCAAGGGCGTTATCGACCTGGTGGAGATGAAGGCGCTGCTGTGGCTCGATGAGACGCTGGGGGCCGAGTACAACATCGTCGAGATTCCCCCTGATCTGCTCGAGCGCGCCAAAGAGTACCGCGAGAAGATGATCGAGGCCATCGCCGAGTTCGACGATGAACTGTTTGCCAAGTTCATCGAAGGCGAAGCGCCGGCCAACGTCGAGATCAAGCGTGGTATCCGCAAAGCGACCATCGCGATGAAGATTTTCCCCGTGATCTGCGGGACGGCCTTCAAGAACAAGGGTGTCCAGACCATGCTCGACGCGGTGATCGATTACCTTCCCTCCCCGCTCGATATCCCCCCCGTGCAAGGGCACTCGATCGACGATCCTACTAAAGTCGTCCTGCGCCAGGCGTCGGACAAAGAGCCGTTTTCCGCGCTGGTGTTCAAAATCATGACCGACCCGTTCGTCGGCCAACTGGCATTTTTCCGCGTGTACTCGGGCCGGCTGGGGTCGGGCGAATCCGTATTTAACGTCGCCAAAGGCCGCAAGGAGCGCATCGGGCGGTTGCTGCGCATGCACGCCAACAAGCGCGAGGATATTCAAGAGATCATGGCGGGCGAGATCGCCGCCGGCGTCGGGCTCAAGCAGACGACGACCGGGGACACGCTCGCCGCCGAGTCGCAGCCGATCGTGCTCGAGTCGATGACCTTCCCGGAGCCCGTGATCTCGGTCGCCGTCGAGCCGAAGTCGAAAGCAGACCAGGACAAGCTGGGTTCAGGCCTCGCGCGGCTCGCGGAGGAGGATCCGACCTTCCGCGTCACCTCGGAC
>Ga0066710_100008152_pt1 | contig 10128 bp, 11 predicted proteins | sample GraSoiAngelo_159_FD_79666 | JGI IMG/M metagenome (GOLD analysis project Ga0066710, IMG submission 79666) | Grasslands soil microbial communities from the Angelo Coastal Reserve, California, USA - 14_1009_16_40cm | ecosystem: Environmental > Terrestrial > Soil > Grasslands | place: USA...
CGCTCGGATGTCCGCAAACGTGGTTTCCTACGGGGCGCATCCGACCAATGGGAGGATGCGCGCGAGCTGCTTCGCTCGCCAACCCAAGGCTTCGCTCGCAGCGCCACCCGTGACGGAAACCGAGGACACTCGCGCTCGCCGCGCCCTGCCCGCGACCTTGGGAAGCCTCGGTGCCGACGCGCTACGCGACTAACCTGAGAGATTGGACGCTTCGTACCGGTACCGCTTGTCGAAGCGGGGTGAGCCACTGCGCGAGGGGCGCCTGTGGCGCAGCCGGCGAAGCGGGCGGCGCGGCCGAGTCGGCGGCGTTGGGTCGACGCTCGCGGCCGCGCCGGGATCTCCCGCTTTGACGACGTGGGTGCACCACGTCGAAGCCCTGAGCGCAGTGGCTCACACCGCTTGGAAACTAGCGCGAAATGCGAAAAGGGCACCGACCCGCGGTGCCCGAGACCTCGTTCGAGAGTTTCGAAATGTCATGGCGCGTGATCGGCGACCACGTGGATCAAGTTCTGTCCTTGATGCACGATCGCCAGTCGCCAGGCGTCGAACGTAGCATCGCTCGCAACGAAGGGCGTTTCGAAATGCTGCATGCTCGGCGTGTGGATGTGACCTGAGGGTCGGTCGCGCGACATCGCGACGTCACCCTGTGCGCATGTGCTGCGGCAAGTAACCGACGAGGTCGGGGAACACGTACACAATAACCGTCGCGGCGATCATCAGCAGGAACATCGGAAAAGCCTGGCGCGCGATCCACGTGATCTCCCTGCGCGTCATGCCCTGCAGAACGAACAGATTGAACCCAACCGGTGGCGTGATCTGCGCCATCTCCACCACGAGCACGATGAAGATGCCGAACCACAGTAGATCGATGCCGGCTTTCTGTACCGTCGGCAGCACAACGCCCATCGTCAGCACGACCATCGAAATGCCGTCAAGGAAACAACCGAGGATGATGTAGAACACTGCCAGCGCCGCGAGCAACGCGAACTTCGATAGCCCCAGGCCGCCGATCCATTCGGCGAGCCGCCGCGGCAAGCCGAGGTAACCCATCGCGAGCGTCAGAAACGCCGCACCCGCGAGAATGAGCGCGATCATGCAATAAAGCCGTGTGCCACCGAGCAGGCTGTCGCGAAACGTTTGCCAGTTGAGCGAGCCCTGCGCGCCGGAAATCGCCAATGCGCCTACGACGCCGAATGCTGCCGCCTCGGTAGCGGTTGCGAGCCCGGTATAGATCGATCCGAGCACCAGCGCGATCAGAAGCACCACGGGTATCAGATATCGCGATGCGTGAATCTTCTGCAACAGCGTGGTGTGCTCGGCAATGATCGGAATCTTTCCCCGATTGAACAATGCCCAGATCACGATGTAACCCGAGAACATGAGCGCGAGCAACAAGCCGGGTAGAACGCCCGCAATGAAGAGTTGCGCGATCGACACGTTCGCCGAGATGCCGTAAACAATCATGATGATCGATGGCGGTATCAGCAGCCCGAGCGTGCCCGCGCCCGCGAGCGTGCCGACCGTGATCTCTTCCGGATAGCCGCGATTCTTGAGCTCCGGAAGCGTCATTTTGCCGATCGTCGCGCACGTGGCAGCGGACGAGCCTGATACCGCGGCGAAAATGGTGCAGCCGATGATATTGGTGTGCAGCAGACGGCCCGGCACGCGCTCGAGCCATGGCGCCAATCCCCTGAACATGTCTTCGGAGAGTCGCGTGCGAAAGAGAATCTCGCCCATCCACACGAACAGCGGCAGCGCGGTCAGGGTCCACGACGATGTCGTGCCCCAGATCGTCAGCGCCATCGCGTCGCCGGCCGAACGCGGCGAGAAGACCTCCATCGCCATCCATGCCACGCCCAACAGCGCAAGACCGATCCAGACTCCAGCACCAAGCAGGATGAAAAGACCCGCAATGAGCGTTACCGTGACGACGAGGTCCATGATCCTGGCTTTACTCGATATGCAACGGTTCGGCGTCGTGCTTCGGTTCGACGCGGCGGCCGCGCACCTCGAGCTGGAACTCATCAATCATTGCAAGGGCGAAGATGACCGTGCCAAGCGCCATTCCCGTCTCGGGCAGCCACAGCGGTGTCGCGTCGTTGCCGGTCGAGATGTCGTGCAGCGTAAAAGAGAGCCACGCCAGGCGAACGCTGAACCACGCCAATACGATTGCAAGGAGAACGGCGATGCCGATCGCGATCAATTCGAGCAATTTGTGCGCGTGTCCCTCGAGCAGCCGCGACACGACGGAGACGCGGATATGCTCACCGCGCTTCAGCGTATGCGCGAGCGCGAGAAAACCGCTGCCCGCCATCAAGTAACCGGCATACGCGTCGGAGCCGCGCACCTGGAAGTCCAGCAGGCGCCCGAAAATCCCGAGGAGGATCATCACCAGCGTGCCTATCAACAACAACGCCGCCAGATAAGCGGCAGCGTCGTAGAGAGCGTCGAGCGCGCGGCGCACGGCGATCGACGATCACATCTTCTTGTAAGCGTCAACGATGGCCTGGCCCTCAGTCCCGGCCTGCTTCACCCATTCCGAAGTCATCGTCTCGCCGACCTTTTTGAGATCCGCGGTGAACGTCGGCGACGGCGGCGCAACCGTCATTCCGTTCTTTTTAAGCTGATCGAGATACCACTTCGCTTTTTCTTCGGAGAGCTTCCAACCGCGCGATTCCGCCGCGGCGGCGGCCTTCAACACCGCGTCCTGCTGCGCCTTGTCGAGCGCGTCGAAGGCCTTCTGATTGACGAACACGACGTTCTTCGGCACCCACGCCTGCGCATCGTAGAAGTATTTGACCTGCTCCCAAGCCTTGGAGTCATAGCCGGTGGCGGCGGACGTCATGTTGGCGTTGACGGCGCCCGTCGCCATCGCCTGCGCCAATTCCGCCGCCTGGATCGTGACGGGCTGCGCGCCGGCAAGCTCCGCAATCCGCGACGTGGCCGGATTGTAGGTGCGCATCTTCAGGCCCTTCATCTCGGCGATCGTATTGAGGGGCTTGTTGCTGTAGATGCCTTGCGGCGGCCACGGCACGGCGTAGAGCACTTTCAAGCCCTGCTTCGCGAAATGCTCGTCGAGCGCCTTGCGCGACGCTTTCCACAGCTTCTCGGCGTCGGCGTAGCTGGTGGCCAGAAAAGGCACCGAATCGAGGCCGAACAACGGATCCTCGTTGGCATAGGCGGAAATGAGGATTTCACCGATCTGCGCTTGATTGCTCTGCACTGCGCGCTTAATTTCATTCGCCTTGAATAGCGACGCATTGTTATGCACGGTGATCTTGAGCTTTCCGCCCGTCGCTGCGTCCAGATCGGCCACGAACTGCGCGATGTTTTCCGTATGGTAGTTGCTGGGCGGATACGCAGTGGGCATGTCCCACTTCGTTTGAGCGCTCGCGAGACCGCACAGCGCGAACGCCAAAATGGCAACGGCTGCGCGCGCCGCGAGACGCAAACGATTCTGCGACATGGCAAATCTCCTCGACACGAAAGCGGACGATTCCGGGAAAGGCGGTTTGAGCATTTGAGACCGCAATGGCCGAGTGGCCGTTGCGCGCGACGGATCGAACTCTGCACCTGCGCTTTCCGCGTTGCAAATGCTACAAGCTATAAATAATATGTCAAGAAACTGCTGACACTTTATGTTTAGGCTTGTTTTTAACATTTGTAGGGTCAGACTCGACTTTCGTCGCGATCTCCGGCTTGTCCGCTCATGCGAATGAAAGTCGAGTCTGACCCTACTTTCCAGCCGATGGGCGATCGTTGCCTCATCATCGAATTCGAATCACGCGTCGATCCCGAGATCAATGCGCGTGTGCGCTCCGTCGCCCGGCACTTGCTCACCCATCCGATCGAAGGCGTCGTCGACATCGTTCCCGCATTTACGACGGTGGCGGTCCACTACCGTCCCGAAGCCGTGCGCGATGGTCCTCCGAGCGAATCGCCGTACCGGCGTTTGTGCCGCTCGATCGAGCGCATCCTCGCCCAAGGCATCGCGCGTACGGACGTCGGCGCGCGCGTCGTCGAAGTGCCGGTCTGCTACGGCGGCGAGTTCGGGCCCGATCTCGACGAAGTCGCCGTTCAATGCCATCTGACGCCACAGCAAGTCATCGCTCTGCACGCTGCTTCGCCGCACCAGGTGTATATGCTTGGCTTTGCGCCCGGATTCCCCTACCTCGGCGGTCTCGATTCGCGGCTCGAGACCCCCAGACGTTCGACACCTCGCACCAAAGTTCCGGCGGGCAGCGTCGCCATCGCGCGCGAACAAAGCGCAATTTATTCGATCGAGACTCCCGGCGGGTGGAACATCCTCGGCCGCACGCCGCTTAAGTTGTTCACGCCCGAAACCGTCCCGCCTTGCCTGCTGCAGCCCGGCGACAACGTTCGCTTCGTGCCCATCTCGGCGGAGCAGTTCAACGCCATGCAGCAAAGTCGTGCATGAGCGTTCACGTCATCAAACCCGGCGCCTTGTCGACGTTGCAGGACCTGGGACGTTTCGGTTATCAACGCTACGGCGTCATTGTCGACGGCGTAATGGATGAGTGGTCGCATCGTGCGGCCAACATTCTCGTCGGCAATCCCGAATCGGAAGCTACGCTGGAAATGACGCTCGTCGGACCGACTCTCAGATTCGACGATACGACTTTGATCGCCATCTGCGGCGCCGATTTGTCGCCGCGCATCGGCGAGCGCGAGGTTCCGATGGACAGACCCGTGCTGTTGCGGGCGGATACGCAGCTCGAATTCGGCCGCCGGCGAACGGGCTGCCGAGCCTACCTCGCCATCAAGGGGGGGTACGATGTCGCGCCGGTGATGGAAAGCAAAAGTACTTATCTGCGCGGTGGTTTTGGCGGTTTTCAGGGACGCGCGCTGCGAAAGGACGACACGATCGCGATCGGGCGCAGCGATGCCACGAACCCCTATCGATCGCTGTTGCGGATGCTCAGTGCGAACGACGATCCGTTTTGCGCACCGCCGTTTGCGCTCAGGCCGCGAAGCGTACCCGACGCGACCGCCGCGCAATCGGTGCGCGTTGTCTCGGGCCCGCAATGGCAGCGATTCCCGGACGCCGCGCAACGAGAATTCCTCGATTCGGAATTCGCCATTACGCCGAGCTCTGACCGGATGGGATATCGGCTACAAGGCGCTAAACTTGCACCGCGCGAGGCAATCGAAATGATCTCGGAAGGCGTCTCGTTCGGCACCATCCAAGTTCCGCCCGACGGCAATCCGATTATTCTGATGGCAGACTGTCAAACGACCGGCGGTTATCCGAAAATCGCGCAGGTCGCGAGCGTCGATCTCCCGCGTCTCGCACAGATGATGCCGGGGCAAACCGTGCGCTTCGAATTGATCTCGCTCGACGAGGCGCAGCGACTTTATCTTGCGCGTCAACATGACTTTGCGCAGGTATTGCAGTCGGTTTCGCAGCCGCAGCAGGAATCGTGATGGCGCGTATCGATCTCAATTGCGACATGGGCGAGAGCTTCGGCGCCTATACGATAGGCAACGACATCGCCATTCTCGACTTCGTCAATTCGGCCAATATTGCCTGCGGCTTTCACGCCGGCGATCCGCCGACGATCCACAAAACAGTCGAGGCGGCGCTGGCAAAAGGCGTTGCAGTCGGTGCGCATCCGGGTTTTCCCGATCTCCAGGGCTTCGGACGGCGATCGATGGCGGTGAGCGCGAGCGAAGCCTACGACATGGTCATCTATCAGATCGGCGCCGTCGCCGCGTTCGCGCGGGCGTTAGGCGGACGGCTCTCCCATGTCAAGGCGCACGGGGCGCTCTACAACACGGCGGCGAAAGATCAACGGCTGGCCAACGCCATCGCCAAGGCCGTGCACGATTTCGATCCTCGATTGATTATGTATGGTCTTGCCGGCAGCGCCATGATCGAAGCTGCCGAGGATGTCGGGCTGCGCGCCGCCAACGAAGTGTTCGCTGATCGCACCTACCAGGATGACGGCTCGCTCACGCCGCGAAGCCAGTCGAACGCGATGATCGAGGACGAGGAGACATCGGTCGCGCAGGTCAAGCGCATGGTGACCGAAGGCATCGTGCGTTCGGTGAACGGCAACGACGTTCGCGTTCGCGCCGACACGCTGTGCATTCACGGCGACCAACCCAACGCGCTGGCCTTCGCCAAACGGCTGAGGACGGAGCTTGAACGTGCCGGCGTCGAGATCAAGGCGCTATCCACGACGTAGCGGATACCGATGACCGAGATAGGCGTAGAAACCGAGGCCGCGGGTATAGTCTCGAGGATCGAGCACGGTGAAGGACAGCACGTCGCTCGCGACGAGCCGATCGTGTTCGTCGAAATCATGAAGATGGAGATCCCCGTTGTGGCGCCCGCGGAAGGCAAGATCATCAAGCTGCTCGTCGCAAAGGGCGATGCGGTCACCGAGGGCCAGCGAATCGCGATCCTGGAAACGCCGTGACGTCGCGGTCAGAGCGAGGTCGCGGCGCGCGCGGCTTGATCGTAGAGGCCCGATAGCGTCCGGAGAAAGCGCGCCAATTCGCCCAGCTCGAGATTTTCCGAATCGTCTGCACGGAGACTCGAAACGAGGCAGGCCTCGCGTATCTCGCGGTAACGTTGAATGTAATCCTGGCCCTTGCTCGTCGTGAAGAATACGACTTCCTTGCCGCGCTTCTCCGATTTGATGACACCGAGCGAAACCAACTTCTTGAGCGAATACGAGACGACGTGCGTATCCTCGATATTGAGCATGAAGCTGATGTCGCCGAGCTTCTTTTCGCGCGCACGATGATTGACGTGGTGCAGAAGCAGCACGTCGAGCGTCGTCAAGTCCTTGATGCCGGCCGCGGCCATGCAACGCACGACCCAGCGATTGAAGGCGTGGCCGGCGATGATCAAGCCGAACTCGAACTCGGACAATTCCCCGCTCTTCTCCGACACAAGGTGTGCCGAGGAGACGAGGAGCTCGGGCGCTGGGGATCGAATGCGCGCCGCGCGCCGGCTCTCCGTTTTCGCCAACGGCTTGGTCGTGCGGGATCGCGGTTGATCGGCCATGAGCGGTGACGTCGATAGATTGCCGACATGGTATTTAATGGTGTCGGCGTTTGCAACGTGACCACGGGCGAACGCGCGCAATTTGTGACGCCGGTACGCCTTGCGGCGCCGGCGGGTACGACTCTGCTGTGGTGGTGCTCGCTCGCGTACGCGCCGGGCAACGCCGATCTCACCGATTGGCTATCCGATAATGAGCGCGCACGCATGCAGCGTTTCGGCCATGAAACGTTGCGCACGCGTTATTTGATGGGACGGGCGTCGCTTCGTTGGGTGCTCGCACAAACGATGGGCGTTACGCCCGAAGCGGTGCCGATCGAACGCGGTCCGCGCGGCCGTCCGCAACTCCCAGGCATGATGGACGTCGATTTCAATGTGTCGCACACCGCGGAGGTCGCATTGATCGGGATTTCACGCGAAGCGCGCATTGGCGTCGACATCGAGCGCGCGGACCGCGTGATCCAGTCATCAGGACTCGCGCGCAGGATTCTGACCGACCGCGAGCGCGCAGCGCTGCCGGCGAACGATGACGCAATCCGCCGACGAATTCTTCGGCTGTGGACGTGTAAGGAGGCGCTTGCGAAGGCGACCGGCGATGCGATGTCGGCGCCGTTTGGGCGGCTCGATATCGCCACCGACCCGGCGTTGAAGCTTGTCGATGGGCCACCGCCTTACGACCCGCGCGATTTCGAGCTGTTTGCCGCAGGGGTGCCCGATGGATATCTTGCGACTGTTGCGCTATGGCGTCGTTACAACGCCGGCTCGAAATTAACCGCGACCCGATTGCACGCGGAACGCGAAGCGCAGCGGAAGGCGTAGAGTCGCTCCTGTAATTCGCGCCGAGGCCCTGCGGCGCTCATGGAGGACACGTGAAAAGAATCGTTTGCCTCGCGCTCGTGTTGCTGTTGACTGCGTGCGTGCCGATCGGTGTTCGGTGGCAGAACCTGCCGTATAGCGCCAACGATGCGGCTGCTTCAGTAGGTCGCGTCTAAGGAGCGGCCGCAGGCTTCGCCGTCGGCTCCGCTGAAACGGTCGGGCGTTTGATCTTCCATTTCTTTTGCAGCCACAGCCAATCCCACGGACTGTCGCGAATGTCGCGTTCCAGGTTCCGCGCGTATCGCTCGACGATCTGAATGTCTTCAACCTCATCGTACGGCGGTTCCGCAATGGTGGATAGATGCACGGAATAGTAGCCGCGGCCAACGCGGCGCATCTTGACGTACAGCACCTTGGCGTCGAGAAATTTCGCGATTTTGCCCGCCCCGACGAAAAACGCCGTGTCCTGATTGAGGAAGCGCGTCCAATGGCGCGGGTCGTTCTTGTGCTTCGGCGTTTGATCGGCGATCAACGCATAGGCCCGGACCTGCTCGGCGCGGCTCAGTAGATCGTAGATGAACTCGTTGCGGGGAATGAGCCGGCTTCCGAAGCGGCATCGCGCGTCTCGCAGAAACGCGTCGAGTGCAGCCACACGCTGCGGTTGGTAAACGACGTCGATCTCGATCCCGAAGTGCACGCCGGCGGCAAGCAGCAGCCACTCCCAGTTCCCATAGTGGGCGGTCAACAAGACGACCGACTGCTTCGCATCGAAGCAGCGCTGTACGAGCTCCGGGTTTTCGATCGCGACACGCCGCTTGATCGCGGCCGCGCTCGCACCGAATCCCCAGAACGCTTCGACGAGCGTGTCGGCCAGATTGCGGTACGAGCGCCGGACGATGACTGCGCGCTCGTTCGCGCTTTTGTCCGGGAACGCGTTGCCGACATCGCGCTCGCAGTCGTCGCGCCGCCAGCGCATCACGTGATACGCGACGAAGTACATCAGCGCGCTCCACGGATATAGCAGCCGGAGCGGTATGCGGGTCAGCAGTCGAAGCAGGAATTGCACGGAGGCGAATGGCGGGCCGTACGCGCGATCATTTAGCGGCGCGGCGTCGGTTCGGGACTATAGCAATTCCGCTGCGTGATCCCACGAGGGCGCTACGTGTCTCCACGCCACGAAGCGCGGCGGGCATGGCACCTCTCTGCGCTCGGATGTCCGCAAACGTCTTCCTGCGGGGCGTGTCCGACCAATGGGAGGATGCGCGCGAGCGGCCGTTGGCGTCGACCCTGTCCTCTCCGAGCAGAGGAGCCTACGCCGCCAACACGGCCGCGCCACCCGCTACGGAAGCCGCGTCCACTCGCGCTCGCCGCGCCCTGCCCGTCGCGCTTCGTGGCACCGGCAGCAACGAGAAAAGTTGCGTCGATGGCGCAGCCGATCCGGAAATCCGGAGTAAAACGGTTGTACGCGCCGCGCCAAGCGGCCATAATGACAACGTCATCGCCCGCCCACCGCCCCAGACAGGAGACCCGTCCCATGCTAAATATCGGTCGTCGCGATTTGCCCCCGAATACCTACAAGGAGCCCGAAAAGCCCCTGGTCAAGCCGCTGCAAGGCTCCTCGCCTATCGCGGCATCAACCGGTACGCAGCAATTCCCGTCCAATGCGCGCGTCACGACGCCCGCCGCGCCCGTCCTGCGCGACAACGTTGCAATGCCGAATTCGCCGGCCGACGCGTCCAACAAAGAGGCTGACGCGAAGATCCCTGCGATCGGCCCCGATACGCCGGGAAGCAAGCTTTGGGTCGGTCCGAAGATCAAGCTCAAGGGCGTCGAGATTTCCGACTGCGACGTGCTCGTCGTCGAAGGCGAGGTCGAAGCCACGGTCAACAGCAAGGCGATGCAGATCGCGCAGCCAGGCACGCTCAAGGGACACGTCACGATCGACGTCGCAGAAGTCTACGGTGACTTCTCCGGTGAGCTGACCGCCCGCGCGAAGCTGATCATCCATGGCACCGGTCGCGTTTCCGGAACGATCCGTTACGGCAAGCTGATCGTCGCCGAGGGCGGGATCCTCAGCGGCGATGTGCAACGTCTGGAAGGCACCGTCGAAAATACGGCGACACGTGCGCCGATGACGGAGCAGACGCCGCTGACGTCGCGACCGCTGCGTTAAGCGCACTGTTCTGACGACCTGCGCCGACCGTCCCATCGGCCGCGCCGGCGCAGCCACGTCCTTCGCGGTCACAGCGAGGAACGGCAACCGCTTACTTCTTGGCAGC
>Ga0066710_100008153_pt1 | contig 10128 bp, 12 predicted proteins | sample GraSoiAngelo_159_FD_79666 | JGI IMG/M metagenome (GOLD analysis project Ga0066710, IMG submission 79666) | Grasslands soil microbial communities from the Angelo Coastal Reserve, California, USA - 14_1009_16_40cm | ecosystem: Environmental > Terrestrial > Soil > Grasslands | place: USA...
CTTCCACCCAGGCCTCGCCCTTCGTTGACACGCTCACTGGCGCGGGTATGATACCCCGCCCGGAGGCTAAATGCAAGGCGATTCAGCGCTTGGACGTGCTCTGGGACTCGTGCGCGAGTTGCGCCAGCGGTGTCCCTGGGACCGAGCACAGACCCCGCAGACACTCCGTCCCTATCTGGTCGAGGAAGCGCTCGAGCTCGATCACGCGATCCAGACCGACGATCCCGAGGCGATGCGCGACGAGCTCGGCGACATGCTGCTCCATCTCGCGTTTCAGATCGTGATCGCCGAAGAGCGGTCGCAGTTCAATGCGGAAGTAGTCACGCACACGCTGGAAGAGAAGATGTGGCGGCGGCATCCGAATCTCTTCGGTGAGGGTCGTGCCGGCCGCGGCGATCACGCCGGGTGGGAGCTCGTGAAGCGGCGCGAGCCGCGCGCCGGCGGGAAGCGCGGCACACTCGCAGGCCTGCCGCCGACCTTACCTCCTCTCCTCATGGCGTATCGGCTTCAGGAGCGCGCTGCGGGAATCGGGTTCGATTGGCCGGATACCAGAGGTCCGATGGAGAAAGTGAAGGAGGAGATCGGGGAGCTCGAGCGGGAAACGGGAAACGGGAGACGGGAAAGGATCGAAGAAGAAATCGGTGACTTGTTGTTCGCGGCCGTGAATCTCGCGCGCAAGCACGGCGTCGAGGCCGGTCAGGCGCTCGAGCGCGCGAATCTGAAATTCCAGCAGCGATTCGAGAAGGTCGAGAAGCTCGCCGAGGAGCGCGGCTTGGAGATGGGCCGCGCGTCGCTCGAGGCGCTCGACAAGTTGTGGGACGAAGTGAAGGCTAAAGGCGCTTAGCTGGAGGTATCATTGGCTTGGCATGGCCGCGCGAATGCCGGCGGCGAGTGCGGTCACATCCCCCTTCAGCAGGCCACGCCACCCCACCGGAGAGCGCGCCAGAGACATGACGTCCATCTTCGTGATCGGAATCCCGTTGATCGTCATCGCCATTCTATAGACCACGTGCACCGTGTCGGCGCCCTCGTTCACGTGGCCAAGGACCTGCACCTTGGCGCTCCGCAGTAATGCGGCGACATCGGCGTCCTGCGTCGTCATTCGCATCAACGACGCGAAGACGGTCGTATCCGAAAGCGCTTGCGCCTGCTGCACCGTGGTGACGCCGAGGAGCTGTTGCCGAATCTGGGCCCCATTGGGAGCCTCAAACACGCCGGAGAGCAGCTGGCGCATCTCCTTGAGCGCATTCTGATGCATGAGCGAAGCCATCCCGTTCCAGTCTGCCGCGCGCATCGCTGCGACGAAACGTTCGGTCACCTGCTCCGGCGTTTCCACGGTCTGCGCCTGCGCCGGGCCTGTCTGAGCCGGGGTGGCCTGCGCGTGGGGAGCGCGGGCGGTGAGTGCTGTGAGCAGTACGACGGCCATGCACGCACGCATACTACCTCCGGCGATGACGGGATTCGCGCCTAATGTTTGCCTTCAAACTGCCGCCTCATGTAGGTCATCGGAAGAGTGATGTCGAAGTGAAAGGTTCTCTTTTCTTGTGTGTCTTGGTGGATTGTTTCCAGAATATCACATGGCCGAGTGCCACATTTACCCAACGACTGCATACCGCTCTGGTAATGATTTATGCCGAGTAGGGCGTACTCCTCTGCCACCGAAATGACCACATAGGGTGAATCAACGGTGCCCGCGCCGCTCTGCATGGAGGAGCGGCAGAAATCGAGAACGATTCATCGGCCCTCCGATTCAATCGGATAACATCCTACGCCCGGCCTTCGATCCGTTTCGTGATCGCCTCGGCGGCGGCGTCCGCGATATCGAGCATCGCGCCGACCGCGGCGCGAATGGTTTGGATCAACTCGAACAGCACAGGCCGGCTCGGTGCTGGAGTACGACGCTGCGGTAGCCGGACCGGCTCGCGCGGTGGCGGCGGAGGAGCATCGGTCCCCACAGCTGTCGGTGGCCGGCGTGCAGGAGGGACCAGCTCCCCTTTCGCCTGCGTTGGACGCTCCAACTCCTCTTCAGGAGGTTTCGGTTTACGCGGCTTCTTGTCTTTTCCCATGAGTCAGCCCCGCCTATCTGATGACGCTTGTGAGAGAGTCTTGCACACACGCAAGTCGAGTCGCATCGGCCGATCCTCTAGCTGCCAATCCGCCGCTCTTCCCGAGCCTTGCTGAGCAAACGCTCCGCGAAATCAAGCCGCTCCTGTGTTTCTGCCAGCTCCTGTTGGAGGTCCTCGACACGACGTTCAACGGCCTCGAGGCGCTCGGCGGCGTCGGCCGGTAGCGATTGAGGACGAGTGGCACGCAGACGAGCGAGCCTGAGAACCGTGAAAGCGGGAATCCCCACGAATATCAGGAGCGCGGCAAGAAAGACAGGTGGTTCCATGAGGCCTCTCGCTAAGGAAGATTCATTCCCTAATCTACGGAGCTCCACGAACCCGCGCGGCTTGCACGACATGCCACAGCGCTACGGAGGCGAGGGCTCGTGTTCTCCCATCCTGATCCACGATCCCCAGCTCACGTTCTGCGTGGCGCAGATAGCCTGCGACGTCCGCTGACGAGCTTCCTGCCTCGACCATTCCCTTGATGGCGGACACATAGGTGCGAAGCGCCGGTCCATCCGCAACCGGATCCTTTTGCAGGTAGATCGCGAGCACCCGATTCAGCTCAGGCTCGACCGGCTGGCCGCGATCAACCCAATTACCCGCATCTCGTCGAGTCATATGAGGTACACCCCTCCCACGATCAATCCTTATACGGATCGAACTCATCCGCCCCGGCCATGACCACGATGAGCGGCCGCAGCGTATGCAGCACCTCCACGGTCGCTCCCTGAGCCTCGAGCACGTCCGGCAAACGGCGATACACGTGCGGGCTTTCGTCCGTGCCGCCGCCGCGCAGCAACACGCCCTTCCTCTGCACCCACTCGTGCATCATCTCGCGCGAGATCGCGCCCGGCTTGAGCACCTTGCCCTTGCGCGTGCGCTTCCCCGCGGCCGCCGTGCGGCTCATGACGCGCCCCGCCCCGTGCACGGTCGAGTACAGCGCGCGTGCCTGCAGCTCCCGCGTCGCCGCGTCGGCCGGCGTGGCGCCCTGCAGAATCACGGCGTTGTCGCCCATCGAGCCGCCGACGAACCCCTTCTGTCCCGGAAACGCCGGCGTCGCGCCCTTGCGGATGACATAGAGCTTCTCGCCGCTGTGCTCTTCGATCCAGGCGAAGTTGTGATGGTTGTGCACCAGCTCCACCTCGCGCCCGCCAAGGATCGAGACGACCTTGCGCGCGACCCATTCGCGGCCGGCGTAGGCGTAGCGGCCGGCGAGATTCATGAGCTGCCAGTACGCGTCGCCGATCGGCGCATGCACGTCGAGCAACACCTCACGCTCGGGCGCGCGCTCGCCCCACTGCTTGTTCTGCGACAGCGCAAGAAACCCGTGCGCCACGCCGTAGCCGAAGCCCCGCGAGCCGAAGTGCACGCCGACCCAGACATGGTCTTCCTCATCGGCGAACAGGTCGACGTAGTGATTGCCGCTGCCGACCGTGCCGAGCTGCTCGCGCGCCTTGGCGCGCAGGCGATCGCGCTCGTGCCTGTCCGGCACCGCGTCCCAAGCCGGATCCTCGAAAAGCGGATCGTCGGTCGGCGCGTCGTCAGCGCGGTTCCTCAAACCCACACCGAACGACAGCGACGCCTGGATCTCGTCGGCCAGCTCGCGCAGCCGCGCCTGGATCTGCGGCAGCTGCAGATCGGTGCGGATCGCGGCGTTGCCGCAGGCGATGTCGAAGCCCACCCCTACGACCGAGACCTTGTCGCGGTACGCCGCCACGCCGCCGATCGGCATGACGTAGCCCAGGTGACCGTCCGCCATGAGCGCGGCCCGCTCGGCGCGGCTCGCGACATCGCGCAGCTGGTCCAAGGTGTTGGACTCATGCGAACCAAAGATCTGAGTGTGAGTCATTGTGTTGTGTTCCCACTCTGAAGAGTGGGCCCAACAAGACACTGCCCTTCAAGGGCAATGATTCACTGGGCCCATGCTTCAGCATGGGAACCTAATTGGGCGGGACCTATTCTAGGGCCACAACCGGTACAGTGTCCGCGGGAAAGCGATGGCCTCGCGGATGTGCGGGATGCCGCAGATCCACGCGACGGTCCGCTCGACGCCGAGTCCAAACCCCGAATGCACGAACGTGCCGTATTTCCGCAGATCGAGATACCAGGAATACGCCTCTTCCGGCAGCTTCTCGGCGCGAATGCGCGCGAGGAGCTTGTCGTAGTCGTCTTCGCGCTGGCTGCCCCCGATGATCTCGCCGTAGCCCTCGGGCGCAAGGCAGTCGTTGTTGAGCACGGTGCGCGGATCAGCCGGGTTCTCCTTCATATAGAAGGCCTTCACCGCCTTGGGATAGTTGTAAACAAACACCGGCCGGTCGTACTCCTTCGCCAGCGTCGTCTCGTCATCCCCGCCGAGGTCGCGGCCCCACTCCATGTCGGTGCCGAGGCTCTTGAGCTTCGCGACGGCGTCGGTATACGAGATCCGGTGGAACGGCGCCTGCACGCGCTCGAGCGGCGCAACATCGCGTCCCAGCTCGCCGAGATCCTGTTTGCGCTGCTCCAGACAGCGGCCCACGATGTACGAAACAAAATCCTCCTGCAGCCGCATGTTGGCGTCGGAGTCGTTCCACGCGACTTCGGGCTCGACCATCCAGAACTCGGTCAGATGCCGGCGCGTCTTCGACTTCTCGGCGCGGAACGTCGGGCCGAAGCAATACACTTTGCCGAGCGCCGCCGCGGCGGCCTCGACGTACAGCTGGCCCGTCTGCGCGAGATAGGCCTTCCCCAGATCGAAGTAGTCGACGGAGAACAGCGAGCCCGCATGCTCGCCGATCGAGCCGGTGAGTATGGGTGTGTCGACCAGGGTGAAGTGCCGTTGATGGAAGAAATCGCGAATCGCCTGGATGACCTCGTGGCGCACGCGCGCGATCGCGACCTGTTGCTTCGAGCGCAGCCACAGATGGCGGTGCTCGAACAGGTACGCGATCCCGTGCTCCTTGGGCGTGATGGGAAAGTCGGGGCTCGGCCCGATGATCTTCAGGTCCGAGGTCTGCAGCTCGACGCCACCCGGCGCGCGCGCATCGGCGCGGACGCTGCCCGTCACCTCGAGTGAAGTCTCCTGAGTAAGTTTCCCGAACGCGTCCCAGACTTCCGGAGCGACGTCTTTCTTGGAGATCACCGCTTGCAGGTAGCCCGTGCCGTCCCGTACGACCACGAACGCGATCTTCCCGCTCGAGCGGGTTGTCGCGACCCAGCCGCGGACGGAGACGGTCTCCCCGGCGTGTTGCGGAAGCGCTTCGATCCAATGACGTTCGGGCATAGGCGCGGCATACTAGTGGCGGGCCTTTTCAGTGTCAACGCGATAGTTGCGGCTTGCGCGCCGAGCATGAAAACCGGCCCGGCGCGGCAGGAATCGGGCTGGCCCGCCTACCTGGGCAATCAGCGCCACGACGCGGGCGCGCGCGAAACGCTGAACCCCGATCCCCGGCCACTGTGGCATCTGGGCATGGGACGCGGCGTGCGCGGCAGTCCCGCGCTGGGTGAGACCGTCGTCGCCGTCGGTACCGCCGACCGCAACCTCGTGCTCGTCGATCGCGCGAGCGGCGAAGTGCTGTGGCGGTCGCACCTCGACGGCAGCGTCCGCTCCGGCCCGCTCCTCGACGAAGACCGGCTGTACGTCGCCACCGAGTCACAGCCCCAAGGCCGTGTCTACGCGGTCCGGTTGCGCGATGGCCGGCAGCTGTGGCGCACTCAGTCCGGCAGCGTCACAGCTCCACTCGCTTTTGACGGCGAGGCGATCTACGCTGCCACGGAAGACGGGCTGGTGCTGCGCCTCGAGCCGGAGCACGGCAAGGTGCAGTGGCGCCGCCCGCTCACCGGCGCGGTGCGGGCCGGACCACTCGTCACGCCCAACGGACTCGTCGTGACCACGACGAGCGACACGCTCTATCTGCTCGACCGCCAAACGGGCGCGGTGCGCTCACAGCTGTCGCTTGCGGGCGCCGTGCTCGGGACTCCCGCAACCGACGGCCGCCGCGTCTATCTGGCCACGACGAACGGCCGGATCGTCGCCGTCGATATCGCATCATGGAGCGTGACGTGGGACCGCGCGGCCGGCGATGCGGTCTACGGCGCGCCGGCGCTCGTCGCCGATACTCTGTTCGTGCTCGCGCGCGACGGCCGGCTCTGGATGATTCCGGTCGACGCTCCGGACGCCGCCACGAGCCACACGCTCGACATCGTCGCCACCGCGGGACCCACCCCATTGGCCTCCGGTGTCCTGGTCGGGAGCGTCAGCGGCGAGGTGTTGCTGGTCGATCCCACGAGTGGCGCGATTCGCTGGCGGGCGCAAGTCGCCGGTCCCATCGAGGAGCCGCCGCTCGTCCGCGACCGGCAAGTGGTGGTGATCGCAGGCAGGGGCAATATTCATACGTATCGATGATGCGCGCGCCGGTTTTCGTCTTGCTGATAGTGTGCGCTGCCGCTCCAAGGCTCACGGCGCAGCAGCGCGATCTTTCAGGTCAGCGCGAGTCGTTCCAACGTGCCGTCGTGCACAACGGGAAATGGCTCACTGCAGCAAGCGTCGCAGCCCTGATCGTCTTCGCCCAGCGCGAGCACAGCCAGTCGCGTCGCGAGTGGAGCGCGCTGCTCGATATCTGCCGGTCGGCGCAGGACGCCTGCGCACTGGGGCCGGACGGCCGGTACGTGCGGAGCGATGCCGAGCAGCTGTATCAGCGCTCGCGTGCCTTCGACCGGCGAGCCAATCGGTGGCTGCTGGGCGCCCAGGCGGGTCTGCTCGCCACGACGGCGCTCTTCATTATTGACCAGCATCGCGGGGAGGGGCCGGAGAACATCCCGTTCCCCTCGGCGCTGCAGGTTGGGGTGAGGTTCCCGTTTTGAGCTCGGCTGACCCCGGGCCGCCGGCCCGGGGTTAGCCCACCCGAAACAGCTCGAAGCCCCGCTCATAGCGCGTCACAATCCGTTCGCGATAGGCAGCATGCTCGCGCCGCTCGAGCGCGGGATCGGTGGCGATCATCGCGGCGGCGGCGGTGCGCGCGGCGTCGAGCAGCGGCAGGTCGGTCTCGAGATTCGCATAGCGTAGCGGCACGCCGCCCGATTGCCGCGCGCCGGTGAGCTCGCCCATGCCGCGCTCGTGCAAATCGAGCTCGGCGATCTTGAAGCCGTCCGTGGTTTCGCAGAACGCCTGCAGCCGCCGCGCGGCCTCCGGAGAGTCGGACAGCAGGATGCAGTGGCTGGCCGCCGCCCCCCGCCCCACCCGGCCACGAAGCTGGTGCAGCTGCGCGAGCCCGAATCGCTCGGCATGCTCGATGAGCATCACCGTGGCATTCGCGACGTCGATGCCCACCTCGATCACGGTCGTGGCGACGAGGATTTGCACCTGGTTGTCGCGAAAGGCGCGCATCGTCGCATCGCGCTCCTCCGCTTTCATTTTCCCGTGCACCAATCCCACGCGAAACTCCGCAAACGTCTTCGCGAGCTTCTCGGCCATCGTCGTGGCGGCCTTGAGGTCGGCCCGCTCCGATTCGTCGATCACCGGATAGATCACGTAGGCCTGACGCCCCGCGGCGCACTCGCTGCGGATGAACTCGTAGATCTTTGACCGGGCCGCATCCGTGCGCAGCGCGGTTTTGACCGTGCCGCGCCCGGGCGGCCGCTCCCGCAGCTGCGTCACGTCCAGGTCGCCGTAGAGCGTGAGCGCGAGCGAGCGCGGGATCGGCGTTGCCGTCAGCAGCAGGACGTCGGGGGCGTCGCCTTTCTCCACCAGGGCGGCGCGCTGCTCGACGCCGAAGCGGTGCTGCTCATCGATCACCGCGAGACCCAGCTTGCGGAACGTGACCGACTCCTGAATCAGCGCGTGGGTCCCGACGACGATGCGCGGCGCGCCACTCGCGATGCGCTCCCGGACGGCCGACTTCTCCGCCGCACTCATGCGGCCCAGCAAGAGCTCCGGGCGGATCGCGAGCGGCTCGAGCAGCCTCGTCAACGTCGCGCCGTGTTGCTCCGCCAGGAGCTCCGTGGGCGCCATGATCGCCGCCTGATAATCGTTCTCGGCGGCGAGGAGCATCGCGAACAGCGCCACGACCGTCTTCCCCGTCCCCACGTCACCCATCAGCAGCCGGTGCATGCGCAGCGGCGCCGTCATGTCGTCCGTGATTTCGCGGACCGCGTGGCGCTGGTCGCCCGTCAGCTCGAACGGGAGATGTTCCTTGAGCCGTGTGGTGAGCTCGCGCTTCAGCGTGAACCGAATGCCGGCCCGTGAGCGCTTGGCCAGGTGACGGGCGCGCGCCTGCACCAGCTGCTGATCGAACAATTCGTCGAACGCGAGCCGGCGTCGCCCCAGCTCGGCGTCTTCGACCTTCTTGGGCCTGTGCATCAGTTCGAGCGCGGGACGCAGCTCGATCAGGTGGTGCGTCGCACGGAACGCGGGGGGATGAGGATCGGTCACGAGCGGCAGAAGCTCGTTCAAGTGCTGCTGCACGAGCGCGCGAATCTGCCGATGGGTGAGACCTTCGGTCGCCGGATACACGGGGAGCACAAGACCCGGATTGCTCTCGTTCTCGTCGTCCGGCTCGGCGAGCACGATGAACTCGCGGGGCACGAGCTGCTTGCCATGGTAGTAGCGCACCGGTCCGGTCACGAGCAGCAGTTGTCCCTTCTTGATCTGCCGCTCGAGGAACGGCCGGCCCGGCCAGGCGCACTCGAGGAGACCGCTGTCGTCCTTCAACACGGCGCGGAACACGCGCAGTCCCCGCCGGGTGGGCAACACCCCCGAGCTGACAACGCGGCCGACACACGTCACATCCTGCCCAATCGCGGCACGCGCCAGCGGCGTGACGGTCGTGGCATCGAGATAGCGATGGGGAACGTGATACAGGAGATCCCCTACGGTGCGGATGCCGAGTCGCTGCAGCGCCTCGGCGCGCTTGGGGCCAACGCCCTTGAGGAACTTGACCGGGGAGTTGAGCTGGAGCTTCACCCGCTCACCAGTCGGTGCGCGAACCGGACGGGATCGAAAAGCTCGAGATCTTCGAGCGTCTCACCGGTCCCGAGAAAGCGGATCGGCACGGGGACCGCACGACGCAGCGCCACCACACTCCCCCCCTTCGCTGTGCCGTCCAGCTTCGTGATCACGAGCCCCGTGAGGGGCACCGCCGCGGCAAACGCCTCGGCCTGGCGGACGGCGTTCTGTCCGATCGTCGCATCGAGCACAAGCAGCGACTCGTGCGGCGCGCCGGCCCGTCGCTTTCCCACCACGCGCACCACCTTCTTGAGCTCTTCGCGCAGGCGCTCATCGGTGTGGAGCCGCCCGGCGGTATCGACGAGGACGGTGTCGACGCCCCTGCTCAGGGCCGCCTCGACGGCATCGAAGGCGACGGCGGCGGGATCGCCGCGTTGCGATGCTCCCACGAACGGTGTGCCGAGGCGATCGGACCAGACTTTGAGCTGCTCGGTGGCGCCGGCGCGGAATGTGTCGGCGGCGGCGAGCATCACGCTCCGTCCTTCGTTTTGTAGCCGCTTGGCGAGCTTTGCGACCGAGGTTGTTTTTCCCGTGCCGTTGACGCCAAAGATCAGAATAACCGTCGGTGGCTCCGGGGCGTGCGCGAGCGGTGCCGCCGCCGGACCCAGCTGCTCGACGACGATGCGTTCCAGGCTCGCCTGATCGACCGTGTCAGCACGACTCAGCTTTTCGACGGTCTCGTTGGTCGCCGCCACGCCGAAGTCCGCCTCGACGAGCATGCGCTGTACTGCTTCGAGCGTGACGGTGTCCACCGCGCCGCCGGTGAAGAAGCGACCGACTTCCTTCCAGAGGCCCATCAGGGCAATCCCTGGCGCCGGCGCAGTGCCCATTCGGTCGCCAGCGCCGCGATGGCGATGAGGAACAGCCACCAGCGGTCGCGCAGACCGATCGACGCGAATCGCGACGTCGCCTCTCCCGGCTGCGCGCTGAGTCCCGGCACATGCGGCAACCATTCATCAGAGTATGTCTCAACGGCCACGACGCCCTGCTCTGGTCCCCCGCTCAATGCGTACCGGTAGACGCCAGGCGGCAGCAACA
>Ga0066710_100008154_pt1 | contig 10128 bp, 7 predicted proteins | sample GraSoiAngelo_159_FD_79666 | JGI IMG/M metagenome (GOLD analysis project Ga0066710, IMG submission 79666) | Grasslands soil microbial communities from the Angelo Coastal Reserve, California, USA - 14_1009_16_40cm | ecosystem: Environmental > Terrestrial > Soil > Grasslands | place: USA...
ACGGCACGGGCCTGTTCAATCTGATGCGGCAACTGGGGGGCAGCGTGGGTATCGCGCTCTCAGCGACGCTGGTCCAGCGATTCACGGCAATTCACCGCGCCGATCTCGCCGCGAACATCACGCTCTATGCGGAGGCCACGCGGGAGCGGCTCGGGGCGATCACGCAGGCGTTCATCAGCCGCGGTGACGTTCCGGCGCTGGCGCAGACCAAGGCGATCGGGTTCTTGAACGGCATCGTCACCACGCAGGCGAGGGTGCTTTCATTCGAGCAGCTGTTCCTGCTTTTCGGGATGGTCTTCGTGCTATCGCTGCCGCTCTTGTTGCTGATGCATAAGAGCAAGGGAGGGCCGGGTGGAGGAGGAGGAGGGGGGGCCCATTGAGCGGCGTCCGTGTCGGCGATCTGGCGCCTGACTTCACGCTCCCGGACCAACTGGGCGAGCAAGTGCGCCTGGGTGATCTCGTCGGGAAGAAAAACGTCGTCCTTTACTTCTATCCAAAGGACGCGACGCCGGGGTGCACGGCTGAGGCGCGCGCGTTCCGCGACGCCTACGACACGTTCACGGCCGCCGATACAGAAGTGGTCGGCGTCAGCTCCGACTCCGTCAAGTCGCACCAGCGGTTCGCGGCGAAGCACGATTTGCCGTTCAAGCTGCTGAGCGATCGGGATGGGGCGGTCCGAGCGCTGTACGGCGTGGAGCGGACTCTGGGTATTCTGCCCGGGCGCGTGACGTACGTGATCGACCGTCAGGGGATCGTGCAGCACATGTACTCGTCGCAGTTCGCCGCTCGCAGGCACGTGGGCGAAGCACGCAAGGCCGTGAGGTGCATGGATCGATGACCACGCGTCAGATGTTGGCACGGCTCGGGATCGTGGGCGGGGTCTGGACGCTCCTCAACGTCTACGTCGGCAGTCACGTACTCGACCCGACTGCGTTGAGCGGACTCCCGCGGATAGTCGCCTGGGGGGCAGTGTTGCTCGTGGCGTCGCTGCCGCTCGTCGCGATGGTGACCGCACGGAGCGGCGGTCGCGGCCCGCTGATGCGTGTGCTCGACTGGGCGGCCTACTCGGCGCTGGGGCTGTCGTCGCTGCTCATCGTGTCCTTCTTCGTCACCGATCTCTTCCGCCTGCCCGCCACCGCCAGGCTGGTCCTGGTCGTTGTGAGCGGAGCCGTCTTGTTGACGCTCATCGGCATTGTACTCGCGCGGCGGCCTCGGGTCGTTCGCGTGACCGTCCCCATTGCCGACCTCCCCAACGATCTCGCCGGCTTCCGGATTCTGCAGCTGAGCGACCTGCACATCGGGCCAACGATCCGGCGTCCGTTCGTGGACGCTGTCGTGAATCGTGCCAATGCGCTGCGGCCGGATCTCATCGCCGTGACCGGCGACGTGGCCGATGGGCTCGTGCCGGAGCTGCGCGAGCATGTCGCGCCGCTCGGCCGCCTGCGGGCGCCGCACGGCGCGTACTTCGTGACGGGTAACCACGAGTACTACTGGGACGTCCGCGGTTGGACCAACGAGCTCGAGCGTCTCGGCATTGCGGTGCTTTCGAACGAGCATCGCGTGGTGGAGCGGGGATCGGGCCGGCTCGTGATCGCAGGCGTCACGGATCTCTCGGCCACTTCCGATCCGGCCGCCGCCGTGGCTGGCGCGCCCGTCAGTAACGTCCGCGTGCTGCTGGCGCACCAGCCGCGCAGCGCCTTTGCCGCGCAGGCGGCCGGGTACGACCTGCAGCTCTCGGGGCACACCCATGGCGGGCAGTACTTCCCGTTCAATCTCCTCGTGCGGCTATTCCAGCCGTTCGTCGCCGGACTGCACCGCCTCGAGTCCATGTGGTTGTACGTCAGCCGGGGCACTGGGTACTGGGGCCCACCGCTCAGGCTCTGCGCGCCAGCGGAGATTACGGTGCTGGAGCTGGTCCCCGCCTAAGCACAGCCGGCCATCGCCGCGGTGACCAGGAGGGCGCGCACGATGCCGAGCGCGCCCTTGTCGTTTTCGTACCACTCCGTCGGCAGGTGCGCATCACCCGCGCGGCCGCCCGCACCCAGTGCCACCGCAGGGACGCCGAGGGCGATGGGGACGTTGGCGTCGGTCGAGGCGCAGGCCAGCTGGTGGTCGTGGCCCACGGCCCGCGTCGCAGCCACAGCAGCCTGCACCAGCGGATGCGTGCGGGGCGTGAGTCCCGAGGGCCGATCGCCCACGCGTCGCACGTCGATCGTGAGCGGTGCAGTACCGGGCATGCGGCGGCGATTCTCCTCATCGAGCGACTGGGTCAGGATGGTCTGAACCGCGGTGTCGAGTTTCTCGAGCGCGCGCGGCTCTTCACTGCGCAGGTCCAGATCGAACCACGCCTCTTGTGGGATGGAGTTGAGACTGGTCCCGCCCCCAATTCGCACGACCGAGTGCGCGGTGCGCGGTGAGTGGTGCGCGGGTAGGCTCGCTATGTGATGGATCGCTCGGCCGATGGCGTGCGCGGGGTTGGCGACACCGAACGCGGCCCACGAGTGGCCGCCGGGGCCGTGATACGTGACGCGGTAGCGCCGGGCGCCCAGGGCGCGATGCACGATGCGCTCGATGCCGGCGCCGTCCAGGGCGATAAAGGCGGACGGTCGGACGGTCGGACGGTCGGACGGACCTAACAAATGGCGGACCCCACGGAGATCGCCGCTACCCTCCTCGCCTACGGTCGCGGCGAACAAGACCGGTCGCCGCGTTTCAACCTCCGCCCGGACGAGCGCCTCGCCGATCGCGACGAGTGCAGCCAGACCGCGCGCGTTATCGGCGATGCCGGGACCCTCGAGTCGCGGGCCGTGGCGCGACACGGAAACATCGAGCTCAGGTCCGAAAACCGTATCGAGATGCGCGCTGAGCACAACGCAATCGTTTCGCGATTGCCGTTTGCCGCACCAGCCACGCACGTTGCCGACAGCGTCGATCGTGATCTCGTCCAGCCCAGCCTCACCGAACATTTCCGCCACCCGCGCGCCGCGCGCCCCTTCCGCCCCGGTTGGGGCGGGAATCGCGGACAACGCAGCCTGGCGGCCGAGCGTCGTTTCGTCGGAGCGCTCGATGTGCGCGCGCGCGGTGCGCACGCGTTCGCTTAGAAGGACGGCGTCGATCATGTCAGCAAACTATGACTTTTGGGGCGGGTTCCTGCAACAGCTTGACCTAGCTTAGCGTGCGCGCGACACTAAACGCATGGAGGAGCGCGAGCTTATCTACGACTGGAACGGCGCGGGCGTAAACGGCAGCTTCGATTGGACGCGCGCCCGGGTTGATCTGAACGACGAGACGCTGCGCGATGGCCTGCAGTCGCCGTCGGTCACGGATCCGTCGCTCGACGTCAAAAAGCGGCTGTTGCACCTGATGGCGGACCTCGGCATCGTGGCCGCCGATATCGGCCTGCCGGGCGCCGGTCCGCGCGTCGTCGATCAGGTGCGGGCGCTCGCCAAAGAGATTCGCGACCACAAGCTTCCCATCGCCCCCAATTGCGCCGCCCGGACCGTCATCGCCGATATCGAGCCGATCGTCCGCGTTTCCGACGAGGTCGGGATCAAGATCGAAGCCGCCACCTTCATCGGCTCCTCCCCGATCCGGCAGTACACGGAGGATTGGACGTTGGACCGCATCGTTGCCGCGACCGAAGAGGCCGTCACCTACGGGGTGAAGCACGGCCTGCCGGTCATGTACGTCACGGAGGACACAACCCGCGCCCGGCCCGAGACGATCAAGGCGCTGTATGGTGCGGCCATCACGTGCGGCGCGGGGCGAATCTGTCTCGCGGATACGGTTGGGCATGCAACTCCAGACGGTGTTCGAGCCCTCGTCAAATTCGTCAAAGAAGAAATCGTCAAAAAGAACGACGTGAAAATCGACTGGCACGGTCACCGCGATCGCGGCATGGGGCTGATCAACTGTCTCGCCGCGATCGAGGCGGGCGTGGATCGCGTGCATGCGACGGCGCTCGGAGTCGGCGAACGGGTCGGCAACGCCGAAATGGATCTGCTGATCGTAAATCTCAAGCTCCTCGGCGCGCACCAGGGAGACATTCGCAAGCTGCCCGAGTATTGCCGGCTCGTCGCGGACGCGGTCGGTGTGCCGATTCCCGTGAACTATCCTGTGGTGGGGACCGACGCGTTCCGGACGGGCACGGGCGTGCATGCCGCCGCGATCATCAAGGCGAAGAAGAAGGGCCACAACTGGCTGGCCGATCGGGTGTATAGCTCGGTACCGGCGGAAGAGTTTGGTTTCGAGCAGCGCATCGAGATCTCCCCGGTGTCGGGCCTGTCCAACGTGAAATACTGGCTGGAACGTCACGGCTACGATCCGGAGGACGACGAGGCTTGCCGCATACTCTTCGATGCGGCGAAGCGCACCGACCGGGTATTGTCCGACGAAGAGTGCCATCGGTTGCTGAGCGCATGAGCTTCCGCGATGTCGAGAAGTCGTTCTTCGATCTCCATTGGCATCTGGATCCTGTGGCTGCCACCCAGGCCGGTGTGCCGGGCTACGACGACCGCTACGGCCGATTCAGTCCCGCCGCGCTCGCGCCCCATCTCGCGGCGCTCAAATCGATCGCCACCGCGCTGGAAGGAGCCAATGCCGCCGATCTCGAGGAGGAGATCGACCGCACGGCGTTGCTGAACGAAATCCGCGTCATGCTGTGCCGCTTCGAGAAGCTGAGACCCCAGGCCAAGAACCCTGAATTCTGGCTCTCGCATTTGCTCGGCGGGCTGCATCACCTGCTGCTTTCCGCCGATCGCACGCCTGCCGAGAAGGCGGCCGCGGCGATCGGGCGACTCGAGGACATCCCGGAATTCCTCGAGGATCTCAAGGCCTCCCTGGACGAGCCGGTGCGCGTCTTCGTCGAGACGGCGCTGCGCATGACCGAGGGCGGCCGCCTGCTCGTCAAGGAGCTTGCCGCCGCGCTCGGCGCGCAGGCGCCGATGCACGCCGCGCGACTGACAGCCGCGGCGGAACAGGCGAGCGCGGCGCTGCTCGCGTTCGAGGGGAATCTCGAGCGCTGGCTGGAAATGGGGACGGAGCACTTCGCGATCGGGGAAGAAGCGTTCAACTTCCTGCTGCACTATCAGCACGCACTCCGCGACACGGCGCCGGAGCTGTGGCGCTACGGCTTGCGACTGAAAGAGGAGATCGAGGCGGATCTCGTGCGTCTCGCCACGCGGCTGGACGGCAAGCCGTGGCCGGAGCTCGTCGACAAGCTGCGCGGCGATCATCCGGCGCCGAGCGAGCTGGTCGACGCGTACGCGAAGGAGATGGCCCGCGCGCGCGATTTTGTGGAGCAACGGAAGCTCGCGCCCATTCCCAAGGCCCCGCTAGGAGTGATTCCCACACCGGCGTTCATGCGCCCGGTGATTCCGTACGCCGCATACGACAGTCCTGGGGCCTACAGCCGTGACCGCACCGGCTGGTTCTATGTCACCGTCCCCGATTCGCGCCTGCCGCGGGAGCAACAGGAACGGATTCTGCGCGATCACTGCCGCTACGAGCTGGCCGCCACCGCGCTGCACGAAGGCTATCCCGGGCATCATTTGCAGCTCGTCATCGCGAAAGAGTTGCCTTCGCATGTGCGCAAGAATCTCTGGACGCCGCTCACGGTCGAAGGATGGGCACTCTACTGCGAAGACATGATGGGCGAGGAAGGGTTCTACGCCTCGGACCAGGAGCTCTTCTTCCAGCGCGTGCATCTGCTCTGGCGCGCCATGCGAATCCTGCTTGACGTCGGCCTGCACACGCGCGGCATGACACGCGAGCAGGCGGTCGATCAGATGGTGAACGAGCTCCACGTCGAACGCGGCAACGCCGAGGCCGAAGTGCGGCGCTACTGCGCGTGGCCGGCCTACCAGCTCTGTTACGCGGTCGGTCGGCGCGAGCTGCTCCGGCTGCGCGACGACTTCCGCAAAGCGAAGGGCAACAGCTTCACGCTGCGCGCCTTCCACGACGCCGTGCTACCGTACGGCGGCCTGCCCGTCACATTGATCCGTTGGGGACTCGGCCTGGGTGAGTGATCGCCAGCAGCTCCCCAGGCAGGTCAAGCTGTTCGGTGCCGTTTCCCTTCTCAACGATTTCGCGAGTGAGATGGTATACCCGCTACTGCCGGCCTTCATCACCGGCGTGCTGGGCGGCGGGGCAGTGGCGTTGGGCGCGCTGGACGGCGCCGCCGACGCCGCCGCATCACTCGTAAAGTTCGTCTCCGGCCGGCTGGCCGACCGGGCGTCGCGCCGCGGGCCGCTGATCGTCGGCGGCTATTTCCTTGCCGCCGCCGTACGGCCAATCATCGCGCTCACCGCGGCGGCGTGGCAGGTCATCGTCTTACGGGTCGTGGACCGGCTGGGCAAGGGTCTGCGGACGCCACCGCGCGACGCACTGATCGCCGATGTGACGCCGGCTCCGATGGTCGGTCGCGCGTTCGGGTTGCAGCGCGGGCTGGACCATGTGGGGGCGGTGATTGGGCCCCTGGTCGCCTGGATGGTGTTGAGTCGCGGTGCTGACGTGCGGACGGTTATCCTGGTGAGCATTGTCCCGGGCGTGCTGGTAACGATGCTCGCGGCGTGGGCCGTAACGGGCGGCAACGGGCGGCAACAGGCGGCACGGCCGTTGCCGCCTTCTGCCGCCATTGCCGCCCGTGTTCCGGCCCCGGTCATCGCCATCGCCTTCTTCTATCTCCTCCGCATGCCCGAGACGTTGATGATCCTCCGGGCGCAGGACCTTGGGATCGCGGTCGCGCTCGTGCCGCTGCTCTGGGCGGCGCTCCATGTCGTGCGGTCCTCGACGTCGTTCGTAGGCGGGGCGCTATCTGATCGAATCGGTCCGTCGCGGACGATGTGGATCGGGTGGCTTACGTACGTCGCGCTGGCCGCGGGGATGGGGTTGGCCAGGAGTCCGCTCGCCGCTTGGGTACTGTTTCTGGCCATGGGCGTCGTCGCGGGACTGACGGAGAGTCCCGAACGCGCGCTCGTGTCGGCCGCGACCGGTGGGCGCCATGGCAGCGGGTTCGGCGTCTATCACGCCCTGACTGGCGTGGCCGCGCTGGCCGGCGGGATCGCCCTCGGCGTGGTTTTTCAGGGCACGAGTGGGGCGACCGCGTTTCTTGTAAGCGCCGTTGCTGCTTTGGGTTTGGTGATCCTCTGGCCTTTCTGGATGAGGTTGCATAGGGTTCCCCCGCCATGAGCGCCCCTGCCGCACCCCAGATCCCCAATCCGACCGCCAAAGCTCACCCGCAGGGACGCTATCTCGCCCGTCTCTCGCTGCTCGCGCTCGGCGTCGTCTACGGCGACATCGGGACGAGCCCGCTGTACGCGTTGCAGCAGGCGTTTCACGGCCAACACGGGATTCCTGTAACCCCGGGCAACGTGCTCGGGGTGCTGTCGCTCATTTTCTGGTCGCTTCTCCTCATCGTGACGGTGAAGTATCACGTCGTGATCATCCGCGCCGACAACAAGGGCGAAGGCGGCGTCCTGGCTCTCATGGCGCTGGTGAACGGCAGCCGACTCGCGCGGGGCCTGACGCCCCGCCGACTGATGATTGTGCTCGGCATCTTCGGCGCCGCTTTACTCTACGCGGACGGCGCGCTGACTCCCGCGATCTCGGTTCTATCGGCCGTTGAGGGTCTTTCGATTGCAGCGCCAACGCTCCAGCACGGGGTGATTCTGGCAATCACGCTTGCCATCCTCGTCGCGCTCTTCCTGTTTCAGAGCCGCGGCACGGCGGGAGTGGGCGCGGTGTTTGGGCCGGTCATGGTGGTCTGGTTCGCCACGATCGCGGTGCTGGGGGTCAACGGCATTCTCAAGAATCCCGCCGTCGTCGGTGCCGTGATACCGACGCACGCCATTCGGTTCCTGGCCGATGACCCGGGGCGCGGCTTGCTCGTGTTGGGCGCCGTGTTCCTCGTGGTCACCGGCGGAGAAGCGCTATACGCCGATCTCGGGCATTTCGGCCACACCGCGATTCAGCTCGCGTGGTTCACGATTCCGTTGCCGGCGCTGATGCTCAACTATTTCGGTCAGGGCGCGCTGCTGCTCACGAATCCGGAAGCTGCCGCCAATCCCTTCTATCTTCTCGCGCCGCCGCAGCTGCTGATCCCGCTCATTCCACTGGCGACCGCCGCCGCGATCATCGCCTCACAAGCCGTCATCTCCGGCGCGTTTTCTCTCACGCGCCAGGCGGTGCAGCTCGGCTATATCCCACGCATGGAGATCGAGCACACGTCGTCGCGTGAGATCGGTCAGATCTACGTGCCATCGGTCAACAAGCTGCTGGCGGTGCTGACGATCGCGCTGGTGTTGTACTTCCAGACCGCCAGCAACCTCGCCGGGGCGTACGGCGTCGCGTTGTCAACCCTCATGGCCCTGACGACGGTGATGTTCTACGTGATGAGCCGCGAGGTATGGGGCTGGAGCTTTGCAAAAGCCGCTGCTGTGTCGGGGTCATTCCTGATCGTCGATCTGACGTTCCTGCTGGCCAACTCGCTCAAGATCTGGCATGGCGGGTGGGTGCCGCTGGCGATCGCGATCGCACTGTACTTCGTGATGATCACCTGGAAGAAGGGCCGAGAGATTCTCGCCAAGCGGATGATGGAGAAGACCGTCCCGCTCAAGCTGCTCCTCGCCGATCTTGCCGCCGAGCCTCCGATCCGCGTGCCGGGGACCGCGGTGTTCATGTATGGCAGCTCGGACGGCACGCCGCCGGCGTTGGTGCTCAATCTCACACACAACAAAGTGCTGCACGAGAAAATCGTGTTCTTGACCGTGATGACCGAGGACGTGCCGCACGTGGGCGGCGAGCAGCGCGTGATGGTGAAGCGCAGCGGGAAAGGGTTCCACAGCGTCGTGGCGCGCTACGGATTCATGCAGGATCCCGACATCAACGAGATTCTGGCGGCGTGCAAAGAGAACGGTCTGAGTATCCCTCTCGAGGGAACGACCTTCTTTCTCGGTCGCGAGACCCTCATTGCCTCGGACCGTCCCGGCATGGCGATCTGGCGCGAGCGGCTGTTCGCATTTATGTCGCGCAATGCCATGAGGGCGACGGCCTTCTTCAAGATTCCGCCGAATCAGGTATTTGAAGTCGGGGCCTACGTAGAGCTCTGATGTGGCTCGGCCCCGGCGAGGGCGACCGTGTCCTTCGCCTCGTCGTACACAAACAGGTCCCCGAACGTCGCCCACCCCACCAGCGTCTGAAACACCTGCTCGTAGTTTTCCTGCGGCAGTCGTATCACGATCGTCTCGAGGATGAAGTCCCGATCGATGCGGTGTTTGCGCTGGCGCCGCAGCACATCATGGATCTCCCTGAACAGCGAAAGCGTGAGGAGCTGTTCGCGCCAGATCGCCTTGCGGTCTTCGGCTGAGGCCTGTGCGAATCGCTTGCCCAGGGGCTCGAGAATCACCGTGCTCTTCGGCGTGTCGACGAAGTTGAGCATCTCCGCCGCCTTCACGACGGCAATGAGATGGCCGAATTCCTTGTTGGCGGCAACCGCGATGCGGAAGACATCCTCCTGGCCGCCGCGGGTCGCGAGGAGTTCCAGCAATCCGACGATCTCTACGGCGGACACCGGGGGGATCGGCTCCAGGAATCCAGGCTCGCGCGCCGCCGGACCCGCCGGAACGTCCGGCAGCTCGCTCCCGGTGATGATGTCGTGCAGCTGATCGACGAGCTGCAAGAACTCGGGCGCACGGTAGTCGCGGGGCCGCGGCAAGTCGTTCTGTACGACCTTGCGCACCTGCGCCGGATGTGCGCCGCCGAGCACGATGATCCGGTCGGCCATGAAGACGACCTCTTTGATGTCATGGCTGACCATGAGAATCGACGACAGGCTCTGCTCCTTCGCCGACCAGATGTCCAGGACCTCCGTCCGCAGCGTCTCCGCCGTGAGGGCGTCCACCTGGCTGAACGGCTCGTCCATGAACAGGATCTCGGGCTCGACCGCGAGGGCCCGCGCCATGCCGACCCGTTGCTTCATGCCGCCCGAAAGCTCGCGCGGATAGGCCCTCTCGAACCCTCCCAGCCCGACGCGGGTGATGCCGCGCTCCGCGCGTTCGGCGATCTCATGGGGGGGGAGCCGCAGGACCTCGAGGACCACTTTCACGTTTTCCGCGACCGTCATCCACGGAT
>Ga0066710_100008155_pt1 | contig 10127 bp, 10 predicted proteins | sample GraSoiAngelo_159_FD_79666 | JGI IMG/M metagenome (GOLD analysis project Ga0066710, IMG submission 79666) | Grasslands soil microbial communities from the Angelo Coastal Reserve, California, USA - 14_1009_16_40cm | ecosystem: Environmental > Terrestrial > Soil > Grasslands | place: USA...
AGCATCGCTGCGGTGGCACCCCAGATGTAACGCTCCCCATAAGGGATGGCGTAATAATCACGGCGAATATTGCCCAACATGCGGAAATGGCGCTGTTGGTTCGTCGGTTCGAGAAGGAACGAAAGCGGCACCTCGAATACGTCGGCAACTTCCACCGGGTCGGGCTTGAGATCGAATGGAGGTTCGATCCAGCCGACCATCGGTGTGACGCGATAGCCCGTCACGGTCTCGTAGTCGGCGAGCCGACCAAGCAGTGTGACGCGCTCGCGTGGCAAGCCGACTTCCTCCTCGGTTTCGCGCAGTGCCGCGGCGCCAACATCGCGGTCCTGAGGTTCGACGCGGCCACCGGGAAAGCTGATCTGGCCCGGATGATCAGGCAGATCGCGGCTACGCTCGGTGAACAGTACCGTGAGCGCGTCGCTGCGGTTGATAAGCGGCACCAGCACCGCGGCGGGCATCGGGGCACCCTGGCGGCCAGGCAATCGAAAGCCGTCGGAGAGGTTACATGCCGAAGTCGGAGGAGGGCGGCCGAGCCGGTCTCGAAGCCAGGCCTGCTGGGCAGCGAGGGAAGGTTCGAAGACGGGTAGCGGCATCGATAAGGACGCGCCGGCGACTGGGCACACTGCGCCCGCCGGTGTCGCACCCCCAGTGATACCGCCCGCCGCGGGCGTCGCACTTTGTCGCGCCGTGATCCGTAGCCGTAGGTCGGGCACGCAGTGCCCGACAGTCACCGTCGAACCGCAGGAGCACGCAGTGCCCGACAATCCTTAGGCCATCTGCGCCGCGTCGTCGAAATGCCGCACGCGGGTGGGCCGCAAGTACGCCATTGTGCCAGGGCTTAAATGCAGCGCGCGGAAGGCGTCGCGCGGCAACTCGACGTTGATCGTCCGCGCATCGCGCTCCAATTCGAACTCGAGGCGAGCCACCGGTCCCACCGTTGCGCTATGGATGAAACGCGCCGCCAGGGCATCGTCGTCGGGCTGGAAGAGCACGGCGATCTCATGCGGACGCACGAAAATAGCCTGGTCGCCGCTTATCGCCGGAAGTCGATTGACGTGGCCCAAAAATTCGAAGACGAACGGCGTTGCAGGATGATCGTAGACTTCGTCGGGCGTGCCGATCTGCTCGATCCGGCCGTGATTCATCACGACGACGCGGTCGGCAACCTCGAGTGCCTCTTCCTGGTCGTGGGTAACGAACACACTGGTCACGTGTACCTCGTCATGGAGCCGACGTAGCCAGCGACGCAATTCCTGTCGTACTCGGGCATCGAGCGCACCGAATGGCTCGTCGAGCAGCAGCACGCGTGGCTCGACCGCAAGCGCGCGAGCCAGCGCGATGCGTTGGCGCTGGCCGCCGGAGAGCTGATGCGGAAAACGATCGGCCAGCCAGTCGAGCTGGACCAACTCGAGAAGCGTGTTCACTTTCTCGCGGATCACCGCGTCGGACAGGCGTTGCCGGCGCGGGCGGACGCGCAAGCCGAAGGCAACGTTTTCGAAGATGGTCATGTGGCCGAACAACGCATAGTGTTGGAACACGAACCCCACCTGCCGGTCGCGCGCATGCGTATCGGTCGCATCCTCGCCGTGAAATCGCACCGTGCCCGCATCCGCAGCCTCCAGCCCGGCGATGATCCTCAGCAGCGATGCCTTTCCGGAACCGGCGGGGCCGAGCAGCGCTACGAGCTCACCCGTCGCGATATCCAGATCAATGTTGTCCACGGCGACGAAGGCGCCGAAGCGTTTGGTGATCGCCAGGAATTCGATGCTCATGCTTGTCTATCCTCGCACGGGGCTTCCGTTCCACAGCGCTCGATGATGAACTTCACCGCCAGCGTAACCAACGCCAGCATCGCCAGCAGCGACGCCACGGCGAAGGCCGCAGCAAAGTTGTATTCGTTATAGAGAATCTCGACGTGCAATGGCATCGTGTTGGTTTCCCCGCGTATGTGGCCAGACACCACTGACACCGCGCCGAATTCTCCCATCGCCCGCGCATTGCAAAGGATGACGCCATAGAGCAGACCCCATTTAATGTTGGGGACGGTGACGCGCCAGAACGTTTGCCACCCAGAAGCACCCAATACCGTCGCTGCCTCTTCCTGTTCGATGCCTTGCGCTTGCATCAATGCAACCAGTTCGCGTGCCACGAAAGGGAAGGTCACGAAAATGGTCGCCAGCACAATTCCCGGAACGGCAAAGATGATTTTCAAGTCGTGATCTCGCAGCCAGCCGCCGAACCAGCCCTGCAAGCCGAACATCAGCACGTAAATGAGGCCTGCGATCACCGGTGAGACCGAGAACGGCAGATCGATCAGCGTGATCAGCAGGTTCTTGCCGGGGAAGGCGAACTTGGCGATAGCCCACGCCGCCGCGACGCCGAAAAGCACGTTCAGCGTTACCGCGATCGCCGTGGCGGTAAGTGTAAGTCCAACGGCCGCTAACGCGTCTGGCTCGACGATCGCGGCGAGGTAAACGTCGAAGCCTTTTTTCAGCGCCTCGAAGAAAACGAAGGCCAGAGGCACGAGAAGGAACAAGGTCAGGAACGTAAGCGCGACGCCGATCAACAGGCGACGCACAGCCGACGACTCGGTGGTGCCTAGCGGATGCGCGGCGCCAAACGCTTGGGCAGGGGAAGTACTCATGAGAGTCTCAGGCTTGAGCACCCAGGCGCTGCCGGCTCCACGCCTGCAGCAGGTTGATGAATAGCAACAGCACGAACGATGCGACCAGCATCACCACCGCGATCGCGGTGGCCCCGGCGTAATCGTATTGTTCGAGCTTGGTAATGATTAGCAGTAGTGTCATCCCGGACACCATCGGCATGTTGCCGGCGATGAAGATCACCGAGCCGTAATCACCCATCGCGCGGGCGAAGGCGAGCGCGAACCCGGTGAGCAACGACGGCATCACAATCGGGAAGATCACCCGGCGGAAGTTCTGCCAACGCGAGGCCCCCAGCGTTGTCGCTGCCTCCTCTAGCTCGCGCGGCAAACTTTCCAGTACGGGTTGGACGGTGCGCACCACGAATGGCAGCCCGATAAACGTCAGCGCGACCAATACTCCCAGCGGCGTGAAGGCGACACGGATCCCAGCCGGCTCGAGCAGACGGCCGAGCCAGCCGTTACTTGCGAACAGTCCCGTTAGGGCGATGCCGGCGACCGCCGTGGGCAATGCGAACGGTAGATCGATGAGGGCATCGATAAATCGCTTGCCAACAAAGCGGTAGCGCACAAGTACCCACGCGACCAGCAGACCGAACATCGCGTTGATCAGGGCTGCCCCCAACGAGGCACCAAAGGTAAGCCGGTACGAAGCAACTACGCGCGGTGACGTTACCGCGGCGACGAACGCTGGCCAGGATAGCTGCGCGGTCTTGATGAAAGCCGCTGACAGCGGTAGCAGTACGATCAGGGACAGATAGAGCAGGGTATAGCCCAGGCTCAGGCCAAAGCCCGGCAACACCCTTTGCCGGCGCCGCCGGTACGTCGCTTTTCGCAACTCCGAGGTGCCGCCAGCGTCGAAGGCACGCGCGATCGAAAAGTCACGGTTGGCGAGGCTCGCTTCCGCGTCGCTGGACAACGCTGCGGGGGTGGCCGTCGGCGCCGTCCGCGTTTCCTTACGCGGCGAACCGATAAGCTCCGCCCGCATTGGCAGTGCCCTCCATGGCAACGCTTCGGGCAAGTTGGCTTAGCAGCTCGAGCCCGGCCTGCCATGGGCCGAAGCCTGAGTCAGCATTGATATGTCCGGCATTGCGGTAACCGATAAAACGGCTGCCCCACCTCGTCGCCAGCGCGCCTGCCTTCAGGAACTTCAGCCATGGATCGTTCGTGCTCGCGACCAATATGGTCGGAAATGGCAGGAGGCCGCGGGGAAGCAGCGGTGTGGCGTCGAACCGATCCGGATCGGCCGGGGCGACCAGCAGCGCTGCGGCGATCCGCACCCCCTGGCTGATCGCCGCGCGCAGCATCGCGAGACAGCCGAAGCTATGCGCGACAACGATCGGCGGCGCGCTTGCTCCCGCGGTCGCGTTCGCGACCGCGCTCGCCCAGGTGTCGAGGTCAGGCGTATCCCAATCGAGCAGCGTCAGGCGTTGGAAAAGGGGATTCTGCTCCTGCCATAGCGTCTGCCAGTGCGCCGCCCCGCTGTTGCGCAGCCCTGGCACGATCAATACCTCCGGACTGGCCAGTGCGGCGCTCGCATCCGCATGTGTAAGGTCGCCAGCAGACGCTGACGCAGGGGTGGATCGAGTCACGCTCGTCTCCTTACTCGGCACTCTTACACCTGATCGCATGTTCCGCCATCGGCAAAATGAGCGTTCTGTGCCTTTTGCCAGTCGACAAACATGCCTGTCAAGTCGAATAATGAAACTGTCTTGAACCGCCGCTCGCTAAGGAGCGCGACTGCAAACGGCGACGACACTACGCGCCATCGGCTTCATTTGCCGGGTTGATAAATCTGGTCGAAGATGCCTCCGTCGGCAAAATGAATCTTGTTGGTCTTCTGCCAGTCTCCCACGATCTCCGCGAGCGTGAACAGCTTCAGCTTGGGAAACTGCGGGGCCGTCTTAGCCGCGACCTTCGGGTCTACAGGTCGGTAGTAGTGCTTGGCGGCAAGCTCCTGTCCTTCCGGGCTGTATAGGAAATCCAGGTACGCCTGCGCGACCTTGCGTGTGCCGCGTTTGTCCACCACGTTATCCACAAGGCTTACGGTGGGCTCTGTGAGGATGCTGCTTGGGGGCACAACGATTTCATACTTATCGGGACCGAGATCTTTGGCACCCAACATGATCTCGTTTTCCCAGTTGATCAGCACATCGCCGATTCCGCGCTCGGCGAAGGTGGTTGTTGATCCGCGTGCGCCGGAGTCGAGCACCGGTACGTTCTTGTACAGACGAGCGATGAAATCCTTGGCTTTCGCTTCGTCGCGACCCGATTTCAGGAACGCATAACCCCACGCGGCGAGGTAGTCCCAGCGCCCGCTACCCGAAGTCTTGGGGTTGGGAGTTACCGCGGATACCCCCGGCTTGACGAGATCATCCCAGTCCTTGATCCCTTTCGGGTTGCCCTTGCGCACAAGGAACACAACCGTCGAGGTATATGGCGAGCTGTTGTACGGGAGGCGTTTTTGCCAATCGGCCGGGATCAGCTTCGCGCGCGTGGCGATCTCATCGATATCGAACGCCAGAGCTAGCGTCACGACGTCGGCTTCGAGGCCATCAATCACCGAGCGGGCTTGCTTGCCCGATCCGCCGTGTGACTGCTTCACGCTGACTTTGTCCCCGGTCTTGGCTTGCCAGTATTTTGCGAAGGCTTGGTTGACGTCTTGGTAGAGCTCGCGGGTGGGGTCGTACGACACGTTGAGCAAACTGATGTCGGCGGCGCCGCTCATATTGGGCACAACCAGCATGAGGGATAGACCCAAGAAGGAAACGATTCGTGCAAGCTTCATGAGGACAGTCCAAAAATGATGACGAGGAGGTGCAGTTGCCGAGCTAGCTCCGGAGGATTCACACCAGTAATTTCGTTTCACGTCCAGAAATAATATAAGCAAGGCAGATAAGACGAACTTCTGGTTATAAGACTAGCGCAAGAAAAGCCGCGTAGCGGCTTCTACATTCCGTTATGTGTTCAGCCGATTGCTTCGCGCCGTATTTCGACTAATGCTTCGACCTCAGTGTCTGCCGCGCGCTCAACCGGCGCGCGGAATTGTGCGCCAAGCAGAATCAAGGCAGGGCCGCCGGACGCGACGTTATCGGCTTGCGGCAGCTCGGCGAGCGTCGTGAATCGGCTGCGGCCCTCGGGAAGGGATGCGCTTTCCACGATCACCACGGGTGTCGTCGCCGGCATGCCGGCAGCTCGGAGTGCGCTGGCGATGGCAGCAGCCTGGCCGGCGCCCATATAAATCGCGCCAGTATCCGCCGCGACGACGCTCTGCGCCCAGTCGCTCGGCTGCTCCCGCTCGCCGACACGCGGGGTTACCAACGCGACGCTACGCGCAACGCCACGTTGAGTGAGCGAGATCCCGAGTTCTGCGCTGGCAGCCAGCGCAGCAGTGATGCCGGGCACGACCTCGTAACGCACCCCCGCCGCTTCGAGCGCGGCAATCTCTTCCTGCGCGCGACCGAACAACATCGGATCGCCGCCCTTTAGCCGAATCACAATCGCGTGTGTGGCGGCGGCGTCCACGAGGCGCTTGTTGATGAACTTCTGCGCGGTCGAATGCTTGCCGCAACGTTTGCCGACGGCGACTTTCTTGGCACGTGCTGCGAGTGCGATGGTGTCCGGATGCACCAGCGCGTCGTGGAAAACAATGTCAGCCTCCTCGAGCAACCGCGCCGCGCGCAGCGTAAGGAGGTCAGGCGCGCCAGGGCCGGCGCCGACGAGATAGACGGTGCCCGTCATGCAACCATTCCTGCCGCCACGGTGTTGTTGGTCGCCTCATCGATGACGATAAAGCTACCGGTGGCGCGGTTGTCGATATAGCGATCAACGAATACCGGCGCCGCTAACGTCAGGCTGATCCGGCCGATGTCATTCATCGCCAGCGTCGTGGGCGCAGGCTCGCGCGCCTGTGTCGACACATTCCACAAATAATCGATGCGGTCGATTCGCGCGCGCACTTCGCGCGTGGTATGGCGCACTAGGTACTTGCGTCGGCTATCGAGGGGCGCTTCGGCGAGCCAGCAAACGGTAGCATCGAGCGTGCGCGCGACCGTCGGGGCAGACCCACTGCGCACCAGCATGTCCCCGCGCGAGACGTCGACCTCATTGTCCAATACTAGCGTGACCGCCGCGTGCAGACCTGCCTGCCGTTGCGAACCGGCGAATGTGCGGATGTCACGTACTCGCGTTGTCCGGCCCGAGGGCAGTATGGTCAGCGAATCGCCGACCGCAATCGAGCCTGATTCGATGCGACCCATGTAGCCGCGCGGCGCCGTGGCCGTCGGGCGGGCGACATATTGCACCGGAAAACGGAACGGCGCGATCCCCAGCGTTTGCGGTAGCTCGGCGGTTTCCAATATTTGCAGGAGTGTCGGACCCTCGTACCAAGGCAAGTTGCTGCCGCGACCGACGATCATGTCGCCCTCGAGCGCGGAGATCGGTACGAAGCGGACGTCATCGATGCCAGTGCGCTCGGCGAACGCGAGGAAGTCGTCGACAATGGTTGCAAAGACTTCTTCCCGGTAATCGACCAAATCCATTTTGTTAATGGCGACGACGAGATGCGGAATGCCGAGCAGGTGAGCAAGTGTCGCATGGCGTCGCGCCTGCGTCACGACACCGTGCCGCGCATCGACCAACAGAATGGCGAGCTGCGCAGTACTGGCGGCCGTCACCATATTGCGCGTGTACTGCTCGTGGCCTGGCGCGTCGGCAATGATGAACTTGCGCAAAGCGGTCGCGAAATAACGGTAGGCAACGTCGATGGTAATGCCCTGTTCACGCTCCGCGGTGAGACCGTCGGTTAACAGCGATAGGTCGAGCGCTTGGCCGCGGCGCTGCGACGTGCGCTCGATTGCCGCCAGCTGGTCGGCCAGGATCGCCTTGGTGTCGTACAGCAGCCGTCCAATCAGTGTGCTCTTGCCATCATCGACGCTGCCGGCGGTCAGGAACCGCAGCACGCCGTGGTCGAGGATATCGAAGCGTTCGATCGCCGACATCAGAAGTAGCCTTCCTTTTTGCGTAGCTCCATCGATGCTTCGTTGGTCTGATCGTCAAGGCGGGTCGCGCCGCGCTCGGTGATGGTCGTCGCCGCCGTTTCGGCGATGATCGCCTCCACCGTTGTAGCGTGGGAAGCTACCGGCGCCGTGCAAGTGATATCGCCAACGGTACGAAAGCGGACCGAAATGTGCTCGACGCTCTCACCATCTCGTGGCGGCGTGAGCTCGGTTACTGGGACCAGCGACTTGCCACGGCGGATGACGGGCCGCCGATGTGCTAGATAAATCGATGGCACGGCCAGCCGTTCGCGGGCGATGTATTGCCAGACGTCGAGCTCGGTCCAATTGCTGATCGGGAACACGCGGACATGTTCGCCGGAGCTCACCCGCGCGTTGTACAGATTCCATAGCTCCGGACGCTGGTTCTTCGGGTCCCACTGGCCGAATGAGTCACGGAACGAAAAGATGCGCTCCTTGGCGCGCGCTTTTTCCTCATCACGGCGTGCGCCACCGATGCAAGCGTCGAAGCCGAACTCGGCAATTGCGTCCAGCAGCGTTACCGACTGGTGGCGATTGCGGCTCTCGGCGGCGTGCGCGAGCAGGACCCGGCCCAAGGCGATCGAGTCCTCGACGGAGCGGACGACGAGGCGCTCGCCGAGCTCGGCGGCACGTCGATCACGAAAGTCGATGACTTCGTCGAAGTTATGGCCGGTATCGATGTGCAGCAGGGGAAAGGGGAATCGCCCGGGCCGGAACGCCTTTTCGGCGAGGCGCAAAAGCACCAGCGAGTCTTTGCCGCCGGAGAAGAGTAGCGCGGGATTGGCGCACTGTCCGGCGACCTCGCGCAGGATGTGGATTGCTTCGGATTCCAGCCAACCGAGATGATGGGCGTCGACCGCCGCTATGGCATTGTCTGCCGCATCTGCCAGCGGCGGCTCTAGGAACGCAGCGTCGGTCATGATGGCGCTCCTACCCGTTCGACGCGCACCGCGATATCCAGTGGCCGGCGGTGTAGCCCGCATTCCTTGTGCTCCGGGTGTTCCCACCACCAGCGTCCCGCGCGCACATCCTCGCCGGGCTCAATCGCTCGCGTGCACGGCGCGCAGCCAATGCTGGGCTAGCCCCTGTCGTGCAGCGGATTGTAAGGAACACGATTCGCGCGAAGGAAACTCCAGACGTCGTCGTCGCTCCAATCAGCCAGCGGATTGAATTTCAGCATGCCATGCGCCGCGTCGAATTCTTCCACTGGGAGATCGCCGCGGGTGATGGATTGCGCTCGGCGCTGGCCAGTGATCCAGGCACCGCGACCAACTAGTGCGCGCTCCAGCGGCTCGGATTTACGAATGGCGCAGCACTGCGTACGCAACTCGATGCTGCGATAAAACGCGTTGATGCCATTGCCGCGAACGTAGGCTTCCAACGTCCGCGCATCGGGGTAGTAGACCTCGATGGGCAAACGGTAATGGTCGCGGACGCGTTCGATCAGCGCGTAGGTCTCGCCCGGCAGGCGACCGGTATCGAGGGTCAAGATTGCGATCGGCAGCGCGTGGCGTGCGATCAGATCGGTCAGCACCATATCCTCGGCACCGAAGCTGCTGGCCAGCGCGGCCGGTCCATGGCGCGCGGCGATCCGCTGCAGCAGCCCCACAGTATCCGCGACACGGCGTTCGGAGATCGTGGCCATGGCTCAAGCCGACGCTGACGACACGTCGCGGTCCGGTGTCACGGCGCGGCGCCGGAACAGAGGTCTAGGCTCACGCACGGTGGACTGGTAACCATTGCTGAAGTCGTCCAGGCCCTTTAACGCATCGGCGATGTCGCGGTCGGCGCGCACGGCAAAGGCGTTGAAGCCGCACTGCTGCAGGTAATAGAGCTGGTCGCGAAGCACGTCACCGATGGCGCGCAACTCGCCGCCGAAACGATGCTTTTCGCGCAATAGGCGCGCGGTCGAATAGCCCCTTCCGTCAGCGAACTGCGGGAAATCGACCGCGATCACCGGCAGCGCGGCGATGTTAGGGGCAAGCGCGTCAGGGTCGTCGCTGGGCTTGAGCCACACACCGATGTCACCGCGCGCGAGTAGGGCGTCGCACTCGGCTTGCCACAGCGCAAGAGGGACAATGGTCGCCACGCCCACCGGTACGTCACCGAGTGAAGCGGCATTGCGCAAGACCGTCCAACGGTCTTCGACGACGGCGCGATCCTTAATGAGTAGCGGCATACACGCGCTCCTTGAATGGCTCGATGCCCAGGCGGCGCACGGTGTCGATAAAGCGCTCGTCCTCATGGCGGCGTTCGATGTAGACGTCGATCAGGCGGGCGATGACGTCGGGCATTTCCTGCGCTGCGAAGGACGGTCCGATCACCTTGCCCAGGGATGCAGCCTCGCCCTGGTCGCCTCCAATCGAGACCTGGTACCACTCTTCGCCGTTTTTATCGACGCCGAGGACGCCGATGTTGCCGACGTG
>Ga0066710_100008156_pt1 | contig 10126 bp, 8 predicted proteins | sample GraSoiAngelo_159_FD_79666 | JGI IMG/M metagenome (GOLD analysis project Ga0066710, IMG submission 79666) | Grasslands soil microbial communities from the Angelo Coastal Reserve, California, USA - 14_1009_16_40cm | ecosystem: Environmental > Terrestrial > Soil > Grasslands | place: USA...
GCCCAGCTGGATAAGGCATGCGTCGACCCGGTCGTCGACGCCGGGAACGTTCGTGACCTGGTACCCCCAGCTCCGAAGCTGCTCGGGCGTCGCGCCGACGAGCGTGTAGTTGCCCGCCGCCCCGCTGCCGATGCTGGTCCCGGCGAACAGGGGGACGAAGTAATTGGAGGCGTTGAGGTAGTCCTTCCCCCAGGAGATGGTGAGGGCGAGGGGAATATGGTTCTTCGGATCGGCGAGCTTCGCGAACGCCTCGTCGGGCGGCACCAGCTTCAGGTCCAGTCGGATCCCGATCTCGGCCATCTCCTTCCGGATCTCCTTCGCCTGCGCGATGAAGATCGGACTGGTGTTGAGTCCGAGCGCCAGCAGGCCCGAACAGGCCGGCGCATCGCAGATCCCGTCATGGTTGCCGTCGTACCTGGAGAGCGACATCTCCTTCCGCGACGCGTCGACGCTTCCGGCATCGCCCGGCGTGGCGTAGGGGTCGTAGTTGAGGAGGAGGTTGTTCTCCAGGCTGTTCAGGGCGATGTGCCCGATCGCCTCGGTGGCGGTCGGACCTCCCCGAATCTCCTGGAGCCGGGCCTTGTCCAGCACGAGGTTCATCGCCTTGCGAACGTGGATGTCGTCCAGGGGCGGCGCGGCCAGGTTCATCGCCACGTACCGGATGAAGTCTCGGGGCTCGATGGAGATGGTGCCCTTGGAAGGGTCCGACTGATAGGCCCGAATCTGCTCATCGGGCGCCGGAGGTGGCGGGCCGGGATCGAAGACCAGATCGCTCCGACCGGCATCGACGGCCGCGGCCGCGTCTTCACGGGTGCCTCCGGTCGCGATCTCGATCCGATCGACATAGGCCCCGCGAAGGGCGTCGGTGGATGCGTGCCAGGACGGGTTGCGCACCAGGACGATCGACCGCCCGGGGACGAACCCCGAGGCGGGGCGTTGCTGTGACGGCGGAGTTGAGAAGTCGAGCGACTGGGATCCCTGGAGCATGTAGGGGCCCGTGGCCACCAGGAACCCGCCATCGGCGTCGTCGTGGCCGGTGGCCACACCGAAAATTGCGCCCGCATCGAAGGGGTTCGGCGGGATCGGCGCAGCCGCAGGCAAGGACAGGCGCTCTCCGAGATCGCCGGCCGGGTGGACCAGGTGGATCCGGAGGGTCGTATCGTCCGGGGCCTCCAATCCAGAGATGGAGTCGGCCTTGCCCGCCGCATAGTCGTCGAAGCCCTGGATCACCGAGAAGTAGAAGGAATAGCCGCCGGCCGAGGCCTGCGGGTTCGCCTCTCGCTCCAGCGCGCGGATGACGTCCTGGGCCTTGATCTGGACCTGGTCGAGCGGTGGCGCGTAGTGGAGCCCCGGCTTCAGGCGCAACGTCCAGGTGAGCCCGTCCGCGGACACGATGGGCATGGATGAAGCCAGATCCGGATGGAGGACAGCACCTCCTTCGGAGGTCGGCGCTCCCCGGTAGGAGAGCAGGGTCCGTAGGAGGCAACACCGGAACAGCTCCCACGAGTCGTTGAAGTAGTCCTTCTGCGGATCGAGTGCCGTGGGCTGCGGAAGCGTCGAAGCTGGCAAGGTTGGCGAGACGATCCGGAGCGTCCCTCCCCTCGGGGCCGGCGACGCTGACGGCGGCGAGCTGGGCGTGGCTCGATGCTGGGGGCCGCCGGTGCAGCCGGCTACCACGAGGCACGTAGCGATCGCCACGGTGAGAGCACGGCGCACCCCCATGCGGCGAAGCCTCGGCTTCGCCATCCCCGCTGTCAATGCTCCCCGGCACCCTTCCGGCCGTGACGGGCGTCACCCGAGGCGGGACGCGGCAGAGGCGGTCGATGGTTAGATGTGGTTGTGAGCGAGCGCCAGGATGGCCGTTCGGAGTCTCCGGCTGAGCCGATGATCTCCCTGGAGGGAGTGTCGAAGCAGTTCCGCGGCAGCCGGCGGCTGGCGGTCAGCAACCTCTCGTTGGAGATCTCTGAGGGCGAGACCGTCGTCCTGGTCGGCCCGTCCGGGTGCGGAAAGACCACCACCATGCGGATGATCAATCGACTGATCGAGCCGTCCGCCGGGACCATCCTGGTCGACGGCAAGGACGTCATGAAGCAAGATCCGGTGATCCTCCGGCGGGGGATCGGCTACGTGATCCAGAGCATCGGGCTGCTCCCGCATCGCACCGTCGCCCAGAACATCGCCACCGTGCCGAAGCTCGCCGACTGGGACGACCGACGCATCGATGCCCGGGTCGACGAGCTCATGGAGACGTTCGGGCTGGATCCCGAGTTGAAGGACCGGTACCCGAGCGAGCTCTCCGGTGGACAGCGCCAGCGGGTGGGGGTGGCCCGGGCTCTGGCCGTCGACCCGCCGGTGATGCTGATGGACGAGCCCTTCGCCGCGGTCGATCCCATCGTCCGGGCCCGGCTCCAGGACGAGTTCCTCGGAATCCAGGAGCGGCTCAGGAAGACCATCGTGTTCGTGACCCACGACATCGACGAGGCGATCAAGATGGCCGATCGGATCGCCATCCTGAACATCGGCGGCATCCTCGAGCAGTACGCGCCGCCGGAAGAGATCCTGCGCGCACCGGCCAACGCATTCGTGGAGGACTTCGTCGGGGCAGAACGCGGGCTCAAGCGGCTGGCCCTGATCAAGGTGGCCGAGATCGGGGTGGAGGAGGGACCGGTGGTCGACCGGGAGGCCTCATCGGAAGAGGCGCTCAGGGTGATGGAGAAGTTCGGCTACGACTGGGCGACGGTCGTGGACGAGGGGAGGCTCCTCGGGTGGGTGGACCGGGGTTCGCTGGACGGGCGGCCCTCTCTGGCGGATGTCCCCCCCCGCCGATTCTCCGCCTACGTCACGGCGGACAGCTCGCTGCGTGAGGCGCTCGACGCCATCGTCACCAACCAGACGAACGTCGCGGTGGTGGCCGGCGACGGCGACCGCTACCTGGGGATCCTCACGGTCGAACGGATCTCGCAGGAGATCGTGTCGTCGTGATCGCGCTCGCCGACGAGCTGATCCGGTGGGATTGGGTCTTCTCCCACGGGCAGGAGATCTGGTCCCGCTTCGTGCAGCACGTCGAGCTCACGGTGATCGCCGTCGGGGTCGGGCTGTTGATCTCGTTCCCGCTGGCCATCGTCGCGCACCGCCATCGGTTCCTGTACACGCCGATCGCCTGGTTCACCGGGCTCCTCTACACCATCCCGAGCATCGCCCTGTTCGTGATCCTGCTGCCGATCACGGGTCTCTCGTACACCACCGCGGAGATCGGGCTGGTCAGCTACACGCTGCTCATCCTCATCCGGAACACGGTCGTGGGTCTGTCCGGCGTGCCCGAGGACGTGAAGGAGGCCGCCCGGGGCATGGGGTACACGCAGCGTGAGCTCCTGTGGCGTGTCGAGCTGCCCCTGGCCCTTCCGGCGATCATGGCCGGCATCCGCATCGCTGTTGTCAGCACGATCGGCCTGGTCACGGTGGCCGCGCTGATCGGCCGGGGCGGACTCGGCCAGTTCATTCTCGAAGGCCTGCAGACCTTCTTCAACACCGAGATCCTCCTGGGTGCCGTCCTGTCGGTGGCCCTGGCCCTGGCCGCGGACGCCGCCCTTCTCGGTGCCCAGAGAGTGCTCACGCCCTGGTCCCGGACCGGCGGCCCCCGCACCCGGCCGTTCATCCCGTGGAAGAAGCCCGGCTTTCCCATCGGCTGATGCACACCTTCGTCGACGTCCTCCACTGGCTCACCACCTCCTCCCACTGGTCGGGTTCGGGCGGCATCCCCATCCGCGTGGGCGAGCACCTCGAGCTCTCGGTCGTCTCGGTCGGGCTGGCCTGCGCGGTCGCCATCCCGGTCGGCCTGGTGGTCGGCCACCTGCGCAGGTACGAGTTCCTGGCAGTCTCGTTCGCCAACCTGGGGCGGGCCGTGCCGTCCTTCGCCATCCTCGTACTGGCCTACCTCTTGTTCCTCCAGCTGTGGCCCTCGCTGGCCTTCGGGTTCGGCCCCACGGTGGTTGCGCTGTTCCTGCTCTCCGTGCCCCCGATCCTCACCAACACCTACGTCGGCGTGCAGTCGGTCGATGCCGACACGGTCGAAGCCGCCCGGGGGATGGGCATGACCGAGCGAGACGTCCTGCTCCGCTTGGAGCTTCCGCTGGCGGCACCCCTGATCATGGCCGGCGTGCGGACAGGGGCGGTGACCGCCGTGGCCACGGCCACGCTGGCCGCGCTCATCGGGGGAGGAGGGCTGGGACGATTCATCATCGACGGGTTCCACACCAACGACGTAGCCATGGTCGTGTCCGGTGCGGTCCTGGTCGCAATCCTGTCGATCCTCACGGAAGGCGCCTTCGCCCTCGTCGAACGCGCCGTGCGGCCTCGGACCTCTTCTCGCCAGACGGGCGGGACCCTCGCGGCCGGCCGCCGTTCCCGCGCAGTTGCGTGAGCGCGTGACGTTCTCAGTCCGAAACGGATCCACCTTTCGTACGACTGAATGCTGGTAACGTGCTCCGAGCCCGTGTCCCGGGGGTGGGCTCCCCACAATTTCCTGGAAGGAGGAGTGACCCATGCGGAGTGTCCGCAGATCCGCCCTCGGGGCGACGGCGCTTGCGCTCGCGGTGGCGACTGCCCTCGCGGCGTGCTCGTCGGGAGGGGGCGGCACGACGAGCGGTGGCGGTGCCACCGTCGCCAGCAAGCTTGTCCTGGGCGGGCCGCCCGAGTGCCCCCAGCGCCCGTTCTGCATCCCGGGACTGAAGAACACCTACGGCCTCACGTTCAAGGAGTTCAAACCCCTCGACGTGGGCGGGTCGCAGACCGTGGCGGCGCTCAAGTCGGGAGCGATCCAGGTCGCGCTGCTGTTCTCCACCGACCCGGTGATCTCCGACAACGGCTGGGTGGCCCTGGAGGACGACAAGCATCTCCAGAACGCAGAGTTGATCACCCCGGTCATCCGTACCGACAAGCTGAACGATGAGATCTCGAAGCTGCTCAACGACATCAGCGGCAAGCTCACGACGGACAACATCGTGCCCTTGATCAAGGACGTTGCCGCGAACAAGAAGGACCCCGCGGACGTCGCCAGGGGGTTCCTGCAGCAGCAGGGGCTCATGCCCAGTAGCGGGAGCGGTGCAGGAAAGAGCCTCACCGTCGGTGTCTCGAGCGCGTTCGCCGAAAACGAGATCGTGGCCGAGATGTACGCGGAGGCGCTCCAGGCAGCCGGCTACTCGATCAAGACCGAGCTCAGCCTGGCCACGCGGGAGGTCTCCGATCCGGCCCTGGAGAGCGGGAAGATCGACCTCAAGCCCGAGTACCTGGCCTCCGAGCTGGCCGGTCCGATCGCCAACGCCGCGGACAAGGCATCGGGCGACGCCGACGCGGAGCTGACCGCGCTCCGGAGTGCCCTCCAGTCCCACGGCATCACGGTGCTGGACCCCTCGCAAGCAAACGACACGAACGTCTTCGTGGTGACCAAGGACACCGCGGACAAGTACGGGCTGTCGAAGGTCAGCGACCTCGCCAAGAAGGTCTGACGGGCCGGAGATAGCGGCTGGAATCCGAGGGCCCGCCCGCTCGGGCGGGCCCTTTGGCTATCGGTACCGTTCGCCGGCCTCGATCGGGACGTCGAGCCGGTTCGGGGCTGGGACCAGCGGACACACCCACCGGGGGTCGTACGCGCACGAGGGGTTGTAGGAGAAGTTGAAGTCCAGGACCAGGCGGTCACCCTCCATCCCCAGGTCGGCGCCCTTGACCGTGTCGAGCAGGTAGCGACCGGCCCCGTACGTCTCCTTCCCGCTGGTCCGGTCCCTGAACGGGAGGAACAGGCCCCCGCCGTAGCCCTCCAGCCAGTACAGCTCCAGCTCCAGACGCCCGCCGGCCAGCTCGAACCGAGCCACCGCGAACCGGGTGAAGCGGTAGGAGCCTTCGTGCTCCCCGCTGGTGGCGATGTCGTACGCCATCGGCTCGGCCGGACTCACCTCGGCCGGCGTGCGGAAGGCCGGGTCGTAGTCGAAGAAGGGGAGGGCGGAGAACTCCCCGCGAACCGTGGGCGGCACCGGCGATTGCGGGTGACGCGCGAACAGCTCGTCGCGGACGGCTCGCCAACGGCGCCACCCGGTCTGCGGATCCTCGGCGGCCCTGACCTCGCCGTACGTGGCGAACACCCTGCGCTTCCAGTCGAGGAGCTCGAGCTCCTCCGGCAGCCGCTCGGTCACCCGCCCGTATCCATCCAGGGAGGCGCCCTGGTCGGCGCCGGAAGGGGCTCGCCGGAGGCCGGGCGCTCGGGGCCCAGCCGGGGGATGGCCTGCGCTTCCATCCCCTTCGGCCTTCGCATCCACGCGGGAGCGCGCGGATTGCGGATACCCACGCCGTTGACGGCGGCCCCGGCGAACAAGAGGCCCGCGGCGATCAGCATGCCGACGTGGAAGGCGTCGGTGGAGGCGGCTCGTGCCGCGCGCTTCACCTCGGCGGGGGCCGCCGGGTCGGGCCGGTTCAGGGGCGCCACCTGGTTCCGGAATTTCGACGAGGATGTGTCGACGCCGGGCACCCGGGTGGCTATCCCGTGATAGAAGCTCGACGCGATCGCCACGAAGATCAGGGCGCCGGCCAACTGGGGCCCGACCCGCGAGATGGCGTTGTTGATGGCGGAGGCCACGCCCGAGTTGTGCTTGGGGACGGAGGTCATGAGCGCGGTCGTCAGGGGGGCCACCATGATCGTCAGGCCCGCCCCGAACACCAGGAACCCGGGGAAGAGATCCCGCCAGTAGGTGGCCGGCGGGATCCATGTGGTGACGTCGCGGATCTCGAACACCCACGCGTGGCTGGTGGGGGGCAGCCGCGTGAACCACAGGATGCCCAACCCCATGATCGCCGGTCCGGCGGCCATGAACAGCCTTGGGCCATACCGGGCGGCCAACCTTCCGAAGCGGCTGGAGAACACCGCGAGCAGGAGGCTGCCCGGGATGCCGATCAACCCGGCCGCCGCGGGGTTGTAGCCGAGAGTGCCGATCACGTAGATCGTGACGAAGGCGAAGGTCACGTACAGCGCACCGTAGATCACCAACGTGGAGATGTTGGTCACCGTGAAGTTCCGGGACCGGAACAGGCCAAGAGGGACCAGCGGGTGCCTGGACTTCATCATGAGGAAGGGGAAGGCGGCCGCGGACACAGCCCCCACGATGAGCGCCGCATACGGAAGGACCCCGTGCCAGTTCTGCTGCTGTCCGATGATGGCGCCGAAGCTGAGGCCCCCCACCGCCAGGAAGATCACCCCGGCTCCGAGCCAGTCGAACTGCCCGGACGCTTCCTCGTCCCGCGACTCGGCAACATGGGCGACCGTCGCGTACAGCGCCACCGCGATCAGGGGCAGGTTGATGAAGAACGCGGCTCGCCAGGACACGGTCTCTACGAGAAGGCCGCCGACGAACGGCCCGAGGATGGTGGTGGCGGCGGAGGCTCCGGCCCACAGCCCGAACGCCCGGCCCTGCTCCTCCCCCTCGAACGTGGCGGTGATGATGGCCAGTGACCCGGGCACGAGCAGCGCTCCGGCCGCTCCCTGGAGGACCCGGAAGGCGATCAGCAGCTCGATGCTCGGGGCGAGGCCACAGAGGAGCGACGTCGCGCCGAAGCCGATCAGGCCGACCGTGAACATTCGCCGGCGGCCGTAATAGTCGTTCAGCGCCCCTGCCAGGATCAGCAGCGAGGACAGCGACAGCAGGTACCCGTAGTAGACGAAGTTCTCCGCGGCGAACGGTCCGAGGAAGCTGCTCCGCAGCTCCTCCCCGATCCGCGGAAGCGCCACGTTGACCACCGTGGAGTCGAGGAACACGATCCCCGACCCCAGGATCGCCGCGAGCATCGTCCAGCGCTTCTCGCTGGTCACACCGATGCCCCTGATGCCGTCGGGATCGCTCGTGTTCGGGAAAGGTCGTGACGCACTACATCCGCTCGACCCATTGGGCCCGCCATCCCGGCGCGTCGAAGGGCTGAGCGAAGAAGTCGGTCTCCTTGAGGACCTTTCCGTCCCTGAACTCGAAGATGCTCACCCCGTGGTAGAGGTGACCGCCGTAGTCCAGCCTGACCTCGGAAGTCACCAGGTCGCCGCCGGCCAAGATGCGCCCCACCGTCTGCGTGGGGAACCCCGGGTAGTTCTGGTTGATGGCCATGCAGTTCTCCCGGCCGCGGATGCGCTCTCCCGACTGCGGCCACTCCTGGACGAAGTCGTCGTGGAGCAACGCTCCCGCCGCCTGCCAATCCTGTTTCTCCATCAGCCGCCACAGTTGCTCGACGACGCTCCTGTTCTCCTGTTCTCCCATCGGGTCTCCTCGATCGCAGGACGGCAGCGTATGCGGTGCCGATGCCACCGGCAACCGGCCGGCGGTCGGGCCCATGAAGCAAGAGACCCCGGGCGCGGGCATGCCCGGGGTCTCCACCGCAGCCGACCGCGAGGGGCCGTCCACGTCCTGCGGGCGCTCAGCCGCCCTGATAGCAACCGGACAGATCGGGAGCCTTCGCGTAGAAGCTCGGTCCGGAGTTCTGGCAGGCGAACCGGATCTCGTTGTCGCCCGAGGCGTTCTCCGTCCATACGGCGTTGGCCCCGCCGGCCGGATCGATGGCCACGGCGATGGAGTCGGCAAGGCTGCGGTCCGCGTTGGGGACCACGGAGCAGAAGATCCCGAACGAGCAGATCCCTCCGATGTGGGCGGGGCCCGGATCCAGGTCGACGGCGCTGACGCGTGGAGACTTCAGGTAATGCGCCCCGTTGGCGTCGGCCGTGGCCACCGCCCGCCGCACCGAGAGGAATGTGATGTACCACACGCTGGCGGGATCGTTCGGCCGAAGCGTGGACGACCGGTACTCGACCACCGCCACCCGTCCCGCCGATCCGGCAGCCGCCCATGGGAAGAAGTGGGAGCCGGACCGCCCGTCGATGGTCACCGGCGGCGTCCAGTGCGCTCCCCCGTCGGGAGAGGTCACCAGCAGGAGATCCGTCTGCTGCGGGTGCTCCTTGCAGTTCGGGTCGCTCTCGCAGTCCAGGACGAACCCGAGGGGATCGTCCTTGTGCCGGACCGGGAGCACCACGTGCACCTGGCCTTTCTGGTCCAGGGCGATGGTGGCGAAGATCTTGTCGGCGTTGTCCCCGGTCTTGTGGACAACGTCGATGTCACCCACCCAGGCCAGATGGGAGGTCCACGTGTAGATCCCGGGAACGGCGGAGGGGACACCCGTGGACACCCACGCCTTGTTGAACGGGCCGATCTGGGAGTAGTTGCATCCCGTCTGCCCGTTGGACTCCACGTCGTTGCCCGACAACCACAGCGCGTAGGCGGTCTGGGTTCGGTCGTCCACGACGACCCCACCCGGGATCGTGTTGCACGCTGAGCCGATGAGGGCGTTCGTGTCGGTGGTGATCATCTGGGGCGGGGAGAACGTCTTGCCCCCGTCCACGGAGATCGTGACGTAGGCCAGCTCCTCGGGGCTGAACGTGTGGTACTCGAGGAAGACGGTGGTCTGATCGGGGTTCCAGTGCCCCTTCCTTCGATGGGGGTAGACCTCGATCCACGGCCGGTCCGAGGCGCCCGGGTGGTTGTCGGCCAGATCCGTTCTCTGTGGCCAGGTCACCCCGCCGTCGAGGCTTCGATAGATGCACGTGTGGAGGAGGTTGTTGGGATCGCCGCAGATCTGTCCGTTGTAGAGGGCTCCGGCCGCGTCGACGGCGTTGGTGACGTCACCGATGGCGTTGGGGTCGGGCGAACCGAGGTTGGTGAAGTTCACCCCGTCGGGGGAGCTGGCGAACTCGCCTGGACTCTGCCAGGACGCGTACCGCACGCCCGTCGTGGAGATGGCCAGGGACGGCTCGCTGCCGTCCTTGCTTCCGGGCAGCATCACCGAGGCGTGGAACCCCGGCGGGCTCTGGGTTGCCGCGGCCGGCCTGGCCGCCACGAGGGAGACCACCAGGAGCGTTGCCGCCGACAGCGAGGCGATCCTCGAGCTCATCCCTGCACCTCCAGGTTCGTATGCGCGGGCAGCCGGGGCAGATCCTAACTAGCTAGAGTTAGCTAGTCAACCTCACCAACCTCAGCCGGGGTAGGGGTGAGCCCCGTCTGGCCGGGCACCCTCAGCGGCCGGTGAACCGGGGGTTCCGCTTCTCCAGGAA
>Ga0066710_100008157_pt1 | contig 10126 bp, 11 predicted proteins | sample GraSoiAngelo_159_FD_79666 | JGI IMG/M metagenome (GOLD analysis project Ga0066710, IMG submission 79666) | Grasslands soil microbial communities from the Angelo Coastal Reserve, California, USA - 14_1009_16_40cm | ecosystem: Environmental > Terrestrial > Soil > Grasslands | place: USA...
CGATCTTCGCCGTCTACGGGGCCCTCGCGCCGCACGCGGCGGGGAGGCGCGGCTGACTTCGATCCATGGTCGCGCCTCGGCCGGCGGGGCCCCAGCCCCGCGACCGCCTGCAGCGCGCAGCTCGCCCGCTCGCGCGGCCTGGCGCTACGTCTGGCGCTATCGAGCGCGCTACGGATTCGGCATCGCGTGCCTGGGCGTGGGCACCTACGCCTCGCTCACGATCCCCTGGACGGTGAAGCGCGCGATCGACGGCCTCCAGGCCGACGCGGCCTCGGCGCCGGTGGGATACTTCGTCGCGCTGATCGCACTCTCCGCCGTCGTCAACGGCCTGGCGCGTCTGGGCTCGCGCTTCGCGATCACGGGCGGCTGCCAGCGCATCGAGTCGGAGATCCGCACGGATCTGTTCGCGGCCCTGCAGAGCTTCCCCCCGCGCTTCTATGCGACGCATTCGACGGGCGACCTGATGGCGCGCTCCACGAGCGACATTACCGCGGTGCGGTCGCTCCTCGGCTTCGGCACGATCAGCCTGGTGTCGACGACGTTCGCCTTCGTCGGCGTGCTGGCCGCGATGCTCGCCGTCGATCCGTGGCTGACCCTCTGGTCGCTGGCGCCCTCTCCGATCCTGATCGTCCTGGCCCGGCGCTTCAACCTCAGGGTCAACGAGCGGACCGAGGCGGCCCAGAACCAGCTCAGTGTCCTCACGGAGCGCGTTCAAGAATACGTGGCCGGCATGGCCGTGGTCCGCGCCTACACGCTCGAGCCGCGCGCCCGCGCCGACTTCGGTCGCGCCAACGGCGAGTATCTGCGGCTGAGTCTGGCCCTCGCGCGGACCGAGGCGGGATTCTCGCCGCTGATGGGACTGATCGCCGGGATCGGGACCTTGATCGTGCTCTGGGCGGGAGGCCGAGCCGTGGTCGACGGCCGGCTGACCCTCGGCGCGCTGGTGGCGTTCAACGGCTATCTGGCCTATCTCACGTGGCCCACCCTGGCCCTCGGCTGGACCCTCTCGACGGTGCGCCGCGGCCTGACCTCGATGGCACGCATCCTCGAAATCGTCGAAGAATCCAACACCAGCGGAAGAGCGGGCATACCGGAGCCGGCTCGCGCCCTTCTCAGGCCACCCTCGGTCCAATCCGGCCTCACGGACCCCGCTACAACCAACCCCGCGACAACCAACCCCGCGACGACAACCACGCCCGGCATCCGGTTCTCGCACCTCACGTTCGCGTACGCCGACCGCCAGCCGGCGCTCCGCGACGTGAGCTTCGAGGTGGCGCCCGGCGAGACGGTGGCCGTGGTCGGCGCGACCGGAAGCGGCAAGTCGACGCTCGGGCTCCTGCTGGCGCGGCTCTGGGAGCCACCGCCCGGGACGGTGTTCCTCGGTGGACGCGACGTGAGGGAGCTGTCGCTCCACACCCTGCGGGCCGGGATCGGCTACGTGCCGCAGGAGGGCTTCCTCTTCTCGCGTTCCATTGCCGACAACATCACCCTCGGCCGCGAGGGGGTGGGGCGCGATGAGCTCCACACGGCCGCCGTGGCCGCCGGAGTCGCCGACGAAGTCGAGCAGTTCGCCGCGGGATTCGACGCGGTCGTCGGCGAGCGCGGCTTGACGCTCTCGGGCGGCCAGCGCCAGCGGGTGACCCTGGCGCGGGCGTTGGCCGGCGAGGCGCCGGTGCTCGTGCTCGACGACGCCTTTGCCTCCGTCGACGCGGCGAAGGAGGAGGAGATTCTCGCGAATCTCCGGCGCGCTCTCTCCGGGCGCACGGTGCTGCTGATGACGCACCGGCTCCGCGCCGCGTGCACGGCCGGCCGCATCGTCGTCCTCGAGGCCGGACGCGTGATCGAGAGCGGCCGCCACGAGGAGCTCCTGGGCCGGGCCGGCGTTTACGCGCGCCTCTGGCGCATCCAGCAGCTAGAGGAGGAGATCGCGCGTGCCTGATTCGCTCTACGACCCCGAAGCCGAGGAGCAGCTCGGCCGCGCGTTCGACCGGCGGCTGGCCGCCCGGCTCATGGAGGCCGCGCGACCGCATCGCGGGCTCATCACCGGGTCGCTGCTCCTCTTCCCGCTGGTCGCGGTCGTCGAGCTCGCCCAGCCGTGGCTCCTGAAGGTCGCGATCGACGAGCACATCTTGCGATCGGACTGGGTCGGTCTGACGTGGATCGCCGGGCTGTACATCGCCGTGCTCGCCGTCCTCTACGCGCTTCGAACCGTCGAGGCCTACCTGATGCAGCTCACCGGCCAGCGCGTGATCCACGATCTGCGCGAGACGATCTTCGATCACCTCCTGCGGCTGGAGGCGCGCTTCTTCGACCACAATCCGGTGGGACGACTGATGACGCGCGTGCTCCATGACGTGGAGGCGGTCAGCGAGGCGTTCACGAGCGGCCTCTTCGCCGTCGTGGCCGACCTCGTCACGCTCACCGGCGTCGTGATCGTGATGCTCTGGATCGACTGGCGCCTGGCGCTGGTGACGTTCTCCTTGATGCCGATCTTGTTGGTCGTGGCCACGTACTTCCGGCTGAACGCGCGCGACGCCTACCGCGAGGTGCGCCGGCGCCTGGCGCGCCTCAACGGGTTTCTCCAGGAATCGCTCCAGGGCATGACGGTCGTGCAGCTCTTCGTGCGCGAGCGCGACGAGCGCGAGCGGTTCCGCGGGCTCAACACCGAGTATCGGCGAGCGCTCTTCCGCTCGACGCGGTGGGAAGCGTCGCTCTACGCGGTCGTCGAGGCCCTCGGGTCGGTCGCGCTCGCGCTCCTGATCTGGTACGGCAGCGGCCGGATCATCGCCGAGTCCCTGACCTTCGGCGCCCTGGTCGCGTTCATCCAGTACACCAACCGCTTCTTCCTGCCTATCCGCGATCTCGGCGCGAAGTACACCGTGATGCAATGGGCGATGGCGTCTTCCGAGCGGATCTTCGGCCTCCTGGACCGCGCGCCGGCGATCGTGTCGCCCGCGGCGCCGCGTCCGCGACCCGCGCGGACGGGCGCTCCGGCGGTCGAGCTGGACTCGGTGTGGTTCGCGTACGACGGAGACGACTGGGTGCTGCGCGACTGCTCGTTCAGCGTGGCGCCCGGGGAGCGTGTCGCGATCGTCGGCGCGACCGGTGAAGGCAAGACCACCTGCGCCCGCTTGCTGAACCGATCCTACGACGTCCGGCAGGGGCGGGTCCTGGTGGACGGCGTCGATGTTCGCGAGTGGGATCTGGCGGGCCTGCGTCGCCACGTCGGCATCATCTTCCAGGACAGCGTGCTGTTCGCGGGCACCATCGAGGAGAATCTGCGGCTGGGCGCCGACGGGGCCGTGTCCCCGGCGGACCTCGCGCGGGCGATCGAGACGTCGCGCGCGGGCTTCGTCACCGAGCTGCCGCGCGGGCTCGGCGAGCTGCTGGGCGAGCGCGGCGCGAACGTCTCGCACGGACAGCGCCAGCTGCTGGCCATCGCCCGAGCCCTCGTGTACAATCCGGCCGTTCTCGTCCTGGACGAAGCGATGTCGAGCGTCGATCCCGAATCCGAAGCGCTCATCCGGCAGGCGATGACTGGACTTCTCGCGGGGCGTACGAGTATCACGATCGCGCATCGACTCTCGACGGTGCACGCCGCCGATCGAATCTTAGTCTTGCACCGCGGACGCGTCCACGAGGACGGCACTCACGCCGAGCTCCTGCGGCACGGCGGCCTCTACGCGAGGCTCTACGAGCTGCAGACCGGCGCGGCGTCGGCGTGAAATTCGATGCGGCCGTGCTCGCGCTCGTCGCGCGGATCCCGCGCGGCCGCGTCGCGACCTACGGCCAGCTGGCGGCGCTTGCCGGGAAGCCGCGCTCGGCGCGCGCGGTGGGGCGGGTCATGAGCAAGGCCGACGGCGTTCCCTGGCACCGCGTCGTCAATGCGCAGGGCGGCATCAGCCGTCGCGCGCGGATGACGGGCATGGTGACGCAGCGGATCCGACTCGAGCAGGAAGGCGTCCTGTTCCGGCGCGGCCGAGTCATCCTGCGCCGCTTCCGATGGGACGGTGGCGCCGCCGGGCGCCGCGCAGTGGCGCGCGCCCCCCGCCGTCGGGGCTTCGACGCCGACGCGCTGGTCGAACTACGCTCGTAACGACAGACGCTTGGAGGCTGGAGCATGAGACTCGACGGAAGGGTCGCGGTGATCACCGGTGCGGGCTCGGGTATCGGCGCGGCCTCCGCGCTGGCGATGGCGAAGGAAGGGGCTCGCGTGGTCGTGGTCGACCTGAACGAGGCGAGCGCGAAATCCACGGTCGAGCAGATCGAGAAGGCCGGCGGTCAGGCCCTCGCGGTGCGGGCCGACGTCACCCGAGCCGCTGACAACCAGATGATCGTCGAGAAGGCGCTCACCGGGTGGGGCCGGCTCGACGTCTTCTTCGCCAACGCGGGCGTTCCGCAGTCGCCCGAGAACGTCGAGGACGTGGACGAGGCGCTCTTCGATCGGATCATGGCGGTCAACGTGAAGGGCGTCTGGCTGGGCGCGAAGTACGCGATGCCGCCGATGAAGAAGCAGCGGCGCGGAGTATTCCTGATCACGGCGTCGACCGCGGCCATCAGACCCCGACCCGGCGTGCAGGCGTACGCGGCCTCGAAGGGAGCCGTCGTCACCTTGACCAAGAGCCTGGCGCTCGAGGCGGCGAGCCATGGCGTCCGGGTGGTCTCGATCGCGCCGGTCGCCACCGAGACACCGATGCTTCCCGCGTTCATGGGCAAGCGCGTGGTGGACGACGAAGGCCGCGCCCGCTACGTCGCCACGGTCCCGCTCGGCCGACTCAACCAGCCGGAGGACCTGGCGCGCACCGCCGTGTTTCTCGCCTCCGACGACGCGGCGATGATCACGGGCACGTGCGTCGAAGTCGACGGCGGCCGCTGCATCTAACGAGAGCCGGTAAGCCATGAAGGTCATTCCGCTGGCCGCCGAGTCTCTCGGGGTGCGGTCGATGGCGACGTACGTCGAAGTCGGGCGCACAGGCATCCTCATCGACCCCGGCGCGACCCTGGCGCCCGCGCGCTTCGGGTTGCCCCCGACCGAAGACGAGTGGGAAGCTCTGCGCCGGGCGAACGATCGCATCTCGGCCTACGCGGCACGCTCGAGCTTCGTCTTCGTGAGTCACTACCACGAGGACCACTTCCGGTCGGATCCCGCGTCGTACGCGGGCCGGATCGTGCTCGCCAAGGATCCCCGGCGGATGATCAGCGGCAAGCAGGCGCAACGAGGCGAAGCGCTCTGGAAGGCGCTGGACGGCCAGGCGCGCGTCGAGAGGGCGGACGGCGCCAGGCGCCGCGAGGCGGATCTGGAGCTCGTCGTGTCGTCTCCGCTGCCGCACGGCGTCGACGGAACGCCCTTCGGCTCGATCGTGGCCTTGACGATCGTCGATCTGGCCGAGCGTGAGCGGTTCGTGTTCGCCTCGGACCTCCAGGGGCCGGCCTCCACGGTCGCCGCCGCCTACCTCATCCAGCAGCGGCCGACGCTCCTCTACGTGTCCGGACCGGTGTCGTACCTCGAGCGCGACGTCGGCCGCGACGCGATCGAGCGCGCGATCGACCAGCTCGTCCGCGTCATGGACGCCACGGGCTGCAAGGTCATCATGGATCACCACGCGCTCCGCGACGCCGGATTCGCCGAGCGATTCGCGCGTCTCTGGGAAACGAATCGGGTCGCGACCGCCGCGTCCCATCTGGGCCTCGACGTGACGCCGCTGGAGAGCCGACGAAACCGCGCGTGGGCCGCCACGCGCAAGCCCCCGGCGCGAGTGCCGGTGCCGCGTGTTAAGATGGACGACCGCACACCGCGGAAGTTCGCGAAAGGGGGGTTCTCGGATTGAGCGACAACAAGGTGCTCAACGTCGGCGACACAGCGCCCGACTTCACGCTCAGGACGATCGGCCTCAAGGAGGTCGGCCTCGCGGAGTTCCGCGGCAAGAACGTGGTGATCCTGTTCTACCCGCTCGACTGGACGCCAGGCTGAAGCACGTGCATGCCTGCCTTCGACAAGCGCATCAGCGACTTTCAGGCGGCCAATACCCAGGTGCTGGGTATCAGCACGGATAGTCCCTTCAGCCACGACAACTGGGCCAAATCGGTCGGCATCAGCCACTACCCGCTGCTCTCGGACATCCACCGTACCGTGTCCAAGGACTACGGCGTCTACTGGCCGGACTGGAACGCCAACGTGCGCGCGACGTTCATCGTGGACAAGGAAGGAAAGGTCCGATTCGTCGAGCGGTATGGCAAAGGGGAGTTGCCGGAGCCCGACAAGATCCTCTCGGAGATCAAGAAGCTCTCGCCGTAGAAACGCACCGAACGGGAGCCGGGGCGGGCGGGGGACCCGATCGGCTCCGTCACCCACTCGCCCGGATCGCAGCTCTTCGAGCTGCGGCGGGACGAGGGGGTCCCACTTCGCTGATCGGGTCCCCCGCCCGCCCCGGCTCCCATTCGGTGCTCCCCATCGCGGTGTTCGAATCTCTCAGCGTCCCGTCCGGCTCTCTGCCTCGCTCCTAGGTCGGGTTCTCGTTATCGGCAGGCCGTGCGTCGTGGCTCGATCTTGCCTCGCGGGCTGGTTTTGTTTCGGCGGCTGGGTCGGGCTCGTCGAGTGGTTGGGTCGCGTACACACGCGTCGTGAGGCCGACGCCCGCGAGCACGAAGAGCGTGCCAACGACGTGCCAGATGCCGATGCGCTCGCCGAGTAAGAGCGGGGCCAGCACGATGCCGATGATCGGCTGGAGGTTCGTGAAGATGGCGGCCTGACTCGGCCCCACCACCAGCACCGCCTCGTACCACCAGATGTGCGCGACGGCGCCCAGAATACCCTGATAGAAGACGACCGCCCACGCCGTGAGCGACGCCAGGCGCGGGGCGGGGAAGAGCGGCGCGGTGATCGCCGCGGTCGGCAGGACCAGCATCGTGCCCAGGACGTACGCGGCCGTCGTCGCGAGCAGCGGAGAGTACGAGGCGAGCACACGCTTGCCGTAGACGGTGTAGACGGCCCAGCTCCCGAGCGAGAGCAAGGTGATGAAATCGCCCGAGTGCAGCTCCGCCGGCTCGAGCACGGCGAAGGGCCCGCGGGTGATGACCAGGAGCACGCCGAGCACCGAGGCGGCGACGCCGAGCCATTGGACGCGGAGCAGCCGCTCGCCCAGGTAGAAGCGCGCGATCAGCACGACGATCACCGGTGTGGCCGCCTGGAGGATCACCGCGTTCCCCGCGGTCGTGTTGTAGATCGCGAAATAGGTGAACTGCATCGAGCCCCAGATGCCGGCCGCGCCGAGCACGAGAAACACCCCGGCGGCGCCCGGTCCGAGCCCTCGGATCGTGTCGCTCGACGAGCGCGCCAGCAGCACGAGGAGAAAGCACGAGGCGGCCGTGCAGCGGACTGCGGCGAGGAAGAACGGCGAGAAGTCGACGAGCGCGAGCTTGGCGGTGGCGGGAAAACTGCCCCAGAGCGCCACGCTCAGAAGGAGCGTCGCGTAGGCGCGTGTTTGACTCGCTCCGGGCACCTGCCTATGATAGCGCGCGCGTCATGGCCGACTACATCCTCGAGTCGCGCGTGTGGCTCGCCAGGGCGCGCACCGACGTCTTCGCGTTCTTCGCCGCGGCCGAGCACCTGACGCTCGTCACGCCGCCGTCGTTCCGTCTCGAGGTGGTCGCCGGACCGCGCGCGCTCTCGACGGGCGCGGTGCTCGACCTCCGGATGTCCTGGCTCGGCGTCCCGCTCCGCTGGCGCGCGTTCATCCGCGAGTGGGATCCGCCCTATCGATTCGTCGACGTTCAGGTGCGGGGTCCGTACGCGCGCTGGGAGCACCGCCACCGCTTTCTCGAGGAGCGCGGCGGGACCTGGGTGGAGGACCGGATCACGTATCGGCTGCCGCTCGGGCCGCTCGGACGGGCCGCGCACGCGCTGCTCGTGCGCCGGCAGATCGCGGCGATGTGGCGCTATCGGACCCGGCGGCTCGGCGAGCTGGTCGCGCCGGTCAGCTCGACGCCGGCAGGCTGACGCCGAGCTTCTCGAGGCGCGGCCGCACGCGATCGGTCAGAAGGCCCAGCCGGGCGAGGTTCGTCACCATCGCGCCGTGCATGTCCTTCTTGAAGTACTTGCGGAACGGTGCGTAGTCGTTGGCCGCGGCCGTCTCGCGCCGATAGCGCTTGACCTCGTCGATCTGCTGTCCGCTGAAGCCGACGTCCTGATAGGCCTCGAGCGGAAAAAATCCCATCAAGGTCTTCTCGAGCGCGAAGCAGGTGTAGTCCTCGAGCTCTCGCCGCTCGGCCTCCGACGCCTCGTTCACGACGCGGGGCAGCGCCAGCATCCCGAATCCCATGTGGCGCGACTCGTCCTGGAGGATGCGCTTGCAGATGGTGCCGAGGACCGGATCGCGTGCGCTCTCGCTCATCATCTTGAACAGGGCGACTGCGAAGGTCTCCGCCACGAGCTGCAGCGCGATCGTCTTGAGGTACCAGCGGCTCTCCGAAAGGATCGAGTCGAAGAGGTCCTTCTCGTTCACCGGCATCGGATAGGTGAGGCCGTCGAGGCGGTCGGCGAGGTAGCGGCTGAGGACCTCGTTGTGGCGCGCCTCGTCCAGCACCTGAGTGGCCTGGAAGAACTTCTGGTCCGCGCCCTGCACGATGTCCACCATCTGGCTGCAGGCCAGCAGCGCGCCCTGCTCTCCGTGCATCAGCACCGACAGTCGCCAGGCGGCGATGCGGCGGTTCAGCGCGACCTTGTCGGCTTCCGGGAGACTCTCCCAGAGCGGGCTCCCGTAGATGTCGATCAGCTCGTCCGCGATCACGCGCCCGTCGGACGGGAACGCGTCCGTCCACGGGATGTCCCGTGAGGCGTTCCACTGGTCTCGTTTGGCGTTTTCGTAGAGCCGCCGCATCTCGGCTTCGGAGACCCCGTACTCGAGGGTAAACGTCGTCGTGTACGCCGAGGGGATCGTGAAGGGTTTCATTGGGGCAGGATAACAGAGTGCTATCGTGACCGCCATGACTCCCCGTCGCGACGAGATCGGCGCGCACATGTCGATCGCGGGTGGCCTGCATCTCGCCCTCGAACGCGGCCGCGAAGTCGGCTGCGGCGCGGTCCAGATCTTCCTGAAAAACCAGCGGCAGTGGGCGGCGAAGCCCCTCGTGGCGGACGAGGTCCGCGCGTTCGGCGCCGCTCGCCGGGCGACCGCCATCCGGCACGTCTTCGCGCACTCGAGCTACCTCATCAATCTGGGCAATCCCGACCCCGCTCTGTGGTCGCAGGCGGTGGCCGCCTTCACGGACGAGCTCGAACGCGCCGAGGCACTCGGCCTCTCATGCGTGGTCATCCATCCCGGCTCGCACATGGGCGCCGGACTCGAGGCGGGGATCGGCCGGGTCACGGCCGCGCTCGACGAGTCGCTCGCACGGACCGCGGGCTATCGGGTCAAGATAGCGCTCGAGAACACGGCCGGCGCCGGGAACACGATCGGCCGGACATTCGGCGAGCTGGCCACCTTGCTCGAGCGCGCCGCCCGGCCCGAGCGGATCGGCGTTTGCCTGGACACGTGCCATCTGTTCGCCGCCGGCTACGATCTCCGCACCGGGGCCGGCTACCGTCGCGCGATGGCGGAGTGCGAGGCAACCGTGGGGCGCTGCCGGGTGCTCGCGTTTCACCTGAACGACGCAAAGGCTCCGCTCGGCTCGGGTCTCGACCGTCACGAGAACATCGGCCGCGGGCTTCTCGGGCTTGTTCCGTTCCGACTTCTGCTCAACGACCGTCGCTTCGCTCGCGTGCCCAAGGTGTTGGAGACTCCTAAGGAGCCGGAGCCTGCTGCTGATCTCCGGAACCTTGCCGTGCTTCGTCGGCTGCGGCGTCGGCTCGGTCGCTAGCGTGGGGCTCGGTGCCGCAGGCGTAGGACACGTCGACGGATGTCGAATATCGCCGTCGTCTCACGTCGTCTTCCGGAGCCAGGTTGATCTCAATTCGTTCAGATGGCGCTTGAGCTCGCTTCGCCCAGCTGAGGAGTGTTTCCTGTTGCTTCAGCGGGTGGTGGTGACGCCGATTCGGGGGCAGAGGGTCGTGACGGGGCAGAGGGAGCAGCGGGGGGAGATCGGGACGCAGATGTTCTGGCCGAAGGAGACGAGGAGGTCGTTGTAGCCG
>Ga0066710_100008158_pt1 | contig 10126 bp, 10 predicted proteins | sample GraSoiAngelo_159_FD_79666 | JGI IMG/M metagenome (GOLD analysis project Ga0066710, IMG submission 79666) | Grasslands soil microbial communities from the Angelo Coastal Reserve, California, USA - 14_1009_16_40cm | ecosystem: Environmental > Terrestrial > Soil > Grasslands | place: USA...
CTGGCCGAGGACGGCAACCCGTGGCGGCTGCGCATCGTCGGCGCGCTGGACCTGCTGCCGTCCGGTACCGCGGCGGCGCTCAAGGCCGCCGAGGAGCGCACCGTCGACCGGACCGGCGGGATACAGGTCAACGCCGCGGTCTGCTACGGCGGACGGCAGGAGATCGCCAACGCGGTACGGTCGCTGCTGCACGAGCACGCCCGGGCCGGCGGCACGCTGGAGGAGCTGGCCGAGATCCTCGACGTCGAGCACATCGCCGAGCACCTGTACACCAAGGGCCAGCCCGACCCGGACCTGGTCATCCGTACCAGCGGCGAGCAGCGCCTGTCCGGGTTCCTGCTCTGGCAGTCGGCGCACTCGGAGTTCTACTTCTGCGACGTGAACTGGCCGGATTTCCGGCATGTCGACTTCCTCCGGGCACTGCGCTCGTACGCGAGCCGCCAGCGCCGGTTCGGCACGTAGCCGGCGCCGAACCCAGTTGCCGGACGGTTGCCGCGCGGGTGTATCGGATACCGCATGGGCGTGCCTATCTGGCGGGGAGGGGCTTGCTCCAGCTAGCGTTTAGCCATGCCCCGGGGGCTTCCCGGGGCGGCCGGCCGGCCCGGACTTCGACCAGCGATGCCACGGGGCCAGCACCCGACCCCGTGCCACCCGGGCAGGGCGGATGGGGTCGACATCGGGCGCCGGGGTGCCGTCCGCCGGAGCAGCCTTGACCACTCGTCGTAGTAGTCGCAAGACCCCCGTCCGCACCTTCGTCCTCGACACCTCCGTTCTCCTCGCCGACCCGGCCGCGTTCCTGCGTTTCGCCGAGCACGAGGTGATCCTCCCGCTGGTGGTGATCTCCGAGCTCGAAGGCAAGCGCAACCACCCGGAACTGGGCTACTTCGCCCGCCAGTGCCTGCGCCTGCTCGACGACCTGCGGATCGCCAACGGCCGGCTGGACCAGCCGGTACCGGTCAACGACACGGGCGGTACCCTGCGGGTCGAGCTGAACCACGCCGATCCCACGGTGCTCCCGCCGGGGTTCCGCAACGACTCCGGGGACAGCCGGATCCTGTCCGTGGCCCGGGCGCTGGCCGCCGAGGGCAAGGACGTCACGCTGGTAAGCAAGGACATGCCGCTGCGCGTCAAGGCCGCGTCGGTGGGCCTGTCCGCCGACGAGTACCGGCACGGCCAGGCGACCGACCCGAGCTGGACCGGCATGGCCGAGCTGGAGCTGGGCGAGGCGGAGCTGAACGCGCTGTACGCCGGCGAGGCCATCGACGTCACCGAGCTGGCCGCTGGCGGCGCCGGCCAGGCCGCCGGGCTGCCCTGCCACACCGGACTGGTGCTGCACTCGCCGCGCGGTTCGGCGCTGGGTCGGGTGCAGCAGGACAAGACCGTGCGGCTGGTACGCGGTGACCGGGAGGCGTTCGGGCTGCACGGCCGCTCGGCCGAGCAGCGGATCGCGCTGGACCTGCTGCTGGACGACTCGATCGGGATCGTCTCGCTGGGCGGGCGCGCGGGCACCGGTAAGTCGGCTCTCGCGCTGTGCGCCGGCCTGGAGCAGACCATGGAGCGGCGCCGGCACAAGAAGGTCATCGTCTTCCGGCCGTTGTACGCGGTCGGCGGCCAGGATCTGGGATACCTGCCCGGGTCGGAGTCGGAGAAGATGTCGCCCTGGGCGCAGGCGGTGTTCGACACGCTCGGCGCGCTGGTACACGACAACGTGCGCGAGGAGATCCTCGGCCGGGGCATGCTCGAAGTGCTGCCGCTGACCCACATCCGCGGCCGCAGCCTGCACGACGCGTTCGTCATCGTCGATGAGGCGCAGTCCCTGGAGCGCGGCGTGCTGCTGACCGTGCTGTCCCGGATCGGCACCGGTTCCAGGGTGGTACTCACCCATGACGTGGCACAGCGGGACAACCTTCGCGTCGGGCGCCACGACGGCGTTGCGGCGGTCATCGAGGCACTGAAGGGACATCCGCTGTTCGCCCATGTGACCCTCACCCGTTCGGAGCGGTCCCCCATCGCCGAAATGGTCACTGATCTCCTGGAGGAGGTACCGATCTAGAGGCTCGCGTCCCTTTTGTGCAGTGAGGAGTTTCACTTCTTCCCCGGGATCGACTGGCGTTCATCGCCACCGTGCGTAAGGGTGGGTACCCGAGCGCCAACCGCCCGGTAGATCGACGGGGATGCACGGTCCGGCGGGGCGCTCCCGGTGCGGGTCGCGGTTCCCCAGTTACGCGACCGGCGTGCCGGGCCTCAAGCCCCGGACGAAGGGACCTGCTTCGTGAGTCGGCTGTGGAGCCGGTTCGGTATGCGGTCGCTGGCCATCGGCCTGCTCATCGTGAGCCTGGCGGGCGGCTACTGGCTGGGTACCGACCGCCAATCCCAGCGACAGAACGCTGTGCTGGAAAACGCGCAGCGTGACGATCGCAATGATCTCTACCAACAGAAGCTCGACGTGGCCGCCCACTGGCGCGCCACCGCGGCGCAGAGCGCCGCCCAGGCCGCGGCGGCCGCGCAGGCCGCCGCCGCCGCGCAGGCCGCCGCCGCGGCCGCCAAGGCCGCCGACGACGCGGCGCGCAAGCAGCAGGCGGCCAGCCGTGGCGGCTCCCGGCCGCCCGCGACGCCGGGGGTACCCGTGCCGTCGTCCTGCGCGCAGTTCACCGGTAACCAGGGCATCGCGTGCGCGATCCTGCACGAGTTCGGTTTCGGCATCGATCAGATGAGCTGCCTGGTTCCCATGTGGAACAAGGAGAGCCACTGGAACGAACGGGACAAGAACCCGAGTTCCGGCGCGTACGGCATTCCGCAGGCGCTGCCCGCCACGAAGATGGCCAAGTACGGCGCGGACTACCTGACCAACCCGGTACCGCAGATCCGCTGGGGACTGTCGTACATCCAGGGGCGGTACGACACGCCGTGCAAGGCGTGGTCGTTCTGGCAGGCGCACGGCTGGTACTGAGCTTCGACTGGTACTGAGCTTCGTCGAAACGCCTGAAATCCTTGTGCCGCACCGGCTAGCGTCGCAGTCATGCGGGTACTGGGGGGTGTCCTGGCAGGGCTCGCGCTCGCGCTGGGTACCGCTGCTCCGGCGGTTGCCGTGGTCGGCGGGCAGCCGGCCGCGAACCAGCAGTTTCCCTGGGTCGTCCGGCTCTCCGTCGGGTGTGACGGCGCGCTGGTGGCGCCGCGGGTGGTACTGACGGCCGCGCACTGTGTCGACCACGGCCCGGCGGTGACCGTGCGGGCCGGCTCCGCCGACCTGCGTGGTGCGGTGACCGCGCGGGCCACGGCGGGCCTCACCGCCCCCGGACACCGGCCCGGCTCGGTCCGCGCCGACTGGGCGGTGCTCCGGCTCGACCGGCGGGTCAACCTGCCGGTGCTGCGGCTGGGCGCCTCGCCGGCGGAGGACCAGGGTCCGTTCACCGTGGTCGGCTGGGGTGCCACCCGGGAGCACGGGCGGCAGCAGCGGTACCTGCGGTTCGCCGCGGTACCGGCGGTGCCCGACCAGGCCTGCGCCGCGGTGTACGCCTCCTTCGCCGCGTCCGACATGCTGTGCGCCGGCAACCTGCGCGGCGGCGGGGTGGACACCTGCGACGGTGACTCGGGCGGACCGATGCTGCGCGCCGACGGTACCGGCGGCTGGGTCGAGGCCGGCATCGTCAGCTGGGGCGTCGGCTGCGCCCGGCCCGGGTACCCCGGCGTGTACACCCGGGTGTCCAGCTTTGTCGGGCAGATTACCGCCGCCGTGACGGCACTGGACTGAACCTGCTACCAATCGGGGCATGGACGGCGACGTCAACCGGTTCGGCACCGTGCCCTTCTACGCCGCGCTCGGCCGGGCCTTTGTGGCCATGTGCGCGGTCATCCCCGTACTGTTCGTGATCGAGCTGATCGACATCGCCACCGGGCACTGGCTCGACCAGGCCGGCGGCATCCGGCCGCGGGAACTCGGCGGGCTCGACGGTGTCGTGTTCGCACCGCTACTGCACGCCAACTTCACCCACCTGTACGGCAACAGCGTGCCGCTGCTGGTCACCGGTACCTTCGTGCTGGCCACCGGGGTGAAGCGGTTCCTGCTGGTGACCGCGACGATCGTGCTGTTCAGCGGCCTGGGCGACTGGCTGGTCGGCCCGGCGAACACGGTTGCCATCGGGGCCAGCGGCGTGGTCTTCGGCTACCTTGGCTTCCTGCTCGTGCGCGGCATCGTCGAGCGCAACTGGTGGAGCATCGCGGTCAGCGTGCTGATCGGCATCCTGTTCGGCTGGACGCTGGGCGGCATCCTGCCCACCGACCAGCGGATCTCCTGGCAGGCGCACCTTTTCGGGCTGATCGGCGGGGTTGTCGCGGCGATCCTGTTCCGGCGCAAGCGCGAGGAGACGCCGATCGACCCGCTCGGAAGTACCGTAATCCTTCCGCCGCAGTGACCGTACGTATAAGTGGGACGCGGTTGCCGGCCCGCAACCGGCGCCGTACTGTTCGGACAGTCTCCAGCGGGAGGTGACCGCTTCATGGACCAGGTCGATGTCGCGATAGTTGGGGCCGGACCGACCGGCCTTTTCGCTGCGTACTACGCCGGGTTCCGGGGACTGTCCACCGTGGTGATCGACGCGCTGCCGGAGCCCGGCGGCCAGGTCTCCGCCATGTACCCGGAGAAGCTCATCTACGACGTCGCCGGCTTCCCGGTGATCCGTGGCCGCGACCTCGTGGCCAACCTGGTCGAGCAGGCGTCCACGTACCACCCGCGGTACCTGCTCGGCGTGCAGGCCGGCCCACTGTCCTATGTGGACGGTAAGCCGGCGGTGGCGCTGTCCGACGGTACGAGTGTCCACTGTGGAGCGGTCATCGTCACCGGCGGCCTGGGCAGCTTCACCGCCCGCCGGCTACCGGCCGCCGACAGCTTCCCCGGTGCCGGCGTCGTCTACTTCGTCCCGCGCCTGGACGACCTCGCGGGACACAACGTCATCGTGGTCGGCGGCGGTGACTCCGCCTTCGACTGGGCGCTGTCCCTGCAGCCGGTGGCGAAGTCGGTGACGCTGGTGCACCGGCGCGACAAGTTCCGCGCGCACGCGGGTACCATCGCGCGGGTCCGCGAGCTGCCGGTGGACATCCTGGTCAACACGGAGGTCAACCGGATCCTCGGCGACGAGGTGGTGACCGGGGTCGAGATCCAGGAGCGCGGCGAGGAGCCGCGCGAGCTGCCGGCCGACACCGTGGTCGCCGCGCTCGGGTTCACCGCCGACCTCGGGCCGCTCGCCGAATGGGGCCTGGGGCTGGAGCGCCGGCACATCCTCGTGGACACCCACATGGCGACCAACCGGTCGCGGGTGTTCGCGGCCGGCGACATCACCGAGTACCCGGGCAAGGTACGGCTGATCGCGGTCGGCTTCGGCGAGGCGGCCACCGCGGTCAACAACGCGGCCATCGTCATCGACCCGTCGGCGCACCTGTTCCCGGGGCACTCCTCGGACGGAACCTGACCGGGCGCAGCCGCACGGCGGCGGCCCTACTCGCCGATCGGGCGGCCGTCGAAGTCGACGACGGAGTACCGGGACAGCTTCTCCAGCCGGTGGTACGAGTCGATGATGCGGATCGTGCCGCTCTTCGACCGCATGACGATCGACTGCGTGTACGCCCCGCCGGACCGGTACCGCACGCCGCGCAGCAGGTCACCCGAGGTGATCCCGGTCGCCACGAAGAAGCAGTTGGCGCCGGAGACGAGCTCGTCGGTGTGCAGTACCCGGTCGAGGTCGTGCCCGGCCGCCAGCGCCTTCTCCCGCTCGGCGGCGTCACGCGGCCACAGCTTCGCCTGGATGGCGCCGCCCAGGCACTTGAGCGCGGTGGCGGTCACGATGCCCTCCGGGGTGCCGCCGATGCCCATCAGCACATCGGTGCCGGTGCCCTCCCGGGCGGCCGTGATCGCCCCGGCGATGTCGCCGTCGGAGATGAACCGGATCCGCGCGCCCGCGTCGCGTACCTCGCGGATCAGCTCCTCGTGCCGCGGCCGGTCGAGGATGCAGACCGTGACGTCGGAGATGCTGGAATGCTTGACCTTCGCGATGCGCCGCAGGTTCTCGGTGACCCCCGCGTCGATCTCGATGACGTCGGCGCACTCCGGGCCGACGGCCAGCTTCTGCATGTAGAACACCGCGCTCGGGTCGAACATCGCGCCCCGCTCGGCGACCGCCAGCACCGCCAGCGCATCCGGCATGCCCTTGCTCATCAACGTCGTGCCGTCGATGGGGTCGACCGCCACGTCGACCTCGGCGCCGGTGCCGTCGCCGACGTGCTCGCCGTTGTACAGCATCGGGGCGTTGTCCTTCTCGCCCTCGCCGATCACCACGACACCACGCATCGAGATCGAGTTGATCAGCTTGCGCATCGCGTCGACGGCCGCGCCGTCGCCGCCTTCCTTGTCGCCGCGGCCGACCCAACGCCCAGCCGCCAGCGCCGCCGCCTCGGTCACCCGGACAAGCTCCAGGGCGAGGTTGCGGTCCAGATCTTCCCGCATGCGTTCGGTCTGCATGGGCTGATCCTGGCATGAACTCGGGGCGGGCGCCCGAAGATGATCAGGCTTGTTCACCGGTTGCACGCGGCGTGCGGGAGGATGGTGGCGTGTCTGACGCCACGCCCACCCAGGCCCGCTCCGGTCGCTCGCCGCGCGACATCGCGCTGTCGTTGCTGGTTCTGTTGGTACCCGTCGTGCTGCTGCTGGGCATCTACCGGCTGGTGTTCTCCGGAGACGCCCCGATCGCGGCCGCGAACGAGGCGGACACCTGGGCCACCGCCCGGCACGACGCGCCGTACCCGGTCCTCGAACCGGTCGGGTTGCCGGCGACGTGGACGGCGCTCAGCGCCAGCTACGGCGCCGGTACCCTGCGGGTGGGGTACGTCACCGCGGCCGGGTCGGGCATCCAGCTCGTGGAGAGTGCCACCGCGGCGAACCAGCTGCTGCCGGCCGAACTGGGTACCGACGCCCGGCCGGGTGACCTGGTGACGATCGGCACCCGGCAGTGGCGCGCGTACCCGGTGGCCCGCACCGACAACCGGGCACTGGTCCTGGTCGACAGTGGACGGACGACGATCGTCGTCGGCAGCGCACCGCAGGCCGATCTGCGTGGCTTCGCCGCGACGCTACGTTGACGGGGCAATAATCACGTACCCGCCTCGGTACCCTCTCCACCCGGAAGCCGGTGATCCGCGTGCACGGGGTGCGCGGATCCGGCCCCCGGACAGGAGGACCCCCCTCGTGAAAATCCGTCGCGCCGGCCTGGCAGGCCTGGCGCTGCTCGCCTGCGCATCGCTCGCCGTCGCCGGCTGTGGCACGAACAGCACCGGTACCGGCGCCCGGGCCGCGGACGCCTCGCCCACCCTGGCCGCGCCGCGGGACGCGGTGCTGGCGTCGGCCCAGGTGCTCACGCAGACGACCTACAAGTACACGCTGTCCTCGGACGGCCTTTCCGGCACCGGCGCCGCCGACCCGGCCGCGAAGAAGACCTCGATGTCGGTCAGCGGCGACCAGGGCAGCGCGCACATCAAGATGGACATCATCCTCATCGGCACCAACCTGTGGCTGAAGATGGACCTCGGCGCGGCGAACAAGGCCGCCGGTATCCCGACCAGGTTCATGCACATCGACCAGGCCAAGCTGAAGGACAAGTCGAAGTTCGGGTTCAGCACCGACGACTCCGACCCGGCGGAGAGCCTGAAGCTGCTCAAGGGCCTCGTCGAGGTACAGCGGGTGGACGCGACGCACTACACGGCCACCGTCGACCTGACCCAGGTGACCGCGTCGTCGGTGGACGCGAGCATGCTGGACAAGCTCGGCGACAAGGCCAAGGCGGTACCGGCGACGATCACGCTGGACGACAAGGGCCGGCTGGCCGCGCTCACCATCGACCTGTCGGCCGTTGATCCGACGGCCACCATCAAGGTCACGTACAGCGGCTTCGGCGCCCCGGTCACCATCGACCCGCCGGCGAAGTCCGACGTCGTCGAGGCGCCCAAGAACGTCTACGACATGTTCAACAACTGATCGGTACCGCCGCTCAGCCCGGCTCGGCGGCCCGCTCCCGGCGGGCGGCGTCGAGCCGGGCCCGGGCGCCGTCCAGCCAGCGTTGGCAGATCGCGGCCAGCTCCTCGCCGCGCTCCCACAGCGCCAGTGACTCCTCCAGGGTGGTACCCCCGGCTTCGAGCTTCTCCACCACGGCGGCCAGCTCGCCGCGGGCGGCCTCGTAGCTGATGTCCTGATCGGTCATGATGCCGTCACAGTAGCCGGCACCTCGCCGCCGGCGAGCCGCAGCCGCAGCGCGTCGCCGGGTGCGACCTGAGCCGGTTCGCGGACCACGGTGCCGTCCGGCCGCTGCACGATCGCATAGCCCCGCTGCAGCGTCGCGGCCGGCGACAGCGCCCGCAGCCGGGCCAGGGTATGACCCAGTTCGTCGGTACCGGCACTGAGCCGGTGCGCGAGGCAGCGCCCGGCCCGGTCACGCAGCGCGGTCAGGTCGGCCAGCCGCCCGTCGACCATCAGCTCGGGCCGCGCCAGTACCGGCCGGCTGCGCAACAGGTCGAGCCGGTGCTGCTCACGGTCGAGCAGGCCGGTCATGGCCCGGTTCAGCCGGGCGCGCGCCTGGCCGATCCGCTGCCACTCCTCGGCGAGATCCGGTACCACGCGCTTGGCGGCGTCGGTCGGGGTGGAGGCGCGCAGGTCGGCGACGAAGTCGACCAGCGGTGTGTCGGTCTCGTGGCCGATCGCGCTGATGATCGGGGTGCGGCAGGCGGACACCGCCCGGCACAGCGCCTCGTCGGAGAACGGCAGCAGGTCCTCGACGCTGCCACCACCCCGGGCCAGGATGATCACGTCGACGTCGGGATCCTTGTCCAGCACCGCGAGCGCGTCGATCATCTGCGGTACCGCGGCCGGTCCCTGTACCGCGACGTTGACCACCCGGAACTCCACCGCCGGCCAGCGGCGCCGCGCATTGGTCAGCACGTCCCGCTCGGCCGCGCTGGCCCGGCCGGTGACCAGGCCGATGCGGTGCGGCAGGAACGGCGGGCGGCGCTTGAGGCGCGGGTCGAACAGCCCTTCGGCGGCGAGCAGCCGCTTCAGCCGTTCGATGCGGGCGAGCAGCTCACCGAGGCCGACCTGGCGGATCTCGTCCGCGCGCAGCGACAAGGTACCCCGGGCCGGGTAGAACTCCGGCTTGGCGTGTAGCACCACGCGGGCGCCCTCGGCGAGGTTGGGCGCTCCGGCGTCGAGCACGTCGCGGTGCGCGGTGACGGTCAGGCTCAGATCCGCCGACGGGTCGCGCAGTGTGAGAAAGACCACCTGGGTACCCGGACGCCGGCTGATCTGCGCCAGCTGCCCGTCGATCCAGACCCAGCCGAGCTTGCCGACCCAGGCGCCGATCTTCTGGCTGACCACGCGTACCGGCCACGGCCGCTCCGGAGTCGATTTGTCCTTCTCAGGCTCACTCACGCGCACAGCGTAGTGTTGGCTGGTGACCAAGCGCGTATTGCTCGCCAAGCCACGCGGCTACTGTGCCGGCGTCGACCGGGCGGTGCAGACCGTCGAGGAGGCGCTCAAGCTGTACGGGCGGCCGATCTACGTGCGCAAGCAGATCGTGCACAACAAGCACGTGGTGGCCACGCTGGAGGCCAAGGGCGCGATCTTCGTCGAGGAGAACGAGGAGGTGCCCGAGGGCGCGACGGTCATCTTCTCCGCCCACGGGGTCGCCCCGGAGGTCTACGAGCAGGCGCGCACCCGCAACCTGAAGGCGATCGACGCCACCTGCCCGCTGGTGACCAAGGTGCACCAGGAGGCGCGCCGGTACGCGGCGGAGGACTACGACATCCTGCTCATCGGACACGAGGGTCACGAAGAGGTCATCGGTACCGCCGGTGAGGCGCCCGCCCACGTGCAGCTCGTCGACGGGCCGGACGGGGCGGACGCGGTGACGGTTCGGGACCCGGCCAAGGTCGTCTGGCTGTCCCAGACGACGCTGTCGGTCGACGAGACCATGGAGACGGTGAACCGGCTCCGGCAGCGGCTGCCGCTGCTGCAGTCGCCGCCCAGCGACGACATCTGCTATGCGACGCAGAACCGGCAGCACGTGGTGAAGTCGATCGCGCCGTCCTGTGA
>Ga0066710_100008160_pt1 | contig 10125 bp, 14 predicted proteins | sample GraSoiAngelo_159_FD_79666 | JGI IMG/M metagenome (GOLD analysis project Ga0066710, IMG submission 79666) | Grasslands soil microbial communities from the Angelo Coastal Reserve, California, USA - 14_1009_16_40cm | ecosystem: Environmental > Terrestrial > Soil > Grasslands | place: USA...
CCGCATTTTGGTTGATCCGCCGTGAGCGGATAAAGGCGGTCGCCCTCGCCTCCAGCAAGGATGAAGGTCAGTGTCTTGCCTTCGAGATGAGCCGCTGAACTCATGGGCCGTACCCCCAATGCCGATGGATTGGACGACGAGTGTGCGGCTGTTCACGGACAAAAACTGTGCAAAATTGCGCACCCAATCAATCATGTAAGACAACGTCGGTCAGCAGTTCGGCCATGACTGTAATCTCTCCGCCGCGCGTGTAGTCGATCAACCCAAGTGTCCTAAATTTATTCATGAAAAAACTGACCCTCGAACGGGTCGTTCCCACGATTTCTGCCAGCGCTTTATGAGTTAACCTTGGCACGTTCGTATCCGGCAGCTTATCGTGCTGGCCAAAACGAGAGAGTCTCAGGAGGACACGGGCCAGCCGCCTCTCGCTGTGATTGAAAAGCTGATCACAGAGGTTTTCTTCGAGTTCGACGTTGCGGGCTAACAAAGAAGCCACGAAGTTTTCGGAGAACTCGCGATGGACGTGAAGAGCTTCGAGCATGGCACGCTTCTCGATGCGGAATACGGTTGATGGCTGCATGCTTGTTGCCGTGCTCGTCCGGACAGAATCGCCGACGAGGCATCCTTCACCCAGGAAGTCACGAGGACCTAGCACGGCTAGTATGGCTTCCTTGCACTGGGCCGAGATGACAGTGACCCGCACCTTGCCGGTCTGAATAAAGTAGATAGCGTCCGCCTTAGCTCCTTGAGAAAAGAGTTTCGTGCCCTTTCGCAGTTTCAATAAATCCTTACCTTCGAGAACATTTTCAAGCAAGCTCTCGAAACCCGCATTGATCTTTGCGGATTGACGTGTCGTCAATTTGGTTGCTGTTTGCATGTGGGACACTCCAGTCGTGCGAGCTGCGATGATGTTAAGAGTGACCCAGAAGACAGATTGAGTCTGGGCAAAATTGCACATCACAGCCGCGAGCGGCGTGCGGCGGCAATCAGGCACGCTAATAGTGATGTGACGATCCCCGATATCATCCCCATGCGAACGTGATCTCAAGGCTCCACGGCTCTATGTGCAATTTTGCACAGACGCGAGATCTTCGCTCCTAATAGCATTTTTGAGACGCCGGCGTTTACCGTTTCGCCCCGTTAATTGACTCGGAGGTATTGGGAAATATGAGCACCCGCAAGGTAATCCTTGTCGCCGATGACGAGGCCGTGCTACGCAACATCGTTCGAACGCTCCTCCACGAAGAAGGTTATGAAGTACTGGCGGCAGCGGACGGAAATGAGGCCCTTCGGTTGTCCCGAACCCATGAAGGAAAGATTGACCTCCTGTTAACGGACATGGAGATGCCCCGCCTGGATGGCATCTCCACATATCGACGAATCAGCGCCGAACGGAGAGACATTAAAGTGCTGTTCATGTCGGGCGCCTTTCCCGAGCCATTAAAGGTTCTCAACGGATTGCCGTTTCTACCTAAGCCCTTCGTCACCGCTGCGCTACGCACCAAAGTGCGAGAGGTTCTGGAGGTGACATCCTCCGCAGCCGTTGCGTGAAACAGAAGAGACGGGGCCCGCTAACCACAGAGACGCAGACACGGAAGACCGAACTCCGGAGAGCATTTCTCTGGCTGAGGTGTTTTAGCCGCATTCTCACGAGTACTTTTGCCGATCTGCCGTAAGTGCAAAATCAAGTATGTAGTCGCCTGGCTTCAGCCCGCGTTCGGAGAGGCAGAATGTTGCATTCATCTCAGTCCTGAACGCGGGCTAACTAAAGCCAGGCGACTACATACTCGACTGCCGATACCAGGCGTGATTATCGGTTCTTCGTGTCCTGCCTTGGTGTCGGCGGGTAACAGATCCAGCAAGCCGACGAAGGCTGTGGGGAATTGCACGCACGTCAGGGATGTCGCGCGTTCTACGCTGGTTTCTGCTTTAGGTGAGGAAGGAGCAGCAGCTCGATCTGAGAACGATCCAGGGTTTCCTTCTGGATCAACTCATGCGCGATTCGCTCCAGCTCCACGCGGCGGCTCGTGAGTATTGTCTTCGCCCGCAGATAAAGTCTGTCCGAAATGCGGCGCACTTCGTCATCGATGGCTTCGGACGTTTTTTCACTGTAATTGCGTTCCTCAGAACCGAAAGGAAATCGCAGAAACTGAGCGTTATGCGGAGCGCCATACGTCAGGTGGCCAAGCAGATCGCTCATGCCGAACCGCATCACGATCTGCCGTATAAGTTCGGACGCGCGTTGGAGGTCATCCGCGGCTCCGGTTGAAATCACGCCATTGTAGACGCTCTCTTCGGCAGCCCGTCCACCCATCATCACAGTAATCTGGTCTTCCAACTCGGGCAGCGTCATCAGATATCTCTCTTCGGTGGGTAGCTGCAGCGTGTGCCCTAAAGCGCCTACCGAACGGGGAATGATGGAAACCCGATGTACAGGAACAGCATTTTCTACAGACAAGGCAGCGAGCGCGTGACCGGTTTCATGGTAGGCCACACGTTCCTTATCGCTGGCGGTCATGACGCGATTCTTTTTCTCCAGGCCCAGCATCACGCGATCGATGGCTTCTTCCAGATCACGCATCTGGACCTGATCGGCGTTACGGCGTACAGCGAGTAATGCCGACTCGTTCACAATATTGGCCAGATCGGCCCCGACCATGCCCGGCGTGCGCGCGGCAATGACCTTCAAGTCGGCGTCGGGTGACAGCTTGATCTTGCCGGTATGAATTTCGAGGATGGCTTCACGGCCTTTGAGGTCGGGACGATCAACGATAATTTGACGATCGAATCGCCCGGCTCTCATGAGCGCCGCGTCCAGCACCTCGGGTGTATTGGTAGCGGCCATGATGATGACGCCCTTTGACGTATCGAAGCCGTCCATCTCAGCCAGCAGTTGATTGAGCGTTTGTTCTCTCTCATCGTTACTGAAGATCCCCGCGCGGCCGCCGGCGCGCGATTTTCCGATTGCGTCCAGTTCATCTATAAAGATGATGCACGGAGCCTTCTGTTTGGCTTGCTCAAACAGATCTCGGACGCGGGCCGCACCGACGCCCACGAACATTTCGATGAATTCCGAGCCGGAGATGGAAAAGAACGGAACGCCGGCTTCGCCGCTGACGGCCTTGGCCAGCAGAGTCTTACCGGTTCCGGGCGGTCCCACCAGAAGCACTCCTTTTGGAATTCTTCCGCCAAGCTGTTGGTACTTCTGCGGCTGCTTAAGGAAATCGACCACTTCCATCAGTTCGGTCTTGGCCTCATCAACCCCAGCCACATCTTTAAAACTGACGTTGATTTCGCTCGACTGGTCGTGGATCTTGGCGCGGCTCTTTCCGAAAGTGAGCGGACCGGGTGTCTGACCGAGCTTGCGATTGGCGTAACCGGAGATGAGCACGAAAAACAGAATCGGTATCACCCATGGCAGTAGGGCACTCCACCATGAGGCTTTCGTGATATGGCCTGAGAAAGTCACATGCTGGGCTTCAAGATCGGTTAACAATGAAGTTTCGTCTATGCTTGGAAGCCGTTGTGTTGCGATCTGCTGTGCGGCTTCTTTCTTGGTGGGTTCGGTCTTGAGTGTCGCTGTGAATAGCTGCTCCTCGATCCCGAGTTCTGCCACACGACCTGAGCGGACTTCGGACAAGAACTCGCTATAGGAAACCTGTTTCGGTTGTTCGCTGCGGGAGGAATACTCCAACGAAAACCAGGATAGTCCAAACAACAGCAAAGCGAGTGGCAGTAGCCACTGAGCTCCCTTGCGGTTAGGCACGAACGTTGACCTAGCCAAGATCTTTGATACCCCGAATGTTCAATTTGTGTGCCATTCTCAGCTCAATCGCTCGTCGCCACTTGCGACGTAGCCGCTGTACACGGCAATAGTTTTGCCGATAATGAGGACAAAAAAATGTGCACAATTGCACATCAGCCGTTCTCTCGTGTCTTGATGCCTCCGCCCTATCGAGCTTGGATTGTGCTTGACGCCATCCCGCCTAATGCGGCGCAAATTCAAAAAAAATCCGATATGTTCAATTTTGCACAGTTTTGCACACGTAGCGGCAATAGGCTCCCACCCGCACTTATCTGGGTCGAACAACCGGAGAATCAAAGATGGATGCAAAGAAGATTAAACACATCCGGCAACGATTGTCGACGGAGTACGAGAACCTGATCGAGTCGAACAACCGTAACCGGCGCGCCGCGGAAGAAATCACGGTCGAGAACACGGAAGACGAAGGCGATCTGGCCACCATCAGCCACAACAGAGACCTTCTCTACAACTTGCACGAAGGCAGTTTCGCGCGCTTGAGATCCATCGAGGAAGCCATGGAGGCGCTGGACCGCGGTCAATACGGGGAATGTGTGCGGTGCGGGAAAGACATCAACGAGAAACGGCTGCTGGCCGTCCCGTGGGCCACGCTATGTATTCGGTGCCAAGAAGAAACGGAAGCGGAGCACACTTTGTCACGTAGGGTACTGGCTGGCGGCATGGAAGAAGAAGAGACGGAGCCGTGATCAGCGATGCTGGATTGTCCGAGCATTGATTCTGGGAAAGAGCGCCCGGCAATTAATATGTGGTTGACCGATTCGAGGCTGTCGTTCAGCCACATCCAATCGCCGCGCCCGTATCGCCGTTTGATCTACGTCTGCCAGGCGCAGAAGCGCTCTTTTGGGATTTTTCCGCCAATCGGTACTTCCGCTGCTTAAGGAAACCCGTGACCTTACCAAATCCGGTAGCGGTACTGTCTACGGTTTATAGCCGCCATTCATCCAGTTTTTAAATAAGTCGAGCTCGTCCTTGGTCCAGTACGGTCGGTCTATTGGCATTCTCGGTTTCGTCTTGCCAGTCAACGAATCGTAGACGCGTTTTGCATTTTGATGGTTGTTCGCGGCGTTGGACATGTACGTGTACTGATCGAGCAGGATGTTCATTGGCTTCACGTAATTGATGTATTCATCTCGGAACAATGGGCGAATGTTCCGGGCAAAAGAAACCACAGACACATTTTTCATGATCTATCACCTCGCATACTTTGACAAAGAATGACTCCGGACAATTCTGCGGAGCGTATCCATATATCGATGCGCCCACGCTTGACCTGCGTACTCTTCAAAAACCTGAACCAGGAAAGCTCGATCTGCATACTCACTCCAGTTGACTCCCGCTAACCCAATAGCGAGACCTCCCTGTTTTTGGAGAAAGTTCAGCCGATTAATGGGATCCGGATGGTCCTCGCCAACGAATTCAAATCGATTGTCGAAGGCCACCACAATTGCGGCATCCGTCCATGACGCAGGTGCTGCTCTCAGCGTATTGATGAGTTCTTTATCTGACTTCATCGCACCTTAAACATTACCCAGTTCCCGCTCTGTCGTCTGTGCAAGAATGCTCACACTAAGAAAAAGGCCGTCGTGTTCAATTGTGGACAGCCTTGCCGGTTATCGGCGAGATTAAGAGGGATATGAGAATCCACTTGCTGATGCAGTGTTCGCTGATTGTGATCTTCCCTCTCTCAAGTCTGATCGCAGGCGGGCAGATCCAACGGGGTGACGAGGTAGTTGTCGATTGTCTGGCGCATGCCGAATCACTTGCATTTTCAAAAATCCGTGCAGTCCAGCCAACAGCCGCCTGCGCCAGTGCCTGATCATCACGTCATCGGGACACGTTGTGGCGAGATGTACGCACCGGCGTGAAGCTCCACGGCTGTTGACGACTGACTTGAGTTCCTCGTGCGTGTCCTCTGCGCTGAAGCATGTCGTGGAAACATAAACGCGACTTGCGCGACATCACCATTCACTCTTGTACAAAAGTGAACATCCCGAATAACCGATTTCAGACATAGTGAAGGTATGCTAGATACAGGTGAAAGACGAGAGATCACTCGCTTCGTGAACGCGAAGGAAGCCGAAACGGTTCAAAAATCGACCAAGCTCGTTGCTGAAACAAAACAGCGGTCTTCAAAAACCGCGACGAAAACCGATCTCGCAAGCGACGGAATGTTTCGTCCAGTACCGAGAAAAAGCCTCACGAAACCGAAAATGATCGGCGCGATCGGGAGGCTTCGGCGCGAATGGTTGATGAAGGCGCTCCCAATTCAGGGCCATCTCACCGGTAACGGGATTCGATCTCGCGGGGCGGCGCAAGAAAAATATTCCGTCGATTCCCGAGCTGGCGCCCTCGAGCAATTACGCGAAAGGAAATGTGCATGTCTATTCTTTGGATGATTGTCATTGGATTGGTGATCGGGGCTTTTGCGAAACTCTTGATGCCGGGCCGGGATCCAGGCGGAGTAGTGATGACGATGTTACTCGGTATTGCGGGTTCGATTGTGGCCGGGTTCATTGGCCGCTCTGCTGGCTGGTATGCGCAAGGCGAGCGAGCAGGATTCATTGCGTCGGTGCTCGGCGCGATTCTCCTACTGATTCTATATCGAGCTATCACCTCGCGGGCAGGTAAAGGCAGCGTCGGCAGAGCTGCATAAGCGTGGAATGGATTGACGGCGTACCGAAGCCGATACCCGGCAACCCGGACGTTATTGAACAGCAGAAGTTGACGGGGGTAGGATCAGTCAAGATCAAACTCGATCGCCGAACGCAGTTTCAATAAAGTGGACAGGCAGGAGGGTGTCCCGCCGGCAGTTATGTGCCGCTCGGTTTATGCAAGAATCAAGGAAGTTCACAGACATCGATCCGCATGTCGAGAGCCTGCTCAAAAATATTGTGGTTGGCAAACATGTATTGCAACTCCGTAGAAACACGTCGGTCTTTTCTCAAGGAGCCGAGGCGGACGCCATCTATTTTATTCAGACGGGCAAGGTGAAGGTCACTGTCCTCTCGGCTCAAGGCAAGGAAGCAGTACTGGCTATGCTCGGGCCTCGTGAGTTTTTTGGTGAAGGATGCCTGGTCGGCCAACCTGTCCGGATAAGCACGGCTACGACGACAGAATCGTCCACCGTATTCCAAGTTCAGAAGAAAGCCATGCTCCAAGCCCTTCACGCTCAGCCCGATCTTTCGGAAAAATTCACAGCGGCATTGTTGGCCCGCAACATCGATTTAGAGGAAGATCTCTGCGATCAGCTCTTCAACCATAGCGAAAAACGGTTGGCCCGCGTCCTGCTGAAACTCACTCGGTTTGGCCGGCACGTAGACATGCCGGATGCCAAGATGCCAAGACTGACTCACGAAACCCTGGCCGAAATGGTGGGCACGACGCGTTCGCGAATCACTTTTTTCATGAATAAGTTTAAAAAACTAGGGCTCATCGACTACACGGGGACGGGAGACGTTACAGTGAGACACGAACTGATGACTGACGTGGTCTTACACGATTGAGATGAACTCTCTCGTCACAACTTAGAGAACCGGAGCGTCCCTGCCACCATAATGCGAAAACCGAAGAAGATCACAAAACTTAAATCCACACAGATCGATGCCTATGTCGGGCGCATGCTCGAAAACATCATCGAGGGTAAGGAGATACTGAAACTTCGGAAGGGCGTAAGACTCTTTTCTCAAGGAGCCGAGGCAGATGCCATCTATTTTATCCAGTCCGGCAGGGTGAAGATCACTATCGCCTCGGTCCAGGGCAAGGAAGCAGTACTGGCGATACTCGCGCCTCGTGATTTTTTCGGCGAAGGATGCCTGGTCGGGCACTCTCTGAGGATAAGCACAGCGACCACAACAGAATCCTCTACAGTATTCAAAATTCAGAAGCGAGCCATGCTCCAAGCTCTTCATGCTCAGCCCGAGCTTTCCGAAAAGTTCATAGCCTCTTTGCTCGTCCACAACATCGATATGGAAGAGGATATCTGCGATCAGCTTTTCAACCAAACCGAGAAACGGCTGGCCCGTGTTCTGCTGAAACTCAGTCGTTATGGCCAACACGACTTTCTGCCAGATGCCAAACTGTCACAACTGAGTCATGAAGCCTTGGCCGACTTGGTGGGCACGACGCGACCGCGAATCTTGCACTTTCTTAATAAGTTTAGAAGACTGGGGCTAATCCACTACAACGGCAACGGGGAAATTATGGTGAGGGCCGAAATGCTGTCCGATGTCGTTCTACATGTTTGAGGCGCCCGCCCTCGATGAATGCGTTTATAGTGCACGTGCGCCCGTTCCCCACGACGCCGATGGATTTGGATGACGATTGTGAGGCTCTCCACGGATAACAACTGTGCACGGACGCAGGAAACGCCGCTTCAGGCCCTTCTGGCTCGCTTTCGTTCTTTCACGATAATTATCAGGAGCTTCTTGCCTTTCCTGCGGCCATCGCGCCGAGTCCTCCCAGGATCATCACCGCACTCAAAGCGGGGTGCACCTTTTCTTCATGCCGGGTTTCAACGCCAAGGGACACGCCGCCGACCGTGACGCCTTCCCGCTCACTGTGAGGGATAGGAACGACAAGCGACACGATTCCGAGAATCAGCACGACCAAACCAATCCAAAACAATGCTTTCATTTAGAGCCGGCCTGAAAGCATCAAGACAATCAGAATGACTAAAACCAGACCCAGCCCGCCGCTTGGGCCATAGCCCCACTGCCGGCTGTGATTCCAGGTAGGGAATGCGCCCAAGAGCATCAAAACCAGGATGATAATCAAAATCGTTGCCATATCACTTCACCTCGTACTGAACCCTAGCAAGTGCGAGCCGGTTCGTCTGTGCACAAGTGCTCAGTGAACCAACGTACCGAACAAAACACCTCAATGGACCTGGTTGATGTTTTCACGATGAATCCCCCTTGTAGTGAAGCTTCATCGTTATGCACGCACAAGAAAGTTACTGTGCAATCTTGAACTGCGTGGACTGTCTTCTCCGCCGGATAATTCAATCGGTAACGGAGGTCAATGCATCATGCCTTTACTTCAAGTGGCTCTGTCGCTGATCGTGGTTGGTGTTCTTCTTGGGCTCGTGAATTCTTTCATACCGATGGCACAATCGATTAAATCGATTTTGAATGCCGTGGTGGTTATCGTGGTGGTTGCGTGGCTTCTGAATGTGTTTGGGCTTTTACAGTCCATCCAGAACTTCGGGGTCTGGCGCGGCTGATCTCATGTCTTGCGGGCTGAAGCCTCCAGGCTTTCCAAATGATGCGCAAGCCGGCCATGAGGGGAACGGACAAGAATAGACCCACGAGTCCAGCAATCTCTCCTCCGGCCAGGACGCCGCATATCACGGCGAACGGATGAAGTTTCAAACCTCGGCCCATGAGGTACGGAGAAGTTACATAGTCCTGAATTCCCCTCCACAAAATCAGAAACACGAGCACTACCAACCAATGCGTGTAACCGGTCAGGACTGCCATTCCTAAAATCAGAAGGGCGGTAACCAGGGGGCCGACAAAAGGGATGAATTCGAGAAGTCCCGCAATCGCACCGAGCGCGAAGGCATATGGGAATTGGGCCAGCAGGAGAAACGATGTATAGGCAACGAGCCCCAGTGCGGCGAATGACAATTGTGCGCGAATGAACGTAGCCAGCATGGCATCAAGGTCGTTCAGCAACGATCTGAAAAATAGGCGCTGTTGGTTCCCGTCGATGAGCTGCAGAAACACATCGGCGAAATGCGAGTGGTCTTTCAGAAGGAATGCCGCGAGGATTGGAATCAGCAACAACCACATGAGATTGCCTGCAAGCCCGGCAGCCCGATTAGCCACGATTTGAGCGTATTGAGTGATCTCATCACGGTGACCGCTCAGGAATTGCTGTACCTGAAGCTGTGTTTTGTCATCCCAGCCACGCTGACTTCCAAACTGCTGAGCGATCTGGCCCGATCCAACGTTTTCCATCAATTCGGGCAGTTCTCGCCCCAGTCTTTCTGCCTCCCTGAAAATTCGAGGCCCAATCGTTATCCCGAAGGCCGCGATGGCAACGCCCAATAAGAGATAGGTTGCGGCAATGGCGAACCCACGGGAGCCGCGCAGACCATTCTGGAAACGAGCGACGAGCGGGTCGAGTAAGTATGCGAACAAGATTGCGAAAATGAATGCAGTCAGCGGCCGGCGCGCGATAGATCAATGCTAACAGGGCGGCAAAGACGAGAACCGTGAAGAGGACGGAAGCGGTACACTTGTGGATCAGGTTCACGCAGCTCACCAGAACCGGCGCTCGATGTAGGCCGTGAGCACGCC
>Ga0066710_100008161_pt1 | contig 10125 bp, 9 predicted proteins | sample GraSoiAngelo_159_FD_79666 | JGI IMG/M metagenome (GOLD analysis project Ga0066710, IMG submission 79666) | Grasslands soil microbial communities from the Angelo Coastal Reserve, California, USA - 14_1009_16_40cm | ecosystem: Environmental > Terrestrial > Soil > Grasslands | place: USA...
CAGTTTGCGCGTGCGCAAAATGACCGAGCTGCCGTCGTCCTTCGCTTTGCGGAGCAGCGAAAACAGCGCGGCCTCGCGATCGATGCCGTATAGGTGGCCCAATTCAAATGGACGCCGGTTGAGCACGAACGTGAATCGCGTCATTTGGATGACGGGCGCGACGCCCGCTACGGATGTCGAACAGCGGGCTCGGTTTGCTCGACGAGATCGTGTTGCTGCCGGATAGGCAGACAAGCGTGTAGCCATCGGGCTTCGATGCCATTGCCTGCTTGACGGCGAGCTCGCCCGAAGCGCCGGGACGGTTCTCCACGACGACCTGCTGCCCAAGTCGCGCGGACAAGCGCTGCGCCCAATGGCGGCAACTGATGTCGAGACCGCCGCCCGGCGAGAATCCGACCAGCAACTTGATGGGATGCGATGGGTAGTCTTCTGCCGCGGCGCCGCCGGATTCAAGGACCAGCAACAAAGCAGCGGAAGCGAGCAAGCGGACGCCCGTTACGTCGAGCACTTTTGACTTCGCGTTGTACGCATCCCACCGGATTACCGGATCGCTCGGCAATCGCCGTCCGTGACGTCATTTCGAAAGGGCGGCCCTCACTGCGTTCGAGAAATCGTTCACCCGGGCATCACGCGCGCCGATCGAATAATTCTCGCCAATCGGCTTCACAAAGCTGACCGGCTTCAACGTGCGACATTGGTACGGCACACCGGCTTGGTTCACCTGGGTCATGCGAGCGACGTCGGCGTTCGCGAGACCGTTCACGGCTTTGCCGTTGACCGAGCCCCACAGGCCGTACAGGTTGTCGAAGCTATGGTTTTCCATGTAAATGACAACCACGTGTTTGACCCATTCCAAATCGCCTTTGTGTTGACCGGAATCGCTCACGGCATAGCCGCAAGACGTCGTGGCGGCAGTCCCGACCGCAACCGTGATCGTGATCAGACGTTTCAAATACTCCATGGAGTGGCTCCTGACGTAGCGCGAAGAGAGAGGGAAAAGCCACGCAACAACGACGTTGCTTGACTGTCACCCCAACGCTACCGCCCATTTTTTGCACGCACGTGACCGACATGTGAAACTTCGCGTTGCCTCCACGGGAAGCGTGAACGGCCCGTGGCGGCGAAAAACTGCGATCCCGCGCTATGTGGGGCTGGATATAGAATCGCGTTTCTTGTGTGCCGTGCTTGCACCGCACCGTTGCTGGGTGCGTTCCGCGCGGTGCTGCGCAGCGTCTGGCTTCATCGGCATTTCCGGCTCACGTGCAAAAAATAAAGGTCAACATGTGCGCGTTTCCAGCCTTGATCGAAGCTCGCTTACGAGCGGGCGCGCTGCTGCTCGCGCTGTCAGTGCTATCGGCGTGCGGCGAGAAAGGTCCGCCGCCGCAGCCGGCGCCGCCGGAGGTGTCGGTGATCAAGGTCGCGCCGGCGCCGGTTACGGTGTTCGAAGAGTACGTCGGTCAGACCGAAGCGATCGACACCGTGGAGATTCGCGCGCGCGTTGGCGGTATTCTCGAGCGCCAAACTTACACCGACGGCGCCACGGTCAAGAAAGACGATTTGCTGTTCGTCATCGACCGCCTGCCGTTCGCGACAGCGCTTGAGCAGGCGAAGGCCAATCTCGCGCAGGCGCAAGCGTCGCTGGAAAATTCGAAGCAGAATCTCGCCCGCGCCGAGCCGCTGGTATCCGATCAAGCAATCAGCAAGCAGGATTACGACGCAGCGTTCGCAAAACAAAGGAGCGATGCCGCCAGCGTGCAAGCGATGCAGGCTCTCGTCCACACGGCCGAGTTGAATCTCGCGTACGCGTCCGTGCGCGCGCCGCGCGATGGCGTCGTGAGCAAAGCGTTGATTCGTCCCGGCGGGCTCGTCAACGCGTCGACGACGCTGCTGACCACGCTCTACTCGGTCGACCCAATCCACGTCAATTTCACCGTCGGCGAGCAAAAGCTGATCGAGCTCAAGCAACAATTGGGGAATCCTTCGGGCAAGCCGACCGACAACCCCGCGGTGTTTCGATTGAAGCTGATCGACGGCAGCGATTATCCGCAGCGCGGACGTCTCGACTTCGTCGACGCCGCCGTCGATCCCAAGAATGGAACATTGCAGATCCGCATCGCCGTACCGAATCCCGACCATGCGCTTCGGCCCGGACAATTCGTTCGTGTGATCGTGCCCGCGCGCGAGAATGCGAACGCGGTCCGCGTGCCGCAACGGGCGGTCACCGAGTTGTTGGGGACCCAATCGGTGTTCGTCATCGGACCCGACAACAAGGCGTCGCCCCGCGAGATCGTCGCGAAGACACGGATCGGCAACGACTGGCTCGTTGACAAGGGACTCAACCCAAATGAATTGGTGGTCGTCGACGGCATTTCGAAAGTGCGCCCTGGCGCGGTTGTGAAGCCGGTGATTGCAACGCAAGGGCCCGGCTCCGCCGGGCCGGATGCAAACAAGGCGGCGCAACCGGAGACCGTCAGGGCGCCCCCGGCGACGCCGCCGACACCGAAATGAGCCCCCACGCTTGCGGCTTCACCGCTTCGCTGCCCGCACTTGAGGCGCCGAGAGGTCGATAGGTGTTCAACTTCTTCATCGACCGCCCGGTTTTCTCGACGGTTATCTCGCTGATCATCACGCTCGCCGGCGCGCTCGCGGGGTTCGGATTGCCGATCGCGCAGTATCCGCAAATAGTTCCACCGCAAGTGCAGGTGCAAACCACATTTCCAGGCGCGAACGCAGATGTCGTCGTGCAATCGGTCGCCGCGCCGCTCGAGCAGCAGATCAACGGCGCGAAGAGCATGCTGTACATGGACTCGAAGAGCGCCAACGACGGCTCGTACAACCTGATCGTCACCTTCGATGTCGGCACGAATCAGGACTTGGCCGCCGTCGACGTGCAAAACCGGCTCGCGGTCGCGCAGAGCTCGCTGCCCGCCGATGTGATACGGCAAGGCGTGATCGTTCGCAAGCAGTCCACCGACTTTCTCGAAGTGATCGCGCTTACCTCGCCCGGTCGGCGTTTCGATACGACGTTTCTTTCCAATTACGCGCTGCTCAATCTGCAGGACACGCTCGCGCGAATCCCGGGCGTCGGTCTCGTGCGCATTTTCGGCGCACGCGATTTCAGCATGCGCATCTGGATCGATCCCGACAAGATGGCGCGACTCGGCGTGACCGCGACCGATATTCAGAGAGTCGTGCAGGAGCAGAACGTCGTCGCGCCGGCCGGCCGTATCGGCGTGCCACCGGTTCCAACCGGGCAGCAAATGCAGTATTCGGTGACCGTGCGCGGCCGGCTCACCGACGCGGCGCAATACGAGAACATGATTTTGCGCGGCGCGACGGGCGGGCAGATCGTCCGCCTGCGCGATGTCGCGCGCGTGGAGCTGGGCGGCGCCGACTACAGCATCAATGTTCAGGAGAACGGCGTGCCGGGCGTGTTCGTCGGAATCTTCCTGCAGCCCGACGCCAATGCGCTCGATGTCGCGAAGCAAGTGACGCAATCGATGAGCACGCTCGCGCAGCGGTTCCCCGAGGGCATGCTGTGGTCGGTTCCCTACAGCACCACGCCGTTTGTCACCGAGTCGCTGCGCGAAGTCGTGAAAACGCTCGGCATCGCATTCCTGCTCGTGATGTTGGTCGTTTTTCTGTTTTTGCAGACATGGCGGGCGACATTGATCCCGATGCTCGCGGTGCCGGTGTCGCTGGTCGGTACGTTTGCCGCGTTCGCGGCGCTCGGGTTTTCGATCAACACGCTGACGTTATTCGGCCTGGTGCTCGCGATCGGCATTGTCGTCGATGACGCGATTGTCGTTGTCGAAGCCGCACAGCATCGGCTCGATGCCGAGCACGTGTCGGCTGTCGATGCCACAAAGCAAGCGATGGCCGATGTCGGCGGACCGGTCATCGCGATAGCGCTTTCGCTTGCGGCGGTCTTCATTCCAGTCGCGTTTCTCGGCGGCTTGACCGGACAACTGTACAAACAATTCGCGCTAACGCTCGCGACGTCGGTGCTCTTATCGGCAATCGTGGCGTTGACGCTGACGCCGGCGCTGTGTGCGCTGCTGCTCCGTCCCGCGCGCCATAGCGATCATCCGGGACCGCTGGCGCGTTTCTTCGGCGTGTTCAACCGGATGTTCGAATCGTTTCGCAACCGCTACACGGACTCGGTCATCACGCTCGCGCGTCACGCTGCCCTCGTCGCGCTCACGTTTGCCGTGCTGCTCGGCGTGCTCTACGGCCTCATCAAGACCCGCCCCACCGGTTTGGTCCCCGACGAGGATCAGGGTTACATGTTCGTCATCCTGCAGTTGCCTCCGGGCGCATCGCTCGAGCGGACCAACGCTGCAGTGAATCAGTTGAACCGGATCGCGCACGAAATTCCCGGCATCGAAGGTGTTGCGTCGCTGGTCGGCTTCAACCTGCTGACCGGACTGACGACGTCGTACAACTCCACGACGTTCATTCGCTTCAAGCCTTGGAGCGAGCGGGAAAAAGGCGGGCAAAGCGGTCCGGAAATTCTTCGTGCGCTCGGTGGCCGTCTTAATCGCGAAATCAAGGACGCCAACGCGCTGGCGCTGAATCCGCCGCCGATCCGTGGCCTCAGCACGACGGGCGGCTTCGAGTTCATCTTGCAAGATAGCGGGGGTGGCGATGCCAAATCATTCGCCCAATTGCTGCAGCGCTTGCTGGGTGATGCGCGCAAGAGACCGGAACTGGGCGTCGTCTTCGCGAATTACGACGATCGCACGCCGCAGATCGAGTACGAGGTCGATCGCGACAAGGTGAAGTCGAACGGCCTCACGTTGAGCGACGTGTTCTTCACGCTGCAGATGTTCATGGGGAGCTATTACGTCAACGACTTCAACCTGTTCGGCCGGACGTTCCGCGTCCAGGCACAGGCCGAAGGCTACGCACGCGCCGATCCCGCCGATATCAACCGTTATTACGTGCGCAACGCCGACGGCGACATGATTCCGCTGGGATCGGTGCTGACGCAAAAATCCGTGAGCGGTCCGGAATATCTCGAGCGCTACAACCTCTATCGCGCCGCGACGATCAACGGCTCGCCCGCGCAAGGTTACAGCTCGGGACAGGCGGCGCAGGCGATGGAGGAGCTCGCACAGACGCTTCCCGCCGGCTACACGAACGAATGGACCGGGGCGCAATTCCAGGAGAAAAAAACCGGCGGTCAAACCGGCTACATCTTCGCGCTGTCGTTGATGTTCGTGTTTCTCGTGCTCGCCGCGCTGTACGAGAGCTGGGCGATGCCGGTCGCGATTCTGTTGGTGATCCCGTTCGGCGTGCTCGGTGCCTACACAGGCCTCACGCTCCGCTCGTCGGTAAGCAACGTCTACGCGCAGATCGGCCTGATCATGCTGATCGGGCTCGCCGCCAAGAACGCGATCCTGATCGTGGAGTTCGCCAAGCTGGCGCGCGAGCGCGGGCTGTCGATCGTGCAAGCCGCTAAAGAAGGCGCGTACCTGCGACTGCGTCCGATTTTGATGACGTCGTTCGCGTTCATCCTGGGGACGTTTCCGTTGGCGATCGCGACCGGCGCGGGCGCCGGCGCACGGCAGTCGATCGGCACGACAGTCGTTTTCGGGATGCTGTTCGCGACGCTCCTGGGAATTGTTGTGATTCCGGTGTTCTACGTCATCGTTCAGCGCGTAAGCGAGCGGAAGATGCCCTTTCGCGACGACGAGGCACAAGCGCCTGCGCGTAGCACCGCATCGGGTTCACCGTCGGGAGAGCACGGGAGAAACAAATCGTGACGCTGCGTCGGTTTCTTCCGACCATTTCGGTGCTGCTAGCCGCTTGTGCCGTCGGACCGCAGTACTCGCGGCCTGCGCTCGATGTTCCCGAAGTGTTTCGCGATGAGACCGGCGCGCGAGGAACGGCGTCACTCGCCGATCTGTCGTGGTGGGATATCTATCGCGATCCGACGCTGCGGGAGCTTCTGAAAACGGCGGTCGAACAGAATCGCGACATCAAGATTGCCGCCGCCCGCGTTACCGAAGCGCGCGCGCAGGCCGCCATTGCACGCGTCGCACAATTTCCACAGGCCAATGCGAATTTCGATGCACAACGCGGCCGCGTATTCCAGGGCGGCGATTACGTCACCGGCGCATTGTTCACCGCGGACGGGCAAGTTTCATTCGAGCTCGATTTGTGGGGTCGGCTCGCCAGTCTTTCCGATGCAGCTCGGGCAAATCTGCTCGCGACCGAGTACGCCCGCGACGGCGTGACGTCGAGCCTCGTCGGCGATGTGGCCACCGCGTATTTCGACTTGATCGCCTTCGATCAGCAGCTACGCGTCACGCAGCGCACCGTCGGTGTTCGGCAACGTTTTCTCGATCTCACACAAAGCAAGCTTCGTAACGGCGCCGCGGCCGGCATCGACGTCAATCGCGCTGACGCAAGCCTGGCGGCCGCCGAAGCAACCGCGGCCGAGTTGAGACGCCAGATAGCGCAAACGGAGAATCGATTGCGCATTCTGCTCGGAGAGAACCCCGCACCTATTACGCGTCCGGATGTCGACCTCGAAGCGCTTCCCGCTCCGCCCGATGTGCCTCCCGGCCTTCCGTCTTCGCTACTTGAGCGTCGGCCAGATCTTCGTCTAGCCGAAGCGAGCCTCGCGGGCGCAACCGCGAATGTCCGCGCCGCTAAGGCCGCGCTTTATCCGACGATCTCGCTAACCGGCTCGTTCGGCTGGGAAAGCCTCGAGCTCACCAAGCTCTTTACGGGACCGACGAAAGTGTGGTCGCTTGGCTTGGACGTTTTGCAACCGCTTATCAACGCGCAACGCAATCGGCGCCAGGTCGAAGCGGCGCAAGCGCGTGCGGAGCAAGTGTTGCTTCAATATCAAAACGCCGTCGCGCAGGCATTCAGAGAAGTGTCGGACGCGCTGGTGGCACGGCAGCGTTACGACGAGCAACTGCGCGCGCAGCAGCAGCAAGTCAACGCGTTGCAGGAAGCGAGCGCACGGGTACTGAGACGCTATGAAGTTGGCTACTCATCGTATTTCGAGGTGATCGACGCGCAGAGCAGTTTGTACACGGCGCAGCTTCTACTGGTGCAGGCGCGACGCAACAGTCTCGTGACGGTCGTGCAACTCTACAAAGCGCTGGGTGGAGGATGGGATCGAGCAGCGGCGCAACATGCTGCAACGCCGGCGAACCGCACCGTTCACAGAATTCCCCGCTCCGCGTAGGGCTCGCCGCGTTCGATGCGGCCGTAGTCGAGGCGCGACAAATCCAGAGTCTGGAATGCGCCGTCGACAATGAGCTCGGCCAGACCGCGTCCGGCGGCGGGCGCGTGCATCATGCCGTGGCCGGAAAATCCCGCGATGACGAAGAAATTATCGAGCTTTCCGCGCCAGTTGCCGATGATCGGATTCCCATCCAATTCGCATTGCTCGTACAGGCCCGACCACGTGCGATGGCATCGCGCCGACTCCAACGGTGGGAAGCGATGCGCCAGTGCCGGCCAGACCGCGCGCTCGAAATAATCGTGATCGATGTCGAAATTGAAACCTCGGGGTTCGTTGCCATTGACGAGTCCACCGGAGTAGCCCTTTCCTTCGGAGCGAAAAGCGAGGCGATCCAGATCCTTCACATAGGGAAGAGCCTCGAGTGGATTCCCGCAGGTGAAGTAGTGCTCGAAACGTCGCATCGGCGAAATGGGCAGCGGCATGTGCGCCATCTCGCAAACTTGGGCCGCCCACGCACCGGCAGCGTTGACGAAAATGCTGCCTGCAATACGCCCGCCGTCGTTAAGTCGAACCGTTTGCACGGCCCTGTCCGCGACATCGATTCGCGTGACGCGATCTTGCACGAACACCACGCCGAGCGATTGCGCCTTGCGTCGGAGTCCTTGCAAGAGGCCGCTCGGGTCGCACCATCCATCACAGGGTGAATGAACGCCGCCACCCAGATCGTCGACGCGCATCGAAGGAAAACGCTCCTTCAATTGCGCTGGGCTCAACAATTCCACTACGCATCCGTGCCGGCGCTGAGTCTCGTAGTTTGCTTCGAGCATCGTCATGGCCGCTGGCGGCACGATAAATAGATATCCGCCTTCGACCCAGTCGACGGGCGCCTGACGGTCGCCGACGGCCATCGCCTCAGGGAAGCGCCGAATGAATTCGATGCTCCATTTCGACATCTCGATGTTTTCTGGGCAAGAGAACAGCACGCGCGCGCCACCGGATGCTCGCAACGTCGAGGCGAACTCGTAAGTCGGGTCCGGCTCGATAACGCAAATATCGGCACCGGGCGCCCGCTGCTTCACAAAATAGGCTGTGCTGCAACCCATGATGCCGCCGCCGATGACGACGACGTCGTAACGATGATCCAAGGAGTGATTAGTGGCCAAGGGCGGAATCGAACCACCGACACAAGGATTTTCAGGCGCGTTTTAGGAGTACGCTCGACTTCGCCATGGCATGCCAGTCTTCGCTGGATCAGGTACTTAATCGAAGCCGGCTTTTCTAGACTTGCCGTCGTTACGCCTGGATTCGCGCCTGTGTGTAACTCCGGCCTAACCCCGGAGAGCCGCCATGTCGTCACCGTTTCGTCTGCGCTTCAACAAAACCTCATTCGAAAATCTGCCGTTGCCTGCACGTGCAACGCGTGCAACGTATTACGACACGGAAGTCCTTGGCTTGCAACTGCGCGTCACCGATCGTGCCGTGAAATCGTTTTGCGTCTTTCGGCGAAGCAAGGGCGGAAGCGGCGATGCTGATATTTCGGTTGTGCCCGTTCGAATGGGATTGCAAGGTGAGATCGGCGTCGTGGTCGCCGGTTCGGAGCGAGCGGACTTTCCTACACAGACCGAGGGACTTCTCCTTCGCGTGGCGGCGAATCAAGGCTGGATCAGCCTGCAAGAGGCGCGGCTGCTGACCGAGCAGAAACGGGTTGCGAGAGAGTCGATCGAGGATAGAAAGTGGTCGCAAACGCTGCTGGCCGGCGAGAAACGGCTCCTCGAGATGATCGCGTCGGGTTCACCGCTTCTCGACGTGCTCAATGCGTTATGCAACTTCGTCGAACACGCCGCCCCCGAATGCTATTGCGGTGTGTACCCGATCGATTGGACCGGCCCGACGTTTCTGTACGGCGTCGCACCGTCTCTTCCGGTCAGCTATATCGCTCCAATCGAAGGTTTGCCCGTGCATTGCGGGATAGCGCCGTGTGGCGTAGCGGCCTACGTGAAGAAATAGGTAAGCGCCGAGGACATCGAATCGGACCCGCGCTGGCATCGCTCTGACTATCGCGAACATGTGCTGACGCACGGACTGAGATCGGTTTGGAGCACGCCGATATTTGCGCGGGATGGCGGCGTTCTCGGTACTTTCTGCGTGTATCAGCGCAAACCGGCGAGCCCATCGCCGCGTCAGCAGGAACTGATCGAGCAGGTCACGCACATTGCGAGCATTGCGATCGAGCGTGCGCAGGCCGAGGACGCCGTGAAACGCAGCGAGGCGTTCCTGGCAGAAGCCCAGCGTCTCAGCCGCGTCGGCAGCTTTTCGTCGCGGTTGCCCACTGGCGAGATCACTTGGTCCGAGCAGCTCTACCGTATTTTCGAATTCCCGCAAAGCGTCCGCGTGACTCTCGATCTGATTCGCAGCCGCATTCATCCGGACGATGTCGCGTTCTTCAATGACGTCGTTCAGAAGACGCGAGGCGCCGGCGGTGACTTCGAATTCGAGCATCGTCTACAGATGTCCGACGGTTCGGTCAAATACCTGCACGTGAGTGCGCACGGGACGCGCGACAAACAAGGCGGCCTCGAGTACATCGGCGCGGCTCAGGACGCAACGCCGCCTGTCGGAAGAAGCGCTTGCCAACGCGCGATCCGAGCTTTCACGCGTATCCAGAATCACGACGCTCGGGGCGTTGACGGCTTCGATCGCGCACGAGGTCAACCAGCCATTGGCCGGCATCATGACGAACGCCAACACGTGTATGCGCATGCTCAATGCGGATACTCCGAATGTCGAGGGCGCGCGAAACGGTCCGACGCACGATTCGCGACGCGAACCGCGCTTCCGATGTGATCGCCGCCTTCGTGCATTGTTTGCCAAGAAGGAGGCGAACATCGAATCAATCGATCTCAACGAAGCTGCGCAGG
>Ga0066710_100008163_pt1 | contig 10123 bp, 11 predicted proteins | sample GraSoiAngelo_159_FD_79666 | JGI IMG/M metagenome (GOLD analysis project Ga0066710, IMG submission 79666) | Grasslands soil microbial communities from the Angelo Coastal Reserve, California, USA - 14_1009_16_40cm | ecosystem: Environmental > Terrestrial > Soil > Grasslands | place: USA...
AGGCTTCAATCGGTAACCCAGTGAGATCTTCGATGAATTGAACGCCGAGGATCTCGAGCGGATCGGTCCTGTGTTTGCATCCGACGTATAACTGGATCATGGCTTGTCGATCGTTTCGCGAGCGGCTTCTTTCAAGGTCTGAGTCAAGTCTCGATAAGATTGCAGCTTGAAGGCTTTGACTAGCTGGCTGGCGTGACGGAGAATCCTTGGACTATACGATGCTTCTAATCTCGCCGGACCCGCCAAGATGGCATCACGTGGATTGTCGCCGTCGAACACTGTTCTGGCGGTCCCTATTTCGAAGCTGAAGTGTGCGTCGCTGACCGCGATCCCTGGTTTCCGGAGTCGGTGTGCGAGCAAGACCGCCTTACGATTTGCGTTAGGCGACGTCCGCGCGTTGAATACCTCGATGGCGTCAACGTCACGAGGGAAACCGGCGTCGAATTTGTGTGCTCGAAATGGATGGGGAAGAATCACAACGCCTCCTTGATCCCGGATTGCTTCCGCGGCTTCGAAGAAGTCCCGGGCAACGATTTCCTGATCAACGAACAACCCTACCAGGTCGCCGACGTCGAAGTGTAGTTCAACTCCGACAATGACTCGGAATTCGGGATCTCTATTTAGCTTCCGCGCGGCGACGCCACCAGCGATTGTCCCATGATCTGTAATCGCGATACCGTCTAGGTTGAGCCTCTTCGCGATTCGGAGCAGCTTTGCTGGCGGCATTACGGAGTCAAAGGAATAGTGCGTATGCAAATGGAGGTCCAAGATCACGGTCTCACGTGGGTTTCCCATGCGGGTAGAGCCGACTGTCGTCCCGTAGCGAGGCCAGTACCATGCCCAGCGTCATGGCCGCCTGTCGTAAATTCGGTCGGACATCCCGGAACCAAACGTTGCTACGCGTGCGCTCATCCAGGTAATCACGCACCAGCGCGCCAAATGATTTGGGTGCGGCAAGCACGTGCATTATGTCATCGGGGAGAAGCCATTGGAATCGGAGACCCGTTTGATATTCGAAGACCGGGTCGAAGTCCTCGCTGAGAGCCAACTTGGTGGCAAGGTACGGGAAGTCCACGCCTGAAGCGATTGCCAAGTCCAATGAGCCCCAAAATTTCGGATTCACCTCCATCAACCGGAATACCCCGTCGCGCGCATCCTTTTTGAATTCAACCATGGCAGCACCGTGCCATTTCAGAGCATCCAGCAGCTTCAGTCCCACCTGCCTGAGCTCCGGGACAAGAACGCTCTCTGCAGATGTGCTGGGCCCTCCCGTGACGGGAAACTCTCTGCGGCGCCGGTGCATGAAAATCGCCATCGCGTTACCCCTGCGGTAAAGCGCGAAGAATCCGTACCCGTCTCCGGGGACGTAGTCCTGTAGGATCATTCCGTCTCGATAAAGCTGCCGCAGTTCGAGCGGCGACCTTGCGTACCTCAGCTGGCCCGAGGCTAGGCTCGCTTTCATGACGGCCGGGAACCTTCGGACCCGATCGGGTTCAGGATAATCCTCTGGCACATGGATGCCAAGAGACTTGGCAAGCGTCAGAGTTTTGGTCTTATTTGATGCAATCTCCATCGCTCTCCATGGAGCAACCGGAATTCTCGTAAGAGCGTTGAGTTCGGTAAGTGAGCGTGAGCACGCGACATTGGAGTAATACCCGATGGGCAGCAGCACGTCGACCGGATGTGTTTCGAGTTCTCGCTTCAGGAATTCCACGAAACTTGAGTATTGCGCGGGATTGGGGTATATCACCCGCCTTGCGCAATACCTAGAATAGAATCCCTGCGCTTTTGGGTCATGAGATCCGGCGGTTACCCGGAACCCGCGTGTCCCCAGGGCGCGAATTGCACCGAGGGCATGTTTGTACTCTGCGTCGGTGACGAAAACGCGAATGTGATTGGAGGAGGGGTCGCTTCCAGTTGCGGACAACAGTCCGGATTCGAATCTATAAGGCTTATTCTTTCGGACTCAAGTTTCGGAAAGACGATTATGACAACTGTAGGTTCACGCCGGTGGTTTTGCCTTTGGGGTCGCACGAGCGACGTCGTCGCACGTCTCGGCGATTATCTCATGCCGCCTCCGGGCCGGTGATGCCCGAGCGGGGAACCCTCGCCACCAAGAAAGGCGACTGCTTTGTGTCTGTCTTCACCGGTGTTATGGGCGGTCCTCTCGTCACTCACGGTGAGGACGCCTGTGCTGGACGGATCTCGTGCGCTTCTTAGTCTCGGTTCGCTTCTTGCAGTGTGCACAGAACATCTTGGCGTCCAGGGGCCGACCGCATTCGCACACCCATCCGACGATCCTAGCGGGGACGCCCGCGACCAGGGCATGCGGCGGTACATCTTTCGTGACGACGGCGCCAGCTGCAACCATCGCATTTCGCCCGATCGTGATCCCGCAAAGGATTGTGGCGTTCGCGCCCAGCGACGCCCCGTCCTGAACCTTCGTCTCTACCAAGCGCCAGTCGGGGCTGACTGCTCGCGGGTACAGATCATTCGTGAAGCAAACGTGGGGGCCGATGAAGACTCGATTACCGATTGTGACCCCCTTGTAGATCGTTGCGAAATTTTCCACCTTGCATTCGTCCCCGATTAGCACGTCCGCGTCGATGTACACGTCTTTGCCGATGACGCACTTCTCGCCGACCCGGGCTCCTTCTCGAACCTGTGCCCAATGCCAGACACGGCTTCCTTCTCCCACTGAAGCGGCTCCAGAGACGTCCGCAGTGGGATGAATCCGAGGGGCCATGAAGGACCCCAACCTGGCTCCCGGTTCAAGTACGTTTCCGGTGTAGGGCGTGGTGGGAGATTGACCTCGGTTCCGAGACGAGGACTCAGACGGCAAGGCCGACAATGAAACCGATGATGTATGCAGCGATGCCGATGAGGGACACCACCACAACCGCGTCGCGGGGCTCGAGGCGGAATCTTGGGAGATCCGCCGTCCGAATCTTCTCCACGTGCATCGCCCGGAAGGTTGCCCGAGGCCCTTAAGAAGATTTCCGGCCGCTTATCGTGGATGATAGGTCCAGCCATCGGCTGTTCTCATCTTTCAGAATGTCAAGAGAACGCCCATATATCGGATTCGGCCGTGGGTAAGAAACAGGCGAGTCGGTCCAATGGAATTGTCGATCCTGGCAGCGTCAGCCATGGTTTCCTTCGTCGCGGCCTACCTCTTCTTGCCATGGTTGATTCGATCGTTGCGAGGCACCAGCCTCGTCGGGAAGGATCTGAACAAACCTCTCGGCCCCCTCGTTCCTGAGATGGGTGGAATTGGGGTGATTCTTGGTTTCTACGTAGGTGTGGGGGTTCTTGCGGCATTCGTGGTGCCGGCCGCCTCATCGGCTCTTTTCTTCGCTGCGCTCAGCGCTTGCCTCGGCGCGGGCGTCGTAGGCTTAATGGACGACATGTTCCGCCTGCGGAAACGATCGAAAGCGATTCTTCCGTTCGTCCTCGCCCTCCCTCTCGGTGCGGTCGTCCTCTCAGGCAAGAACACCGTCCTCCTCGGGTTGGACATCGGGGTGCTCATGGCCCTGGTGGTTCCGCTCGGAGTGACGAGCGCAAGTAACGCCGCAAACATGCTCGAGGGGTTCAACGGACTCGGAGCCGGTCTTGGCGTCATCATGACCGCGTCGCTCATCGCGCTCTCCCTCCTCACCGGCGCCCAAGAGGGCTTGTTTCTCTTGTTCCCGCTGCTCGGGGCGCTTGCCGCTTTCCTGTGCTTCAATCGTTATCCAGCTCGTGTGTTCCCAGGCGACTCGATGACCCTGTTTACCGGGGCCACGATTGCCTGCGCAGCGATCATTTCGTCACCGTCTTTGAAAGCGTTTGGGGCGCTCCTCTTCATCCCGATGATCATCGAGTTCGTGCTGAAGTTTCGGGGGCACTTTCAGGCGGAGAACTATGGCGAGATTGGTTCAGATGGCCGATTAGGGTGGGACGGTCCTGTCGAGTCCTTGGCTCACGCGGTCATGCGCTGGAAGCGACTCCGCGAATGGGAAATCGTTCTGGTGATTTGGGCGTTCGAGCTCGTCGTTTGCGTCGCGGTCATCGTGACCGCTGCGGCGGTTCTATGAGGATTTGCCACGTAGCCTATGCCTACTTCCCGGCGGATCCCCGTGTCCGTCGGGAGATTGACGCCCTCCGAGATGCGGGGTACGACGTTGACGTCATCTGCCTTCGCGGCGAGAACGAGGCGAGCGTCGAAACGGTCCACGGGACTCGCATCACGCGGATTCCTCTGCGCGCTCGTCGAGGCGGTCGAGTTCGCTATGCATTCCAGTACGCCTTGTTTTTCGTCCTCTCTTCCGTCGAGCTCTTGCGGCTGAATCGACTCCAGAAGCTTCGGGTCGTCCACGTCCATTCCCTACCTGACTTTCAAGTGTTCTGCTCTTTGCCGCTGAAGTTGCGCGGTGTCCGAGTAATCTTGGACCTTCACGAGGCCTTGCCGGAGATTGTTGCCGCACGCTTTCGCCCAAGGGTCGGGAGCTTGCTGATCCGGCTCGCCCGGGCCGCTGAACATCTCAGTGTCCTCTTCGCGGATGAAGTCATCACGGTGAACGATACGATCAGCCATCTCGTCATGGAGCGATCCGAACCTCGTCGTGAACCTGTCGTGGTCATGAACTCGCCGGATTCTCGGGTCCTCGGCGTCGGCGATGTGGATGCCCTGAAGCGGCAACTCGGGCTGGATTCCGATCCCACGATCGTTTACGTTGGCGGCATCAACCCGGAACGCGACTTGACCACTCTCTTGCGGGCCGTATCATCGCTTCGCGATCGACGGCCGATGCAGGTGGTGATTGCGGGTTATGGGGACCCGGCCTACGTGCAATCGCTGCAGCAGATGGCCTCGGGACTCCCTACCTCGCATGCTGTTCGGTTCCTGCCTCGAATCCCGCAAGACCAAGTGCTGACCTACTTGGCCCTCTCGTCACTCGGGGTGATCTCCTACGAGGAGAGTCCGCTTACGGAGGTCGCGATCCCGACGAAAGTCTTCGAGTACGCGGCGGCGGGGAAACCCATGGCCATCGCGAGACTTCGCGCTCTCGTTGACCTCTTCGGGGATGCGGCGGAATTCTTCCGTGCGGGAGACGAGCGGGATCTGGCCGTGGCCATCGAGCGCATCCTTGCGGACCGGCTCCACGCGGAGCACTTGGCGGACAAGGCCCGCGAGGTTCTCCAGAGATGCTCCTGGGAAATCATGCAACGTCGACTTCTGTCGACGTACGAGCGATTGAGCGGGATTGGCGGATGACGAATCTGCAAGTGGCCGTCGTTGCCGGAATCGATCCGGCGCGGACTCGCCCTGGCGGCACGCGGTCCTACGTTCTCGGTCTGGTCCGTTATCTCGCCTCCGCCGGTGTTGACGTCACACTCCTTGGAATCGGTGGCCCTGCCTCGGAAAGTGAACCTTTTCGTTTCATGGCAACCACGGCTGATTACAATGCGAGCAGTCTGACCTTCCATCGGAGTTTGAGGAAAATTGTCAGAGCGCGACGCCTCCTGACGAGCGTCATCCATACTCAGCGACCCGATGATTTGGTTCCGTTTCTTCCTGATTTCGAGGAGGCGGGTCTTGTGATGACCATTCACGGCGACCCCTTGCCCGGAATCCGCACGCGACATGGACGCGTCATATCTGCCGCCTATCGTCGCCTGGAACGAAAGGGAGTCGGAGCTGCGCGACGTGTCTTGTTCGTCGATCCGCAGAGCCGTGACGTGTTCGCTCGACGATACCCTCGAGACGTACGAAAATTTGTCGACAGTCACGTTGGAATTGATTTGAATCTATTTCGCGTGGAGGAACCGGCTGCCGCGAGAGAGTCGTGGGAGCTGGACGAGCGTCCGCATATCCTCTTTGCCGGCCGATTTGAGCGGGAAAAGAACCTCTCCCTCCTCATCCGGGCTCTGGCTCTCTGCGAGACTCGGCCAACGCTGCTGCTAGCGGGGGCCGGATCTGAATCGGACGAGGTGCGCAGGCAGCTCGATGGCTCAAGCCACAGAATTCTTGGCATCGTCCCACACGAACGGATGCCCTCCCTCTACACGGCCGTCGATGCGACGGTCCTCCCGTCAACGAGGGAGGCGATGCCTCTCGCCTGCTTGGAATCGCTTGCGTGCGGGAAGCCCGTTGTGGCGACCCGGACTGGTCGCCTGCCCGAGATCATCAAGTCCGGGCGGAACGGGATCCTGGTGTCTGCCGATCCGGTCGAGCTCGCACATGCGATTGATCGCGCCATCAAAGACGGACCGCAGATGGGGCGAACCTGCCGCGAAAGCGTTGAACGCTTCGGCTGGGACCAAGTCGGACCGTCCGTGCTCCGGCAGTACGAGGAGGCGCTTGCGTGACATGGACCGAATCATGGCAGTCCCAAGACCTCGCGGCCCTGGAGGAAATGGCTAAGCTGCGTTCTTTTGCAATGGACCCTGCATGGGCCGATGCTGCATCGAGTTCAAAGTATGCAACCCCTCTCCGCCTCGCCCTGGAGGAACGCGGATCGCTCCAGGCTGCTGCGATGGGCTTGCGTCGCGTTCGAATGGGAGTCTCCAAGGTCGTCTGCGGCTCGAACGGTGGGGTGGGCATTTTGGCCGTCGACCTGCCGGCAGGGGCACGCCTGCTCGAAGAAATACGGCGACGCTGGCGTCCCAGCGTCCTGCAGGTGTTCGCGCAGGAGACCTTTCCGACCCACTCGTTTGCATGGGAGCCGTCATTCACTATACATCTTGATTTGCGGCCGCCCCTTGATCGGGTTCAGGCGCGGTTTGACAAGAGTGTGCGGAACTCTTTGACCCGCGCCGCCCGTCGCGGCGTCATGGCAGAGAGCGCCGTGTCTTCTGCAGACCAGAAAAGGGCCTACACCCAGATTCGTCAGACCGCGTTGTCGAAAGGATTCGTCCTCCCGGAGCGCGGCTATCTCGACGCCGTGCACTCCGTCTTCAAGAAGGCGGGCTTGAGTGAGATTGTAGTGGCGAAGAAGGGCGACGAGTTGCTCGCGGTAGTCCATATTATCGGAGCCAGGGGTCTCGCCTCATGGTGGAAGGGAGGCGCATCCGCTGCGGGATATCGTCTCAATGCGCCTCTCGTCGCCCACTGGCGCGCTGTAGAGATCATGAAGGAGGCTGGTTACGACACGTATGATCTCGGTGGCACCCACCCTCACGATCCGGCGTACGCAAGCATCCACCGATTCAAGGCTGCTTTCGGAGGCACACTGGTGGAGACTGCGGTCGGGGTCAGTTCGAGTGCCGTCGGCCGCGCGTTGCTCCGATTCCGACCTACCTAGGGTTCTCACCAACGACGGCTGAGAACTTTGCCAGTTTGTCCGCCCCGGGCAGGAAGGAGGCCCATTCGTCGAGCTTGGTCAAAGCGAGCGGGCCGACTCGATAGCGCGTCCAGTAAAGAACGCCGCAACCGAGAACACGCCGGGGCTTCAGCCCGACTGAGCTGAGGAGTCCTCGAAGCTCTGACGATGTGAACGAATGAAAGAAAAGGGCGTCGCCCTCGTTCACATCTCTTGGCCTGCCGCGAATTCGTCGGACGACGCTGTATGCTTCGTTCACGATCGCGCACCGTCCTCCAGGGACAAGGGACCGACCGATATTTTCCACCACCTTCTGTCGCCCGTCGACGCTCAGGACATGCTGCAGAACTTGGACGCACATCGCCTTTGTCACCTTCGTATGAATGCTCATCGCTTTCGTCAAATCCGCTTCCACGAGAGAAATGTTCGCCAACCCTTCGGCCTTCGCTCGTTTCCGCAGGACTTCGAGACTTTGACGCGATCGATCGATCGCCACAACCCCTCGGCAATACGGAGCAAGCGCTCGTGTGATTCTCCCCGTTCCGCAGCCAAAGTCAGCGAGAACGTCGGTTGGCTTCAAAGCTAACGCGGCCCGTAGAACGGCGAGTTCAACCCTTACAAACCAAGGTCCATGTTGCTCGGTGTAGCGTCGCTCGTACTCTGTTGCTTCGGTTTCGCGGATTCCCAGTTCACGACGGGACTCTCCGCCAGAGTCGAATAGCACAGCGAATGGATACAGTTTGACGTGGATAAGCCCGATGGCCCCTTGCCGCTAATTTGGTTCGGCTTCGCAAGATTGACTCCAACAAGGAAACCTATAAGTGGCGCCGCCCACCCTGGGCGCCTCCAATGCCCACCCTACCGGTCGCTGTCGTGATCGATGTCGATCCCGATTGGCGGTTGACGGGCCAACCGGCGCGGGTAGACTCGCGCGGCATGCAGTGGGAGGGGCTCCGACGCGGTGTTCCATTACTTCTCGAGGCCGTTGCGCGGATCCGCGATGCCGATCGCCGCCCCGTTCGGTTCACGTGGCTGTTGCGCTCTGATGAACAAATGGCGTCGGCCTATGGAGATCCCGCGTATATCGCCGACGAGTTCGCGGATTTCTGGCGTCTTCGGCGGGAAGCAGGCGACGAGATTGGGTGGCATCCCCACACCTGGCGCTATTCGGACGCCGACCATCTGTGGTACCAAGAGCACTCAGACGAAGACTGGGTCCGACAATGCTTGAGGGAGGGCTTCACGTCGCTAGCCCGACGATTTCCGATTCAAGCGGCGAAGCCCGGTTGGACGTTCCATGATAACCAGACGATGCGGACGTTCTCAGAGTTGGGCGTGAAGATCGACCTCTCGGCTCTTCCCGGCATGGCCCATCATGGGTCCGTGCGCGGAACCAGCCATCCCCTCGGAGACTACGATTGGCGCAGAGCCCCGCAAGAGCCATACCATCCCCGTCCTGACGACTATCAAGTTCCCGGGGATGGGCATACTCTGCCGATCCTCGAAGTCCCAAATTGGACGTATCCGCTCGGTGCCGTTCGACGCCTGAACCATCAGGTCCGTGGCCGCTCGTGGCGCGATTTCGCGAATCCCGCCAAGAGTCCCGCGTTGGTCGGGCGTGCATTCAGGGAGCCACCGTACACGGTCCCTTTCGTCTGTTACCTCCATCCCGAGGAGCTCCTAAGCCCCTCCTGGATGTTCGGTTCGAAACACGTTGGACAAAACCTGGCAAGACTCCTCGAGGCATGCGAGGCCCGCGGGGTCCGCTCCCGGTTCGCCGTCGCGTCGCAGCTATCCCGAGAAGCGTGAGGTGGAATGCGGCTCCCGAGGAAATCCGTGTATGCCCTGCTGCTGTTTCTCCTAGGCCTCAACCTCATCGCTCGGTACCCGCGGACGCCTCATGAACTCGGCTTCGACGGATTCGTGTACCACGGCATGACCGTGTCGATCATCCAGAACGGATACGCCGAGTGGATTCTCAATCCGTTTAGCTACTTCGGCCTCTATCCATTAAGCCACCCGAGCGGGAGCTTCTTTTTCCTTGGAGACCTCGCCCAACTCTCCGGTACGCCGGTCGAGGGGGCAATCCTGCTCTTCGACATGTCGCTGGTTGCGCTGGGCCTCCTCGGTTCTTTCCTGCTTTCAATGGAAATTCGCAGGGACGAGGGTCTAGGTCTGCTCGTCGCGGCGTTGTTCACTTTGTCCCCGCGGTTCGTCTCTGGTCTGTTATGGGAAATCCCGACGCGCACCCTCTTTTCGGCGCTGGTCCCCCTATTGATCTGGTTCCTTCTGAGACTTCACCTCACCCGAGACAGGCGCTCGCTCGGCTTCGTATTGCTCGTCTTAACCGTGATGATGTCTGCCCATCGCCTTACAGTCCTGATGGCAGCGGTGTTCATCGCGTTCATCCTTACGGAAATCGTCATCGTGGGAATTCGAACTCTTCGAATTCGGTACGCGTCTCTCGTGCTGAGAGCGCCCTTCCGCCGAATAGCGAACCTCGCAGTCCTGGTAGGCTTCTTCGTTCTCTCGGTTTCTCTCATTACAATCGGCGGAATCCTTGGGAGCTACGGCACCGGACAAGCTGGATTCGGCTCCGGCGTCGTCCGGGAATTGTCAAATCTGGGTGTCAGTCTCGCACGCAGCGCCGGGTTCTTGATCCCGATCGTGCCGCTTGGAGTGGTGGCCGTCTACCGCGAGCGTCTCAAAGAGTTCAAGGAGCCGTTTCTCTTGATGATTCTCCTCGTCCTCCTCCCGACGCTCACACTCCGGCAGTACACGGGGTACTACATCATTCCGCTAACCGCGCTGTTCATCGGACT
>Ga0066710_100008168_pt1 | contig 10121 bp, 5 predicted proteins | sample GraSoiAngelo_159_FD_79666 | JGI IMG/M metagenome (GOLD analysis project Ga0066710, IMG submission 79666) | Grasslands soil microbial communities from the Angelo Coastal Reserve, California, USA - 14_1009_16_40cm | ecosystem: Environmental > Terrestrial > Soil > Grasslands | place: USA...
CGGTCACCGACAACTCCGGGGCCGTTGTGGCGAACGCCGGCGTCGATGTCACAAACATCGGCACCAATGTCTCGAAGCATACGGAAACAACTTCGTCCGGTGACTTCACCGTGCCCTACCTGGCGCCGGGGATCTACCGCGTGACCGTCCAGTCCCAAGGCTTTCAGAAGTCAGTCGTGGACAACATCACTTTGGTAGTCGGGCAGGAGGCTCGCGCCAACGTGATCATGAAGCCCGGTGCGGTGACCGAGAGCGTCCAGGTCGAGGCCAACGCTGTCGCGCTCGATACGGACAGCTCTGCGGTCTCGCAGCTCGTGAGCCAGAAGCAGGTGGACGAATTGCCGCTCAACGGGCGAAATTTCCTGAATCTGTTATTCATCGGGGCGGGTGCGGTACAGACTGTCGGCGAACAGGGGCAGATGCGGCAAGGAGCGGGAAACGCGATCAGCATCAATGGCGGGCGGCCAGAGTCCAACAACTACACTCTGGACGGGCTCACCAATACTGACACAGCCCTCAACACTCCAGCAGTCATTCTGTCACAGGACGCCATTCAGGAGTTCAAGGTAGCCAGCGAAACTTACTCCGCCGAGTATGGTTACAGCGCCAACCAGGTCAACATCATCAGCAAGAGCGGCACTAACCAGTTGCACGGCTCACTCTTTGAGTTTGTTCGTAATGACGCTTTCGACGCTCGCACACCGACTCCCGGCCTGTCACTGAAAAATCCTCTACTTCGCCAGAACCAATTCGGCTTTGTTGTGGGAGGGCCGGTATATATCCCGAAGGTGTACGACGGGCGCAACAGGACGTTCTGGCTGGCGAACTATGAGGGATGGCGGATCAAGAACGGCTTTACCCAAACGGCGATTGTGCCCACCGCGGCTGAAATCGGCGGTGACTTCTCGGCGACGGGCTTGCCAGCCTTCGGGTCCGCTGGTTGCACCAGTGGCTACGCTGCTCAGACGCCGTTACCCTGCATGCCGATCGACCCCGAAACGGGCAGTCCTTTCCCCGGCAATGTGATTCCTTCGAACAGATTTTCACGCCTAGCGACAGTGGCGTTAAGTGCGGGCGTATTCGTGGCTCCAACTCCGGCCTGCGTGAGTAATCCTGGCTCATGCCAGGGCAACAACTATCAGCGAAACTTCGCGCTTCCGAATACGACAAATCAGCAAACGTACAAGCTCGATCAAACCCTGGGCCACTTGGGCTCTGTGTTTTTCCGTTACACGAAGGCACACTTTACCAATGAAAACCCGCAGAATCTCTCGCCGAGCTTCAGCCTGAATCAGTTCACCGAAGATGCCAACAGCTGGATGTTCTCGCACACCATCCCGCTCGGGCGCAGCATCGTTAACAACTTTCGATTTGGCTATCTGCATGCGAAGGCCATCCAGGGCGCGCCCGCAGCGTCGACCGACCAAGTTGCCGCCCTCGGTGTGACGGGCGTCTTCACGAACCTGCCGGCGAGCTATGCCCGTGGTTTTCCGACGATTGGTCTGCCCCTCTTGGGCGACTATGGTAGTCCTGGCAATAACCCGACCACCAGTGACATTCCCACGTGGGAAATCGCGGATTCCATTACTCTGGTACGCGGAAGGCATACGATCGGAGTGGGTTTTGACTATCGCCGCTTTGTTCAGAAAAGAAACCTCTCCGGAAATTTCCTGGGCGGTTACTCCTACGTAAACAACCTTATCGTTAACAACAGCCAGAATGGAAGTTGCTCCACGCCTTCCGGGTCCTGCGGCACCGGGAACGCTGTGGCCGACTTCTTGCTTGGATATTACAGCGGCGCCAACACGTTTCAGCCGGGGCCATTCAGCAGTGCCAGTATTGCCGGCAACCTGAATCAATACCACTTCATGTACTTTGCTCCGTATGTGCAGGACGACTGGAAAGTGAACAACCGCCTGACCCTGAACCTCGGGCTGCGCTGGGATTACCGCGCCGTGCCCTATGAGCAGAGCAATAAGATGTTCTGGATTGACGACAGCAACACAAGCGGCGGATTGTGTTTCGCCGACCGAAAGCTGTCATCCGACGGCGTCGCGCCTGACGGGAATGGCTTCTACCGGTATTGTGGCCGGCGCAATCCCGCCGACGGTTCCAAGACCCCATTCGCGCCTCGCTTCGGTTTTGCTTGGCGCCCGTTTGGCGGAGATAAGACGGTAGTCCGTGGCGGCTACGGCATTTTCTGGGATTCGTCTCTGACTCGAGAGATCGACGATTCCGGCGATCTCTATCCCTACGTTGAACGCACCTCGCTTAACCCGGCTTCATCCCCAGTAACGGTTGCGCCGAAGTTGACTGACCAACTGTTCCCGGAACAGACCGCGATTGTGCCGGTCAGTGCACCGAACAGCCAGTTTGTTGCGGTGATCATCTCCGACCATCCGCGGAATCCATACGTCCAGCAATACACGGTGTCCGTGCAGCGAGAAGTGGCTCACAACACTACCCTGGAAGTGAACTACGTCGGCAACCGGGGGCTTCATTTGCTGGATCGCATTTACCTCAACCGTCCCGATTCGATTCCGGCAGCAACGCTTCCTACGTGTCAAGCAGCATTTGCAGCCAGTGATGCCAACACTCTATCTCTAAACAACTGCAATTTCTTCCAACGTTTTCCGCTTCCGAACTTTTCGTTTCCTGGGCCGCTTAACAGCTCGTGGACCGGTTATTCGAACTACAACGCAGGCAACGTGAGATTGGAACATCGCGCTTCTGATCTCGCGCTGCTAGCCGTCTATACCTGGGCGAAGAGCCTCGATGACAAGTCCGCGCCCGCCGGCATTGGGTCTGCCGGCGCCGGATTCGCGGGGCATATGGACGATCGCAATCCGCGGCTGGATTACGGCCCATCGGATTTCAACGTAAAACATCGTTTTGTCACAAGTGTGGTCTACAGTCTGCCGATCGGGCGTGGCAAGCGCTTCCTCGGCGGTGCGAACAGGTTGGCCGATGCAGCAATCGGAGGATGGCAGTTGAGCACCATTACGACCTTTCAACAGGGGTTCCCATTTTCCGTCACAGCTCCTGACCCCGGATTCGCGCAGGCTAGCTTCGGCCAGCGAGCCAATCTGATCGGTAGTCCGAGTGTTAGCAACAAGGGTGTGAGCCAATGGTTTAACACGTCAGCCTTCGCCGGGCCCGCTTTCGGTACTTACGGGAACTCGGCGCGCAACTTCCTGACGCAGCCCGGTATCAACAACTGGGACATCGGACTGGCCAAGACGTTCAAGTTCACAGAGCGTGTCGGTTTCCAGTTCCGGATCGAGACCTTCAATACCTTTAACCACACGCAGTATGGAATAGACCCCACAGCGCAGGCATCCGGGGGACCCGGACAAAGTGCGGTGGATGGGAGTCTTGCCGACTTCGGCCCGGGCACGAACAACAACTTTGGGAAGATCACGAGTGCTCGACCTGGGCGCATTGTCCAATTCGGAGGCAAGATCACGTTCTAACCTTCACCCCAAAGCAATCGAACAACCCGCCAGCCACTCCGGCTGGCGGGATTTTTTGAGGTACACTCGCACCGTGAAGCGCCACCTTGCACTGCGCTGGACTGTACTCGTTGCCCTGGCCTTCGCTGCATCCGCAGCCTTCGGGCAGGACAACAGTTCGGTCGAACGCTACGCCGAAGAAGGACAAGCGGCGCTGGCGGCGGGGCGCTATGAAGAGGCCGAGAGCGCTTTCGAGCAGCTGCGGCAACTTCAACCCGGAATGGCCGAGGTGCATGCCAACCTGGGTCTGATCTATTTTGAAGAGCGCAAGTTCGAGGAGGCAGTTCCCGCGCTGCGACAGGCTCTGAAGCTCAAGCCCGCCTTGGCCAAGACCGACAACCTCCTGGCAATGTCTCTGTCAGAGCTTGGCCGATACAAAGAGGCGCTGCCCGGACTGGAGAAATGCCTTCGTAAATCCCGAGAAGCGGAAATCAAACGCATGTGCGGGCTGGAATTGCTGCGTGCCTATACCGGCCTGAAGCGAGACAGCCAGGCTGTGGACACGGCGATGGAGTTGAACCGGCTTTATCCGGACGATGGCGAGATCCTGTATCAAACGGGCAAGATCTATGGGAACTTTGCCTTCTTGACCATGGAAAAACTGGCGCAAGTCGCTCCCACATCGGTCTGGCGGCATTTGGCAGCCGCTGAGGCTCACGAGAGCCAGGGTTCTTACGATCAGGCGATTGCAGAGTACGGTGAGGTGCTCAGGCTCGAACCACGCCGGCCGGGCGTCCACTATCGCATCGGCCGAGCCTTGATGGGTCGCTTCTGGCAGGGCCATTTGCCGGACGATCCGCCGGCAGCCGAGAAGGAGTTTGAGCAGGAATTACAGGTCGATCCTGGGAACGCCAACTCCGCGTACGAACTGGGAGAAATGCGTCGCAAGGCCAGGCAGTTCGACGAAGCCCAACAGTACTTCGACCAGGCTTTGCAGCACTATCCTGATTTTCCGGAAGCACAACTGGGACTGGCCGCGGTGTTGCTGGAAAAGAAGATGCCCGATCAGGCCCTCGTCCACGCCCAGCGGGCGGTCGCGGTTGATCCCGAGAACCAGGTCGCCTGGTATCGTCTCGCCCAAATTCAGAAGGCGCTAGGCAACACGGGTGCGCAGCAAAAATCACTCACCGAATACCGGCGCCTGCATGACAGGTCGAGCCAGCAAAAAGGGGTTGAGCCCGTGTTCTCCCCACGCGAGGTGACGAAGCAGGAAGTTGATCCCGACGGCACACAGTAGATCGTCCTCCCACCGCCTTACGGAAGGGTGATTACGGCTACTGAGTATCCTGCCAGCTTCACGACATCGGTGCTCAGTTTCGCAGTCGCGGGTGGCTGAAATCCTGTCGTCTGATCCACGTAGTCTTCCCGCCCACCCGCCGCGCCGGTAACTGTGACATCAAACGTCCGATCTCGCTTGTTGACCAGTAACAAGCGCTTCTTGCCGTCGTGAGTAGCGAATGCGAGCGAGTAAACGTAAGGATGGTTCGCTCCAAACGGGCTGAATGGTTCGATATCCACCAGTTTGTCGCCGGCGCCGAAGTTGTCGTGAAGCAGCTTCAGCACCCAATAGCGCGCATTCGGCTTGCCATTGTTCCAGTCGACCATCGAGACGCTGGGAAACTGGGTGGGAAATCCGACCAGCTGTGACTCGCCCGCCACCTCGATACCGATTTTGGTCATCTCCCCGAAAAGATAGGCATAGAGTGCCCCGGCAAGATTCCAATAGGAGTTCTCGATCGGCTTGGCAACGTGCCCGGGCTCTCCCTGCGCAATATCGTCGGCCGAGATAACCCCCAGCTCATCGATCGTGGTTCTCGTTTCTGGCGAAAGTCGCTTGCGAATGGATTCCACATAGCGCACCGTCTTCAGGAATCCCTCCGCCTGATCGAAGTAAGTAAACTGCTCTACCTCCGGCGTTTGATCTGCGGTCGGAACGGCATAGAAGTGATACGAGATCAAGTCCAGCGGAACACCGGCTTTGTGGTTCTTGTGGTCAAGAAAGTATTCGAAGTAGTGCGGGTCTGTTGTCGTGGCCAATGCCAGCCCGACAAACTTCATGTCTGGCTGTACCTTCTTCATCGCACTAACTGTCTCGTCGTAAAGGCGGGTGTAGGTTTCCGCGTCGATATGGTGCTCGAAATCGATTTCGTTCAGTATCTCCCAGTACGGGATCGCGTAGTGATATCTCGACTCGTGACGCTTGCCAAACTCGTCTGTGAAGCCGCCTTTCGTGTACCAGGAGATCAGCCGCGCAAAGTAATCGGCCACTTCCTTCATGCTTGGATCTCGCAGTTCGGTTCCCTGTTCGTAGGTCCAGGTCACCTGGTTCGCATCGGCTGGGTACGTTACCGATTTGTCGGTCTTATACATCCATTGCGGAATAGTGCTGAAGTTGAGGATGACGGAATGACCCTTCGTTGCCTCGAGAAAGTCGATAGTCATCGGGTCGATCGCGGTGAAGTCCCACGATGTTTTTCCATCCTGCGGAGGCTCCAGTTCGGCAACTCCCAACTTTGGATAAGGCAGCCAAGGAACATAGCGCACGTAGTCCGCACCCAGGTCGTGCAGGGCTTTAAATGCATTGTCATGCACAGGCGTGCCGCGCTGCAGGGGAGGATTCACCACAACTTGTAACGTGGGCGTTGTTTGGGAGACCCGTATGACCTTATCCCAGTGCACGGTCACCTTGGGAGGCTGATCCTGGGCAATGGAAGGCCAGGCGTACATCGCGACAATGGCCACAGCGGCTGGAATTCCAGGCAACGAACTGAGGTTCATGTAGTCCTCCGCACAGCGATTCTGGTGACGCCCTTTTTGGCGCACTCGTCCCGGCGAAGTCGAATGCTCGCATCCGCCGCCGTCGCCGTCAATTGTCGATTGCCGAGCGCCGGTCATTTCGCGGAGAGAAACAGAATGCGCCTGCCTGCGGCTTGAATACATGACCTCCTGCCGTTCATTTTAGGCTCCTGGGTGATGGCCCACCCCACCGCGCACAGCCCTCCGAGAGACGCGCTCAGTTTTGCATTGCAGAACGCATGAGGCGCTGCCGTGAACGCTTGTGGCCCGAATCAGCAGGGACTATGCTTGCCCACTATTCCGGAAACGCACTTCGTAGTTCATGAACAAATGGTCGGGGAAAGCGCTCATGGAAGACTCAGACAATCAACTCAAGGTTGGGCTTTTCGGCATCGGTTTGGATACCTACTGGCCGCAGTTTCCAGGACTGCGGGATAGGTTGGCTGGGTTCACGGCGCAAGTCGCTCGAAAACTCGAGAGCTCTCGCGTGAAGGTCGTCAACCTCGGTCTCGTTGATACTCCAGAAAAGTCTTTTGCCGCTGGGCACGAATTCCGCAAGGGGGACGTGGACCTCATCTTCTTGTATGTCACGACCTACGCACTTTCCTCGACTGTGCTTCCCGCGGTGCGGCGGGCGAAGGTACCAGTTATCATCCTCAATCTGTCGCCTGCGCCCGCCATCGAATATGCCAATTTCAATCGCCTTGCGGACCGAACCAAGATGACGGGGGAGTGGCTCGCATACTGCCAGGCTTGCCCGGTCCCGGAAATTGCGAACGTTTTCAACCGTTGCCGGATTCCGTTTTTCCAGGTAAGCGGCGTGTTGGAGAACGACCCAGTCGCATGGGACGAGATCGGTGAGTGGATCGAAGCGGCCCGCGTCGCCCACATCATGGAACACAATCGCCTGGGTGTGATGGGCAATTACTACGGAGGAATGCTTGACATTTATTCCGATCTCACGCAGCAGTGCGGTTACTTCGGAGGGCATATCGAGATTCTCGAGGTGGAGGAGTTGGCGGCGTTACGGCGCGATGCGGGCGAGGCTGCTCTCAATCGCAGAGTTGAGGACTTCAGAACTTCCTTCGATGTGCAGGCAGATTGTTCTGCCGAGGAACTTCAGCGTGCAGCCCGGACCTCCGTCGCACTCGACAGGCTTGTCGAGACTCACCGCCTCGGTTCGCTTGCTTATTACCACAAGGGCGTGGGAAGTCCCGAGAATGAGGATGCGATCAGTTCCATCATTCTGGGAACGAGCTTGCTAACGTCACGGGGAGTGCCGGTTGCCGGCGAGTACGAAATCAAGAACGCGCAAGCGATGAAGATCATGGATTCCTTCGGGGCCGGAGGTTCCTTCACGGAATACTACGCCGTCGATTACAACGACGATGTGGTGCTCATGGGACACGACGGTCCCGGCCACATCGCGATCGCGGAAGGAAAGACCAAGGTTCGTCCGCTGCAGGTCTATCACGGCAAAGTCGGACGAGGACTTTCGGTTGAGATGTCCGTGAAGCATGGACCGGTTACTCTGCTCTCGGTGGTGCAGACTGTGGACGGCAAACTCAAGCTGCTAACGGCTGAGGGAGAGTCCGTGCCCGGACCGATTCTCGAAATCGGCAACACCAACAGCCGTTACCGCTTTTCGATCGGCGCGAGAGGCTTTCTCAACAACTGGAACGTCCACGGACCAGCGCATCATTGCGCCGTGGGGGTGGGCCACCTCTCGAGCAAATTGAAGAAGCTGGGCGCCCTGCTGGGGATGGAATGCATTCGAGTGTGCTGAATGAGATCCTGCAGGTTTTCCTCCGAATTTCCCCCCGGCGGAAATCGGTTATTTTCCAGACGTTTGCGTTCTGCATTGCAGAACGGAATCGGAACCAGCTGATCGGCTCCCAAATCAAGCCTGGCGAACATCGGTCGCTCGCAAAGGTGCTAAGACGCAAATCCTTCCGCTTTCTCCCGCCTTTCGCTTCATCGCGTTTCCTTTCACATAGCGAAATGCTCTGTGTTCGGAGTTCGCACGTTGACACTGGGAATGCATTAGTGCAACCATCCCGCCGGATTGCCACTTCACAAGATCTGTCTGGTTGTACAAGGTGAGGGAATGCTACACGGACCAGCTCAGCAAGCCAGTTGCGTGCTGGGAGGATGATTTGCAGCGTCTGCAATCACTAGGTGCTTTCGCCGTAATTGTCATGCTGGCGTCGGACTCTTCCGCCGCGCCGGTTCACTTGCGCTGCGAGTATCTGGAGAATCCTCTGCGAGTCGACATGGCTTCGCCGCACCTTTCTTGGCAGAGCGACAATATCGAGCGCAATTGGAGACAGGCGGCCTACGAGATTCTGGTGTCCAGCAACCATGAGGGGCTGCGGGCCGGTAAAGCCGACGTCTGGGACAGCGGCAAAATTAACTCTGCGGAGTCGGTTGGAATTGCTTACGCCGGACCCACACTTGAATCGCGCAAACGCTACTACTGGAAAGTCCGCGTATGGGATGCAGGCGGCCAAGTCTCGGAATCTGCGGAAGCGGCGTGGTGGGAGATGGGTCTTCTCCGCGGGGCGGACTGGAAGGCAAAGTGGATTCGCTGGCAAAATCCCGAGGAGGACGCGGACCGCAAGGACATCCGCTGGATCTGGGTAAAGGGTCAGGATGCGCTGGCCGTAGTCCCAAATACAACTGCGACGTTTCGTGCAACCGTCAACCTTTCAGGGGAACCTCGCTATGCAGTTCTATTGCTGGCGGCGCGCGGAAACTTCGTTGCAAAGGTGAACGGCCATGAAGTAGGCACCAAGAAAGGATGGGGTACATTCGACCGCCGGGACATTTCCGATCAACTGGTCAAGGGAAAGAACTTCATCGAAGTAACGCTTACGGCTCCCGAGTCGCCCCGGTCCGGACCAAACGCCGGTGCTCAAACGGCGAAGGCTGCGCTAGCAGCGTTGGTAAAGATCACGCGCCCCGACGGGTCCACGATGCGCTTCCCAACGAATGAGCACTGGAAGACGAATCTGGAACACACGTCGCGTTGGCAATCAGCCCACGTTGTTGCGGACTTGACAGACCAGCAGCTCGGGGACGCGGGACCGCTGCCGCAACCGGCCGCGTATCTCAGGCGAACGCTCGCACTATCAAAGAATGTACAAAGCGCCAGACTCTACGTGACCGCTCTCGGAAGCTACCGCGTTTTCTTGAACGGCAAGCGCGTCGGGGACGGTGTCCTGACGCCGGACTTCACCGATTATCGCAAACGCGTGCTGTATCAAGCCTACGACGTCACAAACCTGTTGGCGAACGGCAAGAACGTAATCAGCGCCCTCTTGGGCGACGGCTGGTATGGTAGCGGCCTGACCTGGGTCGGGATGCACTTCTTCCCTCCTCCGGACCGTTTTCTGGCGCAACTCGAACTCGGCTACGCTGACGGCAGTCACTAGACGGTTGTAACCGACAACTCGTGGAAGGCGGCAGCATCGCCAATTGTCCGATCGGACATTTACGGCGGAGAACTCTACGATGCACGTTTGGAACGGTCTGGATGGGAGACGCTGGGCTTCGACGACTCGACATGGAAGCCGGCGGTGATCTCAGAGCCGCCTTCCATTGCCGTCTCCAGCCAAGTGACTTCACCCGCACGTGTCATCGCCACACTCGAATCAAAGCATGCAACTCCGGTCGCAAACGGAGCCTACATCTTCGACATGGGCCAGAACATGGTGGGATGGGCGACCCTGAGAGTGAAAGGCACAACGGGAACCAAAGTCCGAATGCGATTTGCTGAGATTCTGAATCCGGACGGGACGATCTACACCGAAA